>Ga0182005_1000116_pt1 | contig 57638 bp, 51 predicted proteins | sample Sormic07211103_1_FD_123021 | JGI IMG/M metagenome (GOLD analysis project Ga0182005, IMG submission 123021) | Rhizosphere microbial communities from Sorghum bicolor, Mead, Nebraska, USA - 072115-103_1 MetaG | ecosystem: Host-associated > Plants > Roots > Rhizosphere | place: USA: Nebraska... | reverse complement strand
TAGCCATCGTAGATATCGGCGGTGGTACTACAGACCTGGCTGTGTTCTACGAAGGTATCCTGAAGCATACAGCCGTAATACCTTACGGTGGTGAGAATATCACCAACGATATCAAAAACGGTCTCGGCGTACTGAAAACACAGGCAGAACAAATGAAAGTGCAATTCGGATATGCACTGGCCGATGAAGCAAAAAGCAATGCTTACATCACCATCCCCGGACTGCGCGGACAGAGCCCTAAAGAGATTTCTGTGAAGAACCTGGCCCATATCATACAGGCACGTATGAGTGAGATCATGGACTTCGTCATTTATCATCTCAAACAGATTGGAATGGACAACAAGATGCTCAATGGTGGTATCATCCTCACAGGTGGTGGCTCCCAGCTGAAACATCTGATCCAGCTCACAGAATATACAACCGGTGTAAGCGCACGAATTGGTTATCCAAACGAGCACCTGGCATCCGGTCATATCGACGAGCTGACCAAACCAATGTATTCAACCTGTATTGGTCTTATTCTCAAAGGTTATAACGACTACGAGAACGACCGCAGGGCCATGGAAGAAAATTACGTTAAGATCAATACCAGCTACGTCGCAAAGGAGCAGGCCTCAAAAGCCGCTACAGAAAAGGATGACAGCTGGGAAGATGATGCCCCGTCAGTTGAAGAAATTCAGGCAAGAAAAGCGAGAGAAAGAAATGCCTCGCTGAAAACTTTCCTCGACAGAATGAAAACAAAGATCATCGACATGTTCACCGAAGAAGAGGATGCGAAACTTTAACAGGGTATTTTCCGAGAATGGCGTAATTGTTGCAGCCATAAACGATTTCAAATCAGATAATTAATATTCGGATAATGGTAGTGGGTTCTACCACTACCAATAATTACTAACTATAGAAGAATTTGTGGGCATTATTAATTATACTAACTAACCCATAAAAGAGATAGAGTCATGATACATTTTGATCTTCCCAAAGAAAAGTCTTCCATCATCAAAGTGATAGGCATTGGTGGTGGCGGAAGCAACGCGGTGAACCACATGTTCAACCAGCGTATTGAGGGCGTGAATTTTATCATCTGTAATACAGATGCACAGGCTATCTCCAATAGCCCTGTACCAAATAAAATTCAGCTAGGTCCTCACCTGACTCAGGGTCTGGGTGCCGGTGCCAACCCCCGCATTGGTGAACAGGCCACCGAAGAATCTTTTGAAGAAATCAAAAAGATCTTAGAGGTGAATACCAAGATGGCATTCATCACAGCGGGTATGGGTGGTGGTACCGGTACAGGTGGCGCTCCTATCATCGCAAAGATCTGTAAAGAACTAGGTATTCTTACTGTCGGCATTGTAACCACTCCCTTCTCCTACGAAGGAAAGAAAAGAATGCAACAGGCGGATGATGGTGTGAACCGTCTGAAAGAATATGTAGATACACTGCTGATAATTTCTAACGATAAACTGCGCCAGAAGTTCGGCGACCTGAAGTTCAAAGCTGCTTTCGAAAAAGCAGATAACGTACTGGCCACCGCTGCCAAATGTATCACAGATGTGATCAACAGCACAGGTCAGATCAACGTGGACTTTGCGGACGTTTGTACAGTAATGCGCAACGGTGGTGTGGCAATACTCGGTGCTGCGACTGCAGAAGGTGAAAACCGCGCACAGAAAGCAATCGAAGAAGCACTGACTTCACCATTGCTGAATGATAACGACATCCGTGGCGCGAAATGGATCCTGCTGAACATCTCTTCCGCAGAAGGCGAATTTGAGCACACACTCGATGAAATGGATACTATCCAGGCTTACGTACAAAGCCAGGCAGGTGAGGATTGCGATGTGATCCTCGGTGTTGGCTACGACCAGGACCTGGATCGTAAACTGGGCGTTACTGTTATCGCTACCGGCTTCGAGCAAAAACCGATTCAGCAGGTAAAAACGGCCCCACAGGATCCATCTCTTAATCAGCCTAGAATCGTAATGGAACTGGGTCGTGAAGGTGATGAAAAAAAGATGAACACCCCTGTTAGCTCCAATAATAACTCAATGTTCATCGAACCAACCGACCATATGGCACCACGGTTGGTAGAGCCTGTGGTGACGCAACCCGCCACTACCTTTGTTACTCCGGAACCTCCTGCTGAAAGCGGAAGGTCAAGCTTTGCACTCAACATTGAGCCAGTAGGATCAACCGCTCCCGCCAGCTATAACAATGTAAATGTTATACAGCCCAATAATCAGGCGGCTGGTGGATATCCTGCCAGACACATTTTTATTGAGCCAACTACGACCCCTCCTCCTGCCGAAACACCAGAGATGAAGATCGTATTCCGTGAAGAAGAACCAAGTGCGGAAATGTCAAATGATATGCAACAACTGCATGCATTTGAAGAACAATTGGAAGAACAAAAACGTAAACAGGCAGAGCGCGTAGCAAAACTGCGTAGCCTCAGCTTTAACGTGAAAGGCATCGATAATAATTCAGAAATTGAAAACGTTCCTGCATACATTCGCCGAAATATTAACCTCGACAATGGTGCTGGTTCTGCCGAGAATTTCTATTCTAACTATACCATTTCAGATAGTCAGAATAATCAGGCAGAAATAAATACGATCAATACTTTTTTAGATGGGAAAAAACCCGATTGATTTAATTCGAACATTTGATTGTTTTTTTAGTTGTGTTAAAGAAAGTCCTCTGGTTCTCCGGGGGACTTTTTTGTTTCGTTAACGGGGCATTAACAGTTCAGGAAAAAGTTATTCGGATATTGCAGATATCCCTGGTATAACCTCGATATTCCTAACTATAAAATACACCCTCATGGACTTCAAAGATCAGATTAAACAACTCGGAGACAGGGTTGCTAAACTAAAAGACCAGATCCAAACAGAAGAAGCCACCAAAAATGCATTCATCATGCCCTTTATCCAATGCCTGGGCTACGATGTGTTTAATCCATTTGAGGTAACCCCCGAATTCATCGCAGACATCGGTATTAAAAAAGGAGAAAAAGTAGATTATGCTATCATGCAGGAAGGTAAACCTACCATGCTGATAGAATGTAAACATTGGTCAGCTGATCTCAATCCCCACAACAGCCAGTTATTCCGATATTTCCACTGTACCAGCGCAAGGTTCGGAATCCTTACCAATGGTATCCATTTTAAGTTCTATACCGATCTGGTAGAACCAAATAAAATGGATGAAAAGCCCTTCTTTGAATTCCTGATCGATGATCTGAAAGACAACCAGACTGAAAAACTCAAAGAATTTCACAAGAATTATTTCGACCTGGATAAAATCATCAATACAGCCAGTGAATTAAAATATACGAACGAGATAAAGAATATCATCGCTAAAGAATTGAATGATCCCTCCGATGATTTCACCCGCTTCTTTGCCAGAACGGTATACCCTTCTATGGTGACTGCCAGGGTACTTGAGCAATTCAAAGGTTTTGTAAAGCGCTCCTATAATCAGTTCATCAATGACACCATCAATGAACGATTAAAATCTGCATTAAACAATCAGCAACAACAGGAAATAAGAGAAGAAATAACCGACCCCATTGAACCGGATGAACAAAAGATAGTGACCACAGAAGAAGAAATGGAGGGATTTTATATCATTAAATCAATACTGCGCCCTAAGATGGAAGGACATAGGGTCTTCTTTAGAGATACCCAGTCGTACTTCGGTATCCTGATCGACAACAACAACAGGAAACCAGTGTGCAGACTACATTTCAACGGAAAGAAAAAATACCTGTCACTCTTCGACAAAGACAACGAAGAAAAGATAGAGATAAAAAACCTGGATGACTTGTATACATATGAACAACAGATTCAGGCAGCCGCATTAAAATACAAACAGCAGACTGAAGAAGCAAAAGCAACGCTTTAAAAGTCCACCATTTACATCATCTAATCCATGGCCCCCGCCCACCCACCTTCGTACCTTTGCATCATGCAAAGATCAATTAACAAAATCAACACGAACCACCCCATCAGTGGTTCATTATCATCATACCACTTCTATAGTCCACTGCCACTTCCCGACGGCAACACTATCGATCCATTCCTCTTACTCCATCACCATGGTCCCATGACCCTGCCTCCATTTAACACAGGCATGCCATTCGGACCTCATCCACACCGCGGCTTTGAAACCGTCACCTGGATCGTAAAAGGACACGTGGTACACAAAGACTCCCACGGCTTCCACAGCCGTATCGACGAAGGTGGTGTGCAATGGATGACCGCTGCCCGTGGCCTCATTCACAACGAATACGTAGAAGATACTTTTAAAGAAACCGGTGGAGACTTAGAACTCTTACAATTATGGATCAACCTGCCCGCAAAACAGAAAATGATCACACCTAAATATACCGGCTTACAAAAAGACGATATCCCCGTAATCGAAAACGATCAGGTGAAAGTTGCTATTGCGGGTGGTCAGTGGAATGGTCATAAAGGGGCTTTACAGTCGATTACAGACATTAATGCCTATTTGATGGATATTAGTAAAGGAGGCAGTACAAATATCCAGGTAGCGAAGGAAAGAAACATTCTTTTCTATGTCCTCCATGGAGAGGTGACCGTCAATGGGCATACCACCGGCGACAGAAGTATGGTACTCTTCAATAATGATGGTGATGAAATCACTATCAGTGCCAGCCAGGATGCACTCATCCTCTATTGTGACGGCCTGCCATTGAACGAACCTGTCGCCTGGCATGGTCCCTACGTGATGAATACGCAGACGGAAATTATGGAAGCGATGAGAGATGAAAGAATGGGGAAATTTGGCTTCTATATAGACTAAAAAGTCTTTTATGCTTTAAACAATAAGGGCCGCTCCAAGGAGCGGCCCTCTTCTATTAATGGATAATTCTCTTCAATTGCAAATTCGTTACCGGCGCCACCACCAGCGGATATTTCTCGATAGTCACATAACTGCTATCCAGACCAAAACCACGCTCCTCAGAAAGACTCACGCGTTTCAGCCAGAAATACATGCGCATGATCAACCGCTCATACAACGGCAGGTCATTATCATGTGACAGGAATTTCTCCATTACAATGAACTGGAAGTCACCCACCACATTGTTCTTACTCAGTGACTCATAACGGCTGGTGATATTCACCTCCTTATTCCTCACCATATCTTCCACCACCATTCTGAACATCAGGTTAATACGCTGCTCCACCTTAAATCCAAGACGGAATTCCACACGGATCACCTCATTTGGAATGATCGTTTGTACAGAGTATTCACTCAGGTAAGGTTCATCCACCACATCCACATGCACAAACCAATAGATATCCGCACGCTTAGGTTTCTTATTCAGAATAGAGTAAATAATCTTATGCTCAATTTCCTTTGGATTATCCGCACTACTCATATACACCAGGTGCGTTGCATACTTCGGTATCGTGGTATCGTTGCTCAGCTCCTGAATCACTGCCAGATGATCTTCCAGACGTACAAACTCAACGTAACGGTTTTTGATCTTGCGTGATTTAAACCACACCAGCATAATCAGGAAGAGCACACCGGCCACAATCACTGTTACATAACCACCGTGCATGAACTTCACAAGGTTGGCGAACAGGAAGGAGAACTCTATCGTAAAGTAGATAATGAGATATAGTAAGATGAGACTGACGCGTACCCTTCGCGTGTATAGATAAAACGCAAAGAGACAGGACGTCATCAACATACAAATTGTAATGGAGAGACCATACGCTGCTTCCATGGCCCCCGACTCCTGGAAGATCAGTACGATAGCCACACAACCAATAAACATCATGGTATTGATACCTGGGATGTATAACTGGCCACGCATTTCAGTCGGATAATTGATCTTGAGTTTAGGCCACAGGTTCAGCCGCATCGCTTCAGAGATCAGGGTAAATGAACCGGAGATCAATGCCTGGCTTGCGATAATAGAAGCCAGTGTAGCGATTAAGATACCAAAGATGACAAACCACTCAGGCATTATCGTAAAGAACGGGTTCTGATCTTTAGGCAACATAGTGCCTTTGTGTGTCAGCAACCAGGCACCCTGCCCCAGATAGTTCAGCAGCAAACAGGTTTTTACGAAAGTCCAGGATACCCGGATATTCCCTTTACCACAGTGACCCAGATCGGAATAGAGTGCTTCGGCCCCCGTTGTACACAGGAACACGGCACCAAGGATCAGGAAACCACGGGGATAGGTCGTTAATAACTGGATAGCATAGTGAGGGCTGAAAGCCTTGAGTACGGTAAAGTCATCTGCCAGATGGGAAAGTCCCAGGATACCCAGCATAGAGAACCAAACCACCATGATAGGGCCAAACAGCTTACCAATAGAGTTAGTACCAAACTGCTGTACCACGAAGAGTAAAGTGATAATACCAAGTACAATCTTTACAATTGTCCACTGACTAAGATCTTTAAAAACTTCCAGTGTGCGTAGACCTTCAATTGCGGTCGTTACAGTAATAGGTGGGGTAATGATACCATCTGCCAGTAGAGCAGCGCCGCCAATCATACCAAAGATAACAGCCCATTTGGCATGACGCCTTACCAGCGCGTACAAAGAGAAAATCCCGCCTTCTCCTTTATTATCCGCACGGAGAGTGAGGATAACGTACTTGATGGTTGTTTGTAAAGTCAGGGTCCAGAAAATACAGGAAATACCGCCAATGACCAGAAGCTCGCTAATGTAGTTCGTACCTATAATAGCTTTGAAAACGTATAACGGAGATGTTCCAATGTCACCGTAAATAATACCTAATGCTACTACTAAACCGGCCAGGCTAACCCTGTTAATGTCTTTTCTCACGAAATAAGAAATTAAATAAGTAAGAGTAGTAAATCTTTTGATGTCGTAACTACCTCCCTTTAGGAGTGTGCATCCAAACAGTTCTGCTACTCAAAAAAGCCATCAAAGTTAGTGCGAATTAAGGAATATAGAAAATTTTTTGTAAGAGTAAATTTGTATGCTTCGGGCGGTAGCAAAGGCGGCTGGTGGGGGATTAGGCTATTGGCGGGGTTATAAATAAAATGGTGAATCGAAAAGCATATATTATATATAAAATACAAAATCTTCCTTATCAACCAACGAAAAATCGCCCATTTTAATTAGATAATTACAATTTCCGCTCCATATATGTGCAATAAAAAACCCCGTCTCTGTTGAGACGGGGCTTCTATATTTTTTCTCAGTGAGAATTAGTTAGCTGGAGACAGATCTACAGTACCAGACTCACCAGGAGTGTTTTGCTTGATGAAGCGACCACGGTCGATACCTTGCTTGTCAGCCAGGTAGTCGATCACTGAATCAACACGACGGCTGCTCAGGTCAACACCACCTTTCTTACCCTTAGCACCTGCGTGACCTGTTACCAGGATGTTACAAGTTGGGTTAGTTTTCAGTGTGCTAGCTACAGAAGCCAGGATAGCTTCGTTATCGCTGGAAACCTTGGTAGAAGAACCTTTGAATGCTACGCTAGGCAGAACCAGGCTAGAGCAATTCGCTTGTGGAGCCATGTTCTTGCAGCACTCTGGATCTGGGCACTTACCAACACCATCAGCATCAACTGGCTGGCAATAAGTAGGTGTGATCAGTTGCTTGTCTTTGTAGTCAGGAACGCCATCACCATCAGTATCTTTAGCTACACCATGAACATCAACTGGAGCACCAGCAGCTGTATTAGGTTCGCGATCGAACTGGTCAGTAACGCCATCGCCATCAGCATCAGGCAGAACTGGAGTAGGCAGTTTCATGTGACGAGGAGCGCTCAGCTCATTGTAAGCATAGTTGAGCGGATTAACCCACCACAGTGGTTCAACTCTCTTGGAAGAGTTACCCAGGTTGAAGTTCAGACGTACACTAGTGTAGCTGAATGCATCTTTGTGGTTAGAGTATGGGGAAGAATAACCGTCCAGATAATCGTCGAAATACATAGTGTATTTTTCTTCTACACCAATGTTGAATCTCTTAGAAACTCTGAAAGCGATACCAGTACCGAAATCAGCACCATGGCGCCACAGTTGGTTATTGTCTTTACGACCAATGTTACCTCTGTTACCCTGAGATGGAGCGTTTGATTCGTAATCGCCATCATAGATGTTCTTCAGCTGATCTTTGATATCCTTACGTTTACCAGCGAAGTTAACGCCAGCATAGCTATAACCATTACCGCTACCATCTACTGCATCAACGTCAACGTCGATCAGACCCAGTGAATAACCACCGAATACATACCAGTTAACTTTTGGCTGAGCCTTGTAGAACAAGATGTTGCTCAGGGAAGCAATCAGGTCAAAAGACAGCTGGTGAGTTGCAGTTTTATAGTTAGGAACAATCAAACCATTGTTTAAAGCAGCGGTCTTAGCCCAGATTGTTGAAGCGCCACCACCTGCACCTGTTACAGTACGCAGTCTGTAATCCTGACCCTTGTCGAAAGAACCAGTATACTCAGCTCTAATGGAGAAAGTATGCCCCAGAGATTTTCTCAGAGAGATACCACCACCAAAACCTGGTTTAGCAGGAATGGTACCATTAATTACGTGCAGACCACCATGGAAACCCAGTTCCCACATATCACGTGGTTTTGCAGGGAAATCATACTGATGATTTGCGAAATTGTTTTGTTGTGCCTGTTTTGAAGCTGGAACTTTAGTTGAATCCAGGGCGTCAAAAACAGGGGTAACTTGTGCATAACTGGAAGACGCCGCTAGGAGACTCATAGCGCCAGCCAGTAATAAGTACTTTTTGCTTGCCATAATTGTTTTCTATTTAAAAACTGTTAAAAATTTACTAATAACCCGTTTTTTTACCCAGCAAAGGTAAAATTCTCAAATGAATATTCAAATTTTTGTTGCAATATTATTTCTATTGATAACTAATTAACTATTAACACTTAGGCCAAACTAATGTTATGCCGTACTTTATTTGAAGTATATAACGAATAAGCATATTTGTTATAACTAAAACAAAGTAATGTTAAAGTTTTGTTACTCCCTTATATACAAATTAGGGGCCAAATTGTTAAAATTTGATATTTTAAGCATAGATTAGCAATCTTTTTCAATCAACCATGGACGAGATTAAAAACCTGATCAGTAAGGAATTAAGGGATTTCGAGAGCAAATTTTCTGATGCAGTAAAGAGCAATGTCGCACTGTTAGACAGGATCATGCATTATATCGTTAAACGAAAAGGGAAGCAAATGCGCCCCATGTTCGTATTGCTCTCGGCACGCCTGTTCAGTAATGATATTCAGGAAAGCACCTACCGCGCCGCCGCCCTCGTAGAACTGCTACATACCGCCACCCTCGTACATGATGATGTTGTGGATGATGCCAATGAGCGCCGTGGATTCTTCTCTATCAACGCTTTGTGGAAAAATAAGATCGCCGTGCTCGTAGGAGACTACCTCCTTTCCAAAGGACTCCTGCTCTCCCTGAACAATAATGACTTCAGAGCACTCCAGATCCTCTCCCAGGCCGTAAAAGAAATGAGTGAAGGAGAACTGCTGCAAATAGAGAAAACACGTAAACTCAATATTAAAGAAGATATCTACTTCGAAATCATCCGCCGTAAAACCGCCTCCCTCCTCGCCGCTGCTTGCGCCGCCGGTGCCTGGAGTACCTCTAATGACGATGTTACGACGGAGAAAATGCGCCTCTTCGGCGAAAAAGTCGGTGTCGCCTTCCAGATCAAAGATGACCTCTTCGATTATGGCAGCGAAAAAATCGGTAAACCCACCGGCATAGATATACGGGAGAAAAAAATGACCCTCCCCCTCATCTATACACTGGAACACGCTACACCAGATGTAAGAAGAAGAATCATCAACATCGTAAAAAATCATAATACCGATAAAACCCGCGTAGAAGAAGTCATTACATTGGTGAAAGCTTCAGGCGGCATCGAGTATACACAAAAGAAGATGTTCGAATACCGCGACGAAGCCATGGCCATCCTCCATAGCTTCCCCGATAGCAATATCAGACAAGGACTCGAATCAATGGTCAGGTATACCACCGACCGTAACTTCTGATGAATAATAAATAATGACACCGTTCAAAAATTCAACACCCCATCGCTGAAGCCAACGATGCGTCTCGAATTTTTGCTCCACTGAGAGAAAACAGTCATTACCATAATGATATAGGGACAATAATTACATGTTGGTCAGTTCTTAATGTGAACGGGCCATACTTTTTGAAATTTATACCCTATCTTCCGTTCAAACAAGAATCGCTCATCCTTCTTTAGATTATAGATGCAAAAACGCTGGACAGTACGATCGTATCAACCAAAACAGGAAGCTTTGCTGCAGGCCTCCCTGCGCATACATCCCCTGTTATGCAGATTGCTGGTGCAGCGAGGCATGCATACCTATGATGAATCAAGGTTGTTCTTCCGCCCTACACTGGCCGATCTCCATGATCCATGGATCATGAAGGATATGGATAAAGCCGTATCCAGAATTGAACAGGCCTTCTTCAGGCATGAAAAAATTCTCGTATTCGGAGATTACGACGTGGATGGTACCACCGCCGTAGCTACCGTATTCGATTTTCTCCACACCTTATATAGTAATATAGAATTTTACATCCCTCACCGATACCGCGAAGGATACGGCATCTCTACCCAGGGCATTGAATACGCCAGAGATAACGACTTTAGCCTCGTCATCGCACTGGACTGTGGCATCAAAGCCATCAACCAAATCACCTGGGCCGCCGAACATGGAATAGACTTTATCATATGTGATCACCATCTGCCAGATGCAATCCTGCCTCCCGCAGTGGCCATCCTCAATCCAAAACAATACGACTGCCCTTACCCCTACAAGGAGCTAAGCGGCTGTGGCATTGGCTATAAGCTCATTACCGCCTTCGCCCAAAAAATAGGTTTGCCGGAATCCGCCGCCCATCGCTATCTGGACCTCGTTGCCACCAGCATCGCCGCCGATATCGTACCCATGACCGGCGAAAACCGTGTACTGGCCTTTCATGGACTCAAAAAAGTCAATGAATCTCCCCTACCCGGTATCCAGGCCCTCATCCAACTCAGCGGACTCAAAGAACAACTCACCATCTCCAATCTCGTCTTCGTAATCGCTCCCCGCGTAAACGCCGCCGGGAGAATGGACGATGCCCGCAAAGCCGTGAACCTGTTCATTGAAAATGATATGGAAAAGGCCATGGAAATTGCAAAAGTGTTGCATGCTGACAACTTCGACCGCAAGGAAATCGACGGCAACATCACCAAAGAAGCAGTTGAACTCATTCAGAACGATACCACCCTTCATAATAAAAAGTCCACCGTACTCTACAAACCTGACTGGCACAAAGGAGTCGTGGGCATCGTGGCCTCCCGCCTGATCGATAAATATTATTACCGACCTACCATTATCCTTACCCTCAGTAATGATAAAGTAGCCGGCTCCGCCCGCTCTGTGATCGGATTTAATGTATATGAAGCCATTCACCAGTGCAAAGACCTGCTGGAAAATTATGGCGGCCACTTCTATGCCGCAGGTATGACCCTCAAACCTGAAAATGTCCCCGCATTCCAGGAGAAATTTGAAGAGGTCGTTGCTACCACCATCGATCCGGATCTGCTGATTCCGGAAATCACCATCGATACCGAAATCTCACTGAAAGATATCACACCCGCCTTTTTCAATATCCTCAGGCAGTTCGAGCCCCTGGGCCCGGACAATCAACGCCCTATCTTCCTCGTACGAAACGTGGTAGACAGCGGCTATTCCCGCCTCATAAAGGATGAACACATTAAATTTTCTGTGAAACAAGGTAAGAATGCCACTGCTGTGACGGGTATCGGATTCTATATGTCTGAAAAATTCCCTATTGTCAGCAGCCGCCAGCCTTTTGATATGGTCTTTACCATCGATGAAAACGAGTGGAATGGCAAGATGAATCTACAGATGAAAGTAATAGACATCCGCTCTCACTGACTTTTTCTACTCAAAGCGAGTAATGATCACCACAAATTGCAGGGAATCAAAGTTTTCACTCTGATCCCCTGCGGACGGAGATTTGATAAAGGTCTCCTATGATAGGGCTTTCTGTTTTTCCTTTACTGTAAAGGTAAGTATGGGGAAATGACGCCATAGTGCATGGCCGAATTCCATAATTCCTTTTCTTTTTACATATTTTCCTTAAACTAAAAATCCCGTCCTACGGTCAGGTAGGACGGGATAAGGACTTGCGCTATGCCTTCAAAACGGCATCGCGGCCGATTTATTATATTTTAATTGCTTTTTTCACCCATCAGTTCTACACTTCTGGTGACAAATGCCGTCAGATCAGCACCTGTCAACAGGTTTTGTGACAACAACGCCAGATCAGCCAGGTTGCGGATCTGCTTTTCCTGCAGCTGGTCATTACCTTCTTTCAGGATCTGCTGATAAATCGGGTGATTCGCATTGACTGTCATATTGATTTCGTCAGGCATGTTTGCATACCAGCTCATACCACTACCACCTACAGCTGCCATATCTTTCATACGACGCATGAACTCAGGACGTGTTACAATCACTGGCTGAGATGCTGCACTCAAGCCTTTCAGTTCTACTTTTACATGCTGCTGAGGAATCTTTTCAAACAACGCTTTCAGGCGGGTTTCCTGATCTGCGGTCAGTACATGTGAAGTATTTTCATCCTTGTCAATCAGGTTGTCAGCAATGTCTGCATCCACACGGGTGAACTGCACTTTCTCCCAATGCGTTTCCATCTGATTCAGGAAAGCAGCATCTACCAGGCTATCCAGTTTTACCACTTTATATCCCTTCGCTTTTGCAGCAGTGATATAACTATCCTGCTGAACAGGGCTGGTCGCATACAGGATCACCTGCTTCTCCTCCTTGTTGGTTTGAATAGCGGCAGTCTCCTGCTTATATTCATCCAGGGTATAGAATTTACTACCGTCTACATCCTCGAGGATGAGGAACTTGTTACCTTTCTCACGGAATTTATCATCCGTCATCATACCATACTTAGCAAACAGACCAATGGATTCCCATTTCTCTTCGAAACCTTTACGGTCGTTTCTAAACATTTCATCCAGCTTGTCTGCTACTTTCTTGGTGATATAAGAGCTGATCTTCTTCACATTCGGATCTCCCTGCAGGTAGCTACGGCTTACGTTCAGCGGAATATCCGGGCTATCGATCACACCGTGTAGCAGCATCAGGAACTCAGGTACAATATCCTTTACTTCGTCAGTCACAAATACCTGGTTAGAGTACAGGCTGATCTTGTCTTTCTGTATTTCGTAGCTCTTGTTGATCTTAGGGAAATAGAGAATACCAGTCAGGTTGAATGGATAATCTACATTCAGGTGGATCCAGAACAGTGGTGGCTCGGAGAATGGATACAGTTCTTTGTAGAAGTTCTGATAATCTTCCGTAGTCAGGTCACTGGGTTTCTTCGTCCACGCAGGATGTGTATTGTTGATCTGGTTATCTTCATATTTAACCGGAATTGGCAGGAATTTACAGAACTTTTCGAGGATAGATTTGATACGATGCTCATCCAGGAACTCTTCGCTTTCCTCGTTAATGTGCATAATAATATCAGTACCTCGGCCAGCTTCACGGGTGGTTTCTTCCAGGGTATATTCAGGACTGCCATCGCATTCCCAACGTACCGCCGGTGCTTCCTTATGAGATTGGGTGATGATTTCCACTACATTGCTCACCATGAAAGAGGAATAGAAACCCAGACCGAAGTGACCGATGATGTTAGTACCCTCGTTCTGACCTTTATATTTATTCAGGAACTCTTCCGCACCGGAAAAAGCCACCTGGTTGATGTATTTATCTACTTCTTCAGCTGTCATCCCGATCCCATTGTCGGAAATGGTCAGTGTCTTTTTTTCTTTGTCCAGTTTCACAGTGATGGCCAGCTCACCAAGTTCACCTTTGAATTCACCTACACTAGCCAGCGTTTTCAGTTTTTGGGTTGCGTCAACCGCGTTACTTACAAGTTCGCGGATAAAGATCTCATGATCTGAATAGAGGAATTTCTTGATAATGGGAAAAATGTTCTCTGTCTGAACACGTATTGCTCCTTTCTGCATGGGTATCTGTGTTTTTATGGAATGTTTCAAAGGGTATGCCAGCGGGGACCTGGCTGACAAACTGGCGGAGAAACCATAGATGCCTTCGCCAGTTAACAATTATATCATGCAAAATATAACACAAATGTAGTAGATTTAACATGTAACATATCACGACCCTGAGATATTTCCATTAACATATTTACCCACCCCCTAACAAAACCATCTGATCATTCATGAAAAAAACTCTACTCCTGTTATTTACTGTCTTCGGTGTACTGCGCTTATCCGCGCAAACACAACCCACACCTCAGGCACTGCCTTATCAGCAGAACTTTGATGCACTGGCTGCCACATCCACCACTTATCCTGATGGATGGCAGGGCTGGACACTCTCCGGCTCCCCTTCTTCCAGCTTTAACACCGCCACACCTGCATCAGACAAAGCACTCATCACAGGCACTGCTTCCAGCACCGCCAACGGTGTCTATAATTATAATGGTAAACTGGGATTCCTCAATAGCGGCAGCGTGGACAACTGCCTCGCCCTCGCCCTCAATACCACCGGGCAGGTGAACATCTCATTGACATACGACGTAATGACGCTGCGCAATCCTTACGATGGCAGCAATAATACCCGTATTAACGAAGTCATTTTACAATACAGGATCGGTAGCACCGGCAACTTTACCAACATCACCGGTACAGAATACCAAAATGGTACGACCCTCCAGACTACTTCCGGCGTTACCACTCCCCTGGATCCATCCACCAAATCGCTGGTTCTGCCCGCAGCCTGCGAAAACCAGCCACTGGTACAGCTTCGCTGGGTAAACCGCCAGGTTAGTGGCAGTGGCTCCCGCCCCTCATTTGCCATAGACAATATTATCGCCGGCAGTGGCGGTGCCGATACCACCCCTCCTGCCATCGATTCACTCACACCACTGAACCACGAAACGAATGTTCCTCCCACCGCCACCCCAAGCATCATTTTCTCTGAAAATATCATTGCGGGTAGTGGGCACCTCATTTTGCACAACGCGACAAACGGCACCCAGCAATCTTTTGACATCACCAGCGCTGCCATCGTCATCCGCAACCAGTTACTGAGTGTCATCACATCCCTTGCCGGCAACAAATCTTACTACATCACCATCGATAGCGGCGCCGTAACAGACAATAGTGGCAACGCTTTCGCAGGTATCCCCGATAGCACGGTATGGTCTTTTTCCACAGGTGCACAACAACTGGATTTCGATTTCAACAACTGTACTTCCGGTACTGGTGTAGTAGGTGGCTTCACTGCCTACAGCGTAACCGGGGCACAGGTGTGGGATTGCACCACTTTCGGGCAAACCCTGAATGGTGCACAGATCAATGGTTATAGCGGTGGCCCCCTTGAAAATGAAGACTGGCTCATCTCTCCGGCTTTTGATTTCACAGGCTTCGATTATCCACTCCTCTCCTTCGCCAGCCGTACTGCTTTTGTAGGCCCATCCCTACAATTGCTGGTCTCTACCAACTACGATGGCAGCAGTAATCCCAATACTGCCACCTGGACGACAGTCAACGGTCGATTCCCTGCAATGTCGTCAGATGCATGGAAAACATCTGACAGTATTAACCTCGCTGGTTTTAAACAACCCAGTGTATATATCGCTTTCAAATACGTTTCTTCCCCTACACTGAATGCAGCCCGCTGGACATTGGATGATCTCCATATTTACAACAGCCCAAATGCACCCTTACCATCAGTTGATAAATCTGCTACCAGCCTGGATTTCGACTATGTTACATCTGGTCAGTATGCTGCTGCTCAATACTTTACTTTCAATGCCAGCGACTTCACCGGCGCACTCACACTCACTACCAGTGCAGGCTTCCAACTGTCAAAAGACAGTGCAGGTACTTATACCACCTCTCTGAACTACCCTGTCGACTCATTGACAGGAAGCGTAAAAGTATGGGTAAGATTTGCGCCTACAGCCGCTGATCAGACCTATACAGGTTCTCTTACCTTCACCAGTGCAAGCCTGACTACCGCGCCTATCGCGCTTTCCGGCACTTCATTGCGCTCTCTGAAAGTAGTGAACTGGAACATGGAATGGTTTGGCAGTCCTGCACAGAATCCAGCGAATGACAGCCTGCAACAGGCAAATGCCACCGTTGTACTGAAAAAACTGGATGCTGACATCTATGCACTTGCTGAAGTAGTGGATACTGCCCGCTTCAGGGCTGTAGTGAGCCAGATGCCGGGTTATAGCTACATCATTTCTGACTTCGGTTCTTATGCTGACAGCATCTCTGATGCAGATTATACATCTGCCCAGAAACTGACATTCCTCTATAAAACAAGCGTGATCCGCTCTATTCGCTCCTATGGTGTATTGAGAAAAGGTGGTAGCTCAAATGCCTACTACAACTGGTCTTCCGGCCGCTTCCCATTCCTGTTCCAGGCAAGTGCCAACCTGAATGGAGATAGTGCACTGATCAACTTTGTACTCATTCACAGCAAGGCCAATACCGGTACCTCTGCCGAAAAGATCCAATCATGGCAGCGTCGTAAAGATGGTAACCTGGAATTGAAAGACACCCTGGATGCACAGTATCCAAACAGTAACTTCATCATCCTGGGTGACTTTAACGATGCCCTGAATAAAACCATCACGACCGAACTGGCACCGGATACCACGACCTCTTATATAGATTTCATGAATGATACCCTGCATTATAAACCACTCACGTTACCACTGAGTCTGGCAGGAGATCAGTCAACAACCGGTTATCCTACCGTAATAGATAACGTGATCGCATCTGATGAAATGGCCATCGCTTACCTGCCAGGTTCTGCCAGGATCCATAAAGAAGTGGCGCAGCTCATCAGTAGCTATAGCAGCACCACCAGCGACCATTATCCAGTACAGACCAATTATAATTTACATATCCTGGGCAACCCTGTCGCTGTTGAAAACTTCAGTGCTGTGGTGGATTCAGGCAATGTAAAAGTGACCTGGTCTACAGATTATGAGATCAACACAGATTATTATGTAGTAGAGAGATCCCAGAACCAGCGGAGCTACTCACCAGTAGATACCCTCCCCGCTCAGGGCAATAAAGATGCATTTACCACTTACCGTGCTTACGATTATCAGCCATGGCTGGGCTTCTCCTGGTATCGCCTGAAGATCGTGAGCAAGGATGGCAGCATTCGCTACAGTGAAAACGACAGGGTATACGTATCTTTGATAGACCTGATAAAGAAACTTATCTGGTGCATCATTGGTCATAACCTCCAGATCTGGGTGGATGTGGCCAAACCTGGTCCTTGTCAGTTTGAACTGATAGATATGCAGGGCCGCAGCCGTTTCAAATCACAGCAGTTTGTGAATAAAGGACGAAATACCAAGACTATTGATATGAACGGTTTGCCAACTGGTATCTATATATTAAGGATACAGAACCTCGATGGCGTAACCACCAGTAAAATACTGGTTACCAAATAATTAGAATTCATAAACCAGCAAAAAACCACTTCCGTCGCAGGCGGAAGTGGTTTTTTGCATTTATTGATAATAAAGCACTATCTTTGCGATCCAATTTTTTTCTAATCAAATTAAAAACAGGGAAATTATGAACTACGAATTGATGGTGATTTTTACCCCTGTGCTGTCTGAGGAAGACTACAAAGCTGCTCAGAAAAAATTCGCTGACGTTATTAAAGAAAATGGCGGCGAATTAACGCACGAAAATCCCTGGGGATTAAAATCACTGGCGTATCCTATCCAGAAGAAAACCACGGGCATGTACCTGGTTCTGGAATACAATGCGCCATCCGACCTCAATGAGAAGCTGAAAATTCAGCTGAACCGCGATGAAAATGTGCTCCGTCACATGATCACTGCACTGGACAAATACGCTGTACAGTACAACAATCGCAAGAGACATGGCGTAAATGCTGATTCTAAAACCGCTGAAGCTTAAAATTATGGCAGTAAAACAAGAAATTAAGTACTTAACGGCCGTAAAAACTGAGAAACGTGCAAAGAAATATTGTCGTTTCAAGAAAATGGGCATCCGGTATGTGGATTACAAAGACGCTGAATTCCTGAAGAAATTCCTGAATGACCAGGGTAAAATGCTCCCTCGTCGTATCACTGGTAACTCCCTGAAGTTCCAGCGCAAGGTAGCTCAGGCAATTAAAAAGGCTCGTCAGATGGCGTTGTTACCTTACGTTACTGACCTTTTAAAGTAAACCGACAAATTACTTATCTCAAGTAAAAGGTCCTTAAAACTAATTAACATGCAAGTAATCTTAATACAAGACGTAGATAATCTGGGGCAGAAAAATGAAGTCGCTAACGTAAAGAACGGTTACGCTAGAAACTTCCTGATCCCACAGAAATTTGCGGTAGAAGCATCTCCTTCTAACATGAAGCAACTGCAGGAGCGCCTGAAAGTGCAGAAAGCAAAAGAAGAGAAAATGCTCGCCGAAATCGCTAAAGTGGTTGAAGTACTGAAGGCTGGTCCGGTGAAAATTGGTGCTAAAACCGGTACTTCCGGTAAGATCTTCGGTAGCGTTACCGGTGTGCAGATCGCTCGTGCGATTAAAGAACAGAAAGGTTACGAAATCGATCGTCGCCGCATCCACATCCTGGATGATGTAAAAGAATTAGGTACATACAAAGCGAAACTGGACTTCGGTAAAGGCAATGAAGCTGAACTGGAATTCGAAGTGGTGTCTGAGTAAGTTCTACATACTTTATAAAAAAAATCCCGGGCCTCAAAGCCCGGGATTTTTTTATGCTATACCACATCCATGTATGGCACAATTTTCGTTTATATTTGTTTCATTATATGAAACAGTACCTATCTTTATTAACCGTTGCAGTTATTTATACTGCCTGCCACTCAAGCACTGCGTCAAATAGTACGCCTGCTGCAGAAAATGCCGTTGCAGCCACGGCATCCACCAATGAACGGCCAATCGATTCATTCCGCATTGCCAACAAAAAATTCCTGGTGTACAGCTTACCAAAATCGTCATTCAGTCCTGCGACAGAATTAGATTATGATAGCGTGGAAGGGCCACAATTAGCCAAAGAAACCACTCAGGTGCAAAGACGTGGCGATACCCTCCTCTTTGCCCTCCGGAATGGTAAAACCTCCGTACTCGCCAATGACAGGAATCCCGCTATTGACGAGAATTACGCCATATATTACTATGCCGGTTATCAGAAAGATCTGCAACAACACCTTGCATTCGGTAGCTATTACGAATCCAGTGATTACCTGCTCGTCAATCCGGCTAATGGTAAACAAACACACCTGTGGGGTATTCCTTACCTTTCACCTGATAAGCAATTTGTACTTTGTCCTTCTTTCGACCTGGAAGCAGGATTCAACAATAATGGGTTTGAACTCTATAGTTTTGAAAATGGGAATATGAAATTGCTGGGAGAAACAGACCTGCAACACTGGGGGCCCGGCCAGATAAAATGGGTAGATGCCCATACACTGGAAGCCGAATACCAGACCATGGATACAGCGATGAATATCCACATAAAACCTGTGAAAATTATAATGCAATAATAACAAAAAGAGGTTGGCTCAAAAGTAATCTGAAGGCACTGAGCATCACGTAAACCAAAATTCTCTCCATCAGGTCCGGATAAAAATTACTTGTGAGACAACCTCTTGATCTTCTGCACACCGCCTACTTCATATACTTCGAAATAAATTCAAACATCTTCCCCGCTGCATCATTCGCCACACTATCCGACGGATAACCATGATATCCCCTAAACGTATACAACACATGTGGCACCCCATTCTTCGACAACGCACTATCCAACCCCTTCCCCTGATCCAGCCGCACAAGTGAATCCAATGATCCATGCGCTAAAAATGTCGGCGGACTATCTACTGATACATATCTGAGAGAACTACTGGTAGCATATATCTCCGGATTTTCTTCAGGTGTGTAACCCGTTACCCACTTCAACATTTCGGGTACTCCTATGTATCCCTCATCATAAAACCGCTTCATGTCATACGGTCCCCACGTACTCACCACACACCTGATGTTCTTTTGCTCATTGTGCTTATAAGCAACCAATGTGGCCAGTTGTCCGCCAGCGCTGGCACCAATTATTGCTGAAGACGGCGATACCAGAAAAGAGTCTGCATGTGCATACAAATAAGACATCGCTGCCGCTACATCCTCCTCCGCCGTTGGAAACCTGTTTTTACCATCCATTACAATCCTGTAATTGATATTGGCAAAAGCATATTCCGGAGTAAAATCAGGGTTCTTTATCAGGCTTGCACAAGCCGGTGTAAAATCACTTTTATCACCCCCAGCCCAGCCACCACCATGTACAAAAACCATCAGCCGTGTGCCATTCACGGACCTACCTGCAGGCAGATAAATGTCGATCGTCTGGAGAGAATCATCCCCATAATGCTGATTGAGTAAAATCACTTCCTTCCGGGCAATGGGATTCACTGCCAACACAGTATCCACGGGCCTTGCCTGGGACATGGTTCCTTCTCTGCATGCAGGTAACAAATACAAAGGAATAACGCATGATAATACCCTCTTCGGATTCAGAAACATCATATATGGACTTATAATTGCTGTAACTTCCGGTATAAAAACCGGCAATATGAAATATACCTTCCTACTCTCCTTTCTCTATTGCATATTGGCTATATCGGTACCATCCACATCCCTGGCACAAGCACCACTCGCTAATGTGGAAGGCCATACCAATGCCATCATAGGTAAGCTGACTAAATCACTCTCTCTGAAAGAAGATCAACAGGTGAAACTGAAAGGTTATATCTCCGAATTCATTACCCAGCGTAATACTGTCGTGGCCGAAACAGCTGCCAACCCCAAAGCCTACGATGCTAAAATCAAAAGCATGCATAACGGCTTCTACAAAAAATTAAAGAACAGCCTTACAGCAGAACAATATGAAAGTTTTCTACAGCAAAAGCCTACGGAAAACGATCCAACCAATGTATTGTCTCAATTGTATTACTAATAACAAAAAGCCCTGCAGGATGTTCCCACAGGGCTGTATTAAATTTTGTCAATTTCTTGTTATGCTCCCCAGGCCTTTCTCAGGAACCGCAGCCAGTTCCCATGCATAATGTTTTCCACATCTTCATCTGAGTACCCTCTCTTCTTAAACAATGCAGGCAGCTTTTGCACATCGGCTATTGTCTCCAGATCGTAAGGAGATTGCTCTTTACCAAAAGCACCATCCAGGTCAGACCCAATACCTACATGCAATGCATTACCAGCCAGCTGACAGATATAATCCATATGATCTACCACCTTATCCAGGTTACAACCCATGCCTTTAGGATCTGATACACCTCTTACCCATCCCGGCACTATCATCCATGCATCCATGGCACCCCCAATTACAGCGCCTCTTTTTACCAGTTCAAGTATCATCTCGTCAGAGAACTGACGGTTATGATTGACCAGTTTACGTACATTGTTATGACTGGCCCACACATGTCCGTTGAAGTGCTCCATGGCTTCCCAGAAGCTGTCATCGCACAGGTGCGTAGCATCCAGAATGATGTTGAGGCGTTCCATTTCTTTCAGCAATGCTCTGCCTTTTTCACCCATATAACCTGTAGCATCTGTACCCTGTGCATATCGGCCGGGACCGTAGTGTGCAGGTCCTACTGCACGCAGACCATTGTCATACGCCTTTTGCAGGTAAGAGATGTCTACGATAGAATCAGCACCTTCCAGACTTAAAATATAGCCAATCGCTTTGTGGTCTGTTGGCTGGCCATCATTCCAGTAAGCAAGGTGTTTATCCAGCGAAGCCAGGTCAGTAATGGGCGTCAGTTCTCCTGCAGCTTCCATGGCCTTGTACCAGGCCAGTTGCCCCTGTGTCTGTGCCCATGCCTGCTCAGGTGAAAACCAGCCAGGCAGCGGGTTGTCAGGTGCCACAAAACGGGCTATCTGGGTACCGACTACCAATCCTATATTTCCCTTACGCAGCTCAGGAAAAGATACAACACCTTTTGCGCGGTCCGGTTTATCGGTGAGTCCTTCCTCTCTTTTCCTGATGTCGTTGACAGGCAGGCGAAGATTACGGTTCCACTCCATCGCGTTCATGCTGAGATCCAGATGCGCGTCTATTGCAAACATGTTATAATAGTTTTAAATCGTGATAGCGTCCGACAATTCAACACTTCATTGAAGGGAAATTATCAAATCACGAGGTTCAGATCATGATCTTCCTGTCTCTTGCAACTACTTTCCATTGCGCAATACAGGTATTATTTTCTACAACTCCTACGCGCTCATAGAGTGCAACGGTAGGGCATATATGATATGGTACGCCATAGAACACTGTACCTACAGGATACTGCATAGTATCAGCCACTTTCACCACCAGATGTTCTTCACTTTGTGATACCGGCGAAGCTTCCGGTGCATTGAGAAACACTACCCTTGGCTGCGGATTCTCTGCTGCGACTGACTTATGCCCCAGATCCAGGCACAGGCGCTCTCCGTCAATCACGGAGATCACCCTTGTTACCAATACAGCAGCATAATCATATTGCTGATCCGGTAAGTGTTGCTGGTAGCCCCAGTCCCAGAAGATAAAGGTACCCGGGCTACACTCCACACCATCCCTTTGCGCATGAATAGGAAATGTAGGAGAACCCCCAGCCACAATACATGGCGCAGGTAATCCACTGTCTGTAATAGCCTGTGCAAGGGCTTGTACAGGCACATAGGCGGCATCACATTTCTCTTTGCGAACTGCCAGATCTACATCATGCAGGTGACCATCGTAAGCATGCAGCCCTACAGGTGTTATACCCGGTAAGTGCGCCAGTTCCTGATACAGGGCCAGCGCCGGCGCACCAGGTACAATACCGGTTCTGTTCATACCTACATTCAGATCGAGATATACCGGCAATACTTTTTGCGCAGCGACAAAATGTGCAGCAATGGCAACCGCCGAAGTGGCGTTATCCACCAGGCAACTGTATTTCGTATCCGGATATTGCTCTGTGATTTCAAGCAACCGGTCAATCTTTGGCCCCACAGGCTGATAAGCGAGCAACACATCTTTTGCACCCGCCAGTCCAAGCATTTCTGCTTCGGCAATTGTAGCGCATTTAAATTTGTGTATACCTTCTTCGATCATCAACGCTGCCACTTCAGTGATCTTGCTGGTTTTCACATGTGGACGCAGTCGCTGCACATCCTTCACAGAAGCTTTCACTGCAAGGATGTTGTCTCGCATACGCTCCGGATACACCAGCAATGCAGGTGAATCCACCGTGTTAATGTTGTGCAGTTCGTACCAGTTCATAGCTGATTATGCTAATTCAAATAATGCTTCGATTTCAACAGGAATATTGTCAGGCAGAGATCCCATACCTACGGCACTACGTACGCCGATACCATTTTCTTCTCCCCAGATCTTTGCAAACAGTTCACTGGCACCGTTGATCACATAAGGATGACGACCAAAATCAGGTGTACAGTTTACCATCCCCAATACCTTGATCACCCGCTTTACTTTGTCCAGGCTGCCCAGGTTAGTAACGATGGTAGAAAGCATGGTCAGGGCTACTTGCCTGGCAGCCAGTTTACCTTTCTCAATATCCATGTCATCACCAATACGGCCTATGATCAGGCTTTTATCATCCTGTACAGGGCCGTGGCCGGAGAGGTACAGGTATTTACCATCGATCAGGTAAGGCTTGTAAACACCCAGCGGAGAGGGTGCTGGTGGTAATGTCAATCCTAATGCCTGGAAGTTTTCTGTTGCTGTCATAGTCACTGAAATATTGCTATAGTTATTAATTCGGTTTCCTGTTATAGAATCAATTTCTCTTTTTTATCCCTTGTATGATAACCTTTTTCCTGAATTTTTAAAGCATATCATACAAACACACTCAAAATTAAACATCCTATCAGTCCCACCACGCTCACAATCGTCTCCATCACCGACCACGTCTTAAAAGTATCCTTTACTGACAAATTGAAGTACTCTTTAAACAACCAAAACCCGCCATCGTTCACATGGCTGAACATCAGACTGCCAGCTCCCGTTGCCAATACCATTAAACATGGATTCACACCCAGGGTACCTACCATCGGCCCCAGCATGGCAGCCGTCGTCAATCCTGCAATCGTAGCAGACCCTACCGCCACTCTCACCAACGCTGCCAGACTCCATGCCAGCAGCAAAGGATTCATATGCGTACTCATCATTCCCTGTGCAATAATATCGCTCACCTTGCTATCCATCAGCATCTGCGTCAACGCACCAGAACCACCAATGATCAATATAATAGGAGACACATCTTTAATAGACTCATCCAGCGATTTCATCACCGTCTTCATATTCAATCCCCTCTTCAATCCCAGTAAATAAATACCATTCAATACCGCCAGCAGCATCACAATAATAGGGTCTCCCACCCAGTCTGCTACCTTCAATAAAGGCCCTGTAACAGTCAGTTTTACAATCGTTGTTCCCGCCAGCAATATCACCGGCAATAGCGCTGCAAACAAACTCTCCGCCATACCCGGCAATTTTTCATCCGGAATAGGCGCAATATGAAACAACGCAGCAGGCTCCTGCCTGTACCCTTTTAAAAAATGGCTGAACACAGGCCCTGCACATACGATGGCCGGAATCGCCACCATCATCCCATACATCAATGTCATCCCCATATTCGCACCAAAAGCCCCTACCAATGCAGTCGGAGAGGGATGCGGGGGCAGGTAACCATGTGTAACAGACAGGGACGCCAGCATGGGTATACCCAGGTACACCGCAGGCAATTTTGTACGCGCAGCTACTGTAAAAATCAGCGGCACCATCAGTACAAAACCAATATTATAAAACAACGGAATTCCTACAATAAACCCCGTCAGCATCAAAGACCATTGTATATACTTTCGGCCAAAGAGGTGCATCAATCCATTCGCAATGCGCTGTGCTGCCCCACTCTCCGCTACCAGTTTACCCAGCATGCTGCCAAATACAATGATCGTGACCAATCCACCCAGGGTCTTGCCAATGCCAGTAGTAATAGATTGTGTAATTGTGTTAATATCCATCTTCAGGGCTAACCCCATGAACAGACACACGACGAGGAAAGCTATGAATGTGTTGAGCCGGAACCCCGCCACCAGCAATACCAGTAGCAGGATTGACAGTAGTACAATGAATAAAGCCATCGAAATTCTTTAGATGTTGGCGACAAAAAATATCTGGTTACCCGGAAGTGAATCAATTTCATTTTTTCCAGCCCAAAAATCACCCGGATCTTCCACACAGTTACCTTCAATTAATATGCATAAGATCCGGCAAAGGCCTGAATAAATTAAAAAATGATATTTTACCGGTTACTCATATCTAAGGGCAATAATTGGGTCGAGTTTAGAAGCTTTAATAGCAGGGAATATACCTGCCATTAAACCTACACCGGCACACAGGCTGATTCCCATAAAAATCCAGAACCAGGGTATCACAAAACTCGTATGCAACAACAGTGATACCACATTGCCCACCAGCATACCCAGCAGCACCCCCAGGGCGCCTCCCAATACACTGATGATGATTGACTCATACACAAACTGCCTGCGAATCACCTGTCGCGTAGCACCCAGTGCTTTGTTCACACCAATTTCGCGGGTACGCTCGGCTACAGATACCAGCATGATATTCGTCAATCCGATCGCGGAACCGAACAGGGTAATCATTCCAATAACGGCAGCAGCAATGGTTACAAAACCAAGACTGCTAAACAACATTTCACCTATACTGTCACTCTTGCTGATATAAAAATTTTCTTCTTCATTCACATGCAGGCGCCTGATGATGCGGAATAAGCCGGTGGCCTCTCCCACTGCGGCATCCATCCGGCTGATGTCTTTCACGGACACGCCTATATTGTAGGTCATCGTATTCCCACCATATACTCTTCTCGTGTTGGTTACAGTGGTAATGACTACTTTGTCAGAACTCATAAATCCACTGTTCCCTTTTGATTCCAGCAATCCAATCACTCTGTAGCGTACATCACCCACACGGATATTGCTGTTAATCACATTTTTCAAAGCGTCTCCAAACAACTTCTTCGCTACATCTGTTCCCAATATAGCCACGTTCCGCCCTGTTTCCATATCCAATTGATTGAAGTTCCTGCCCTCTTTCAATTTATAGTTGGAAAACTCCAGGTAGTTCTCATCTCCGCCTAATACCTGTACGTTTGGATTGGTCTTGTTATCACCCTTGTAGATAGTAGCGCCCCCACTTGCCGTCACAGATACACTCACGGTGGCGGGAAATGAAAAACGCTGACTGAAAGCCCTGGCTTCTTCCCAGGTGATGGGGATATTGCTGTTCGAGGTTTTCACCTTCTTTTTGCTCTTATCACTCTTCTTTGCATCCGGGCCTCCACCCATGAAAATGCGTAGTGCCCTGTTCTGAATAGAAAAGCTGTTCGCCCCCATATTCGCAAAACTGGAGTAGATGCTGTTTTTCATACTTTCGGTAGCTGTCAGGATGCCTACCAGGGCCATGATCCCAAATGCGATAATGGCAATAGTAAGCCCGGCGCGTAATCTATTCGCGCTAACAGAACGATAAGCGAGGGAAAATATGTCACGGAATTGCATGATTTAAAGATAATGAAAAACATTTTTCCGCTATTTTTATTATATAAATGGCGAACCCTCCTACCATAAAAGAAATAGCAGATAAACTGAAGCTGGCAAAATCTACCGTTTCCCGGGCTTTGCACGACCATCCCAGCATTGGGTTGCGCACCCGGATGAAGGTACAGGAGCTGGCACGGGCACTTAACTATGAGCCCAACCAGACTGCCATTCACTTTCAGCAGAAAAAAACCTTTACCATTGGGATTGTACTACCTGAGCTTTCCGAGGCATTCTTCTCCGCCGCCATCAGCGGGATTGAAGATGCAGCGAATCAGAACAATTATATGGTGCTGCTGGGGCAGTCGCATGATGATGTCGCCAGGGAGAAAAAGATTGTGGAAATTATGAAGAATCACCGGGTGGATGGGCTGATAGTTTCGCTGGCGAAAAATACCGGGGATTATGCACATTTTGAGGCGCTGGAGAAATTTAATATTCCGGTGGTGTTTTTTGACAGGATCCCTGATAAGAAAGACATTCATTATGTAGCGTGTAATATGGAGTCAGGTACCCTGCAGGCAGTGTCACTGTTGTTGGAAAAAGGACATCGGGTGATTGGGATGATCAACGGACCTGAGGAACTGGTGGCTACGCCACAGCGCGAGGCCGGTTTTAAACAGGCATTACAAAAAAAACGGTTAAAGTTTGATGCGAGTCTCATTGTACATGCTGACCTGACAAAAGACGGAACACGCAAAGCGATGCAGCAGTTGTTGTCTAATAAAAGGAAAGTCACTGCGATAGTCGCATTCAATGATTATGTAGCGCAGGATGCAGTCCAGTATGCATTGGAGCAGGGGATAAAAGTGAATAAAGAGCTGACGTTCGTGAGTTATGCCAACCTGCCGCTGAGTAGTTATATGGCGTTTCCACCCATAGCATCAGTAGAACAATACCCTTATGAGCAGGGGTTCAAAGCGACGGAAATTTTGCTGTCGTTATTGACACAAAAAGAGCAAAAAGAATTCCAGCATATCATTATTGATTCCCGTCTTGTAATACGATCGCTTTAATTGCCAGCCCCACTCTCCCAAATCTCTAAAATTCACGCAACCGTTTGCGCAATCTTTCTATCAATCTTTCCCTTAAGTTTGAATTATCAGCAACATATTATCAATCAAAAACATCATGGAGGCTTCGATACTGGCAGCTTATGGAATAGTGGCAGATGAATGTACCATTCAGCCTTTCGGCAGCGGACTTATCAACATTACGTGGAAAGTCACCCACAACAATCAGTCCTACATCCTGCAGCGCATCAACCATCAGGTATTCAAACAACCTGAAGTAATTGCTGACAACATCCGGTACATAGGCCAGTATCTCCGGCAGCATTCACCGGCCTACTTCTTTGTGCAACCCGTGAACACACTGGATGATAAAGGACTCGTGATCACAGAAAACGGCGAATACTTCCGGCTACAACCCTTCGTACCGGATTCCCGCAGCTACGACGTTGTAAACGATGAACAACTGGCCTACGAAGCCGCCAGACAGTTTGGAAGATTCACCCGCTTAATATCAGCTATCGACATCAACAAGATCGGCTATAGCTTACCGGATTTCCACAACCTCACCCTGCGATATCAGCAATTTGAGGATGCGCTAAAAAATGGCAACAAAGAGAGGATCACAGAAGCTGAAGAACTGATCTTCAGAATCAGGCAATATGCCTACCTCACCGATACCTTTGAAGCCATCAAGCAAAACCCTGCCTTTAAAATCAGGGTCATGCACCATGACACCAAGATTAACAATGTACTCTTCGATAATAGCGGGAATGGCATCTGTGTAATCGACTTAGACACCGTGATGCCGGGATATTTCATCAGCGACTTCGGCGATATGATGAGAACGTATTTATCCCCGGCAAATGAGGAAGAAAAAGACTTCAGTAAGGTACAAGCCAGGGAGTCGTTCTTTAACGCGATTGTAAGCGGTTATCTGAGCGAATTAAAGGATGAATTAAGCCCTGATGAAATCCATCACCTGGTTTATGCCGGACAATTTATGGTTTACATGCAGGCCATCCGTTTCCTGGCAGATTATCTGAACAATGATATTTACTACGGCGCTAAATACGAAAAGCAGAACTATGTACGAACCGGCAACCAGCTGGCTTTATTAGATTCCATTACAGCGCAGGAAGGCACCTTTTTTAAAGCGATCACTACACCAGATCGCGTCGTTTGAAAAGCAGCACCATTTGAAAACAAAAATGCCGGCATATAGCCGGCATTTTTCATTATATACTCATATCTTTTATACAAATTGTAACAGCAATCCAGGGAAAACACCCAGCAGGATCACAATTGCAGCAGTCACGACCAGCAATGCTTTGAATCTGCCACTCATCTCATCCACACCAGGCTCACCAGACTTGAAATACATCGCCATGATCACTCTGAAGTAGTAGTACACAGAGATCGCAGCACATATTACCGCAATGATCACCAGCCAGAACAGGTTACCTTCCTGCACCGCAGCTGTCAGTACATAATACTTAGCAAAGAAACCCGCAGTCAGCGGAATACCTGCCAGTGATAATAAACAGATGGTAGTAACCGCTGCTACCAGGGGCTCCTTCTTTGCCAATCCATTAAAACCATCGAAAGTATAATCCTTCATCTTGATCAACACTGCAAAGATGCCGATAGTCGCTACAGAATAAGCTGCTGCATACAGGATAATACCTTTCATGGCAAATTCACTGAATGCAATGACGGACAGCAGCATGAAACCTGCCTGCGCAATACTTGAATATGCCAGCATACGTTTTACACTCTGCTGGAATACCGCTGTAAAGTTACCAATGATCAATGTAGCTGCCGTAACCAGTGCCAGCACTAACTGCCAGTCTTTGCTGATAGGGCCTGTAAACGCACCATGGAACAAACGGATAAATGCGATGAAACTACCCGCCTTTACCACAGTTGCCATAAAAGAGGTAAATACGGAAGGCGCTCCATCATACACATCCGGTGTCCAGAAGTGGAAAGGCGCCGCAGATACTTTAAAGGAAAGTGCAAATGCAACCAGGATCACGCCACACAGCGCCAGCGGACTCACTACGCCATCACCAATACCCAGCTCATTGATCTGGAAAGAACCAGATGCACCATAGATCAGGGTAATACCCATCAGCAAAATACCAGTAGAAAAAGAACCCATCAGGAAGTACTTCAACGAAGCTTCACTGCTCTTAGGACTCTTCTTGTCACTACCAGCCAGAATATACTGAGGAATAGAAATAATTTCTATCGCCAGGAAAAGCATTAATAAACTGCTGAACGAAGATGCCAGCGTAATACCCGACAGAATGAAAAATACCAGCGCAAAGTAATCAGACACATGTTCCCCTACTTTTTCAAATGCACTGCCTGACAACATAAAGTACAACAAAGTAGCTCCAAAAGCCACCGCATTGAATAGTATACTGAAGCTACTCACAGTGATCATACCATACAGGGTGCGGCTTTCCCCCTGTAAAGTGCAGTATTCAGCCAGATTTGCTGCAAAGCAAATCAGCAACGCCACGATGGCAACAAATTTAATGGACTGCTTATTTTTCAGGACAAGCCCCGCAAACATCATCAAAACGCCCGATAAAGCAGTAGATATTAATGCATTCATATTCCTGTGTTACGAAAGAACAACTTTTTAATAAACCTTGTTAACCAATTCAGTAGTGCTCTGAACCAACTCCAGCATAGGCTTTGGATATACACCCAATACCAGAATGATCGCCACTATCACACTCAACGCCAGCAATTCATTGCCGCGCAGATCAGTAGTGGTTTCAGTCAGCTGGTTAGGCTGTCCGAATATTACTTTCTGCACCATGTTCAGGGTATATACTGCACCCAGGATCACACCCAGACCAGCTACCGCCATAAACCATGGATTATACTGATACAAGCCGCTGAACATCAGGAACTCCCCGATAAAACCATTCGTCAGTGGCAATGCAATATTCGCAAAACTGATAATCACCAGGAAGGTAGCCATGCGTGGCGCATAAGCCGCTATACCACCCAGTTCGTTCAGTGACTTCACTTTCAGACGATCCTGGATAATCTCAACGATGATCCACAAACCAATGATGTTGATACCGTGGTTGAAGAACTGTACCAGCACACCCTGTAAACTCTGCTCGTTATTCGCGAAGATCGCAGCACTCATCAACCCGATGTGAGCGATGGAGGAATAAGCGATCAGGCGTTTGAAATCAGATTGAACAATAGCTATACAGGAAGCATATACAATACCGATGATAGATAATACAATCGCAACATCAGACCACATATAAGCACCTTGTGGTAATACAGGCAGTAGCCAGCGGATCACACCGAACAGACCCATTTTCACCATGATACCTGACAGTACCATTGTTACCGGGGTCGGAGATTGTTCGTAAGTATCCGGCTGCCAGGTGTGGAAAGGGAAAATCGGCATCTTGACAGCAAAAGCGACAAAGAACAACCAGAAGAGGCAGGACTGTGTTTCTTTTGGCAAAGCGACTGTAGTGAAGCTTGCATAACTGAATGAATGATCAGGTGTCTGCAGATAGATATAGATAATACCGATCAGCATAAGCAGCGATCCTGCAAAAGTGTATACGAAGAACTTGAAGGTAACAGGAATCCTTTTTTCTCCTCCCCACAGTGAGCAGAGGAAATATACAGGGATCAGCGCCAGTTCCCAGAAGAAGTAGAACAGCATCGCATCATAGGCAGTAAATACACCCATGAGGCCAGCCTGCGACAACAGCATCAGTGCATAGAAGCTATTCGCACGGTCATACTCCCTTTTATTAATTACAATAAAGATCAGTACAAATGAAATGGAAGTGAGCAGGCTAAGCATCATGCCCATACCATCTAATCCAACACTAAACGTAGCGCCCAGTTGGGGGATCCAGTTGCAGCTGTGGCTGAGGCTCTCAGGTGCAGACCTGAACTGGAACAGCGCAGCAATAGTGACTGCCAGCGATGCCAGAGATGATATCAAACCCACCGTCTTAGGGCCTGATCCCTTCAGGCCAAACGTAAGAAGGCCCGCCACCAAAGGAATCAAAATGAGTAATACTGTCAACATAATTTATCTAAACTTGTCCTTTTTGAATGATGATGCAGGTAATTATTATCGTACCAGGAAGCCTATTACGAATAACAATACCATCCCTATAACCATGGCAAATATGTAAAAACCTACCTGCCCGCTCTGAAGCAATCTTACCTGTTGACTACCCCACTGAACACCACGGCCTACACCGTTCACCAGCCTGTCAATTCCTGAACGCTCAATCGCTTCTTCAAAGAAACGGCTCAGCATACCGAGGGGTTTTACTATGATAGCATCGTAAATTTCGTCTACATACCATTTGTTCTCCAACACTTTTGCAATACCAGTACGTGGCTCACCATTGTCAGTGTAGTTGCGGTACCAGCTGCGCGCCAGGAAGATGGAGAGGATCACCAGAACAGAGCTCAGTCCCATCAGCAACCATTCAGTGCTGTGTGCCATCTCAGGCAGTTCTACCTTTTCTGCAGAAGCAGCGAAGATAGGATGCAGGTATTGTTCTAACAGGTTAGGTGCACCAAATACTGCTGGTAAACCTACATAACCACCAATTACAGAAAGGATGGCCAGCACGATCAGCGGGAACGTAATAGCGCCCGGACTTTCATGCAGGTGATGCTCCTGTTCGTGCGTTCCGCGGAACTTACCACAGAATGTGATGTAGTAAAGGCGGAACATATAGAACGCCGTCATCAGTGCTGTCAGCAAGCCTACTACATACAGCAGTTTGTTGGCAGCAAAGGTGTGGGATAAAATTTCATCTTTAGAGAAGAAGCCGGACAAACCAGGGATACCTGAAATAGCCAGACAGCCGATCAGAAATGTAGCATTCGTGACAGGCATGTATTTTTTCAAACCACCCATCTTACGAATATCCTGCTCTCCACCCATTGCGTGGATTACAGAACCTGAACCCAGGAACAACAGTGCCTTGAAGAAAGCGTGTGTCATTACGTGGAATACTGCAGTGGTATAAGCACCTACACCCAGGGCAAGGAACATATAACCTAACTGTGATACAGTAGAGTAAGCGAGAACTTTCTTGATATCATCCTGCTTCAGTGCGATAGAAGCTGCCAGCACTGCTGTAACCAGACCAATGATAGCGACTACATGCTGCACACATGGAGCAAGTGTATAAAGAATATTACTACGTGCAATCATATAGATACCAGCTGTTACCATCGTAGCAGCGTGGATCAGGGCAGATACCGGAGTAGGACCCGCCATCGCATCGGGCAACCAGGTATACAGCGGAACCTGTGCAGACTTACCCATAGCACCTATAAAGAAGAGGATCGCGATTGCTGCGAGGGTACCATCACCCTTCGCCACACCTGCAATCTGTGGTAATACTTCCGCGTAATTCACACTACCAAAGTGAACGATCATCAGGAACATACCCAACAGGAAACCGAGGTCACCGATGCGGTTCATGACGAAAGCTTTCTTAGCAGCATTGTTGTAGTTAGTATTCTTATACCAGAAGCCGATCAGGAGGTAAGAACAAAGTCCTACACCTTCCCAGCCTATAAACATCATCACGTAGTTAGCACCCAATACCAGGATCAACATAGAGAACACGAACAGGTTCAGGTAGGCGAAATAACGCGCAAACCCTTCGCTGGTCTCATCGTGCATGTAAGAAGTAGAGTAAATATGAATCAGAGAGCCTACGCCTGTAATGATCAGGAGGAACAGTACACTTAACTGATCTACCTGAAAGGCAAATGGAATATGCAGGCTGCCTGCAGAAATGAAGTCAAACAGTTGTACGGTGACCGCCTGAAAACCGGGGGTACGTACTTCGAGGAACATCCCCAAACTAATCACAAAAGCCGCCAGTATAGCCCCGCTCCCAACGATACCTGCCAGTGATTTGGAAAGGTATTTTCTTCCCAATCCATTCACCAGAAATCCTAATAGTGGTAATAATGGTACCAGCCAAACTAGATTAATCATCTATCAAATACGAATTACGATTACAAATTACGGTTTGCCTTATGGTTAATTCTTCAGACGGTTCATGATATTCACATCTACTGACTGTGAATTTCTGTATACCATAACGATGATGGCCAGCCCTACAGCTACTTCAGCTGCCGCCACGACCATAATGAAAAACACAAAGATCTGGGCCCCGGCCGCATCTACTCTCCCGGCATCTGCCCACATTTTAGAAAACGCCACTAACAAAAGGTTCACAGCATTCAGCATCAACTCTACACACATGAAGATGATGATGGCATTTCTACGCATCAATACACCCATCACTCCGATACAAAAGAGCGCAATGCTTAAAAAGATATAATATTGAACCGGCATAAAAATGAATTACAGATTACGATTAATGTTCTTTCTTACCAATCACGACAGCACCCACCATGGCGCTCAGAAACAGGATGCTGCTCACTTCGAAAGGAACAACATAAGTTTTGAATAACGTCTGACCAAGATTGGCGATCAGGCCAATATTGTTTGATTCCGGTGTCAATGATGGCAGGCTTGCTTCACGCAGCGCAGCCAGCAGTACTACCAGCAGTGCACCACCACTGATCGCGCCTGCATACTTGAGCCAGTTCCGCTTTTGCGGCTCACCTTCAGCATTCAGGTTCATCAGCATGATCACGAACAGGAACAATACCATGATCGCACCTGCATATACAATGATGTGCACCACCGCCAGAAACTGAGCATTCAGCATCACGTAATGGCCGGCTATGGTAAAAAATGTAAGGATCAGGCAAAGGACACTTGTAACGGGGCTTTTACTAAACACTACGCCCAGCGCAGTGATCAGTGAAATAATTGAGAGAACCCCGAAAACGACTTGTTGTAAATTCATTCCCATTGCTATATTGTCTGATTGTTGTATTTGGAATTATGCTTTTTTCTGCTCTCCTGGCAATGGAATCAACAGATCCTGCTTACCATAGATGAAACCTTCACGTTTGTAATTAGCTGGTGCAAATGTTTCAGAGAGATAAATCGCATCCTTAGGGCAAGCTTCTTCACAAAAACCACAGAAGATGCAACGAAGCATGTTAATCTCATAACGTGCAGCATACTTTTCTTCACGGTACAGGTGCTCTTCACCCGGCTTCCTTTCGGCAGCTTCCATAGTGATCGCCTCCGCAGGACAAGCCACCGCGCACAGACCACAAGCCGTACAATTCTCACGTCCTTCCTTATCCCTGTTCAAAATATGCAGACCACGGAATACCGGGCTGAATTCACGTTTCTCTTCAGGATAGCTTACCGTTGGTTTTTTCTGGAATATGTGCTTGAAAGTGATCACCATCCCTTTCCCAATAGCCGGCAGATACAACTTCTCCAGGAAATTCATTGGCCTGCGATCTACCGGTTTTGCCCTGTTTGTTAAAGTTTGCATGATTAATAATGCGATTAAATAAGTTTACAATTTCGTTCTGTTAATGCTGATGCCACAAAATCCAGCCACCCGTGATCAACATGTTCACCAATGCAATCGGGATCAGGTAATTCCAACCCAAACGCATTAACTGATCGTAACGGAAGCGCGGAATCGTCCAGCGCACCCACATAAAGAAGAAAATGAAGCAAATAGTTTTTATAAACAGCACCAGTGTACCCAGTAAAGTCAGAATGTTTGGCGATAAATGCAGACTATCCAGGCCCCAGAAGTGATATCCACCAAAGTACAGGGTAGACATCAGCGCAGAGCTGATAAACATATTGATGTACTCAGCGAACAGGAAGAAACCCAGTTTCATGGAAGAATACTCCAGGTGATAACCTCCGTTCAGCTCATTCTCCGCTTCAGCCAGGTCAAATGGAGAACGATTCGTTTCAGCAAAAGAGCAGATCATGAAGATGATGAAGCCCAGTGGCTGTAAGAATACGTTCCAGATACCACTGCTACGCTGCTGTTCTACGATTTCTTTCAGGCTCAGTGTGCCGCTTACCATCAGCAGTGCAATCAGTGCCATACCCATCGCCAGCTCATAGCTGATGATCTGTGAAGCCGCACGGATAGATGATAAGAGAGAGAATTTATTGTTGGAAGACCAGCCGCCCAGCATAATGCCGTAAACGCCTAAGCTCACCACACCAAAAATGTAAAGAATACCAATGTTAACGTCAGCTACCTGCAGGGATACGGTATGACCGGCAATGGTCAGGGTATCGCCCCATGGAATTACTGCACTGGTCATACAGGCTACAGTCATAGCCAGTGATGGACCTAAAATGAAGAGGAAACGATTGGAAGATCCAGGAATAATCTCTTCCTTGAAGAAGAGTTTACCACCATCTGCCAGCGGCTGGAGCAATCCCATTGGACCCGCTCTGTTTGGACCAAGCCTGTCCTGCATAATACCCGCTACCTTTCTTTCGCCCCATGTGGAATACATGGCCACGACCAGAGATATTATCAATACACCGGTTATTAATAATACCTTCTCAAGAATGAAAAACCAGTCTACTTGCATCAAATACGAGTTATAAAAGTTACTTACTTGTTAAAATCATCAGAGTGTGCAGGCCCTTCGATCTGCGACAGATCGATATCAGGACGGTTCACCTCACTAATACTGTGAATATCCATCAGCAGTTTAGGCTGACGGCCATCCAGTACTTCCACCAGTGTATCCTTTGGCTTGTTTACACCTACATAATGGTTGGCAGAAATTACGCTATGACGTTCGATCTTGCGTGGACCTTCGATCACCCAGTCTTTTGCTTCTTTCTTATCAAAGCGACAGGTATCGCAGATGAAGTCTTCTACTTCGCCATATTTATCCTTACGTGCAGTTACGCGGAATACCTCATCACCACGCATCCACAGTACGGTTTTACCACAGCACTTGGGATTATCACAGTCACGGTGTGCATTCACTGGTTTCAGGAACCATACACGGTTTTTGAAACGGAAGGTTTTATCGGTCAGTGCACCTACAGGGCATACGTCAATAACGTTTCCGATGAAGGGACTGTTTAAATTTTTGTTCAGGTAAGTGCTGATTTCAGCATGTTCACCACGACCCAGTACACCATGTTCACGGTTGCCAGCTACCTGATCGGCAGTGAATACGCAACGGTAGCAAAGGATACAGCGGGTCATATGTAACTGGATCTTATCACCCAGATCTACTTTATCGAAAGTACGGCGTTTGAATTCGTAACGGGTACCTTCTGCACCATGCTCATAACTCAGATCCTGCAGGTGACATTCACCAGCCTGATCACATACCGGGCAATCCAGCGGGTGATTCAGCAACAGGAATTCCACCACCCCTTTACGTGCTTCGAGCACTTCAGGAGAGGTGATGTTAGCTACTTCCATACCATCCATAACAGTAGTACGGCAGGAGGCAACCAGTTTTGGCATGGGACGCGGGTCAGCTTCCGAACCCTTGGATACTTTTACCAGACATGTACGGCATTTACCACCACTACCCTGCAGTTTGGAGTAGTAGCACATTGCAGGCGGCACTATATCTCCTCCTATCTGACGGGCAGCATTCAGGATGGTAGTACCTGGTGCCACTTCCACAGTGATCCCGTCAATCTTGACTTTAAAGAGTTTCTGTTCTTCAGCCATTTTGTTCGCTTAAAAAAAGGCGCTCGTTCTTTACACGAAACGTCGTGTTAGATATTGTTGATTCTTATACAGCGGCAGGTGCAGCAATTTCCAGTGGATCTGCATAGTGTGCAAGTCCAAAGTTGCGTTGCTGTGCTTCTTCAGGATGCAGCACATGCCATTCAAATTCATCGCGGAAGTGGCGGATAGCCGCAGCTACAGGCCAGGCAGCAGCATCACCCAGCGGGCAGATGGTGTTACCTTCAATTTTGCGCTGAATATCCCACAGCAGGTCGATATCGCTCATCTTTCCTTTACCGTTATCGATGTTCCTGAGCACGCGCTCCATCCATCCGGTACCTTCACGGCAGGGGCTACATTGACCACAGCTTTCGTGGTGGTAGAAACGGGCAAAGGTCAGGGTGTTTTTCACAATACACTGGTCTTCGTCCAGTACAATGAAACCACCGGAACCCAGCATAGTACCGGTAGCAAAGCCACCATCTGCCAGGCTTTCGTAAGTCATCATGCGTGGTTCACCTTTTGCAGTTTTCAGCAGCAGGTTAGCAGGCAGGATAGGTACGGAACTACCGCCTGGAATGCACGCTTTCAGGCGTTTTCCATTTGCGATACCACCGCAATATTCATCAGAGTAGATAAATTCTTCAACAGAAATGTTCATCTCGATTTCATACACCCCTGGTTTATTGATATTACCACAGGCAGAAATGAGCTTGGTACCGGTAGATTTACCAGTGCCATATTTGGCGTATTCTTCGCCGCCAATACGAAGGATCGGCACTACGGTAGCCAGTGTTTCCACATTGTTTACCACAGTCGGACAATCGTATAAACCTTTCACCGCAGGGAATGGAGGTTTGATACGTGGGTTACCACGCTTACCTTCCAGACTTTCGATCAGGGCAGTTTCTTCACCACAGATGTAAGCTCCTGCACCACGTTGTACATATATTTCAAGATCAAAGCCGGTGCCCTGGATATTTTTACCCAGCCAGCCGTTTTTCTTTGCATCAGCAATTGCTTCTTCGAGGATATCAGGAATCCACGCATACTCACCACGGATGTAGATATAGCAGGTATTACATCCCAGGGTATAGCTGGAGATGATCAGACCTTCAATCAACAGGTGAGGAATGAATTCCATCAGGTAACGGTCTTTGAAAGTACCTGGCTCAGATTCATCGGCATTACATACCAGGTAGCGGGGTACGCCTTCTGGTTTTGCAATGAAGCTCCATTTCATACCGGTAGGGAAACCAGCACCACCACGGCCTCTCAGACCGCTTTTCTTCACTTCATCCAGCACCTGATCAGGGGTCATGCTTTTCAATGCCTTCTCCGCCGATCCGTAACCGCCGTTAGCCCGGTATACATCATAATACCGGATATTTTCTATATGTGCTTTGTCAAAAAGTAGTTTGCGTCCCATCTTACTGTTATAGTTTGTAGATTGGCTTTTAGTTTGCGTTCGCCCTGCATTCTTCAATGATGGCATCCACCTTTTCAGGTGTCAGGTGTTCCTTATAGTGTTTACCCAGTTGCATCATCGGCGCATAACCGCAGGCACCAAGGCATTCAACTGCTTTCAGCGTAAAGAGTCCATCTTTGGTGGTCTCTCCTACTCCTATGTCCAGTTTCTTTTTAATATAGTCGATGATATTGTCTGAACCGCGCAGCATGCAGGGTCCGGTCTGGCACACCTCGAATACATGCTTACCTACCGGCTGCAGGTTAAACATTGAGTAAAAGGTAGCCACTTCATACACCTCAATTGGCTTAATCTGCAGCAGGGAAGCTACGTAATCCATAGTCTCTGTGCTGAGCCAGCCGCCAAACTCATCCTGTGCAAGATGCAGCACGGGAATAAGCGCACTCTTCTGTCTACCCTGAGGATAGCGGGCGATGATCTCCTTTACTTTATTCAGCTTCTCTTCTGAAAACATATTCTATAGTTAAAAAAACAAAAAGGCGTTTCGGTTATGCATCCAGTTCACCTGCAATCAGGTTCAGGCTACTCATACAGATCAGGGCATCACTCAGCATGGCGCCTTTGATCAGTTCAGCATAAGCCTGATAATAAATGAAGCAGGGACGGCGGAAGTGCAGTCTGTAAGGGCTACGGCCACCATCACTGATGAGGTAAAAGCCCAGTTCCCCATTGGCACCTTCTACAGCATTGTACAATTCGCCTGGTAAAATGTCGGTCTCACCCATGATAATCTTGAAGTGATAAATGAGTGCTTCCATTTTGGTGTATACATCGCTCTTTTCCGGCAGGTAATAAGCAGGAACATCAGCATGGAATACATCGGCAGGCAGTCCTTTCACTTTATCCATCGCCTGACGGATAATGCTCAGACTTTCCCACATTTCGCCGTTGCGCACCAGGAAACGGTCGTAACAGTCCCCGGTAGTGCCTACTGGTATAGAGAATTCAAAATCTTCGTAAGAGGAATAAGGATGTGCTACGCGTAAATCGTAATCCACACCTGCAGCACGCAGATTAGGACCGGTAAATCCATAGTTCATCGCTCTTTCTGCACTGATTGGACCTACGCCCTGGGTACGCTCCATGAAGATACGGTTGCGGTTCATCAGGGTTTCGAATTCCTTCAGCGCTTTTGGAAACTCAACCAGGAACTTTTCGATCTTCTCGAAAGCAGCTGGTGTGAAGTTTCTTTCAAAACCACCTACACGGCCAATATTGGTCGTAAGGCGGGATCCACAGATCTCTTCATAGATCTCATAAGCCAGCTCACGCCAGCGCATGAGGTACAGGAAGCCTGTGAAAGCACCGGTATCTACGCCGACTACCCCATTACAGATCAGGTGATCACAGATACGTGCCAGCTCCATGATGATCACACGCAGGTAGTCCACACGCTTAGGGGTTTGAATACCCAGCAGTTTCTCTACGGTAATGTGCCATCCCATATTATTAATAGGAGAGGAACAGTAGTTCAGACGGTCTGTGAGAGGAGTAATCTGGTAGTAAGGACGGCGTTCTGCAATCTTTTCGAATGCACGGTGGATGTAACCCACAGTAGATTCGGAACTGACAACACGCTCACCGTCTATTTCCAATATATTTTGAAACACCCCGTGTGTAGCAGGGTGGGTAGGTCCGAGGTTGAGGGTTTGAGTGACCCTTTCAATAGATCCTTCCGGAAGTGTTATATTATGTTGCTCTGACATGATCAACGAAATAATTAATTATATGCCAATATGCCCGCCGCGGCCGAACATTTCATCATCTTTATCGATACGAGACTGGTCTTCCAGTGGGAATTCCTTACGCATTGGGAAGTAATCCATTTCATCCACGTTTAAGATACGTTTCAGGTTGGGATGCCCTACGAAGTTCACACCAAAGAAGTCGTAAGTTTCACGCTCCATCCAGTTTGCAGATTCAAACAGACGGGTGGCAGTAAACACTCTTGGATCTTCCACGCTGGTATACACCTTCATACGAAGTCTTACGCGCTGGGCAAAATTGTAGAGGTGATAAACTACTGCCAGCTCTTCTCCTTTACGATCAGGATAGTGCACAGCAGTGAGGTCTGTTAAAAAACGAAATTGCAGCTCCTCATCGTCGTAAAGGAACTGCATCACTTTCAGGTTCAGATCTTTAGGTACTGTAAAATTAAGCATCCCAAAGGTTTCTTCCACCTGTGAGACAGCCTCACCAAACTTGTCGGTTAGTCGTTGTTTAATATAGTCGTTAGTCAAGGACATTGCAGTGTATGTTTAAGATCACAGATACAGGAGTAAAGTGTATAGTGGTCTTTATTGTATACCGTAGGAATTCAACAGTTCTTTATACTTCTCGGAATGCCGGCGACGCAGGCTTTCCTGGCCAATCAGGTCCTGAATACGCATAAAGCCATCAATAATGGCTTCAGGACGGGGAGGGCATCCTGGCACATATACATCCACAGGAATGATCTGGTCGATACCCTGCAATACGGAGTAGGTGTCAAATACACCACCGCTGCTGGCACAAGCGCCTACAGCGATTACCCAGCGAGGCTCGGCCATCTGCAGATATACCTGGCGTAATACAGGTCCCATTTTCTTGGAGATCGTACCCATTACCATCAGCAAATCACACTGACGGGGAGTAAATGCCATCCTTTCTGCACCAAAACGCGCCAGATCGTAAGTAGAGGCCATAGTGGCCATGAATTCAATTCCACAGCAGGAAGTAGCAAAAGGCAGCGGCCAGATGGAGTTTTTACGTGCCAGACCAATCGCTTTATCAAACGAAGTCGCAAAAAAACCTTCCCCGGAATATCCCTCAGGGATTTCCACTGTCTTCACTTTCGTATTATACTGAACCGGACGTGCCATAACCTTCAGATTTAAAATTTCAATATCAGATTTGACCTTTAGCAGGCACAGCTTCACACGGGGCTGTGTGCCATATTATATTAATCCTCCCATTTCAGGGCTCCCTTCTTCAGGATATATAGGAAACCCACCATAAAAAATGCCACAAACATCAACATGGCAATAAATCCTTCCCAACCCAGCAGACGGAAATTAATCGCATAAGGATAAAAGAAAATAACTTCCACGTCGAAGAGTACGAACAGGATAGCTACCAGGAAGTACTTAATAGCTACTGGCTGGCGGGCGTTACCGTGTCTTTCAATACCACTTTCAAAGGTTTCCAGTTTATCACTGGTTTTCCTTCTAGGACCCAGAAAGTGTGTAGCAAACATGGTAAGGCCTACAAAACCCAGTGCAGCTATTAACTGTAATGCAATAGGAAAATAGCTAAAAGGAGTAGTTGCTGACAATAATACTGTGTCTATAAACATAAGCTTCCCTATAAATCGTTCATCAGAATGAGCAAAAATAGGCTAAGTCTAGCAATATTCAAATCTATTGAAGGATTAAAATATTATGTTTTTTCCCCAACCGGAAATAAAAAAACCCCGGCAGTCGCCGGGGTTTTCTATTTAAAGCGCAGTTTGCTTATTTCTTGTTTCCCTGAGAAGCAGGTTTGGATGCGGATTTAGCCCTGTTAGCCAGGTTTTCCTTGATCGCCGCAACGGTAGCGTTGTTAGGATCGATTGAAGATACCTTATCCATCCAGATCTTCATATTAGCATCATCATCCTTGTTGTAATAGTAGATCATCAGGTACTGATAAGGGAACATCAGCTGAGATGGCTTCAGTTTCTCATCACCTTTGATCTCAAACAGATGCTGGAAGTATGGCAGCGCCAATCCTTCTTTTGCTTCAGGATCTTTTGCCATGTTAGCACGACCTCTCCAGTAGGTACCCAGTACTTCCTGAGTGGGATATTTAGCTACGAACTGACCCCAGGTAGAATCTGCCTGATTGTATTCGTGTGCATAAATTTCCATGGTACCTTTCCAGAACATATCCTGGATTTTACCGGTATTTTTCTCATCAGAGAAATCATTTACCAGTTTACCATACCATTCTGCAGATTTTTTGCTGGCACCCATCGCTTTGAAAGACTCAGCGACGTTTCTATATTTTTCTGCATCTTTTGCAGTATCAGCCAGTGCATATTTCTCCAGGTACATAGCAGCCAGAGAATCGTTTTGTACTCTTTGTGCAGAATCACCCACGTTTGCCTGGTAGATAGCGCTCAGCAGTTTGTAGTCGTTTGGAGCCAGTTTGGCGTCACCTACAGCCTTTACATAAGCTTCCATTTCTGCCTTGGCGGTAGTGGTATCGCCTTTCTGCAGGTAAGCATCTGCCAGCAGGCGGGTAAATTTACCTCTGTTTGACTCGTTAGTCTGAGGTAATACAGATTTAGCTTTGCTGATAGCTGCATCATATTCTTTCTTGTAGAAAGAGATGGCAGCCAGGTTGTATTCGTTTTCCAGTTTACCGGCACCTTCACCCACTACGCTCATATATTTCTCCAGGTACTTCGCTGCATTTTCCAGTGACAGCTGAGCTTTGGTTGGCGTGATATAGAATTCATACAGCTGGTAGTAAGCAGGACCATAGTTAGCATCCATGTTGGTTGCCTTGGTCCAGTCGTTTACAGCATCCTGCAGCAGCTTGGCATTGTAATTTACAATACCTTCTTTCATGGTTGCTTCAGCACTGTTAGGATCCAGCTCTAAAGCTTTCTCATAAGTGTTGATCGCTTTACCACCATTTTCACCACCCAGCATACGGTAAGCATCACCCAGCTCGATATAATCAGCAGCGGTAGCTGTATAAACTTCTTTCTTCTTACGACCTTCGTTGTTCAGCAATTTCTCCATTACGCTCAGTGCATAACCGCGGTCGCCACCATGGATCTCTGAGTTCGCATCTGCGATTGCACGGGCTACATCGCCATTACGACCCTGCGTTGCAGTACTGGCAGCTTCAAACTTCGTCTTTGCAGCAGCAGCATCTCCTTTCAACAGATCCAGTCTGCCCATACCCACCTGCAGCAATGCAGAAGTAGGAACAGCAGTCAGGCCTTTCTGGAAGGTAGCAGCAGCACCATTGTTATCACCCAGACCCAGCTGAGCGATACCGAGATAATAATATGCTCTTTCTTCAGTAGGCTTAGCGGCTATTACTTTCTCCAGGTCTTGTTTGGCTGTTTCATACTTGCCATAATACAGGTCTTTCAATCCATCTTCTACAGATTGGGCCATTGCGCCGTTCGCGACGCACAGCATTGCAACAATTAAACTTTTCCGTCTGTTCATGAGCAATCCGGTTTTTAATTTTAGTTGTGTTAGTTTTTTACTTGATGTTCGCTTCCCTAAACACGATGTTCAATTTCGCAGGGAACAGTTTGAATTTACCTATCACCATTTGTCCTTCTTGTCCTCCGAGGAAGGTTGCGAATCCGGACCCCAATCCACTGTAAGGTTCTTTTAAACAAAAGAATAATCCTCTTTTCAGTGGGTATGAACCGAGAGCAATATACGCCTGATATGGTTTTACAAATTCCGAACCATTATCAGCGCGCACCTTCACTACGTTCACCTTGTTTGTAAATTCTATTGCCTGAGCGTCGTTGGTATCTGAAATCCAGCTTACCCCGATTACGCCCAGTGCATCTTTGGATTTAGCCACGTAATCAATCACTTCCGGATTGGTTTTCGCTGCCATTACATTTTTTGGCAGGGCCTTTCCTTTGTTGATTGAATCCTGGATATATCTAACCGTACTTGAATTCGAATTGTCAAAAATAATTTGCCACTTCCTTTCTGTATCAGTTCCGTTCATAATGTAACGTACCTGGTCCAGTGTGAGGATAGAATCGGGATTACTGTGATTAGTAATCAATGCTACGCCATCCCAGGCGAGCAGCATACTTTGTGGCGAAATCTTAAGTTCTTTCAAATAATCCAGCTCTTGCTGATTGAAGCTCCTGGTTACGAGGATCAATCGTGCACTGTCGGCCATCAGGTCTCTGAAGCAATCTACTTCGGGTTTGTATTCCGCAATGATATGAGCTTTCGGATAAAGTGACTCAAAAACTTTGATCTCCGATTCAATCAGCGGCCTGTATGTCTCATCTACGCTTATTTTGATAGTGCCGGATGTTGGCGTATCCTTCACCTGACCGGATTTATTATTCGATGTACAGGATGACAAGATAACGATTGTCGCTAACAATGCGATACAATTCCGGTTCCTTTTAATGATACTGGTAAACATAAGCCTGACTATTAGTACGTTAATTCCTTTTAAAAAATGAATTCTTCACTCCCCGGTACACGCGGAAAATACCATAAGCGATCAGGACCCCTCCAAATATAGTGAGTACTGTCTGCGATACCTGGAACTGCCCCATACCGAGTCGTTCCGCAAATATTGCAAATAATCCAAAGAGCATAAAAAATAACCCTCTTATTAACTCTCCCATTGAGCGGTAATCGATGCTCATATTCCTTTTACCAGATCTTTCCTGTTCCATCAGCATTGTTGCGAATTACAATTATACAAAAAAAAATTTCTAAACAAATACCTGTTCTATTAGAAGATTCTCAAGAAAAATGGGTTGCATGCTAAACGTATAAGTAGAAAAACCGCCACTAGCGCAGGTTTTGTAAACGTCTGGCATTCGTACATTTTTTCATATTCAATCTACACTTAATTATGAACGAAGTTGTTAAAACCTTGTTAATACTAATATGAATCAAATTTCCCTCTATTTGCATTATATACGAGAATAATCCTCATCATAGTATCATGTAATTATTATATAGATGCTGTATAATCTAAATTCCATAACCCATGCCAGTTATACTGCACCGGGCCTGACAGTGGCCGGATTCCCGCCCTGCGGGCCTTTCGGCAAAATTGTGGTGGATTAATAAAATAATGTTAAAATCTTGTAGGTTTGCGGCAATTATGAAAATATTAATGGTTTGTCTGGGTAATATTTGCCGCTCCCCTCTGGCGGAAGGCATTCTCAGACATCTCGCAGACGAAAAAGGGCTCAACTGGGACGTTGATTCAGCCGGCACCGGCAACTGGCATGTGGGAGATCCACCAGACAGGCGCTCTGTAAAGGTGGCCAGACAGCATGGCATAGATATTTCAGGGCTGAGAGGCCGGCAGTTTCAGGTGTCTGACTTCGATGAATTTGACCGCATCTTCGTCATGGACCTGGACAACTATCGCGATGTGCTGCGCAAAGCCCGCACCGACGCCGATAGAGAAAAAGTACAACTGCTCCTTGATAACCAGGAACCTGTACCCGATCCATGGTATGACGACGCACTCTTTGAACCAGTATATAATATGATCTATAAAGCCTGCCAGCGCATAGTGGCAGGCTACTGATATAAAAAAGTAAAACGATGATAAAACCCAGTATACCAAAAGGTACCCGTGATTTCGGCCCTGTGGTAGTAAGGAAAAGGCAGTATATCTTTCAGACGATCCGCGAAACATTCGAACTGTTTGGCTTTCAACCACTGGAGACACCTGCCATGGAACAAATGGATACCCTGACCGGTAAATATGGTGAGGAAGGAGATAAACTGATCTTTAAGATTCTGGATAACGGGGAGATCCTTGGCCGCGCCCAGCAGGCAAAGGATAGCCGTGAACTGGGGATCCTGCTGTGCGAAAAAGCATTGCGCTATGATTTGACAATCCCGTTCGCCAGGTTTGTGGTGATGAATCAGAATGATCTGGCGTTTCCATTTAAGAGGTATCAGATGCAGCCGGTATGGCGCGGAGATCGCCCAGCAAAAGGCCGCTACCGTGAATTCTACCAGTGTGACGCTGATATCGTAGGTAGCAATTCTCTCATTAATGAGATCGAATTGCTTATGATCTATGATACTGTATTCACAAAACTGGGTATGGAAGGCTATGAAGTACGCATCAACAACAGGAAAATCCTGGGTGCACTGGCAGAAGTTTCCGGTAAACCTGAATTGCTCACAGATATTACCATCGCCATCGACAAACTGGACAAAATAGGATTAGATGCTGTAAAACAGGAACTGTCTGAACGCGGTTTGAATGACAGCGAAATCGCAATTATTTCAAATTTCCTCAACATTGAGGGGAATAATGAGGAAAAATTGCAACAATTAGGCGAACTGTTCAAAGATTCTGAATTGGGTAAAAAAGGTATTGAAGAGCTTTCTTACGTATTACATACCCAGCCGGATGCCTTCAAAACGACCCCTATTCTCGATGTCACCTTAGCTCGTGGCCTGAACTATTATACAGGTATGATCGTGGAGGCAAAAGCACCTGCTGCGGTGAAAATGGGTAGCATCGGCGGCGGTGGCCGTTATGACGACCTCACCGGCCTCTTTGGCCTCCCCAACCTCTCCGGCGTCGGCATCTCCTTCGGCGTAGACCGTATCTACGACGTACTCGAAGAACTCAACCTCTTCCCTGCCACCGCCCAGCAAGGTACCCGCGTCCTCATCTTCAATATGGATACATCTACCACAGCCACCGCATTCCCTATGCTCGCCAACCTGCGTGCCCGCGGTATCGCTGCAGAACTCTATCACGAGCCATCCAAAATGGATAAGCAAATGAAATATGCAAATAAACGCGGTATCCCATATGTCATCATCATGGGCGAAAGCGAAGTGAAAGAAGGTGTGCTCAGTATCAAGAACATGGTGAGCGGCCAACAGGAAAAAATCGCTGTTTCAGCACTGGAGTCCTACTCCTTCGAATAAGATACCACCCATCCAATAGTGTAAAGCCAGGGTATGCATATACCCTGGCTTTACTGTTTCTATACCCCTTCTATACCTCCAAAAGCACACTAAATCAACACTATAAGGTCACCTCAATATCACCTCAATATCCATTGGATATACAGGTGCCCTTTTGGTGACCTTTTGGTGATGATATAGTGACGACTTAGCGACGTTGTAGCACCTTATTGGTAGTATTGCCCGGTTACAGCTACCTTATATATTCGGCATACTTTTCACTGATAATCAATATGCATCCGAATAGAACAGTATACATCGCCCTGGCAGCTAACCTCCTTATCGCCGTTATCAAGTTCATCTCCGGCTTCTTCACCCGCAGCACCGCCATGCTCTCCGAAGGCGTCCACTCCCTGGTGGACACCGCCAACCAACTCCTCCTCCTGCTGGGCATTCGCCTCAGCAGGAAAACCGCCGATGCAAAACGCCCCTTTGGCTATGGCAAGGAACTCTACTTCTGGTCCTTCATTGTCTCCTTACTCATTTTCGCAATCGGTGGCAGCATCTCCATCTTCCAGGGTATCAGCCACCTCCGTCATCCAGTGCCCCCTACCGATCCTTTCTGGAACTACATCGTACTCGCATGCTCCTTCCTGTTCGATGGCGGCTCCCTGGTAGTAGCCGTTATCGATTTCAAAAAAGTTAAAGGCAAAAAGACGTGGTGGACGGCGGTACATCAGAGTAAAGACCCCGCCAGTTTTCTTGTATTATTCGAAGACAGTGCTGCCGTATTGGGATTAGCAGTGGTAGCCATCATGCTGTACCTGGGTCACAAACTCAATAACCCTTATCTGGATGGGGTGGCGTCTTTAATTGTAGGGGTGCTCCTCACTGTTGTCTCTGTTCTGCTGGCCCGCGAAAGCCGTAGCCTGTTGATGGGCGAAGGCATTGCCGCTGCCACACAATTCAAAATCCGTGGTATTGTAGAAAATGATAAGGCCATTGACAAGGTATTACAGATCTTCTCTACTTATCAATCACCCGAAGAAGTCATGCTCTTATTGTTAGTACGCTTCAAAGATGGCCTCGAAACAAATGAAATAACGGATGCGATCGAACGATTAAAGGTGGCCATCAAAGAAGAATTCCCCTTTGCTCATTATATTATTATCACACCCGGACAATGAACCAAAGCGACAAGAACCGGTATTAACTACGACATCCGCAATGAACCTTCTTCTTTGCTGCCGCAGACCATTCAAAAAAAAAGAGCCGCTTTTGCAAGCGGCCCTTTTTAAAATCTATTTTACTTTATTAAATGCTTCTAAGCCCTTCTTCAACCAATCCGCATACTTATCCACATCCGGCGTATACCCTACCGGCGTAGTGAGCAACTGCTCATCCGGACTAATCAACACATAATATGGCTGAGAGTTGTTGATGAAATTCTCTGTCTGCATTGTCGCATACTTATCTCCAATCGTCTTAATCTCTTTCTTCTGACCATTGGTTGTCGTATACAGGAACTGCTGATCTTCCGGCAATACCTTTCTGTCATCCACATACAATGACACCAGTATATATTCCTTTTCAATCAATTGCTTCACTTCTTTCGTGGTCCACACATTCTCTTCCATCTTACGGCAATTCACACACGCCCAACCTGTAAAGTCAATTAGAATTGGTTTATGCTGTGCCTTCGCCAGCTCTAATGCCTTCTCATAGTCATTCACCACATTCGCTTCCACCCCTTTCGCCCTGTTATTATATATACTATAGCTCAACGGAGGAGGGAAACCACTGATCAGTTTACGGTTAGCCCATGCTGTGTTGGTCAGACCAGGCAACATATACACCGTGAACACCGCGAATACAATAATGAATGCAATACGCGTGATGCTGAACTTCTTAACCGGAGAATCATGCGGAAAACGAATCTTACCCAGCAGATACAACACGATCAGGATACCACAGATAATCCACACCGCAAAGAAAATCTCTCTCTTCACAATACCCCAGTGCTCCACCAGGTCAGCATTTGAGAGGAACTTTATCGCCATACCTACTTCTATAAAGCCCAGTACCACTTTCACAGAAGATAACCATCCACCGGATTTAGGTAATGCACTCAGTAAGTTAGGGAACAATGCGAACAGCGCAAAAGGCAATGCCAGTGCAAAACCAAATCCCGCCATACCTGCGGTGAGTTGTACCGCACCCCCATCAGCTGATAATGCACCTGCCAGCAGAGATCCTAAGATTGGACCTGTACAGGAGAAGGATACCAAGGCCAGGGTGAGCGCCATAAAAAAGATGCCTACCAGGCCACCTACGCCTGACTTGCTATCTACCTTGCTCGCCAGACTACTTGGGATGGTGATTTCAAACACCCCAAAGAAGGAGATGGCAAATACAATGAAAATCACAAAGAACACAAGGTTCAGCCATACGTTGGTAGAGATATTATTAAAGATCTCCGGCGCAATACTATTCAGGAAGTAAAATGGTGTGCTCAGTAACACATAGATCGCAAAGATGAAGAAACCATAAGTGACAGCATTCGCCACTCCTTTTTTCTTATCCTGGGATTTCTTGGTGAAGAATGATACCGTAAGTGGAATCAGCGGGAACACGCAAGGTGTCACCAACGCCACAAAACCACCGATCAGCCCTAAGAGGAAAATACCCCACAGGCTTTTCTTTTCATGCACCTGCTCACCAGTTACAATCACGGGCTGATCCAGCTTGATATTGCTACGCTTCAGAGAATTCACAGCGTCTGCAGAAGCCTCCTGCAAACCTGCAGCTACGCTTACCAAAGTACCGGAAGCATCCGCTTTGAATTTGAATTTAAATTCTTCGGGCCCACCCGCTTCCTCACCTTTCAGGAACATGTAGTTCACCGCACCCTCCAGTTTTTTCACATCCCCATTCAGGTGGACCGGTACGTTCAGCACTATTTTATCCTCAAAGTATTTCACTTCGGCGTTGTCCAGCATGGCCTCTTTCTCCTGTTTCAGGCTACCCTCTTCTGTGATAGTACCTACCGTAGCTGCGCTGTCTGCTACTACACGGCTATAAACCAGGGCATCGTCAGGCATAGTGGTGGAGATCAGCTTTACACCTTTCTCAATAGTGCCGGTAATATGCAGCACATAATCCTGTGCGCCTTTCTTCTCTGCGGTGTATTGCCAATGAACGACAGTGTCAGTTGGCTGCTCCTGTGCCTGTACCCCAAAGGCCGTCGCAATGAGTATAATGAATGTCAGCAATTGCTTCATATAGATAATAGGATTTAGGGACTGCTTCCCCTTTCAAACAATAAACGAGTTCCCTGAGGAACTCGTTTCAATTGACGTGTACGGAAATACTGTGGTGTACAGCTTCCTGTATTAATTATTTTCCTCCTACGGAAATAGCAAAGTCTACGGATTTAGGCGGCAGACACTCATGATCATCACAGGTCATGAACTCTACAGATCCTTTTACCTTTGTAGCAGCTTTACCTTTTACAGTAACTTTTTGTACAAAGTCTACCTGGTTCTCGTAGTATTTCAGTTCTGAGTCAAAGTTTTTGTCAAAAGCTTTATGCAGCTTACCCACCTCAGTTACTTTACCCTCGGTTACTACCAGTGGGCTTTTAGTGAACTTAAAGGAGGTAGGTACCGGACCTTCTCCGGCTTCCTGTGCATACAGGTGCCAACCACCTTCGATAGTAGCTGTCATGTGCAATTCATACGTGGTAGCGTTGACCTTCTTCGACGTAAAGCTCCACTTCACCGGATTCTCTATCTGAGCACTTGCCAGCAATGGCAGCGCGAAAAGACAGATCGCTGTTAATAATTGTTTCATACGTTTTTTTTAACTGGTTGGCTGATTTTTATAATATACTTCTAAAATAGAATCAGTTATTGTTAATCAGGCTTTGGAATATCAGCTGCCCGTCGGTATTTCCGAGTACGTTGCGGGTTGCCCTTTCAGGGTGAGGCATCATACCAAATACGTTGCGCTCCTTGTTGCAGATACCTGCAATGTTCAGGGTAGCACCGTTTGGATTAGCATCTTCCACTACGTTACCAAATTCGTCGCAGTAACGGAACAGGATCTGGTTGTTAGCCTGCAGGCTTTCCAGTGTATCCTTATCTGCATAATAACGGCCTTCACCATGTGCTACCGGAATCATCAACGGACGACCGGTTACATCTTTGGTGATAGCAGCAACGGGATTGTCACTCTTCAGGTACACATTCTTACAAACGAACTGTTGATTCTCGTTGCGTAACAGCGCACCTGGTAACAAACCAGCTTCTACCAGGATCTGAAAACCATTACATACACCTATTACACGGCCACCTTTATTAGCAAATTCGATCACGCTTTGCATCATCGGACTAAAGCGGGCAATAGCACCACAACGCAGGTAATCGCCGTAAGAAAAACCACCCGGCAGCACAATACAGTCAGCTGTACTAAACATACTCAGGTCTTTATCTTTGTGCCATAACTCTATCACTTCCTGCCCCAGATCGTTACGCAGGGCATCTATCATATCATGATCGCAATTGGAGCCAGGAAAAGTGACTACACCGAATTTCATATTAAATAGTTGAATTTTATGGTCTTAAATTTATCTAATTGATTTTAACCAACTTTTAACGTCCATGACCATGAACACAAAGTACCGGAAAAACCACAAAATTACTGTGCCGTTTGCACATTTCCATAGCCGTTCAAAATAAAAGCTGCCGGGAACGCTGCTAATGATTGTTACTAAACCATTGCATAACAATCACATATGCCACCGTTAACAGATGGATCACATTCGCCATCGTATTGTTCCGGATAGCCCAGTACACATTGGCTACGAACATGGATAATGGTAAAATAGCCAGTACCCAATAGGCTGGAGAGAAATGAAAATTGAAGAAAGGAATCAGCATGGCTACGAACACATAGATCACCAATACCCCCCAGATCTTCCTGCCCTGAATCAGCATTTTCTTCAGGCTTCGCTGCAACAGCAACCAGCCCAACAGGAAAAATACAACACTGAATACAATAGCACCCCACACCTTGTAATGCAATATGAGCTCTATGGAAAGACCAATTCTTGGGATCTTTTCAAACAAATCCCATTGGTCTGTAAGGAAAAGGTAGGTACCCAGCAAATATAGCGGGCCAACCAGTCCCAATAACGCAATGATCCATTCTGCCAGACGGAAAGGTCTCATTATCAACAAACTCATTAACAACAGCAGGCAGAATATGATAGCCGGGAAATAGAATAATCCACAGATCCCGAGCGCAAATCCTATATTGAAAACCACATCTCTGGCAGAGGTGCGGGTATATAGTAGTGTAATTGAAGAGAATACCCACAGCATGATCAGGTTCACCAGCAAGGCAGGTGAAAATACGTTCCAGTCATGTAACAATGACGTGAAAAGCATATAAGACATGGCAGGTAAGTAGTTTGGCTTGGCAAAGAGTCGCTGGTGATTCACAATTTTTGTAATCAGCAGGGCCTGCAACAGGAGGAGGATCACCGCCAGCGAGGTAAAAAAGAATGGACTGGGGCCTACTAGCGCCTTTAGCCATTTTACCAGCAAGGCATATAATAAACCCTCAGAACCGTCGGCCAGGTAAGTGGACGGATAATAGAGGTAATGAAATTTTACCACCAATGTATATAGTAACAGCAGTAATACTGTTAGAGGGTTGCCGGAGCGGAAGAATTTAACCACAATCTGATTCTCTTTTCTACTTTTTAAAGCGTTCCAAAGGTAAAGTAAAATATTAAGTTTTTTTCTGCATCCGCTTTCTGATCCGGCTTAAAGATGGCCCCGCTATACCGAGGTAAGAAGCGATATGATATAAAGGGACCTGGTTGATCAGGTCCGGGTGCTCTTCCATCATCTGCACATATCGCTCTTCCGGACTCTTGAACAGGAAATCTTCCGTATGTTCCATCATCAGGTTAAAAGCGACTTCTGCTATATATCGTCCAAATCGCTCCCATTCGTGGGATTGTTTGTATAACGCCTGTAAATGATCGACATGTATATATAAGATGGTGGATTCTACCATGCTCTCTGTGTAGAAATTACAGGGCCGCCGAGTTAAAAAACTCTTATAAGCTGTCACCATCTGGTTCGTTGTGTAAAAGAGCATGTTCTTCTCCTCCCCTGTTTCTGCATTTACGTAATATGTACGGAATACCCCATTTACTATAAAACCCAGGTGCTTACACACATTCCTGTATTCATTGTAATACTCACCTTTTTGGTAGGTCCGTAACTCCCAGTACGGCAACGACATGGCAAAGCTTTGCTCATCTATGCCAGAAAAGTTTCTGACCGCCTGTTCTAATTTTTGCAGTTCTGTCATACACCCAATTTAGTACTTCCCTCTGTAAAACTTATTCTCCTGTGTTATCTTCAATGGATGCTTTTTGAACCACTGAATGAATTCCTCCCATTCCTGCTTATGCTCACTTCTCCATTCTTCAAACTGCTTTTCATCTCCTTCCGCCAGTATCCAGTAATTGTATTCCTCCATATACCCCGCATCCTTTACCTGTTGCTCGTAATCAAACAATACCACAGGCGTTTTTTTCGAGAGGGGCATTTTCTGATAGTTTTCTACAAACCGGGTCCTGATCCTGTTCAGTGACGGCAGACTTATAAATTTCTCCCCAGCCAGAGACATGAGCAATACCGGTTCATATACTGTAATCCCAAAAGGAAGGTTAAACTTCCCATCCGGAGAAACAGCCATCGCGTTCTGCCTGCAAAAACTCACTGTTACCAGGGTGTCATCTTTAAACTGGATCTCTCCTTTGTATGTCAGGTACAATTGCTTACTGATCTCGTCCGTACGCTTCGATCCCCGTTCCAGGTTCAGAAAGATTTCTCCATACACCATGCCCCACACCTCTTCCTGTGTACTCAGAAAGATTTTGGACGCCCAGTAATAATTAGAAGGAAACATCGGATCTACCTCTATCCCTTTCTCAAAATAGCCTATGGCCTTTGTATAGTCTTTTACATTCACCTCCATCACCCCGCGTTCCAGGTACAGGTTGCCAGCCCCCGGAAAGGCCTTCAATCCCTTCTCATAGGCATCCAGTGCCTTATCCCGCTTACCACTCAGGTCATATGCGTTGCCTAACAACTGGTACACCCGGCTGTTAATATCTTTCCGCTTTATCAGCTTTTTGAGAATATCGACGGCCGCATTATACTCCGCCTGCATGTATTTCGAGTATGCAATCTCATAATTATAGGCCCATTCGTTCGGGTTTAATTTAATCGCTTCTTCGAGCAATGGTATTGCCGCCGCCGGCTTTCCGTCCTCCATCAGTGCAATGGCCGCTTTATACCTGGCATCTGCTGTATCCCTGTCAGCCTGTGCCTGCGCCACTACAGTCTCCCCCATATAAATGCCCAATAACAGTAATAAGGTAAATTTCTGCATAAGAGGTTAAGTCGTTACGAATATAGGATGAAAAAAAAGCCCGGACTCCATAAGGAATACCGGGCTTTTCTATTTTAACATTTCTTTTTACTGGGCTGCAATCCCCTTTTTCTCAAAGTAACTGTAAATCGCATTGTTGATTTCAGACTCTACCACAGCCACTTTCATGATATCTTTGCACCAGAAAGCAATCCTTACCGACACAGAAGTTGCATTGACGAAGGTCATAATAATTTCGACCTCTCTTCTTGCTATCACCTGCTCATTTGTAGCAATCAGTTCTTTCAATTCCTGTTTCACCGTCTCAGGGTCTTCCAGCTTCGCTACCTTATAGTTGAAATTGATCCGGGCATTGTTATTACTCAACGTCCAGTTGGTGATCTCTTTGGAAAGTACATCCCCATTGGGCAAAATCACCTCTGCCCCATCTTCTGTCAGCAGCGTACTACTGCGAATACCGATTTCTTTTACACGACCCTTGTTATTACCTATTTCCACCATATCCCCAATACGGAGCGGGCGGTCAAAAATCAGGATGATACCAGATACAAAGTTGTTGACAATACCCTGTAAACCCAGACCAATACCCACACCCAACGCACCGAGGATCACCGTGATCTTATCCACAGGTAACCCGGAAGCACTGATAGCCAGCAGGAAAGCCAGCACCAGCAATATCAGCCTGGTCACCAGCAGTCTTGAACGCTGCCCCTTATCATCAAATGCAGCATCGTCTCCAATATCCCCAAAGAAATAAGCGATATACTTCTGCAGGAAGTTCGCCACCCAGATGATTCCCAGGAACAACACGACTCCTCCGATCGTAAAGGAACTGTTACCTATCACGATAGATGCCTGGAATAATGCTTGCAGCCCTGAACTGAATGAGTCATAAATATTCAGGTTGGTACTGAATACAATCGCCCAGATCAACACTGCCAATACTGATATAAAGCGGAAAAGGGACTTCCTGATATCTGCCACATCAAAGTGCTCGGGGTAACGCTTACGGATACGGCTACCTTGTATTTGCAATAGGAACGCCTCTATAACTAATTGTACAAAGATGCTGAGACTTGCGGCCTGCGCCAGTGCATACACAGCTGTGGCACTAAAGATCTGTGACAGGGTCACACGACCAAACATGTTCATTAATACTGCCAGTACATTCAGGAAGGTATATAATATCACCGCCCACCACATCAAACGGTATTCCTTACGGAGGGAGCGGACCTGTATAAACAACAAACCGATCACGATCGCTACCAGATCGTGCACCACATTCGCATACCGCATCAGGCGTATAGGTAAGCCCAATATCCTGATGACAGGCAGGAAGAGGAATAAGAGAATGAATAATCCCCAGCCCATGAAGATCTGCCTCGGTAGTATTTTATAAAAGACAGGTGTCAGCAATACCATCAGCAGGAACTGTGTGGTCTCTATATAAATAGCAGGTGCATTATGGTCAAATAATGGTGCGAGGTTCAGCACCAGTACAAAGGTCATGAGCCATGGCAATGCCTTTACATACTTGAAATCAAATTCCTTGAGTGCACTCAGCTTATTCAGTTTTTTCAGACTACGGAAGTTATAATTGATCCAGGCAAAGAACGCAATTCCAATTACCCACAACATGGAGCGCTTGCTACGGGTATTCCTGAAATAATAACCAGCGAGTTGCTGTTCTGCATTCACAGACTTTTTGAAACCGCCCGGAGGTGGCCGGCGGCCCTGCGCTGTAACAGGTTCCCACAGGTAAAGACGTTCTTTGGTGAATGCACGGCCACCAGCAGTTTTCAGTGCTTCGGTGGTCTGATACCCCAGTTCTTCAATGACGATAGCATCTGTAGATACCTTTGCTTTCAGGTCATTGAGAATAGCGGTGTTGGACTTTACCAGACTATCTGCTCTTTTGAACTTGGTACGCAGGGTCTGGAGTTGTGGGGTAAAAGAAGCTCTCAGCACAGAATCTTTGAACAGGCCCCGCATCAGCGTATCCTTTCGCAGATCCCTGATCTCCTTTCTTACATCATCCATTTTCTGATCATAGCCATTCAGGATCTTTCCAAATTCACGCATGGTGTTGTCCAGTTCTTCCAATAAGGACTGGTACATCTGGAGGTTCCTGATATTCAGGCTCCTGTCATTGCCGGAGAAACGGTCTTTCAGTATTTCCAGTACAGAGTCGGCATCTTTCAGATGAGAGGAGATGTCCTGCAGCTGTGTAAAGGAACTGGTCACAAGCGGTACTTTGTTCATGGTTTGAAAGACTTTTTCAAACCCCGCCAGGTAATCACTTCTTGTTGGTTGGTTATTGTCGCCGAATAAGGTGGTGTCGGCGCCTCTTTGTGGTGCTTTTTGAGCGAATGCGATACTGCCGGTAAGCACCAGTAGTAAAAGGAGAAGGATAGGTTTTTTCATTTGTACTGTTGAATAGTACCGGAAATATAAGCGGAATTTCTGGTACAAAAAAAAGGGGGCTTAATGCCCCCCCTCCTGATATAGTGTGTTGAAGAGTAACTTGAACGTGCCGT
>Ga0182005_1000115_pt1 | contig 57790 bp, 52 predicted proteins | sample Sormic07211103_1_FD_123021 | JGI IMG/M metagenome (GOLD analysis project Ga0182005, IMG submission 123021) | Rhizosphere microbial communities from Sorghum bicolor, Mead, Nebraska, USA - 072115-103_1 MetaG | ecosystem: Host-associated > Plants > Roots > Rhizosphere | place: USA: Nebraska... | reverse complement strand
GGGTGGTGATGATCACGACCAAACAGGGTTCCAAAGGCGCTATGAAAGTAGACGCTAACGTGTACACCGGCATGCAGCAGATCGTAAAGAAACTGCCTGTCCTGAACAACAACCAGTGGGTGGACCTCATGACAGACATTCATGGTTCCAAACCAAGTCTGCCATCCTATTATAACCTGGATTCCACCAACAATAACTGGCAGGACCTCATCTACCGCAAAGCCATGCAAACCGGCGCCAACGTTGGTATGTCCGGCGGTTCTGAAAAAGGTACCTACTACTTCAACGTGGGTTACCTGAACCAGGATGGTATCATGGTAGGGTCTAACTTTAACCGTTATTCCGTAAAACTCTCCCTGGACCAGAAACCAAAAGAATGGTTACGCATCGGCGGTAACGTAAGTTACAACCGCTCTTACCAGCGCTCCATTCCACAAAACGCTTCTACACAGAACGGCGGTGCAGTGATTGCTGCCCTCGTAACACCAGAATATATTCCAGTTAAGATGCCTGCGGGCTCTCCTTACCCCGGCGTGTATGGTTACAGCAACTTCTTCTCCGGCGATAACCCACTGTCCGATATCTGGCAGTCAGAAAACAAAACTACGGCCAACAACCTGCTCGGCAACGTGTACACCGAATTGACACTGCCATTCAATATCAAATACCGTAGTCAGTTCAACGCCATTATGGAAGATTCCCGCTACGACTGGTTCCTGAATCCTTACACCAGTCTCTATGGTATCTCCCTCACCGGTGCAGGTCGTGAAAACACGTCTGAAGTGTTCCGCTATAGCTGGGATAATACCCTCACCTATGACAAGCATTTTGGTAAACATGCCCTGAACGTAGTAGTGGGTACTTCCGCACTGGAAGAGAAAATCGCTACCAGCAGCCAGTATGGAACCGGCTTTGCTTCCGGTACCGTGACCACCCTGAATGGTGCAAGTACAAATTACTCCATCAGCACCGGTCGTTACAACTGGACAACGAATTCCTATTTCGGCCGCCTGATGTACTCTTATGCTGACAGATACCTGCTCACTGCCACCCTGCGTGCAGATGGTTCCAGCCGCGTAGGTGTCAACAACAGATGGGGTACATTCCCTGCAGTATCCGTAGGTTGGAAAGTGAGCCAGGAGAAATTCATGGAAAACGTCACCTTCGTTCAGAACCTGAAGATCCGTGCGGGTTATGGTGCTACAGGTAACCTGCCGCCATACACCATGCTGTATCCTACTTACAGTCTGCTGACCGCTGGTTCTGCCTACTCCTTTAATTCCGGTGCCGCTAGTCCGGGTGTGAGCCCCAGCAGCCAGATTGGTAACCCGAACCTGCGTTGGGAAAGTGCGAAACAAACCAATATCGGTTTTGATGCGAGCTTCCTGCAATCAAGGATCACCTTCTCTGCCGACTATTACTACAAGAAAGTGGACGACATGATCTTTACCCAGCAGCTGCCACTCACTACCGGTGGTGCCACTACTGCGGTGAACCTGCCCGGTCACGACATCAACAGAGGTGTGGAACTGAGTGCCAATGCAGTCATCGTAGACAAGAAAGACTGGGGTTGGGACCTGAGTGCCAATATCTCTTTCAACAGAAACAAGATCACCGGCATGGATTCAACCACTTCTTACCAGACAGGTGGCGTGAGCGTAGGCGGTAGCAAACAGCCTATCTACACAGGTCTGATCAAGAACGGTTATTCCCTCGGTACTTTCTGGGGTTATAAAGCAATGGGCGTAGATCCGCAGACTGGTAACATGGTATACAGTGCCAACATGATGGACCTGGGCAATGCATTGCCTAAGTATACTTACGGTATCAATTCTAATTTCCACTATAAGAACTTCTCACTGGATGTATTGTTCGACGGTGTGCATGGCAACAAAGTGTACAACGAAACCCGTATGGAGATAGAAAACCTGACCGGCTATACGAACGAAAGCGCTGCGGTACTGCGCCGCTGGAAACAGGCAGGCGATGTCACCGACATTCCACGTGCAAAAGACAACGGTAGTACCAATGCCACAGCAGCAGCATTACTACAAAGCCAGATTGCGAGCAACTATGTGGAAGACGGTTCTTTCTTCCGCCTGCGTAGCGCCACACTGGCATACAATTTAGATGCTGCTCTGCTGAAACATATCGGTATCGCAGGACTGCGTGTATATGCAACTGCACAGAACCTGTTCACCATTACCAACTACAAAGGATACTATCCTGAAATTAATGGTTTCGGTACAGGTACCAACAACCAGGCTACCAATGCCGGTTCCAGCGCAAGTCTGATGACACTGGGTGTAGACAATGGTACGTATCCTGCAGCAAAGACCTATACCCTGGGCCTGAATGTACAGTTCTAACCGCTTTAATCCTGGAAACATGAAAAAACAATTATTATATACGCTTTCTTTCGCCATGGCATTTGCTGCCTGCAAAAAGAGCTTTCTCGATAAAACGCCTGAATCCGATCTGAGCACGGGTAGTTTCTACGCCTCTGCCACCGATGCAGAAGAAGGGCTGACCGGCGCTTACCGCACCATGGCCAATGGTAACTTCTTTCAGTACGATAACCTGATGAATACCGATGGCCGTTCAGACAACTGCTACGTAAACGGTGATAACACTTCGGCGGAACAACCACTGGAAATGTTTACCTATGTGGCGACAAATACCAATATCCAGCGCGACTGGCAGGAACTTTACAATAACATCCGCGCGGTGAATGCCGTGCTGGACGCCGTACCAGGTCTGAACTCAGACGAGTGGGCCGGTACTACCCGCAAAGCCCAGATCCTGGGTGAAGCACGTTTTCTGCGTGCGATGAACTACTACTGGTTAGTGACAGAATGGGGAGATGTTCCACTGATCACATCAGAAGATAACGGGGGTAATTACTATCCTTCCCGTGCCACCAGCAGCGAAGTATATGCACAGATCATCACAGACCTGAAGTATGCCGATAGCACCCTCACCATAGCTCCCTATAAAGGGCAGTATGGCCGTGCTACACAAGGCGCTGCCGATGCTATGCTGGCAAAGACTTACGCACAGATGGGCGATTATACAAACAGTCTCACCTATGCGAATAAAGTGATCAGCAGTGGTACCTACGCATTAGTGGGCAACTGGGCGAACCTGTGGGGATCTGCCAATAAGAACAACAGCGAAGCCATCCTGGAGATTCAATATTCAGGTAGCACGTATAGCTTCTGGGGGGTGGAAATGTTCGCCTATGTACCCTCCGACCAGTGGGCAAAACGTAACATCGGTTCTTACGATCTGATCCAGGCATTCAAAGCTGCCGGCGATACACTGACACGTTATAAAACAACGTTCAACTGGCAGGTGGCCAATGCCAGCTTTAATAGTCCTGCCAATGCATGGACCTATACAGAGAAGATTCCGTTTATGAACAAATGGCCTGATCCAAGCGGCTGGAACAGTACAGATAATATCACGTTGCTGCGCCTGGCAGATATCATACTGCTGGCAGCAGAAGCGAACAATGAGTTGGGGAATACCGGTGCCGCCACTACGTTGCTGAACCAGATCCGTACCCGTGCAGGCTTACCTAATACCACAGCGACTACAAAAGCTGATCTGGCTACAGCCATCCTGAACGAAAGAAGACTGGAACTGGTGAATGAAGGTGCCCGCTGGAATGACCTGTTACGTGCAGAGAAAAATGGATACGTGAATATAGTTACACTCATGAACAGTCAGAAAAATGAATCAGGTGCGACCATCAATTATGGTGTGAATACTGACAAACATCAGTATTTATTCCCGATACCACAGCAAGACAGGTTGTTGAACAAGAATTTAACCCAGAATACAGGATATTGATCATTGTTTATCCTGTAAAAGGAGCCTAACTTCTCAGCGGGAATGCTCAAATTCCCGCTGAGAAAAATATTCTATTGCGATTCTAAAACACACAACAACATGCATTTTGGAAAACGTCTGCTAACGGTAGCTATGGTGGGAGGGATGATTTGCCCGCTCACACAGGTACACGCGCAGAAAAAAACAAAAGCCGCGCCACAGGTAAAAGTGGTTGCTTACGATTCCGCGACAATTAATGCAAGGGTAGAGGCATTGCTGGCAAAGATGTCTCTCGAAGAGAAAGTGGGGCAGATGGCACAGATCACCCTGGATGTAATAGGGAAAGGCCCCAACCGCTTTTCGAGCTTCGATCCGCTGGTGATTGATACCGCGGAGATGCAGAAAGCACTGGTAAAATACAAGATCGGCTCCGTACTGAACACGGCTAATAATAAGGCGCTCACACCACAGAAATGGTGGGAAGTAGTGAGCTATATTCAGCAGGTATCCATGAAAGGGAATACCTTGCAGATCCCTGTGATCTTTGGTATCGATGCGATTCATGGTGCGACCTATACAGCAGGAGCGACGCTGTTCCCTCAGCAGATTGCACAGGCAGCTACCCGTAACAGGGCGTTGGTGCGCAAGGGTGCAGAGATTACAGCGTACGAAACCCGGGCGAGCAATACCCCATGGGTGTTTTCTCCCGTGCTGGATTTAGGCGCTGATCCACGTTTCCCGCGTATCTGGGAATCATTTGGTGAAGATCCTTATATTGGCGCACAAATGGCCCATGAGGTAGTGAAAGGATATGAAGGAGAGAAAAATGATGTGAATGATGTAACCCATGTGGCGGCAAGTATCAAGCACTTCTTAGGGTATCAGGCACCAGTATCCGGTAAAGACCGTACACCTGCGAATATCAGCAAACAACAGCTGTATGAATACCACCTGCCCGCATTCAAAGCAGGGGTAGAAGCAGGTGCGCATACGATTATGATCAACTCTGGTCAGATCAATGGTATCCCTGTACATGCGAATTACGACATTCTTACAAAATTACTAAAGGAAGAATTAGGCTTTAAAGGCCTGGCAGTAACAGATTGGGCGGATATTGAAAACCTGTATCGCCGTGATCATATTGCGGGCAGCGATAAGGAAGCGATCATGCTGGCGATCAATGCCGGTATCGATATGTCAATGATCCCCTACAACTATGAACCTTTCTGCGATGGACTGGTAGAATTGGTGAAAGAAGGGAAGGTGCCACAGGCAAGAGTGGATGATGCAGTACGTAGAATACTGCGTGTGAAATTTGAATTAGGCTTGTTTGAAAAACCGGTGACTAACTATAAAGACTACCCTAAATTCGGTAGTAAGGAATTTGAAAAGGCATCTTACGATGCAGCAGCAGAGGCGATTACTTTGCTGAAGAATGAAGACAATGTATTGCCACTGGCAAAAGGGGCGAAGATACTGGTGACAGGCCCTAATGCAAATGACATCAGGACACTGGATGGTGCATGGAGCTATAGCTGGCAGGGGGAAAAAGTACCTCAGTTCACAACGCAGTACAATAGTATCCTGGCAGCCCTGAAGAAGAAAGCAGGTGCAGAGAATGTAACATATGTGCCAGGTGTGCGCTACAAGGCAGATGGTAAGTGGTATGAAGAAGCACCTGATCGTATGGCAGATGCGGTAGCAGCGGCAAAGGATGCGGATGTGATTGTATTGTGCCTGGGGGAAAATTCTTATGCAGAAAAACCTGGTGACCTGAATGACCTGTACATAGGGGATGACCAGACTACACTGGCGCAGCAACTGATTGCTACCGGCAAACCGGTGGTGTTGGTACTGACAGAAGGTCGTCCGCGTATTATCAGCAAGTTCGAGCAAGGTGTGAAAGGTGTGGTACTGGGATATTTACCGGGTAACTTTGGGGGAGATGCGATAGCGGATGTATTGTATGGAGATGTGAACCCTTCCGGTAAATTGCCGTATACCTATCCACGTTATCCAAATGCGTTGATCGGGTATATTCATAAGCCATCAGAGGAGCAGACGAAAGCAGAGGGGGTGTATAATTATGAGGCAGATTACAATCCGCAATATGCGTTTGGTAGTGGGTTGAGTTATACGACTTTTGAATATAGTAATTTGCGTGTGGCGGTAGAGAACCGTGTGGTGAAAGTAAGTGTGGATGTAAAGAATGCGGGCAGCAAGGCGGGTAAAGAAGCAGTGGAAGTGTATACATCTGATTTGTTAGCTACCTTGATTTCTCCGGATGTGAAAAGGCTGCGTGGGTTTGAGAAGATCAACCTGCAGGCAGGGGAGAGCAGGACAGTGACGTTTGATATTCCAGTGGAGCAATTGGCTTTTGCAGGTGTGGATGGCAAGCCCGTGCTGGAGCCTGGTGATTTTGAGGTGCATGTCGCGAAGCTGACAGCGAAGTTTAAATTATAATCTATATGGGGGCTGATTCTGGCCCCCATTTCTCAACTTTCCTATCATGAAAAAATGGTTGTATGCCGGATGTGTAGCATCGGTACTGGCGGGTTGTGCCCAGAAAAATGAGAATGCAAAGGCTTTCCTCACAACAGCAGATGAAAAACAGTTATTTCAGGAGCAGCCGTTAGTTGCATTGGCAAAAGATACTGCATTATTAAATCTGAAAATAGACACCAGTCAGCAGTTCCAGGAGATAGAAGGCTTTGGTGCTGCCATGACAGGGTCGTCGGCTTATGTGATGCAGCAGTATATGACGGCACCTAAGCGCAAAGCACAGCTCGATGAATTGTTCAACGCGGAAAAAGGTATTGGTATCAATTATATCCGCTTATCCATAGGTGCGTCTGATTTTTCTGTATCTCCATATAGTTACGATGATATGCCGGCAGGTGAGCGGGATGATAGTTTACAACATTTCAGTCTGGCAAAGGATACGGGTGCGCTTATTCCGGTATTGAAAGAAGTGGTAGCCATCAACCCGGCTATTCACATTATGGTTACGCCGTGGAGTGCACCGGGATGGATGAAGACGAGTGACAGGCTGGAAGGTGGTTCATTACGCCCGGATGCATATGCAGCTTACGCACAGTATTTTGCAAAATACATACAGGCATTAGGGAGCTATGGTATTAAGGCGACGAGCCTGAGTGTACAGAATGAGCCGCAATATGAGGCGGCTTATCCTACAATGAAAATGACGGCACCTGAGCAGCTGACATTTATTAAGGAGCACCTGGGGCCGGTACTACAACAAAAGGGTATTGGTACAGAGATTTTGTTATTTGATCATAACTGGAATAGTCCGGAGTATCCTATTTCTATCCTGAGCGATTCAGTAGCCGGGAAGTATGTGGCTGGAGCGGCTTTTCATTGTTATGAAGGGTCTGTAGGGGCGATGAGCCAGGTGCATGCGGCGTATCCTGACAAGGGATTATACTTCACGGAGTGCTCTGGGGGCAGTTGGGCGCCTGATTTTGCGGGTAATTTGAAGTATATGGTCGGTAATCTGATGATTGGTACGGTGAATAACTGGTCAAAGAATGTGTTGTTGTGGAATATGGCGTTGGATGAGAATAACGGGCCTACGACTAATCAGCCAGGTCCGGCAGGAGAGGGGGTGAACAGGGGGTGTATGACTTGCAGGGGTGTGGTAACGGTGAAGTCTGATAGTGGTACGGTAGTGAAAAATGTGGAGTTTTATGCACTGGCACATTTTAGCAAGTTTGTGCGGCCGGGAGCGAGGAGGATAGCTTCTGTGCATCCGGAGGGGTTGGAGAATGTGGCGTTTTTGAATAAGGATGGTAGCCGGGTGCTGGTGGCGCTGAACACCGGGGAGCAGGCGAAAGTCTTTTCTGTGCAGGATAGTGGCAGGATTTATAAGTATGAGCTGAAGCCGGGAGCGGTGGTGACGCTGACGTGGAAATGATGGATGGGAATTAATAGGTAGATGTGGAATAAACAAAAACGGGCTGTATCGTTCTTATGATACAGCCTGTTTTATTAACAATGGATTTTCATTTCTGCTGATGAATTTCCTTTTTTCATGAATGTTTTATTTGGATCCCTGATGGACCCTGTATATCATGTAAGTAATTCTCAGGTGATTATTTTCTTTCATAATAACTGTAATACCGTATTATCACTGCTGAGCCATAAAAAAAAGCACACTTGTCAGGGAAGAAAAAGCCTTTCCCTTTTCAAGATGCAGTAAATAATTATTGTTATTCACATCTGTCAGGATAAATTGGGTCCTACGCGCTTCGGGGCTATCCCAGCAAAAATGCCCGTCATCCAGGTCTTCCACCATAAGTTCATATCCTTCTCCATTCTGTACAGCCCTGATTCTTCTTTTGGTAATTAATACCCAGTTATCTTCATTTTTTTTATAAATAATCAAGCCTCTCTCATCTTCGGGAAGCCCTTTAAGTTGTCCCGCATAACTGGTTTCATTTTCTTCGGTAATTATTCTGGTTAATTCACCTTCTCCACCGTTGTTATTGAAAACCTTCAGGATAAGGTGAGGTCGTTGTTCCTTTCTTTTCATCTAGTTAAATAAACAATATAAAATCTTTATCGTTTCATTTTTATCCCATATTTTGGCACTACTGATCTATTCAAATATTCCAGAGCTTTACATGTATATTGCTGCTCTAAGCATCACATCTTCCATTATATGTCATAAAAACCAGGAAGCCGGATCATTTCATTAATGAGCCGGCTTCCTGAATAAATTACACTCTTCGTGGTATTTCAGATATATGCGGCTAAACATATATTTGTATTACAACTATTTGAAGATCTTATATTACCTTGATTTGCACCCCCTTTAGCCTTCCGCTTAAACGGGAGGCTCTTTTTGTTGAGCGCCCCATCTATAGGCTTTCGGACTAAATTCCTTTCAACTCCTGGTTTTCCGGCTATTAGTGTCCTATTTTTCCGGTGGCAGCGGCAATCCCCACTCTTTTAATTTCTCCACTGTTTTCCCGTAGTTTTCGTGGAGCAGGCCATTAATTCCCAGGCCTTCCGCTACATGGATGAACATGGCGCGATCTTCAATATATAATACTTCCTGCGGGCGTACAAGGGCAATATCCAGGGCAATGCGCCAGATATCCGCGTCTGGTTTACGGAAGTGTACAAAGCAGGAAGAAATGAAGAAATCTACGAATTTATCAATACCGAAGGTACGGATGCGGTATTCATTGAGTTCTCTTCCTTCATTGTTCACGATAGCGATCTTCAGTTTATAGTGTTCTTTCAACTTACAGATCAGGTCTATCATTTCAGGATAGGGGGTAGTACGGCTGTACATGAACTCCTTGAAGTCATTTCTCGTAAAATCCCTGTGTTCGTAAAAGACAATTCTGGTAAGGTATTCATCCAGCGTCAGCTTGCCTTCTTCGTACGTATCGAAAGTAAGGTGGTGGCGTTCTTCCAGTTCAATAATGTCCAGATCAAAAACTTTTGCTGCTTCTTTGCGGGCTGCACGGTCCCAACCGTTGCTTAATAAAACACCGCCAATGTCCAGGAAGAGCGTCGTAATTTTTGCCGAGTGCTGCATGGGTTTAAATTTGTTTTAGTATGAGTTTGATTTACGGTGGTGTTATTTCTTTTAGCGGTTTTCATTCATGGGTTTGAATTTTATTCCGTATTAAGAGTTTTATGTCCACAGCGATAATGTTATTTTTAAAGTAATGATTATCATTTTTGCTTCTCATCTTCCTGCTGTCATTCTCCTATTTCTTCTTTTCCTTTCATCGTTTCCCTCTTTCATTTGTCATTCTCCTATTTCTTCTTTTCCTTTCATCGTTTCCCTCTTTCATTTGTCATTCGCCATTTCTTCTTTTCCTTTCATCGTTTCCCTCTTTCATTTGTCATTCTCCATTTTTTCTTTTCCTTTCATCGTTTCCCTCTTCCATTTGTCATTCTCCATTTCTTCTTTTCCTTTCATCGTTTCCCTCTTCCATCTGTCATTCTCCTATTTCCCCTTTCTCTTTCATCGTTTCCATCCTACATTTTGTCATTCCACTTTCTCCTTTCGTGTCCATCTTTCATCCTGCCCTTTCTCATTCTCCTTTCATCATTGGGATCTTTCATCTCTTCCCACTTCCTTCGTCTACCTACTTCACCGGCCTTTTCACAAAATGCGGCAACTTAACCGCAATCGGCACCGTCACCAACACCAACACTGCCGCAATAAAAAACGTATCCTGTATCCCGTAATGATGCGCCACCGCCTCCGTATACCCTTTTCCATCAGTATAATACCTCATAATATACTGCTGCAGCAACCCACTAAACGCAATCCCTATCGTTCCACTCAACTGCTGTATCAACGCAAACATAGCCGACGCCTGCGTCACCTCCCCCGGCAATACCGCACTCATAGCTGCCGCCGTAATCGTCGACACCAGCAACCCGATCCCAATCCCCCTCACCACCATCGCCGAAATTATCGGAAACAAACCCGGTGTATTCAGCTGCGACAACTGCACCATTGAAATCGCCACCAATATCAATCCCGCCACAATCAACCTTCTCGGTCCGAACTTATCCGACAGCGACCCTGCAATCGGCGTCACCAGCGCCATCACCGCCGAAAAAGGCAATATCAGCAACCCCGAAGCAATTTCCGAAAATCCCAATTGCCCCTGCAATAAAAACGGCAACAAAAACAATCCGCCATAAATTGCCACCGACCGCACACTCGTAATTAAGATACAATAAGTATAAATCCGGTGTCTGAAAATATGAAGATTAAAAAGAGCATGCTCATTCGGTAAACTCCGCCTGATAAATACAACAATTGCGATAATACTGACAACAAAAGGTATCCATACCCCTAATGAAGTAAACCCTTTATCCGGCAACACCGCCACCGCATACTGAAACAACACAATAAACACTGTAAAAAATCCAAACCCACCGGCATCAAACTTCGCAGGCTGGCGGGTTGACGCTTGTAAGAACCGTAAACTATACGCCGCAATCCCGATCGTCAATATCCCAATTGGCAAATTGATATAAAAGATAGAAGGCCAACCATAAATATTCGTGAGCGTACCTCCCAAAGTAGGTCCTATAGCGGGTCCTGCAATACTTCCCAATGACCACCAGCCCATCACTTTCCCCCTTTCTTCCGGCGGAAAGACCAGCGTCAGTATAGCCATCGCGGTAGGAGTAATGGCACCGCCACCAAAAGACTGAATGGCCCTCGCGGCAATGAGTTCCGGCAGGCTGTTGGAGATGGCACATAACAGGGAGCCGAAGGTAAAGATCGACAAACTGATCAGGTACAAGGCGTAAAAACCGATCTGCTCCTTGAGCCAGCTGGTAAGGGGCATAAATACACAGAACCCCAGCATGTAGGCCACAATTACCCATTCTATTGCATCAAGCCCAACCCCAAATTGTGCGCTCATAGTGGGGAGGGAAACATTCACTATACTACTGTCTATTCCCGCCATAAAGGTCCCCAGGATCAGGGGGAACAGAATCCCAAAACGTTGCTTCATGTACGTCTAAATTATTGATTATTTTCTTTTCCTGAAAATGCCCCTTGATGGCCGGTAGATGATTATAACTACTAATTCCCTACTTCCCCTTCATGAAAATGACCTTTATTGATTATTTTCTTTTCCAGAAAACACCTCTTGATGGCCGGTAGATGGTTATAACTACCAATTACCTGCTTCCGCTTCATGAAAATGGCCTTTATAGATTATTTTCTTTTCCTGAAAACGCCTCTTGATGGCCGGTAGATAATTTTTACCTCCAATTCCCTACTTTCGCTTTATGAAAATGACCTTCGCAGACCACGTCATCGACTTCAACACACACATCCAATACACCGGCAAACTGCCCAAAGGTATCCGCATCATGAACCCATTCCGGGAACAACCACAGGTCATGGACATCATGCAACAATTTTACCGCCGGTTTTACAACGATCATCACCCCAGGCAAATCATCATGGGCATCAATCCCGGTCGCTTAGGCTCCGGCTCTACCGGCATCCCTTTCACCGATACCAAACGGCTGCAATCCGTATGTGGTATACCCATTTCCGGTATACAAACTCATGAGCCTTCCTCTGTATTTATTTACGACGTCATCGCCGCTTATGGAGGGCCTGAAAAGTTTTACCATGATTTTTATTTTGCATCTGTCTCTCCGTTAGGGTTTACTTCGGTGAAAGAAGATGGCAAGGAGATAAATTATAATTATTATGATAGTGCGGAATTAACGAAGGCTGTGTATCCATTTATGGTGGAGAGTATAAAGAAGCAGTTGGAGTTTGGGGTTGATAGGCGTGTATGTTATTGTTTGGGAACAGGGAAGAATAGTCAGTTTTTTATGAAATTGAATGATCAGGAAAAGTTCTTTGAAAAGATCGTGCCGTTAGAGCATCCGAGATTTGTAATGCAGTATCGTGCGAAACGCAAACAGGAGTTTATAGATAAATATATCGAGCGGTTTAAGGAATATGTTGGTTAACCAGCCATAATCAGAAAGATAAAATTATTCCCCGCAGTCCGTGGATTACAACAATTCAGGTAAGTTTCTGAAACTACTTAGTGTCAGGAATATACTTTTCCAGATGGCGCTAACCCGGTATATACTTTGATATTACCGCCACCTGCATCAAAGTAAGAAAAATATTCGCTAGGGAAATTATTTTCGCAAGTTCCTTGCATACTTCCTATCGGCATTTTACCTGAAACAGTTTCATAATATAGAATAACTGAGGAACGACCAAAACTGCTTTATGGCGTAAATGGCAATGCTCATGTTATTCCTTCTACAACGGCAAGCGCCTGAAAAAGGGTAGTTTATTCGGTGCTCAATATTGGGACTTTGAAAAAGCGGAAGCTATTGTGTGTGTTTTGTTAAATTTAGCTTCAACTCAATGGAAAACAATGACCTACAATAAAGAACATATTATAACGCAGTACAAAAAAATCAAAAAATATTTGGGCAAATCTCCATCATCAACTGTTTTTTTTAAGGAAACAGGGATTCATAAGCGGCATTTAGAACATGTTTAAAAATAAATCGGCGGGAAATTAGTTAAAAACGAATCGATCAATTAGTTTGGATTTACCAGAAACAAACTATGAGACCGAAGTACACATTATTGACCGATTCGCAATGGCAAAGTATAGAATAATTATTAACAGACAAAAGAAAGCGTAAATAGTGTCTTCGAAAGATATTTAATGCTATTCTATGGATCTGCAGAACGGGTTGTCAATGGCGCAATTTAAGCAGCGAATTCCCTTACTGGCAGATCGTTTACTATTATTTGAACAAGTGGAAGAAAAATGGATTCTTTGAAAAGGTTATGAGTAAGGTTGTAAGAAAAGAACGAATGAGGCAGGGCCGAAATTATGCGCCTTCTGCAGCAGCGATTGATAGCCAGAGTATAAAAAAAGTCCATTTATAAATATTGAAACAGGCATTGTTGGCGGAAAGCATATTAATGGACGAAAAAGGCACCTGGTGGTGGATAGTCTGGGCTTACCAATAGCAATCAGTGTCAGTGCTGCAGATATTCATGACTCAGTAGGTGGATTAGACTTATAGTGGAGAATAAAAAAAATAGTTCAAGAATGAAGCTTATTCATACTGACATGGCTTACAGGGGTGAATTTAGTGATACAGTTGAAAAGTACTATAATTAGAATATAGAAATAACTCATAGACCGCCGACAGTAAAAGGTTTTGTTCCACAAACCGGTAGGTGGCAGGTTGAACGATCATTCGCGTGGCTGAATTTTTTCAGAAGGTTAAATTGTAATTGCTATTATTTATCCTTACAGTTTCAAATCATCTGACATTTTAAACATTGTCAGATGAACTCCGAATCATTTATTTCTTTTGAAATCCCCTTTGGGATTTGGGAGGGAATTCCAAAAGAAATAAAGATTCAAACAAGCGTCAGATCAAGCCAAATCTACTCAGCATAATCTGTTGGATTAAATCTCAACTATTTCAGTTAAATAAGGATGAAAGGCTACCTGAATCATCTGTTGCATTCATCCAGGTAGCTTTCATTAATATACTTCTAAAATGAGTCGTTCGGAATTTTAAACATGTTCTTAATCTTTTTCTTCTTCAAGCTTTTCAACACGCTTTAAAAGCAGCTCCATCTGCCCTTTCTGATAGTCGTTCTGTTCTTTTTGAAGTTTAAGCTCTTTATCCTTTTCTATCAGGTACAGGGTCAGCTCTTCGATTTTCTTTAAAAGCTTCGCTTGTACATCTCCAAGATCCACTCCATTTTCTTTGGCCTCGGTTGCAGACGGAATATCGGGAAGATGCCCATGGCTGGTTATAAAAGTTTCCAGTTCAGGAAGTGAAGGTTTTGTATATTCCGGCGAGAAAACGTAGTCTGGCCAATTGTTGATTTCGACTTTGATTGCTTTTGCGCGGATTTTGCCATTGACAGAGAGCTTTTCGCCGGGAGCACTGATTCCGATACCGACGTTACCGCCGGCAGTGATCCGCATTTTTTCGGTATTATCTCCCGTGTTGAAGCCAAGAAATCCTCCAGTCTTAGCGTCTCCACGATAAAAGTTTATCGAACTGTTTTTCTCTCCATAAAATGAATGTTCAATAGCAAAACTCTTTATCTCACCATTACCCTGAGTGTTATAACCCCTTACTCCAAGAAAGGTACCCTCTCCCTCAGAAGTTCCTTCTGACAACCTTCCTAGTACAATCCCAAGCTTTTGGTCGTTAATAAATGTACCGATGTCCAACGCAGCCTTTGGCTGTAGGGTGCCTACTCCTATATTACCGGAATCACTGATTCGCAGTCTTGGAATTATATTGCCGAAAGACGGCTGATTATTAGTAAAAAAGTCCATACGCGTTTCGTATGAGCCACCTCTGGAGAACACAATTGCAGCTCCCCCGCCTCCCCCGCTTTGATACGTTATTGCATTTTGACTTTCGTTTGCCATTGTACCATTGATAGTTAATCCTTTTAATAAATTGATATTACCGGGAATTGAGGAACCAAACAAAGAGGGGGCTATGGCTTCAAAAGAGGCAGCAGTTATGCCGGCTGTTGTAACCGACCCGTTCTGTGTCACATCCTGCAATGTCTGAGCATTTAGCGAAAGTATTGCGAATGCTTGGATTAAAACAAAATAAACAAATTTCTTCACCATGATATACGGGATTTAATAAATAACGTTATAGGTCCTAACTCACACCTATCCAAAATTAAATGAGGAAATGAGAAAAAAGAAGGAGGTTGTTTACCGAAAAAACGGTATGTTTTAATCGCGAAACAAAAACAGACAACCTCCGTGATAAAAGTAAGTCTATTCTGCCGGATATTGGCACATTTTCCGAGAGGAAAATTCGATACATTAGTTAAGCAACATCAGAGCAATAAATACAGCAAAGGAATAAAGAGCTGGACACATCTGGTAAGTATGTTGTTCTGCCAGATCGCCGGGGCAGGATCAGCACGGGATATCAGCCATGGACTACGAAGTATCACGGGCAATATATTTGCAGAACGGGTTGTCAATGGCGCAATCTAAGCAGCGAATTCCCTTACTGGCAGATCGTTTACTATTATTTGAACAAGTGGAAGAAAAATGGATTCTTTGAAAAGGTTATGAGTAAGGTTGTAAGAAAGGAACGAATGAGGCAGGGCCGAAATTATGCACCTTCTGCAGCAGCGATTGATAGCCAGAGTATAAAAAAAAGTCTATTTATAAATATTGAAACAGGCAATGATGGCGGAAGACATATTAATAGACGAAAAAGGCACCTGGTGACGGATAGTCTGGGCTTACCAATAGCAATCAGTGTCAGTGCAGCAGATATTCATGACTCAGTAGCTGGATTTTACTTATAGTGGAGAATAGAAAAAATAGTTCAAGAATGAAGCTTATTCGTACTGACATGGCTTACAGGGGTGAATTTAGTGATACAGTTGAAAAGTACTATAATTGGAATATTGAAATAACTCATAAACCGCCGACAGTAAAAGGTTTTGTTCCACAAACCGGTAGGTGGCAGGTTGAACGATCATTCGCGTGGCTGAATTTTTTCAGAAGGTTAGATAAGGATCATGAAAGGCTACCTGAATCATCTGTTGCATTCATTCAGGTAGCTTTCATTAATATATTTCTAAAAGGAGTCGTTCGGAATTTTAAACATGTTCTTAGAAAAAATATTTGGCAGCAATTCATACTCCAAACTTGTTAGTGAGTGTGGGGATGTGCCACAGACATTTTCCAAACCCAAGTCAAGTTTAACGGATATACTTTTTCAGTGGGGTACCTTAGCCCGAACGTTGAGCAAACTACCGACTACTGCGGATTGGAATTTCCATAATTGTACTCCCACGCCGGATGGCATATCAAGAAGCCACAAAATCAAATGGAAGGATTGGAGGATAAATTTTTAGAACAATTTTCAAATAATAAAAATTGGAGTGATGTAGTTGAAATGATTCCAACAAACCTCGACAAGGGAAAATGATAAACTTAAAAGATGAAGATTTTATCATTTCAGAGTTGCCCGTCCACGCGGGTATATATTTTAGTTGATAGGCATTTATCTTTTATAGATAATAATGCACCTATGTTTTAGTATACATTATTATTTGATCATTAGCATATATTATGACTTGTTTTACCCCCTTTCTTTTTCCGATAATGTTCCTGTTTTCATTTCCCTAAAACATTTATTGATATAACCTTTGAGAAGCATATAATTGGAAATAAAATCCGACAGATAGGCTTTTAATTCTATGCACTGCTAAATATGTTCGCTAAAGGACACTTTTGTAGCTGAAAATCCTGTTCAATATATTCAGGTTTCTAAAATATGTTACGGGGCTGTATTTTTTTACATTTTCCCACGAAAACTGTTTAACTTAAAGTATTATTGTTTGACCCAAAACTAACCCCACTATGCCTGACTTCGTATTCATGTTCGCCGGCCATGGCAGCCAGTATTATAATATGGGAGCCATGTTATACCACAACAATGTTTTTTTCAGAAACACCATTCTGCATCTCGACAAAGAGGTCCGCAACCACACCGGTACTTCAGTAGTCGAATACCTCTACGGTAGCCGTTTCAATGGCGAAGGTGTTTTTGATGATATCCGGTATACCAACCCCGCCCTTTTTATGGTCCAGTATGCCCTGGCCCGTCTTCTCCAGGAAGAGCTAAAAGTAAGACCTGATTATGTGATTGGTAGCAGTGTAGGAGAGATGGTGGCTGCTGCCGTCAGTGGCATGGTGTCGCCTGTTGAAATGCTGACAGCTATGATCGATCAGGCGCGTATTATCGAGCGGTTATGCACCAGGGGTGGAATGATATCCATTTTAGCTGATCCGGCTATTTATGAGCAGGAACCGTTATTGTATGAGAATACGACATTGGCAGCAGTGGACCACAAAGGGCACTTCACTTTATCTGCGGATGACCGGACGTTACTGGCAGTAAGGCTTTGGCTGGATAGCCATGAAATATCCTATAGCCAGCTACCGGTACGGTATCCATTTCACAGTCCGCTGATGGAGCCTGCCAGGGGGCCGATTATCCGTATTATGCAGCAATTGAGGTATGGAGCACCGGAAGCGACTTTTGTTTCAGGGGTGCAGTCTGCACCTGTGTACCAGGTGGACGCGGATTATTTCTGGGATGTGGTGAGGGAGCCGATCGCATTTAGTGCGGCTATTGAAAGGTTGGAGAATGCGGGGCCTTGTTTTTATATTGATTGTAGTCCGTCTGGGAGTTGTAGTAATTTGTTGACGAAGACATTATCACCTGATTCGTCTTCTGTGAAGCAAGTGATAATGAGTCCGTTTGGGCAGGAGGTGAAACACCTGCAGGCGTTGTTACAGAAGCGACAGGCGTATTCGCTATGATATTAATGAAGGTAACTATATACTTATTTAACCAGGTTATATTAAAATCAGGCAAATTTAGGTTTGCCTTTTTTATTTAAATATTTAGAATTAAAAAAACTTACCGGTTACCTGATAAGGTTCAAAAATTTTAAGGGTATAGCAGACTAAACTTTAAATATTAAATACAAAACTCTGATCAGACATTCACTACATAGTTTTTTGTAAACAGCTTTTTCCCGACTGGATATCCTTATGGTGAGATCATGTAATTTCATTTTAATATGGTTTTGTAAATAATTTGGGGTCAGGTCGTTAGTTTTCTTCGGTTATGACGATTCAATATTTCTTATTCAGTTGTTAATAAATTCTTCAACCCATATGCAGAAATCCCAACCATTTTTGGAAATTAAATTTAAACAGTACGATGGCCGGAAAATACCTGCTATCGTACTTTTTTAATTAAAATTTATTCGAAAAATCATCTGTTCAACTTGAATTTATTAACCAACTTTAAATAATAGAACTTTTAAATTCACCAGTATATAAATACTCTTACATATATCCCATTGGAAACCAAACTCCCCTTGCAACGGGTGATGACATATTGGGTATTACATGACCTTGGTCTAAGGTTCTTATATCAACATTTTCCACCATTCGCTTGATTGCCGGAAGGTCATTGGATTTAAATACTTTTTCTTTTAAAATCCCTACTGCATCTTCATAATTGTATGCGCTAACACCACAACCAATTAGTGTTCCGGCCGGTATTCGCGCAACATCTGCGAAATTCAAATCAAATTCAAACCAATATCTTAACATATAATACTATTTAAAACTAATTATCGCCTATTATCTTCGAATAAAATGTTGGTTTGTCTCCCGACTCAAATCTTATTCATTATATTCCTTTTGTACATTACCATCAGGACCATATTTTTTTGTGGTATTACCTGAATTATTTGTCTGAGTTGAATTAGGTTCGCCTTTATCAGGCAACCAATTTTGCCGCCTCTTCCCGGAACCTACGTCAGAAGGCGCATTGGAATTGGAAAATTTAATTCTATCACCGTGACGATTTTCCAAATTATTCCTAAATATTCTCTTTTCTGGTCCTAACAATTTTGCTCTTAACCACATTATCAAGTACTTCATTTATCGCCAGTATCCTGTAGGAAAACGGATTCTATTTCTTATTTAACTGCATACTTTATGACTATTGCTATTATTTTGTAGCAATTATCAGGTCCGTCTCTTTATAAACGGATTTCCAATCTTTCAGGTGAGAATGATTGACCACGCCCCTGGTATTTACTTTACTATGTTCTTCCTTGACATCCTTCAAGAAATCTATCAAATCTTGAATTTCATCTAGTGTTACCAATAAAGTAACTTCTGATAAACTTGAAGGTGTTTCGGCATCAGAATTATCTACGTAACCAAACGCTTTCATATTTTTTTATTTTACTATTTTTTACTTGGAGGTGGAGGTGGTGTCCACCGGGATTATTCTGTACCTATTTTATCCAACTGTGGGGTTAGATTACAGGATTACCATACAAGGGCAGCTCAATAATACTGCTTTTGAAATTTAGTTCATTTACATTCACCTAAGGTAAAATTCAAATAATTATAAGGGTACTAATAACCAGATTTCAACTACGTTTCGCTGTCTCCATTATAATTCAAAAAATTGTTAATTATAACTATTTCTTTTTTCAATTATGCCACCTTTAATGGTCCACGGTTGTGCACTTCAATTAGCTTGATTTGATCAGATTCGAATAAATAATAATTTCTTTAGTTTTCTATAATCTGGTGGCTGTTTGGCAAGAATATCATCGATGATATTTCGGATTGATCTCAATGTCAATTTGAGAACTGATCTTATCAATAAGATAATATCTTGTGTTGTTACCCACACCTTTTCGTGGTAAAAGCCGTCTCTCATTTTAAGAGACGGCTTTTATTGTTGATTACTTAATGTCGAATTTGTAATTCGCCTTTTGTATAGGATTGATCTTTTTGTCTGAATAAAAATTTACACCATAAATTGTTTGCCCAACGCCTATGTATTTAACCATTAATAAGCTATTTGGTTTGTGTGGATTAATATAGAAGGCGTATGCCATGTCAGCAGGCTCAGAGGATTCATAATAGATTCCTTTAAACCGGAAGCCGCAAATTTCATGGGGGATTTTTTGAATTTCTTCTTTATATTCTTTAGTCGTATTTATGAATTCAGATTGAGGTTCATTCCTGTTGAAGCTGATAACCAGTTTTCCGCTATCCTGTTCTTGGCATTTAAAATCACCGGCAGGCATCTCTCTTATCTCATTCCAAGACGCATTTCCGTTGTTGTCCTTAAAATATATTGATATGTACTTTGCAGTAATATTCAATTTATTGGTTTTCTGACAAAAAGAAAATAAGGGGAATAATAAGACGATTATCAAGGCGAAATTCTTCATATAATTAATTAGTTAAATTATGGTATACTGCCAATTGACGTAGCATGCGCAGAATAAGTAACGTTAGGGTTGTATGGAAGATTAAGATACACAAAGCTGGCTTCAAAAGTTACATCCCATGAGAAATTTGTTATAGAATTAGTAGTGCTCACAACCGTGGAACCATTTGATAATTCTGCACCAACTTCTACGCCTGCGGCATTTAAGCCTCCCTTAACCGTGGTTTTGCCATCGGACGTAATTACTAACGTCCTTTTTTCAATTAAATTTCCAGCAGCTTTACCAAACCATTTATGATCTCCTTCGTTGATATTCATATAAGGAGGGGATAGTATCTCTAATGCTCCAATACCAAAATTAAAATCATTAAATCAGATTGTTCATCTTATTCATTTTTTAGCGCGTATGTTTATAATAGTGCAGATGATTGAATGAGTCTTAAATTGATAATAGGGGTATTACGATTTCCGTTGTTGTGAGGAAATCGTACTCTGTTTTTTTTAAAGTAAACCTGGTCTATCCTTTTATGTAAAGAATTATTAGCTTTTCCCTTTACCCTCCTGCCAGCGCCACTATATCTTTTACTTCAATTGTTTTCTTAAAGTAGCCCTTCTCAGTTACTGCAATCATCGCTTTGCCCATTTCCGCCAGCGTACAAAACCCATTTTTAAACAGCTTTCTGCCTATCGGATAAATCCAGTCTACATATTTATACCCTTTCAGCACATGCCTGGCTCCTTTATCCGCTCTTAGAAAACCAGGCCGAAAGGCAAATACTTGTCTAAAAGGCAGTTGCATCAAATCATTCTCCGTTTTCCCTTTTACACGTGCCCACATCAACTTGCCTTTTTCTGTGCTGTCCGTGCCACTTCCTGATACGTAACAGAACGTCATATCCGGACTTTGCCCACTCAGCACCCCGGCCACATGCATAGTAAGGGTATAGGTACCACGCGTGTAATCTGCCTCATTTTTGCCGATGGAAGTCACCCCAAGACAAAAGAAACAGACGTCATATCCTTTTAGTTGCTCAGCTACAGGGTGGATATTGAAAAAGTCAGAGTGGATGACTTCTTTTAGTTTGGGATGGGACTTGCCGAAGGGTTTTCTGGCGAAGGATACGACTTCAGTGACCAACGGGTTGCGGAGGCATTCTTCCAGTACGCCTTCGCCGACCATACCGGTTGTGCCGGTGACGATTACTTTCATGATTACTGCTTTTAGTAGTGTGTCGATTGCTTGATTATGGTTTTATTGCGGATACCAATGTTTACCTATGGATACCCACAAATACCGGGATTTGTGATTCCTTCCTGCACGTATTTACCTATCCCTACTTTAAGTAAATCTCCAAATGTACGATACTTCACCCTTCATTTTGTCTGCTTCACCGAAGAATCCCCGAATCAATTCCCTAAATTTCTGTCTATTTGCTGTAAATCTAAAACATGAAAAACAAAATTGGATTAGTTGCATTAATTGTCCTGTTTTTTGGACTATGCCAGGGCGCATTTGCACAGGATGGAAGCCGGAAGGATCAGGCGGCAAAGGCGATTACCGATACTATGCAGGTGCGTCTTACGCTGAATGATGACCAGTATAAGAAGGTCTATGATATTAACGAGCAGTTTTTGTCTAAACTGGGGGGTGTTAAACAGGAAGGCGGTGGAAAGCTGGCGAAAATGCAGAAATTGAAAGCTGCCGATCAGGAGAGGGATGCAGCCCTGAAGCCTGTATTGACAGATGAGCAGTATAAAAAGTATCAGGAGTTTAAGAAGGAGAGGAGAGCGGAGATGAAAGAGCGTTATAAGGAAAGCAAAAGCTGAATAGCGTAAAACCTAAAAAGCGTGCCTGGCGAATAGGATAAAACTTAAAGAGCAAAACCTGAAAAGCTTACAAGCTGAATAGCGTAAAGTTAAATAGCAAAACCAAATTGGTATATAAGCTAAATAGCATGAAACCAAATTAGCGTATAAGCTAACTACCGTACATGCTAAATATCACCCTACTAAAAAATATTAAACCTCATTTTTTATGAAAAAGATCCTGATTTGTTCCATTGTTAGTTTGTGCTTCATCACCCTCACTAGTGTTGGTGCCAAGGCACAGGTAGTCGTAGTAAGACCCGTTCACAGAATTGTAGTTGTTGCAAGACCTGTGCCTCCACCACCTCCACCGCCACCACCGGTTAGAGTCGTAGTGGTACGACCAAGACCTGTCGTGCGCGTATACGCACGGCTGTAAATGGGAAAATAAATCAGACAACTGCTGCTATTACGATAAATAGTTTGGGTGTAATAGTAGTGGTTGTCTGTTCAAAAAATTAAATCAAAACCTAAATTACCACCTGCTTTGACGCAGGAACGCTACACCGCCACCGGCAAACTAAACCCAAAAGTCGCCCCTTCCCCCAACTTACTATTCACCCATATCTTCCCACCCTGCGCCTCAATAAACTCCCTCGATATCGACAACCCTAACCCCGTCCCCGCCTTCTCCGGCGTCCCTGGCACCTTAAAATACCTATCAAAAATCTTCGGCAGATACTTCTCATCTATCCCCCTCCCATGATCCTCCACCGTAAAATATATACTATTCTCCCTCACCTTCGTCGTCAACACTATCTCATCATCTTCCGGTGAATACTTCACCGCATTCGTCAAAAAATTCGTCAACACCCATGCCGTCTTCTCCGGATCCGTCAACATCTTACAAGACGTACCCGCCTCCTCAACCCTTACCCTGATATTCTTCTGCTGCGCCAAAAAACTCACCGTACTCGTCGCATTCTCTATTATTATCCCCGGACTCACCGGCGCTATCTTCAACTGTATATGCCCCGTCTCCACCTGACTCATATTCAACAACTCACTCGTTATCTTCAACAACCTGTCCGAATCATCCGTTATACTCTTTATCAACTCATCCTGCTCCTTATTCACCACACCCACCCGATGATCCGCTAACAACTGCGCACTCATTTTTATACTCGCAATCGGCGTCTTCAACTCATGCGAAATCGTCGCTATAAAATTCGTCTTCGCCTCATTCAACTCATGAAATGGCGTAATATTCCGCAACACAATCACCTGCCCAATCACCCGCTCATTATTATCCACATTAATCACATCCAAATGAAAATAACTCTCCTTATTATCCGCATATATCTTCAACTCCTTCTCCTTGCTATCCCCCTGCAATAAACTCCTCATCAGGTCATTCTGCAAAGCTACATCCGGCGCATATTTCCCCACAATCTCTACCTCCTTCAACCCCAGCAACTTCTCCGCCACCCGGTTCGTAAAAAGTATATGCCTCGTATCATCTATCCCAATGATCCCATCATTCATCTGGTTAATAATCGTATCAATCCGCGACTTCTCAAATTTTATCTTCGCCAGGTTACTATGCTCATACTCATTCAACTTCTCCGCCATCGTATTAAACGCCTGCGCCAACTCCCCAAATTCATCATGCTGATTCAAATGAATCCTCCGTGAATAATCCTTATTCACTATCGACTTTATCCCCTCAGACAATGCATTGATCGGCTCAGAAATAATCCCGGGAAAATTTACCGCCAGCGTAAATGCAACCAATGACAACAAAGAAAAAGTGATCATCAGCCAGTTACTAAACCGCTTTGCATTCGCCATCGCCGTACTGTTTTTCGCAAAGATCGCCTGCTGATTGGCCGTATTGATGAGGTAAATTTTCTCCCGCAACACCTGCTGCAAAGAATCATTTGACGGTGATTTCTTCAACTGCTCAAACAACGTTCGCACCGCCCCCGTTGCCGCTCCCTCTCCAGGTTCGGTAATATTCGCTTCCTGTTTAGACAGGTTCTCTTCAAATACAAGAATACTCTGAGGATTGGACCGGAACTGATCCAGTGTCTGCAACATATTGTTACTATACACCAGCGTTTCGTAATTATCCTTCAATACAAGATGTGCATCCTTCTTCATCAGATTGATAGAGAAGATGCCCAGCAATCCTGATACCAGGATGGCCACAAATAAAAATCCAATGCCTATACTTAATTTCGTTTTCAGGCGCATCTTATGACAAAATTATAACGTCAATATCCGATTCAGACAATTTACCCAGTAACTGGGAAAATACAGCCGTGTTCAACACCATGCCTAATACATTGAGATGTGGTTTCCCCATGCAAATAGTCGTGATATTCTTTTCCTCCGCTGTAACCATAATCGTTTTGGCAATATTACTACTTTTTACTTTCAGTACTTCTCCTCCCAGCTCCATAGCGAGTTTGAAGTTGTTGATCAGGTGCCGCTGAGATGCCAGCTCTATCCTGTCCATGTTTTCCTTCGGTGTCTGTACATACAATACATAAAACCGGCTATGGTAGTACGCCGCCAGTCTCGCCGTCTTCCTGATCACCTTCCGGGCAATGACGTGGTTACTGCTGATGCACGCCAGGAAACGTTCACTCCGTAAGTGCGCCGTCCGCGGTAGGGCAGTCTCGATCTTGCGCTCTACCTGCGAAGCTACTTCCTTCAAAGCGAGCTCGCGTAGTTGCAGTATCTTTTCCGGCTGGAAGAAGTTTTTCATGGCCACGGCAATCTTATCCGGCGTATAGATCTTACCTTCCTGTAAACGGGTGATCAGCTCATCGGCCGTCAGGTCAATGTTCACCACTTCGTCTGCCTGCAACAGTATACTGTCCGGTATCCTCTCTGATACATCTATGCCGGTGATGTTCTTAACCTCTTCCTGGAGACTTTCAATATGCTGGATGTTCACCGCACTGATGACGTTGATACCCGCGTCCAGGATCTCCATGACGTCCTGCCAGCGTTTTTCATTCTTGCTGCCCTCAATGTTGGAGTGAGCGAGTTCGTCGATCACCACCACTTCAGGGTGAAGGTTCAGCACTGCCTGCGTATCGAGTTCGTCGAGCATCTTGCCTTTGTAGAAGAGCTGCCGGCGGGGTATCACAGGCAGCCCCTCCAGCAAAGAGTGGGTTTCCGGCCTGTTATGTGTTTCGATGTAGGCGATCTGGATATTGACACCGTTCCGCAGCAACGTGCGGGCCTCCGTAAGCATGCGATAGGTTTTGCCTACGCCGGCACTCATGCCGATGTAGACTTTGAATTTCCCTCTTCTGGACTGACGGATCAGGTCGAGGAAATGCTGGACGTTATTTTCTTTTTCAGTCATAGGTGGTTTTGTAAAAGAAAACTGACGAAACGTTTTGCTTTTACCAAAGGTAAAAACAAAACGTTTCAGAGTGGCGGCTGTCGCCGGGAAAAGAACACTTACATAAGTACACCCCGTTCAGATGCATTGATAGTTGTTGCTGTTCCTGTGTGCTCCTGCGGCGTATACAACATCGCCGTGCATATACAATGTTTAAAATCCTTTTGTTGTAAAATATCATAATTCACACAACCCTTACATCCAGCCCAAAATGCCGCATCCTTCGTAATCTCACTGAATGTCACCGGCTCAAACCCCAACTTGCTATTCATCTTCATAATCGCCAGCCCACTCGTAATGCTAAACACTTTCGCCGCCGGATACAACTCTCTGGACAACCTGAATATCCTCTTTTTTATGCGTGATGCAATCCCCAGATTCCTGAACACCGGGTTTACAATCAATCCTGAATTAGACACATAATCTCCATGCCCCCATATTTCAACATAAGAAAACCCTACCCACACCTTCTCTGCTGTCAATGCGATCACTGCTTTCCCCTGCCTGATCTTCTCTATAATCGTAGATACTGGTCGTCTGCCTATGCCCGTTCCCCTGGCTTTCGCCGACGCTTCCATCTCATCCGTAATTGTAGCCGCATATTGTATGTCAGCAAGGGTGGCCTTCCTGACGATAATCCGGTCGTGTTCCATTGCGATAATTATTTTAACGCGTCCAACGCGATATTGAGTTTTAAAACATTAATTTTATCTGGTCCTAACCATGATTTATCTGTATGGTCAGCGATCAGTTTGTGAATAGCCGCCACATCGATATGACGGGTAGCTGCAATTCTGTTTACCTGGATCTCCGCAGCAGCAGGAGAGATGTCAGGATCCAATCCACTACCTGAAGCAGTCACCAACTCACCCGGGATATCCGCCTGCAAAGTACCAGGATTGTGTGCCAGGAAGGTATCAATACGCTCCTGCACTGTTTTGATATAATCAGGATTACTCGCTGCCTTATTAGAACCACCAGAACCGGCGGCATTATAATCGACCGCTGAAGGACGTCCCTGGAAATATTTATCTTCCGTAAATTTCTGTCCTATATTTTCATAGCCTACTACTTTCCCATTCACGGTAACGACACGTCCTTTTCCCTGACCTATGGCAAAGTGAGCCACACCTGCTATCAGCAGGGGATATGCCACTCCCAGCACCAAAATCAGCATCAAAGTGAGTTTTATAGAAGGCAAAAGATACTTTTTCATGTTTTCAATTTTACATAAATATGGATAAGAAAAGGTCTATCAGTTTAATACCGATGAAGGGGATGATCACACCACCCAGACCATAAATGAGCAGGTTTCTGCGCAGCAACGCACTCGCCCCGATTGGCTTGTACGATACCCCTTTCAGTGCCAGCGGGATCAATGCAGGTATGATGATCGCATTGAAGATGACTGCGGAAAGGATCGCACTCTCCGGACTTTTCAGGTGCATGATATTCATGGCCTGCAAAGCTGGTATGGCTGTTACAAACAGGGCCGGTACGATCGCAAAATATTTAGCTACGTCATTGGCAATGGAGAAGGTAGTCAGTGTACCACGTGTCATGAGCAGCTGTTTACCGATCTCTACGATCTCAATCAGTTTGGTAGGGTCGTTGTCCAGGTCCACCATGTTTCCCGCTTCCTTCGCGGCCTGTGTGCCACTGTTCATCGCCACTCCCACATCGGCCTGTGCCAGTGCAGGCGCATCGTTCGTACCATCACCCATCATCGCCACCAGCTTACCACCTTCCTGTTCTCTACGGATGTAGATCATTTTATCTTCCGGTTTTGCTTCCGCAATAAAGTCGTCTACACCTGCTTTCTCTGCAATGAATTTTGCCGTAAGTGGGTTATCACCTGTCACCATCACCGTCTTCACACCCATGCGGCGCAGTCGCTCGAAGCGTTCACGTATACCGGGTTTGATAATGTCCTGCAATTCGATTACACCCATTACCGTTTCATTCTGACTCACCACCAGTGGGGTACCACCATTAGAAGAGATCTCTTTCACTTTCTCTTCAGTTTCCGCAGGAAACGTATTACCGGAACGTAGCACGATGTTACGGATCGCATCATACGCACCTTTGCGGATACGCATGTGGTTTAAGTTCAGACCACTGGAACGCGTCTCTGCTGTAAAAGGAATAAACGTAGCGCCGGTCGCATTTAAACTGCTGGATTTGATACCTTTTTCTGCTGCTAACTCAACGATCGATTTACCTTCTGGTGTTTCATCTGCCAGGGAGGCCATTACACAGGCTTCAAAAAATTCTTTGTTACCTACCTCGTTCGCCGGCCAGAAGTGTGTGGCTTTTCTGTTACCAATAGTGATGGTACCGGTCTTGTCGAGTAAGAGGGTATCCAGGTCACCAGCGGTTTCTACGGCCTTCCCGCTCTTAGTGATCACATTGGCTCTCAGGGCACGGTCCATACCAGCAATACCGATGGCGCTTAATAAACCACCGATGGTAGTCGGAATCAGGCATACAAAAAGAGATACGAATGCCGCGATGGTAATAGGTGTATGTGAGAAGTCGCCAAAAGGTTTCAGTGTCACGCATACAATAATGAAAACCAGTGTAAAACTAGCCAGCAGAATGGTCAGCGCGATTTCATTCGGCGTTTTCTGGCGGCTGGCGCCTTCAACGAGTGCGATCATTTTGTCGAGGAAACTTTCGCCGGGATCGGTGGTCACTCTCACTTTAATTTTATCGCTCAGCACTTTCGTACCACCTGTCACGGAGCTCTTATCCCCACCAGCCTCGCGGATCACCGGGGCAGATTCACCCGTGATGGCTGATTCATCTATGGTGGCGAGACCTTGTATGATCTCACCATCCATTGGAATCATATCTCCGGCTTCGCAGATGAATATGTCGCCTTTGCGTAACTGTGAGGAGGGAACGATTTTTATTTCATCGAGGAAGATTTCGCCGACTGCGAGTACTTTTTTGGCAGGGGTTTCTTCTCTTGTCTTGCGCAGGCTCTCTGCCTGTGCTTTGCCCCTGGCTTCAGCAATGGCTTCTGCAAAGTTGGCAAAGAGTAAGGTTAATAACAGGATGATAAAGACCGTGAGGTTATATCCGGGAGCACCTTGTGATGCGTCCTTTGTGTAAAACGTATAGGCGGTAACGATCAGCATGATAGCGGTGCCTATCTCTACGGTGAACATGACCGGGTTGCGGAACATGATTTTTGGAGACAGTTTCACGAACGCCTGTTTCAGCGCGCCGGCTACCAGTGAAGGCTCAAATAATTTATTGTTGGACATGACAGGTAACGATTAATATAATTGAAAGAATTCAGCCACTGGTCCCAGTGTCAAAGCAGGGAAGAAGGCCAGTGCAGCTACAATCATAATGACAGCATAGGTCATGATACCGAAAGTAGCGGTGTCTGTCTGCAGCGTACCGGCAGATTCCGGCGTATACTTTTTACCTGCCAGGATACCTGCGATAGCGACAGGACCAATGATGGGCAGGAACCTGCCTAACAGCATGACCAGCCCTGTGCTGATATTCCAGAAGATATTGTTATCACCCAGGCCTTCGAAACCGGAACCGTTATTCGAGGAGGCGGAGGTAAATTCATACAGCATCTCTGAGAATCCGTGGTGACCGGGGTTGTTGAACCAGGCCGCCTGTGGATAGTACGCGGAGATGGCAGTACCTACCAGGATCAGGAATGGGTGGAAGAGGGCGATAATGGCGGCGATCTTCATTTCTTTCGCTTCTACTTTACGGCCCATGAATTCAGGGGTACGTCCTACCATAAGACCGGAGATAAACACGGCGATGATAAGGAAGATAAAGTAGTTCAGCAGGCCCACTCCTTTACCGCCGTAGAAGCAGTTGATCATCATGCCGAGCAGTTGCATGGCACCGGAAAGTGGCATGGAGCTATCGTGCATGGAGTTCACCGAACCGGTGGAGATGATGGTCGTCATCACCTGCCAGTAAGCCGAAGCGGCTACACCAATACGTACTTCCTTGCCTTCCATGGCGGTGTGATCATGCAATCCCAATTTGGCGAGGGCAGGGTTACCGCCCAGTTCGGAGAGCATATTCGGGATCATCAGGGTGAGCATACCGATGGTCATGACACCGAAGATAGCGTAGCCGAGTTTTTTACGGTTAATAAAGAACCCGAAGGCAAACACCAGTGCCATAGGCAGGATCACCTGGGCGATGGCTTCAACCATATTGGTAAAATAGCTGGGGTTTTCCAACGGGTGGGCGGAGTTAGTACCGAACCAGCCACCACCGTTCGTACCGAGGTGCTTGATGGCGATCATACCGGCTGCCGGACCGCGGGATACCTGTACGGTATCGCCCTGCAGGGTGACGATGGTATCCTTACCATCGAAGGAGGCAGGGGTACCACTGAACGCCAGTACAATTGCCATAATCACGGATAACGGCAATAAGAGGCGCGTAATCGTCTTAATGAAGAAAACGAAGAAGTTACCCAGTTTCTCGGTCGTTTTGCCCGCAAATGCCTTAAAAAGCACCGCTACAGCTGCCACACCTGTTGCTGCGGATACGAATTGCAGGAAGGTGATGACGAGGAGCTGGGTAAGGTAGGTGACTCCGGACTCGCCGGAGTAGTGTTGCAGGTTACAGTTTACGAGGAAACTGATACTTGTATTGAAGGCCAGGTCGGGCGTCATGTTACCGTTACCATCCGGGTTGAGGGGAAGGTGTGACTGGAACAGGAGTACCACGAAGGCGTAGATGACCCAGACCAGGTTGATGGTGAGTAAAGCCACCAGGTGCTGTTTCCAGTTCATTTCCTTATTGGGATCAATGCCGCAGATGCGGTAGAGGAATCGTTCAAAAGGATGCAGGAAGTCGGTAAAGGTAGGTGTCCCGGCGAATACTTTCGCGATGTACTTTCCGAGGGGGAAAGCAATCAGTAAGGTGATGAAGAAGGTGACTAAGACACCAAGGATTTCGCTGTTCATAATGTAAGAGATCAGAATTTTTCAGGTTTTAAGAGCACATACACCAGGTAGATGAATACGAGGATGGATATGATCAGGAGTAATGTCATCATGGCTTAGATGTTTTCGAAGAAGTCAATAGATTTATAAAAGATGTAAAAACAGGCTGCTATGATGAGCAGGTAGATAAATGTGAGCATATGTTTAAGCGTGTAGTTGTTGGATGTAGATAGAAAAGATGTTCACGGGCATTTTGCTTTGGATTTCCTGCCATTCCTGGCGGGAGCAGATCATTTTCATGGCGCTGAAGCTGTAGATGAACACGTTTTCGATGGCTGTTTTTACCAGCTGATTTCCTTTGTTGTGGATCTTTTCGGCCAGGAGCATGGAGTGTTGTACTTCTCTCATTTGATGGTCCTGGATCATTTTCAGGGTATAATTAGCCAATACTTTTATACAGAGATAGGCAGAGCCAAATACGGGGGCTTTGACTATTTCCGTCTGGATGGAGGGTATTTCGTCTGCTATTTCGGCAGCGGCTTCATATTGGTTCATAAAAAATGATTTTTATATAGGGAGTGAAGCCAATTGGTGTGCCGGGGTCAATAAGTAAGGTTAACTGGTTGGTTATCAGTATGTATTTAAAATTGATATCATGATAAAACCCTCTCAAAATGAGAGGGTTTTATCATTTTGATGATTAATTGATTGTATATTCTTCGATCTTCCTGTAAAGGGTAGCGAGACCGATATTTAACAATTTCGCGGCCTCTGTTTTGTTGTTTTTGGTGATGGCCTGCATTTAATTGATTTTATATTCTTCGATCTTCCTGTATAGGGTAGCGAGGCCGATATTTAACAATTTCGCGGCCTCTGTTTTGTTGTTTTTGGTGTGGCGCAACACCTTTATTATATGCAACTTCTCAACGCTTGCCAGGTCGAATGCGGATAAAATCCCGGTAGACTTATCTGCTATCTGTAGGTCAAACGGCAATTGTTCTACGGTGAGTTTATCATCATCTGCCAGTATCACTGCACGTTCCAGCACGTTTTTTAACTCCCTGATATTCCCTTTCCATTCGTGCAACTGCAATTTTTCTACAAACTCGGCGGTCATCTGCAACGGCTTCCGGTTATTTCTATTGGCTGCCAGAGCGATGAAATACTCCGCCAGGGCAGGAATATCCTTCTTTCTTTCTCTTAATGGCGGTAATGTAATGGCAAATACATTCAATCTATAATACAGGTCTTCCCGGAATAGGCCTTTCTCTGCTTCTGCTTTCAGGTCCCGGTTGGTAGCCGCGATGATGCGTACATTTACTTTCGTAGGTTTGGTGTCACCTACTTTGATAAACTCGCCCGTTTCCAGTACCCGTAATAGTTTCGCCTGTAGGTCCAGCGGCATTTCTCCCAGCTCGTCTAAGAAAATAGTGCCGTTATTCGCCTCTTCGATCAGCCCTTTCTTATCGCGGGTGGCGTTGGTAAACGCGCCTGCTTTGTAGCCGAACAGTTCACTTTCCAGCAGCTCTCTGCTAAATGCGCTACAGTTCAGTGCCACGAAGGGCTTGCCTGTCCGCTTACTGTTGTTATGTATGGCTTGTGCAAATACTTCCTTTCCTGTGCCGGTTTCACCTAATAATAATACGGTGGTATCTGCGGGTGCCACTTTGGTGGCCTGTGCAACGGCGTCGGCGATGGACCGGGAATTGCCGAGGATGCTTTCAAAGCTATATTTCTGGCCTACCTGTTTTTCGAGTTTCTCAATCCTTTTTTGCAATAATACTTTCTCATACGCACGGTTCAGCAAAGGAATAATCCGGTTATTATCATCTCCTTTGGTGAGGTAGTCGAAAGCGCCATTTTTGATAGCCTGTACACCATCGGGGATGTTGCCATAAGCGGTGAGGAGGATCACTTCCAATGCAGGGAATTTCTCTTTAATGGTTTTTGCGTAATCTACGCCGCTGCCATCAGGGAGTTTTACGTCGCATAGTACGACGTCAATTTCATCTTTATCGAGGAGTTTTTGGGCGGATTTTATATTGCCGGCTTCAAGGACGTTATAACCTTCCAGGGTGATGATGCGTTTCATCAGGCTGCGTAACTTCTCTTCGTCGTCTATTATGAGCACAGTTCCTGTCATATATTGTATTTGAAAAGCAAAATTAAGGTTTCCTTGCTCATTCCTGGTAATTAGTGGTGGCGATCTTTGAAATTGCCTTATGTCCCGGAGGGGAGAGATGCAAAGTTGTTGAACAGGTATGGAATATTTGGGGTGGGGGTATTTGAATACGGGTAATTATTATGCTGGTTGGGTGCCTATGGGGACAAAAAAAGAGGTTGTCTCAAAGGTAATTTTTATCCGAATTTATTCGGGTACCTGATGGAGAGAATTTTCGTTTACGTAATTCTCAGCGCCTTCAGATTACTTTTGAGACAATCTCAGTCTTTTATTGGATTTTTTATAATGATGGATTTATAATCCCAAGGGGTGATTTTTATTATCCTAATCATCATCTCTCAGGCTGTTGAAATATTCCACCGGATCTTTTTCAAGAATTTCTATAAATGCGGCTGGATCATTACGGTATAATGCATCCAGTTCATCCCGGATTTTTCTTACTTCTGCTACGCAATCGTAGTCTTTTATTGGTTTATTCATAATGATGGATTTATAATTTCACGGGGCGTCATTATTTCAATTGTTCTATACCCCTCATTTGTATTAATTGTATTAAATAACTTTATCCTCTGTGTATTCACCATATGCTTAAAATTCCAGCTTGCCACAATATTAGCTCCCTGCATGGTAGCTGTAGCAATATGTACCGCATCTGCATGGCTACTATTAGTCAAAGCACCACCTGCTATATATTTGTTTGCAAGTTTGATAGCTTTCAATGAATTTTTAGTATGTATCAGGTGTCTGAAAGGAACCTTTAAAGGTTGCCTTCTGATTTCTCCTCTGGCGGTTTTTAGTTCTTTTATTACCAGATTGGAGATCATCATTATTTTTTCACCTTTTTTGAATTCTTCCAATAGTTTATTGCTGTATTCTTTGAATTCAACGTCAAAACATCCTCCAAAAACAGAGGTGTCTACATAAATCGTCTCCATACGAAACTAGTTAAAATTGTTAAATGGTTAACAATAAAAATTCACCTAAAAAGCTTGTGTTAGAAAGGAATTCACATGATGGCGGTTAACAGGATCAATATTATAAAATGAGAGCTCTTTGCAATATTGATACTATCAATTTACAATAAAATAATTATATCTCAACGTGGAAATATTTCTTTTTTTGATGAGTGCATCTTCTTTTATATCGATAAAGTATTGAAGATGGATTTTTGGATGTCCACCTTTTCTTCGCGTGATTATTAATTGCACAAGTATTGAAGATGATTGCCTTGTATCTACCTTTTCTTCGCCGGTTTATTAATGCCATCTCTATACTAATAGCACATCACAAGTGCACTTCAATATCGATTTGATATACAGATGCGCAATTAGTGACGTATTAATACTCATTTAGTATAAAAGAAACACTACTGCATTGAATATAATTTTATATTGAAATTGTAACCTCAAAATTGTTTGTTATGGCTATTGTTAAGGACAATATATTATTACAGGTAGTCCGGGGCTCTCTCGGCAGAGAACTCACTATTTACGAGAGAAACGGGCAAATCATCATGGCGAAAAAGCGTGGTCCGTCAAAGAAAAAACCTACCGCTAAACAGCTGGAGGCGAGATATAAATTGCAGATTGCGGCGGCCTATGCTAAGGAGATTATCAAAGATCCCGAGTTGAAAGCTTACTACAAGTCGCTGGCCGGACCGGGCCAGAATGCATACAATATGGCGGTGAAGGATGCTTATAACTCTCCGGAGGTGCAGGGGATTCAGTTGGAAGATACCACTGTCAAAGTGAGCGCCAAAAATGCATTCAGGGTAGCGGAGGTGGAAGTACGGGTACTGGATGCAGCCGGTAGTGTGCAGGAGCGGGGAGCTGCGTATGTGGGAAGGAATGGAGTGGACTGGTATTACAAGGCGGCTGGGTTGCCGGCAGGGGGGAAGGTGATAGTGGTAGTGGTAGATTTACCCGGGAATGAAACGGTTCGGGAAGTATTGATGGAATAACTACCGGTTTACAGCAATAATTTTTACAGACTGGCAGATCGTGGATACGGCTTCATTGTTTGCATAGGCAATACCTAAGGCAATAAAAAGGGGATGATCATTACATATTTCCAGGTAAACAGGTTGTCGCGGTTCGTCGTTCAATGCTATCCACGAAGTGGCGGCGGTATGCATTGTGGTAGTAGTAAATGTTTGGAGATCTGCACCCACGCCAAGTAATATGATTTTACAAAAGCAGGCATGTTCCGGATAGATGATTTCCGGGAAAGGGATTGTTACGCTTATTATATCATTTTTAGACAGGGTGATGTCTCCTTTTAAGTAAGTGGATACGGGGACGGCCGGGTCAAATTCATAGCCTTCAAAAACCTTTAAATGTTGACGTAGCAGCTGCCTTTCACCTGGCTGGTGTAGGATGTCTGCTTGTATAACATGGTGTAATATAAATTTTGCCAGCCGGTGAAAACGACTTCTGTCAGGTGGCATATTTGCTGCACAAACCCTGATCATTTTTGCCGCACGAATAGCGGTCGTGAATTCAGGATTGATTTTTCTTTTGGTGATTCTTCGGGGAGTTTTTTTACTATAAAAAGATGGCATAAAACAGTTGATTTTTACGTGAAGAAAAGCCATGGAGCGCCTGATATGGTTATCTTTGTATTACCCAAAACAATTTAAAGAAATAAAGTTTAGCAAAGAAATCGCTTTTATTTTATTGATCATGCATGAGGATCTTTTTATCCGCAAAGCAAATGGATTATTCATGAAAGTGGATAGCCGGATAATAATATTGGCAGAAGCCAGTGGCGGATGTTCTAAAATAGTAACAAAGGAAGGTGGCTACCTTGTAAACAGCACACTTACACAACTGGAAGAAATATTGCCTGCGGCACACTTTTGCCGTGTCAACAGGTCATGTATAGCCGGCATGGATTATATCACCGGTTTTAGTGCAGATACAATTTTAATCCTGGATAGAGAAGTGCCTTTAGTAAAGGCATACAGAACCCATTTTCTGGAGAAAGTAAAAATTGTGATATGATGTTTTGAGAGGGAATATTAAATTTTTGAGCACCATTTTTTTATAATCAACCTGCACTTATCGATTCACCAACCCCTATTTATCGATTCATCAACAGATATTTTAATGTCGGTTTGAACCCCTTCGTAGTATTGCATCATACAGGCAGTGCCCGGGATGAGAGAGAGGCACCTTTCGTTCCACTGTGTATGTATTGTTAACCTTTTAAATTTTAAACCCATGGCAAAATCAGCAGCAATGATCTGGAAGGCCGCTTCCGGTAGTGTAGGAAAAGAACTGACCATTACAACCAGGCGGTCAGGTTCGGTGCAGATAGGAAAGCACCGAAAAGCAAGTACTGTAGCCCCTACAGACAGTCAGCTGGATGTACGCGAAAAATTTAAGATAGGGAGTATCTATGCTAAAGCAGCCATGGAAGACCCGGATCTTAAAGCGCAGTACCAGGCGGCGGCGCGCAGGAACAACAAAGACCAGTCAGCGTATAACCTGGCATTACGTGATGCCGCGAAGGCGCCGGAGATTAAAAGTATAGCGACGGCAGCATATACCGGTGCAATCGGAGGTACCATCACCATTAAAGCGGTGGATGATTTCAGGGTAGCAGCGGTGAAGGTACAGATTGCCAGTGCAGCAGGTGAACTGATCGAGCAGGGTGATGCTGCTATGCAGAAAAACGGTCTCGACTGGTTGTATACAGCTACGGTACTGAATAGTGCAGTACAGGGTAGTATCGTTACTGTTAGTGCGACAGATTTACCTGAAAATGAAACCGTGCAGGAAGTGGTTTTGTGATGTGTGATTGTTGACCCCGAAGTTGCTTCCGATCCCGGAAGCAACTTTTTTTAAAAAAAAACCGTGGTGTCACTTGTGATACTATCCACGTCGGCAAAGGGTTTGAAGGGGATGGTATCACTTGTGATACCCCTTCTGGTTGCAGGGTGTTTTGGAAATTTTGCAGGTAATCAAATTAACCTAATGATGAACAGATTAACAAATCTTGAACAATTTGTGCTAGCCGCTACACGTGAGGAATTAAAAAAGGACCTTTTAATACTACGCAGGATCCTTGCTAACAGTGATATGATAGATTGTATACTCGCTCCTTTTGAGGAGATACTGAGCTCGGATCGGATTAGTCTACACCGGTTGTATTACATGCGTGAACTGAGCAGGTGCCTGCAGCAATTAGCGCCGGCATGTACCGATGAACAGGTAGAAGAGGTCCTGTTGTTTATGAATTTCAATAGTAAAAGATATCTGAAATATAAGCTGAAATTATTTTCAGATACGATCCGTAAAATTCCTTCAGTGCATCGGCAGTTAGCCAAAGCAAAATGGCTGTTGAAAATGAATAAACAGCAGCAGGAATGTGCAGGCTTTCAATTTAACCGGCGGTATCCTTCGCTGAAAGCGCAGATGAGTGAGTGGCTGGAGTTGGAGTGTGAATACCTGGAGCACAAAGTGTGTTATCCTGAAAATGTGGAGTTGCCGGAGGAAGTGGCGAGATGGCAGTTTTTTAAGGTAAAGATGAATATGTCTGTCAGCGAGCTGGCGTTTTTATTGCGGGTGATGATGGAGTATGGATTGATACAGCATTCAAATAAGAGTGAAGTAGTGGATTTTTTTTCGAGGTATTTTTCTACCAATAATCAGCCGGTTATTTCAGCAGACAGTCTACGAAGGAAAATATACACTTATGACAGATCCAGTGTAGCAGCTGTGAAGCAATTGTTATTGGATTTGTTTCATAAAAGTAAGCAGGTAGTTGCTGATTAGCGAACAGCTTCGTTTTAATAAAAAGTCAGTTGTTAGACTGACTTTTTTTCTCTCATAACCGATTGATAAATAGCTCTGTACAACCTTGACTGCCACCCCTGACACTGGTCTGGTGTTGATTATTGTTTTTCCTTTGCCTTATCAACAAAACAAACATCATGAGTGTATTTTCAAAACTATCGTCAGATGAATTGCATCAGTTTAAAACGGGTGTACTGGCGGAACAGAGAGCGCAGGAAAGAGGTATGGATGAAGCGAAAAGTCCATTGCCTGATAACGGCCAGGCGGAGACTGCAAAACTCCTGAAACATGATTCCGACCCTAATTATATCCTTCACCTGAATGCGTTTTTTGCCCATTCGCTGAGGGATCCGCGGTTGAAATCTAACCATATCAGCTTGTATATAGCGCTTTTCTATTTCTGGAATCTTTATCATTTCCGGAATCCATTTATGATTTACCGGGAGCAGGTGATGCGGGTTTGCAAGATCCGCTCGCGCAATACCTATACGCAATGTCTGAAGTGGTTACACGTATGTGGTTATATCGATTATCAGCCGGCAGGTGTGCTGTATCAGCCCTCTATGGTGAGCATTCATTCATTGATGGGGATCGCTTTCAGGAGTCAGCAGCGGGGTACTAAAAATAATACCATGGGCAGGAAAAAAAATGATACCCGGTCTGCAAAAAATAATGATACCCATACTGGAATTAAAAATGATACAGGTGATGGTGTTAAAAATAATACCGTCTCAGTATCAAATTTGATACACAATTATAATAATAAACAAATAAACTATGAAACAGAGAGTAAACAGGCACGCACACAAAAAAAATTATTTTCTAATGAAAAAAAAGAGCAGGCCCTTGAGGTTGTTACCGCTTGGTTTTCGGAAAGAGGCCAAACGGCTCAGGAGGCTCGAAAGTTTTTTTATCATTACGAGGCTATCAACTGGACGCTCAGCGGGCAGAGGATAACAGACTGGCAGGCGGCCGCTTTCAAATGGCTGGAGAACGTGCCACCTGCAAGCAAAGGCAAACCGGGAACACTTCACACCGTGACCAACAAAAACTACAACAAACCTTTATGAATAGCATTTCAGACTGCATTAAAACTGCTGGCGTGTTACAACGGCCGGCAATTACAAACCATGAAAATTTGCGACAGATGACAGCAACCCCTATCACCACGAATTTTGATTACCATGACCTGCTACAAAAAGTTTCAAAGGCAGGGAAGGATACTTTCGGCCGCGATTTTATGATCGAGGATGTCGACAGGCCCGTTATCACCCGGTTGCTATGCTATTTCCTGAAAGATGAAGGGGTGGCCGCCGCGGAAAAAATTGATCTTCATAAAGGGTTGCTCCTGATGGGACCTGTGGGATGTGGAAAGAGTTCACTGATGAAAATTATGAGCAATTATTGCTCATTTGCAGACAGACCCACATTTCGTGCGTGCAATGAGGTAGTATTGGATTTCAATAACAGGGGATATGCCTGCATTAACCAATATACGAAACATTCGTTTATGTCTTATACTTCTGTACCAAGGGTGTTTTGCTTTGATGACCTGGGTACGGAAGGAATGGGTTATCATTTTGGCTGTAGCACGAATGTAATGGGAGAGATCCTGTTGTCGCGGTACAATTATTTTGTTGCCCGCAGGATGATCACGCATATTACGACAAACATGGATAGTTCCGGGTTGGAAGCAATTTACGGACCTGTGCTTTGTAGCCGGATGCGGGAGATGTTTAATCAGATCACTTTTAGTAATACGTCAAAGGATAAACGGCAATGATATGTACCCTGATTTTGTATTATTAAGAGAAGAGAATGCCATTACAGGCAGGCGGATATTGGAGATATGTGGGCAATTGTATACCGCGCATGGGTATGATCATTTTATTGATACGGCAATTAAACTGGCGGCGCAGTGGCAACGGCAGCAGGTGACGTATGAGCGGGTGGTGCATTTGAAGAATTGGATCAGGGAGAATGAGGAGTATCAGGTGCCGATGTGTGGGGTGAGTAGTGTGAAGGGGTGTAAGGATTTTGTGGATCGGGTGATAGCGGCGGATTATGTGGGGTCGGATGGGAGAAATAGGGAGTTTTGTATGGCGGGTTGGAGGGAGAATGAGCGGGTGTTTTTTGAGGAGGAGTTTGTGGATAGGGATTAGCGTGTGGGATATTTTTGAGGTAGAAATGGTTCATTGATAAATGGCCTGGTAGTCTTGCCGGGCCTGTGTTTCAAGATATTATGGGTTAGGTAATAGGGATTAGTTTAGGTAAATGGTCTGGTAGTCTTGCCGGGCGTGGATGTGAAGATATTATGTGGTGGTTTATTTGGATATAGGATGTAAATAATGGCCTGGTAGTCTTGCCGGGCCTGTGTTTCAAGATATTATGGGTTAGTTAGTTGGAATTGGATTAGGTAAAAGGCCTGGTATTCATGCCGGGCCTGAATTTTTGCCTCACTGTCCCTCTCATCGCGGGATATTATCGTTATTTTATATATTGTTCACCCATTAAATTTGCCTATGTCCAACCCACTAGTCATTCGACACTTCGTGACGACAGATTGCATTTGCATCCGCGGACGCGTATATCGATGATTTGAGAAAGATGCAATTGTCGTTTTGGTCATCCATCCAATTAATTAACGATGTCATTGTATCTTTCATGAATAACCACTTTAATGTATTTATACAACTTCCTGTCTTTTGGAAAATTAAAATGGCAGACAGGAACATCAGATCTCACCACGTAGTGCTGTATCTTAATTTGTTATTGAGATGGCAGGCACAGGAAGGTAACCCGGTTCTCTATATTAAATCATACGACATGATGATAGAATCTAATCTTGGATCGAGGAGAACGTATTTCCGTTATATGAGGGAGCTCCTTGCATGGGGCTATATCAGTGCGTACAGGAAAGGGACTAACGGAACGATTGTAGAGATGAAATTCCTACAGGATCCTGCATGTGGGCATATTGTATCCTTACCCCGTACAAAGAGTTCGTGGCAGGACGGTGAGGATGTATGAGTTGTATTGATATGAAATAAGTACAAGGTTGCTGACCGGTGTGGTGCCGGGAAGCAACCTTTTTCGCGTTTAGGAATTGTGGGTGGATCAGATGTCAGAATATGATGCCTGATGTTATTGTAACTTCATTATTGTGCTTAGAGGTTACTATCCTCAACCGTATGAGCACATCCTATGCGCATTACGAATGGCAAACCAGGTGTAGTTACGTTAAGATGATTAGGGGAAAGATTATATAAAAAGTAGCCGCCCTGCGGCATCTTTCTTTTGCATCTTCCCAATTGTCATTACAGTGATAATGAAAGAGAAAATGCTGCTGTTAAAACCCCGGATCCGGCAATTAGATTCATTAGTAAAATTTATAAATACAATAAATTAATTATTTGATTACTAATGATTTAATTATCAAACGAACGTGTTATAGGTCATCGATTTTATCTCCTGTAACTTTACACAGTTACCTAAAGTATATTTATTGACGTTATATCCCGTTACCGTGAGCATATTACCCGTGAGCGTCAGAATGCATATTTTTAATAATCCCATAAATAAGCCATCATTTATTTATCACAACAATTGCCTATGTGTAAGCTAACATTCTTTACTGGCACTGAATAGTACACACCCTATTCATCATTTTAATCTATTGACTTAAGAAATCAAATTGCTCCTGCCGGGCAGGAGAGGGGGTTTTATTATTTAAAATAATAGACATGGGACAATATTTAATGTTCGCATGCCTGCTCGTGTCCGTACAGCAGGTCATGGCGCAATCTCCAATGCGCATAACACCGGATTCTGTGAAGGTGACCAATGCGGAAGTCGTTGTTCGTAATACCACGAAAGATGTCGCCGGATATCTTTATAATAACGGAAACGGAAACACGATTTTTAATGCTACCGGAAAAGCCATTCAGTTTACTGTAGGAAATGACGGATTCCCCGCCAGCGGAGATTCTGTTTATACCAACGGAGCGTTGGCCGGAAGAAATGTAAAGGTCTGGCGCTATGGCCTGTTACAACCCGCCAATAGTTCAAATGGCGTCAGCATCGATACCCTGACAGGAAAGATCATTTTCCGGCCTGCACTTACACCCAAAGAAAGGATATATATAGAAGCATTAAATAGTGTAGATCTCTCCTTATAATTACTACCAGCCATATGCGTAAAAGATTGTTGATAATCCCGTTCCTGCTGCTTGCCATTGCAGCATCTGCTCAGACTTCACTTAGAGTTGATCCGGATTCCGTTAAGTTTGTCAATACAGAACTTGTCATTAGAAATAATACCAAAGATATTAATGGCTACTTGTACAACACTGGTAACGGGAAGACCGTTTTTAGGAAATTAGGAAAAGGTATTCAGTTCCGTGTTGGTACAACCGGTTTTCCGGCACCAGGGGATAGTATATTCCAGAATAGCACCTTATCGAACTACTTCCTGAAGGTGTTACGTAATGGCCTGCTCCAGTACCGCGATTCCACACAGGGAGTAAAAGTTGATGAAAGTACAGGTAAGATCACTTTTTATCCTTTATTGCAAGCCAATGACGTGATTTATATTGAAGCCCTGACAGGTATAGACTTTTCTTTAAACGGCTCCCCTGCAAACGGTAGTACCGTCGTCACGGACTCTTTAAAACTGAATGCAGGTACCTTCGATAATGGCAATAAAACATTTACCCTCCGGTGGCTCACGAATGCCAAATCATTATATATCGGGCCGCGTATAGTGGGTATAGGCTCTTCTACTCTGGCCGGTTATGGCCTCACAGCTCCGGAAAGACTGGGCGATAAAATATTAGCATGGCTCACCACCAATACTTATGGCGCTGTATGGGAAAACCTGGCTGTAGCCGGCTATTCCAGTACTGATGTGCTGCCGGTGGCAAGCGGGGGCGTATTAGGCCACAATATTGAATCTGCTTTAAGCTCAAATCCTGATTTTATTTTTGTATCCCTGCCTACTAATGATCCTTCCGCCGGGCTCTCTGTTGCCCAGAGTATCGCGAATTTAAGGAAAATAGATTCGCTCGCATCAGCCAAAGGAATACCTGTATTCTTTGAAACGACCCAGCCACGTACCAGTTATAACAGTACACAGCAACTCATGCTGAAGCAACTGGCAGACAGCATCCGTGCCATCTGGCCCAAACGCTATGTGGAAGGATTTAAAGACGTTGTAGACCCCTCTACCACTGCCGCCATATTACCACAATATGATAACGGTGATGGTGTGCACCTGACAAGTGCAGGCAACCAGTTTATTGCCAATAGCCTCTTCGACAGATGGTTGGATTATTTTCAACCGGTTAAAACAGTGAAACGCTACCTCGTAGATTCTTCGCTGGATAAATCTACCTGGGCAAGCTTTAAAATAGAAACAGAGCCCAATGTTGTAAAAAACAACTACGCCCGTTTTAATGAAGCGAAGCAATACTTCCGCGTCAGGGCAGAGTTAAAAGATGGCTCTTATTCTGCCTACTCTAATATTGCCACACTTGACCAGATTAATAATCCCACGCTACCCGGGGTGAACGATTATACCTATAGACTCCTGATCGACCTTGGCGGTGATGGTGTAACCACACTGAATGGTTCTAACCAGGTGGATGGTAAGCCTACACCGTCTCCTGATAATGCAGGGAAATACTGGAATAACTGGTTCGGTGTAGGTGGCGTTGCCGGCTTTGCAGATAAATCTGCATTCAATGCACTGAAAACAACGACCAACGAGGCGACGACCATGAGCGTACAGATCATCGGTTTACCACAGGGCACATTTGGTACTTCTGACACGAAATCTATCAATTATAACGGGTTCAATATGCCGGTAGGTGACTATCCTTCCCAGGCTGTTTACGATAACATGTTTATTCATTCTTCTGTTAATCCCGATGGTATTGTGATGAGAATAAAAGGATTGGCGAAAAATAATACTTATTACATCAAATTATGGGGTGCCAGATTAGATGATGCCACTACACCCAGAACCTTACAAGCCAAATTATCGTCTGAAACATGGGCCACTGCTCAATCTGTAGACACGAAATATGCCACTACTGGTACGGGCGACTATAGCCGCGCTGTCACCTTCAACTATGTTTCAGGACTTGATTCTGTAGATATTAATTTGCGCACCGGCGGTACGAGCACCTTTGCACACATCAGCATTGTTGATATTGGCGTGGTAGGCCCTTTGCCTTTGATCCCGCAAATCAAACTGAGAGATACCAGTACCACTGCCAGCACCATTACGCTGACTGCCAACGCGATTAACGGTGCCAGTATCAGCTCCTTTAACTGGAGCCAGATATCAGGCCCCAGCACTTCTACTATTGGGACTACCACCGGTACCATTGCCAATATCTCCGGACTTACCAATGGTACGTTTATTTACAGGGTAACCGGTACCGATACCTCCGGAAAAGTATTAAGCACAGACGCTACCGTGAAAGTATTCCCTGATAATGGAGGTAAAAAAACGTTGAGAGTGCATTTCAGTAAGACGCCAGTTGCAACTATCCCCGGTTGGTTCAATGTATATGGACAGGCCGCCGGTACCCACATCATAGCCAGAGACTCACTTGGTACTAATTGGACGATCGACAATGTCAGTGATGCCACTACCTATTGGGCGCCTTACGCAGGCAATAGTTCTTCCAATACAGATGGTTCCACCACCGGCAATAACAGCGGTATTGTACCCGATATCGTTTTGCAGGGACTATGGTATAACTATAGCCTGAAGTATGCAGCTGGTATGGATAATTTACTCATCAAAGGATTAAACCCTGCCAAAACCTATACATTGAAACTCTATGCTTCCCGGAATACAACCGCTTCCGCCCCAAGATACGGTGCATGGCGGGTAAACGGTGGTACTGAAATTTTGCAGAACGCTCTTGGAAATACGACTGCGGAAACGACTGTATCGGCTGTATCGCCAGATGCCACCGGTGTGATCAAACTGTCGGTACATGCACCAACCAGTGCTACCTATGGTTCATTTTCCTACATAAATGCAATAGTCATTCAGGAGAATTAAATCTATTTCTTATGCATGTGATCCCTAAAGTGGTCTATCTGCTGGTGTTTTTTATAAGCACGGGTGCTATTGCTGCGGACACCCTGCCCGATCCCTTAAAAGGTGTGGTGTTAAAACACGCGGTGATGGATTCTCTGAATTCAAGATATGCGGACGTTCGTAAACAATTAACCCCCGATACGCTGCCCTTTGACAGGCTGGGCTTAACCCATCTTCAGTCAGGCGCAAGACATGAATTTATGCAGTACCTAAGCGCCGGCAGTGGAAAGGCAGGTATGGAAAAAATGCAGCGCATGTTCAATGGCTTCCATGACAGTGTGAAGGTGGCAGGTTTTATTGATAATAAGCTCAGGGGCTTCTATGCCCTGCGACCGCAATCTCCCATCCAGCTGCCCGGAAAGCCTGATAATAAACTGAAGGATATCAGCTGGCAAACGATTTATAGTGACACGACAGCCATGCTATCACCGTGGTGGAATGAGGCCGTTATCCGCGATCAGCTCACCATAGGCAGCATACCTGTTCAATTGAATTATTCTACTATCACTGGTTATTACGATGATGTAAAATCCACACAGTTGCTACAACTGAATTTTGACAAACAGGCTTACCTGGATAAAGTCAACCGCCAACTGCAACAATCTTATGACCTCAACAAATATTTCCTTGACGATATTGATATCAAAAGCAGTATTCAGGGGTATCTGAGGGCTCAATTATCCGACTTCGATAATCTGAAAGGACATGTCTCCGCTGACCAGTTAATGCTGCTGGACAGCTCGCAGTTGGCAAATGCCTTACAGCAAACCCCACAAGCGTACAAAGAAAAAGTAATGAACCTGAAACAGCAGTTGGGCGATGTGAAAGAAATGAACCGGCTCACAGCAGCACAGAAAGCGGCACAACAAAAGATCGCATCCGCATTACAGCATCCTGAAACTGCTGCCCGTATAGCCCCTGATCTCCTGCATATGAGTGCACTGCAACGCTTCATGATGCATGTAAAAGAGCTAAAGGTGGGTAGTATCGGTACGTTGTCCGATGTATTCATGACGGGTGCTGCCGGCTCTTATTTGAAGGGAAATAAATTCATGATGCTGGCTGTAGGCAAAGCGAAAGAATTAGGCATCCAGGATATAGGGATGCAGTCCGCCACAGGAAACAGCGCTTATGCCATGCAATACCTTCGTATGGGGCGTGGAGATATAGGCAGTAAACAGACACATGTATCTGTGTTGAATGCCAATGCAAAGCCCCAAATGAATAGCGGGTTTAACACAGCTGTGATCAGCCGGAATGTATTTGTGGGAAGTATTTCCAAACAATGTGATCTGGGGAGCCTGGGAAAGATCGATATAGACCTTTCCAAATCTTCCAGCCAGATAGGTGATGCCGCAGCTGTTTCGAAATCCGCTGCTTCCCATTTTATGGATGATCTCTGGGCGACTGCCGCTATTGGGTTGGCCTATTCTGGAGACGTTAGGAAGTGGGGGCTTTCACAAAAAATGTACATGAACTATTCCGGGTTGGGATATGTAAACCCCGGTAGTCCGTTCGGTAGCAGGGGAGCATTACAATACGGTTTGATGGTACGCCGTAACTGGCTTAAAAATAAAGCGGCTGCTACTGTACGGATGGATGTTCGCAACCAGGCGATATCCACGCTTACAGATGCGCAGCGCAGGGGAATACAATTTTCTGCGGATGCACGTTATCGGTTTACACGTAAACTGACGATGAGCGTAAACCTGTTGCAGCACACACTGCGTGAAAGTGGAAGTACCGTGTTCCTCAACCGGAAACTCTCCATCCTGTCACAGGCTAATGGGAATGCCGGCGGTATCTTATTTACCAGCAATGCATCGCTGGGTATCCAGCAAATGAATTACCAGTCTTTAAAAAGTTTATTCATCAACCTGGCCGGTATGCAAACTTTTATGTTGGGGCCGGGCATGGTGGTTACAAACCTTTACTACAACAGAGATGTAAAAAATGCCGCTATTTATAATAACCTCCTGAATATAGATGCCGGCTACCAATATGTGTTGTGGAAGAAGGTTTCCTGTGGTACTTCACTTATTTACATGGATAGCAAAGATGTAGTCCGGCAGATTGGGCTTCGTCAGCAGGTAGCCGCACAGCTGTTCGGGCGCTGGAGTTTCTCCGTCGCTGCGGATGGCAGGAAGAACCTGAAAAATACTGCGGCCAACTATTATTATGGCAGATTTAATACCACCACTTCTTTGCATTACCAGATCAACCAGTAGCATCATGAGAATACTAATAATCGCATTGTTTACCTGTTTGTGTACGGTCGGAAAGGCGCAGTATACCATTGCTTTTACGCCTGAAGTACAGGGGCGGACCATAGATGGAATCTGGAAAGCACGTATCAGTAACAATGGTCCGCGGCAGACCGTCAACCTGAAAGTGGTCGTGACCGAAGTTGCTTCAGGTACTGTACTGACTATTCAAACCACTCCTTTCGAATTATTACCCGGCATCAACAATGTGCCTGCCGCTGCTGCGTATCATGCGTCCGTTGTCTTTGGCAATAATAAACTGGCGACCATTATCAGCCAGAGTGGTTTTTTTCCTTCGGGTGACTATGACTATTGTTTTCAGTTGTACGAAGGCACTTCACATAATAGCGCTTCAGCAGCGGAACAATGTTTTAATTATAACCTTGAACCCTTCAGTAGTCTGCAACTCATTCAACCTTATGATGGTGATAAGATTTGCGATAAACGACCTGCGTTTTCATGGCAGCCACTGATCCCGGTGGTGAACGGTGTGCAATACAAGATGCTGCTGGTAGAAGTGAAAGAAGGCCAGCAGCCGGTAGAGGCGATCAGAACGAATCTGGCTATCATCAATCAAAGGAATATTCCTATGCCCCTGCAACAGTTTCCTTCCATCGTGAATGAACTGGTGACGGGAAGGGAATATGCCTGGCAGGTAGCTGCTTACAGAGAGGAGCTGATGCTGGCGGAATCGGAGATATGGACGTTCAATATCGACTGTGAAAAGGACTCCGTGTCGTTATCAAAAGAAGCTTTCAGGAATATCGAAGATTTAGCGAAAGGAAACTTTTACATCGCCAGAGGCCAGTTATTGTTTGCTTTTAACAACACATATGAGGCAACCACCCTCCAGTACAACATCCGCTGCCTGAATAAACCCGAACAAAAGATAACGAAGCTGCCGAAGATAAAAGTAGCAAGAGGGCGTAACCAGGTGGTAATTGATCTCTCGGAAAATAAGTCTTTCACTGACAGCTATTTCTATATCATGGATGTGAAGCTGCCGGATGGAGAAGAAAAACAATTAAGATTCATCTACAAAAATGCAGAATGAGAAGTAACGTGATTATAGCAGTTGTATTGCTGGTATGCTGTGCCTGCACAAATAATAAAAAACCACTCCTCGTACAGGAGAAAAATATAAATGGTTTTGCACTGCGATTACAATACCTGCCGGTAGCAGATACAGCGCTCCTTTGTTTCAGACTGAATGTAAAAAATAGTGATGGTATGCCAATGAAACATACCGATCAGCTGCGGTTTAACTATGGTCTGGATTCTTTATTTGACTTTGTCAATGTAGCAGATACATCACATCCGGTAGATGTGATCAGGGTGGCCAATGGGAATATAAACGGCATGGAGTATATGCTAATGTTCAGGCGCCCGCATGCCTATTCAGAAGTAAACTGTGAGCTGGTATTCCGGGACTGGCTTTTTACCAACCAGTTAATGACTTTCCCCATAACTGGTAGCGCTATTGCACATATCGATTCATTTAATCAGCCCATATGATGATCAGCAGTACTAGTAGCCGTAAAAGAATCGCCTGTTTTTTTCTTGCATTACTTTTTGTGCAGGGCGTATTTCCATCTGTGGCCTGGGCACTTACTTCAGGGCCTTCGCAGCCCGAAGCAAAACAATTTGCACAGGCGGGCACCAGTGATATGGTCGATCTTTCCACTGGAAATTTTAAATATAATATCCCATTGCTGGATGTGGAAGGATATCCAGTCAACCTGAACTATCAGTCAGGTATCGGTATGGATGATGAAGCAAGCTGGGTCGGACTTGGCTGGAACCTGAATGCCGGTGCTGTAAACCGGCAATTGCGCGGACTGCCGGATGATAGTAACGGGGATAGTGTGTTGTCTTCGAATTATATGAAACCAAAAATTACCGTGGGCGCCAGGTTAACAGCGCGGGCAGAGGTGTTTGGAAACGGTATATTAAATGGTTCTTTATCTGTCGGGATCTTCAGCGATAACTATACAGGGATAGGGGCAGAAGTGGGTGCGAATGCAGGGCTTTCCTTATCGCTCACCAATGCATCTGCCTATACACCGGGCATTGGTCTCGGATTGGGTATTAACTCAAATACGGCAGATGGTGTTACTGTCACCCCGTCTATTTCACTGTCACTCAGATATAAAATGGACGCCTATAAATCTGCCGCATCATCGTTGTCAGTGAACCTGGGATATAATACCAGGGAAGGGTTGAAAGGGCTCACACTTGGCTCTTCGTTTTCCCTGACAGGCGAAAGTGATAAGGTAGATATCCGGTTCGATAAAAATGGAGAGGAATATATCCATCATAATCCAGTATCTGCAGGTTTTTATGTAGGTGGTATGTCTAAAAGTTATAACACCCCACCTTTTTATCCTAAATCTGATATCTCTTTTACATCGGCCAATTTCACATTTAGTGGAGATGTAGGTGGCACTGCATGGGGGGTGTATGGAGGTGTGGGGGTCACAGGGTATAAAACAAAAAGGGAAGTGAAAAATCACCTGCAATATAACCCGACCTATGGATTCCTATACGCAGAAAAAGGAAAGGATGTACCAGGTGCCATGATGGATTTTATGCGTGAAAAGGATAATCCTGTAGACACTTCTATGCACAACCTGGCATTGCCGGTAGCCACCCCGGATCTTTTTTCATATACCAGCCAGGCAGGAGGTGGACAGATTCGTTTGTACCGGAATCATAGTGGGGTATTTTTTGATAACCGGACAGAAGATGTGACGAACAATAATTCTGCCAGCGTAGAGGTGGGCGGAGGGGCATATTTTCATGATGGCGTTTCTATTTATAACCAGGACATCAACAGTACCAATGGTAAATGGGAAGTCGCAAATGGTTTCCTGAAGAAGGGAGACTTTGCCCCCCGGAGTAATGTTGGGGAGGAAGAAGCTTATTTTAAACAGACGGCCGAACAACAATGGCAGGATCCCGCATTCTTTGACCGTATACTTGGTGAAAGCCCAGTCAGTGTACCGCTGAGTGGTAAGACTGCACAGGCAACACTGCGTAACAGCACCGGTATAGTGCCTCCATTAGCGCCTTATAAACGTTCAGGCAGGCAGGTCAGGGCCACCCCGGTGATGTACCTGAATGCTGCTGAAGCTGTGCAGGCAGCGTTGGATAAGAAGATCCGGAACTATCCATTTAACATCTATAACAGTTTCGGACCTGCGCCTTGTCACCAGTTGACGTATTCAGAGGAAGAAAGAGTCAATTCATTCAGAAAAGATGACCATATTTCTGAAATGACCATGACCGGGGCAGATGGAAAGCGGCTGATATATGGCCTGCCTGTTTACAATAAACGCCAGGTAGAATATACGTTTGCCACGAACAGGGATTCGCTGCAGGCAGACAGGAATATTGTAAGATTCCCCGTTGAAAAAGGGGAACCAGGTCATGTGCCGGGGACAGGAGGTGCTTCACTGACAGATGAATATTTTCATAAGGAAGTGCAACCTGCCTTTGCAACCTCTTTCCTGTTGACTGCTATATTATCACCAGATTATGAAGATGTGACCGGTGATGGTATTTCCGAAGACGATAGGGGAACTGCCATCAGGTTTAACTATTCAAAGGTTAACAAGGACTTTCACTGGCGTACACCATATGGTACAAGAACGGCGAACTATAACCGTTCGCTGAATGCAGATCCGGATGATGACAAAGCGTCTTTTGTATATGGAGAGAAAGAGCTTCGGTACCTGCATTCCATTGAAACCAAAAATATGATCGCCTATTTTATCACCGCAGACAGGATGGATGCGTTAGGCTGTGATATATATGGAAATATCGACACTACTGTAAAACAGAAGTACCTGAAGGAAATCAGGTTGTATACAAGGAATAATTTGTCTACACCCGTGAAGACGGTGGTGTTTGAATATGATTCATCATTGTGCCGGGGTGTTCCTAACAGTATTCATGGCTGGGGAAAGTTAACCCTGAAGAGAGTGTATTTCAAATATGCGGGTTCAGACAAGGGCGCCCAAAATTCCTATTCATTTACCTACAATGAAGGACAACCATATGCTTACCTGTCTTCAGACCGCTGGGGAACATTGAAACCTGCAAATACGAATAGCCTGGATCAATTCTCGACATTAGGTAATGACGAATTTCCCTATACAACAAGGGATTCCGTCAGGGCAGCCCAGCATGCCGGCATGTGGCATTTGTCAGAGATCAGGCTCCCTACGGGAGGAATTATCCAGGTGACCTATGAGTCGGATGACTATGCTTATGTGCAGAACCGGCGGGCAATGGAAATGGTTAAAATAGCTGGTATGCTGGATGAAGGTAATAGCCCTACCAATTCGCTCCGCGATGCGAAGTGGTTCAAAGTGTCTGTGCCGGTAAAACCGGATGCATCAGTAGCAGGAGACCCGGCAAAACTGAAACAGTGGTTCATTGACAAGTACCTGAATGGATCTGGTTACCTGTATGCGAAGGTATATGTAAACCTGACGGATGATGTGAATGCTGCTACGGAAAATAAGTTTGAATTCGTGCCTGTGTATGGTAAGATTGCCGTTGTAAATTTTGATGGTAATACAGCGATCATCAAAATGGAAAATGATACGGAAGGTAACGTGGGGGTTAATCCATTTATCAGTGCAGCATGGCAGCGTATGCGCCTGGAATTGCCCCGGTATGCATACCCGGGTTACAACAACCGGATCAATGATGACAGGCCTGTAACCGCAGCTGTAAAAGCCTTGGGAAATTCTATTAAAAACCTTTCTGAACTGTGGGAGAATTTTAACAGGAAAGCTTACAGGAAAAAGTTTGCCGCAAAAATAAACCTGGATAAGAGTTTCGTGCGCATAGCAAAGCTGGATAAACCAAAGCTGGGCGGTGGAGTACGTGTAAAGCGCATCAAACTGCTGGATGAATGGGCTGCGGAAGGGGCTGCTTATGGACAGGAATATGAGTACACAACGCTTCAGAACGGACAGTTGATCAGTAGTGGGGTGGCGTCTTATGAGCCGTCTATAGGCGGCGACGAAAACCCGATGCGTTTGCCGGTAGGCTATACCCAACAGGTAAAGTGGGGTCTCAATAATTATTTCTACCTGGAAGAGCCTATGGGGGAATCGTTTTTCCCTGCACCGGAAGTTGTATACAGGGAAGTGAAAGTTCGTAGCCTGAGTGCGGACGGCGTGGCTGATCCGGCGAATAAAACTGGCTGGCTGACGTATGAATTCTATACAGCAAAAGAGTTCCCGGTGAGAATAGAACAGACGGCGCCGGAGCAGGTATTGAACAACCCTAAGAGCTGGGCTGGTTTCTTTGGCGGCAAATCAGTGTATGAACTGACTATGTCCCAGGGATACGCCATCTTTCTGAATGATATGCATGGCCGGGCGAAGGCGGAAAGAGTATTCAACCAGTCAGGCCAGGAGATCAGTGCTACAGAATATTATTACAATGCTACGGAAGAGGGTGGAACGATGCGCTTATCCAATATAGTAGACGTAGTGGACGAAACAGGTACGATCACCAGGAACCAGGTGATAGGGCGGGATATTGAAATGTTTGCCGATATGCGCCAGTCCGAGATGATCAATACAGGAAAGAGTATTAACCTCGGCCTGGATGTGATTCCTTTTGGTCCCTGGGTAGTGCCCATTCCACATTTTCCCTGGTCGAAGAATGATGACTACAGGTTATTCCGGTCAGCCTGTATCGTAAAGACGATTGAGTATAGCGGTGTCATATCAAAAGTGACTAAAAGGATAAACGGTTCATCTATCAGCACAGTCAACTTACTGTATGACAAATATACCGGTGCTGCGGTAGTGACGCAAAGTGAGAATGAATTTAATGACCCGGTATATACTACTGCCATTCCTGCGTATTGGATGTATAAGCAAATGGGGATGGCTTATAAGAACCTGGGATTGCTGATGGAAAGTTTTACGACGGATGATAATGCAACCCCAGGCCCTACTTATGCTGACTACTTATCTCCGGGCGATGAATTGATAGATGTATTGACAGGTATGCGCATGTGGGTGGTAAATTCTCCGACAAATACGGTTGCTGTCAGCAAACTGCGTGTCATTGAAGCATCCGGTAGAATAGTGAAGGCATATCGGGGTACAGTAAAAGTATGCAGGTCGGGCTATCGCAACCTGCTTGGTGCAACGGCGGCAGGTATGACTACCCTGCAGAACCCAATTTCGGGGAATGTGCTGAAGATGGTGAGCAATGAAGATCTGTCAGCTTATAAGGTGTTAAATGCCTCTGCCGTGCTCTATGCGGAAGCCTGGGGGCAGGCGGCGGATTGTAATATTAAAAGTTGTCCGGAAGGGTATATAGAAGGTCCTGACGGTAATTGTATGTTGCCTGCCAATCGTGCGATACGTGGGTTTGATTTCATACCGGGTGATTACTATAAAACCTATGGCATTAAAGGGGGTTACTGGTATGACAGTACCAGCAATAATCAGAAACTGATTCTCAGTGACACCACCTGGAAAGGGCGTCTTAAAGCAGCGGGGATATGGTTGCAACAAGCGAAAGATAACAGTTGGTGGGGAATTGAGAAATGTATTGATGTACCGGTTACGAAAAATTACTTTATTGGTCATGCCGGCGATGACCTGATGCGCATCTATGTAGATGGCAGGTTAATCAAGGAATTTACCGGGGAGGATCAGAATAACCAGCAGATCTGGAATATACGGCAGGTGAAGCTGACGGCAGGTAAGCATGTGATCCGTATGGACGCATTGAATCTTTATTATCAGAAGGCGGCGGCCATGGAGATCTATAATACAGATTCCGCGACGTTGCGGGCCATCAATTCAGCGGCTGCACTCAGAAACATTACCCTTTTCTCAACGCAAAGTGCAACCACGGATAATAACCTGCTGGCTTTTTACCTTGACCCGTCTGGTGGAAAATATGCCATGAACTACACCTGCCCAAACGGCGCGAACCCAGCTATGTGTGATGGCACTCCTAACTGTGGGTTTAAGCCGAAGGGTGCGTGTCCGGATGGTTATACCAGTAGTGCAGATGGACAGGCATGTATACCCAACGGCAGTACCGTAAATGCAGATACAGGATTGCTGGTAGCACAGGGCAATCAGCTGCAGGTCTACTCCCAGGAAGGTGCAGTTTTTTATAATGCAGCAGGTACAGTAGATGCACGAAGAAAGAGTTCCATATGGGGATCCGATAGCTGCCAGATCTTTACATTCTCGAGAATGGCGCCGATAACGGCAGCTTCCGGAACAGAAGATTCTTTACAGACTTTTGCTGCCAGGTCTGCCGGGTATTGTGGCATGTTGAACGCCACCGGTATCTGGCTGCGGCAGCCTTACGACCTGAAGTGGATTGGTTTCGAAGCGTGCCTGCAGGTACCGGAGAGTAAATGGTATTATATAGGATATGGTGCGGATAATATGGTCAGGATCTACATTGACGGACGGTTGTGGCGGGAGGAGCTGATGGCAGATCAGAATGATTCAAGGCCATTTGTGTTATGGAATGTACGGCCGGTATACCTGTCAGCAGGGCAGCATATCATCACGATAGAAGGATATAATTCAGGGGCACAACATGCGGTGGGCGTGGAGGTGTATAATAATACACTGACTGAGTTGAATAGAGATTATCCCGCCTTTCACAGGATCTTTTCTACCAATGACATTTTGGAAAATAACAAACCATATAACTCCTATGTAAAGAATGTAAATGGCGGTATTGAAGCCCGGCGATTTACCTGTGCAAACGGTCAGGTCAGCTTATGTGATAGCGTGGCTGGTTGTCCTGCCATACCGAACGGACAGGTATTGAATCCATATGTAACCGGTTATCTGGGTAACTGGTTACCCTGGAAGGAAATGGTATGGCTTACCTCCCGAACAGGCCAGGAGTTGGTAGCCAATAATGCTGTGAAGGCTGATATACGGAATAATGGTGCCTACCAGCAGTTTAATGCCTTCTGGGTGTATAATAATGGCTGGGGAATGTCTGCAAATAATGGCTGGGTCCTATCCAATACGGTCAGCCTGTATGATGAATATTCGCAGGACCAGGAAACGAAGAATGCATTGGGCATTTATAGTGCGGTACGTTATGGATTTAAGTCTTCCCTGCCGGTGGCAGTGGGTGTCAATATGCGCCAGCGTGAGATATTCTATGATGGATTTGATGATTACAAATTCAATGCATCCTGTATGAATGTATTACCCTGCAGGCCGGATGAATTTGATATCCGCAAGGCATTGGGTGAAAATTATCCCGCCCGTTTGGATAGTCAGCAGGCTCATAGTGGCAATTACAGTCTGAAACTGACAAGTCCCATCAATCTCAAAACGTATGTATATGCCTCCGAGCATACACCGGGTATTTATCTGACTAATAACAGGTGGGGAGAATATTATCGTAAGCCGGATCAGTGGATGGGATTACGTGGTTTTTGCCCGGTAACCAGCCGGCGGTACTTATTCACGGCCTGGATAAAAGATGGGCAGCCTGCGGGTGCTAATGCCGGTATCACGATGACCGTAAACGGGAATGCCGTCATATTCCGGAAGAAAGCAGTCGTAGAGGGATGGAAACTTGTAGAAGGCACACTGGAAATTCCTGCATGGGCAGGTACCGGCGATATGGCGGTGGTAAATGTTACGCTGAGCGGTGGTGCGAATGTATTAATCGACGACATCAGGATCTTCCCATATGACGGGCAGCTCAAAACGTTTACTTATGATGATAAGAATATGCGGGTGATGGCCGAGCTGGATGAGAATAATTATGCCACCTTCTATGAGTACGATGATGAAGGTTCCCTGATCCGTGTGAAGAAGGAGACTGAACGTGGTATTATGACTATTAAAGAAAATCGTTCTGCTTTCAGAAAAAATTAATTGCTGCATTATGAGAGTAAGTGTAAGACAAATATTGTTGTTGATCCCTGTAATGGTAATAGTGGCCGCGGGGTATGCGGTGATCAAACCGGAGCAACCTGCTATACCCGTTGCCGTAGTGAAGGCCGTTGATCCGCGGGAAGGTATCCTGGAGGAGCTTAGTACCGTATTGCGCAAGATGGACACATTGACGGTGCTCACGATAGATGGCACAATAACAGCCAGGGACCTGGCAGATAGTACCCGGAATATGGAAACCACATTCTGTTATTGCAGGAATGGACAGGAGGCGTATTACAGGATAGGTCAGCAGGAGATGCTCTCCTTGCAGGACGCTTATATCGTGGTGGCGCATGATGTTCGTAAGGTATTCCTGGGGGCCCCGAGAGCGGTGGTGAACCCGGTTAAATTTCCCATAGGGAAAGAAGCTGCTTTGCTGGCAGAAGAGGGATATGAAATCACTCGTCGGGTATATGGAACGGATGTACATATCTCCTTGTTGAACCGCAGGCATCCAACCTGCCGTGCTTATGACATCACCTTTGATACGACAGGCTGGATAAAGGAAACATTCATGCGGGTGGCGGATGAAGGGAATCCTGTCGATTCCACAAGCGATAAATTTATCGGTGTCCGCATCAGCCATTTTGAGCCGGGTGTAATCAGGAAAGACCTGCTGAAGAGTGGGAGGTACATTACTGTCAGCAATGGTGCGGTGAAGCCTGCACCATCTCTTTCAGGATATGAATTAATTAAAGATCGTTAATCTTTTTATATGGGAGCCGCTTTTAAAAAGATCCTGTTACTCGCTGTGATGTTATGCACTTTGTGTGGTGCAAAGGCTTTTACTGCTGTTGAATCTTACCAGAACCAGTTGCAGGGAAGTGTAAAGCAGGGCGATGTATTGGAAATAAAGGATGAGAAGTTTTTGAACAGCCAGGTAGACTGGACGAGAATTCATAACCGGACGGTCACGAATATCATCACCTTTGGCTTGTACAGGGATGGTGGAACCATGCCTTCTACCGCTTTCACCTGCGAGATAGACCTGAAGGTCCAGTACTGGTCACAACCGGACCAGGTGGATCCGATTACGGATGATCATGTGAAACTGCGAGTGACGTACAATCCGACGGAAGGAGTCAGTTATCGTGCTGCCGATACATATAAGTTTCTGAATGGTTATAAGATAAAGATAACTGTGAACAGCATTACCAGTGCAGAACTGGGCAACACATTGCCGGCAATATTCCGGTTGATGGGACAGGTGGTGGTAGAGCGTTCATATGAATGGGATCTTACTAAAACCATTGTCCCGGCAGCTGTGGTAGATACGTCGTCAGTGATGTTGACGTGGGAGAAATATACCGGTGCGGAGGAATACGACTTGGAATGGACATTTATCGACGAGTTGTCAGAAAACGGCAGGTTACTGGCGCAGCAGGGAAGTAATGTCAGCGCGGGTTTACTGGCGGGATTATTTCGCAACAATGGCACCCGGGTAACGATTCCGCGGGAGTATTATGAAATATCACTCATTCATATATCCCAGTACCTGCCCATCAGGATAAGGGCTGTGCAGTATACGGATGATGGTTTCAGGCAGGAAGGAGACTGGTTTTACCAATTGAAACGAGCCGGTGTGACAGGACCTTCAGTGATATTACTGGATTCGGCCCGGCATAGTTCTGACCTGAACTGGCAGTATAGCGCGGTATATGCAGAGGGAGGTATGAAGAAGGAAGTTGTCAGTTATTTCGATGGCACGCTGCGTGCCAGGCAGATGGTAACGGTAAATAATTCAGATCAGCGGGCAATGGTGCAGGAGACGTTGTATGATGAGTATGGGCGTCCGTTAGTGAATATATTGCCGGCGCCGGTTACACAACGGCGGTTGAATTATTATCCGGGTATGCACCTTGCAATGGGCGGAGGTAATTACAGTTATGCGAATGTGTATGGGAGCACTACAGATTGTACTGGCAAACCTGCCAGCATGAGTAATGATTCGGGGGCAGCGCGTTATTATTCTCCTGCTAACCCGTTTTTAAGTGATAGTACGAATAAATTTATTCCGGATGCGAATGGGTATCCGTTTGCAGTGAACAGGTATACACCTGACAATACAGGGAGGATCAGTGTACAGG
>Ga0182005_1000113_pt1 | contig 58004 bp, 50 predicted proteins | sample Sormic07211103_1_FD_123021 | JGI IMG/M metagenome (GOLD analysis project Ga0182005, IMG submission 123021) | Rhizosphere microbial communities from Sorghum bicolor, Mead, Nebraska, USA - 072115-103_1 MetaG | ecosystem: Host-associated > Plants > Roots > Rhizosphere | place: USA: Nebraska... | reverse complement strand
GTTGGCCGATATCAATGTAGCGGTGGCTGAAGCGCTTGAGCGTCTGAACAATCGAAAGATGACGAAGGACGGGCAGACCCGGCGCCGGCGGTTTGAAACCCTGGAGCGCCACCACCTGCGCCCGCTTCCTGCTGAGCCCTATCTCTATGGCGAGTGGCACATCATTCCCAAAGTTCCCCAGGACTACCATGTGGCGGTCGAAGGTCACTTTTACTCGGTGCCGCATCATTTGGTGGGCGAGCGCGTGGATGCGCGCGTTCAAGACGAGGTGGTAGAGATTTTTCACCGCCGCAAGCGGGTGGCACGCCACACCTATTGCCGCGACCGCGGGCGGCACACGACGGTGCGGGCGCATCAAACGGAAGCCCACCAGATGCAGGCCGACCGTTCACCGGACGGGATGCTGCGATGGGCTCAAGATGCGGGTCCCGCCATCGCGCGCTTCGTGAGTGCACAGCTGAACACCGACCGCCCGTATCTCGGCATGGCCGCGTGCGAGCAAGTGCATGCGTGGGCGGCAAAACACGGCACCGTATTGGTGGATGGCGTTGTAGAGCAGGCGCTGCACATGAAGTCGGCGAACCTGACCGCGCTGCGCCGGCTGATGACCCATGCAACCAAAGCAGCCGACACGCCACAGCCGACCGCCCGTGGCCGCAACATCAAGGGGGCGCGTGCCCTCGTTGGGGGTGCGTCATGATGAGCCAAGCCCTAAAGCTCCTGCGCCATGCAAGGCTGGACCCGATGGCCGACCGGTTCGAACAGTGGGCCGCGGACCCGGCGAATGCGGCGGCATCGCACGCCGAGTGCATGATTACGGTGGTCGAGGCCTTGCTGGCTGAGCGCGCCACGCAGCGGCAACGCCGGTTCGCCCGCCGCTCGGCATTGCCGGCCAATGTCTCGCTCGCGGCGGTGCGCACGCATCCGGCTGGCAAGGACGCCCTCACGCCCAGCGTGCTGGGGAATCTAACGACCTGTGACTGGGTGCGCCTGGGCCACAGCCTGGTGGTGACGGGCCCCACGCAATCGGGGAAAAGTTACCTCGCTACGGCGTTGGCTCAAGAAGCGACCTTAGCCAAACTCAGTACGCGGTATCTCCGAACCGGGCACTGGCTGGCTCGGTGCGAGCAGGCGGCATCCACGCAAGCGGTGTTGGACGACATCCGCTCGCTTACCAAAGTGAAGTTGCTGGTGCTCGATGACTTTGCAATGCAGGTGGCCGACGCTCGGCAAAGCCATTGGTTGCGCGAGCTGCTGGACGCTCGCAGATGCGCCGGCGTGTCCACACTCGTTGCTGCCACCGCCCCAATGGAGGAGTGGGACGACCGGTTTGACGACAAGCTGGCGGCGGATGCCATTGTGGGCCGCGCGATTCAAGCCGAGTATCGACTGCAACTCCCTTAAACGTGCTTGAAACTCGCCGGAGCGAACGCAGCCCATGGCTGCCGCCGCCCCGGCTTTTTTGTTGGCTATTTGCCGAGGTGCTTTTGCACGGCGGCTGAGCCGTTGCCGACAGCCTTCACGGCCGCGCGCAACTGCGTTTCGGTGCAACCGAACTTCTTGCACCAATACTCAACCTCCCACTTCTCGGTGAGGCTGATTTTGGATGCGTCCTGGGGACGACGTTTGTTCAAATCATCGGACATGACCCGACCTCCCTGATGCCGGCGGCGCCCGGCAGCGTGCCGCTGAAGCGGCTACCGGATGGTGGCACCGGCTCGATCGCCCGCCGATGAAGGCGTAGCGCGAATTCGGCAAAACAAGCGGTCTGACCAACGTGGCCGCTTAGTCCGGAACAGCAAGACCACGCCCCTCGCCCGGCAGGCGTTGGTGCGCATGGGCTCGACCAGCATGCCAGAGGTCACCCTGTTCCAGAACTCAGCAGAGGCGATCCATCGCCAACATCTATAGGCCTTCCCAGTGCTCTGCACCGGCTTTCAGCTTTTGAGCAAAATCCCCGGGCTTCCGAGACGTGGTCACGTTGTTCCAGACCGATAGGTCAGATGAGGTGGAATATTCAGGTGCATATACCGGTCGGAGTCTTCCGGCGGTCTGAAACAGAGCGACCACCATAATGGTCGACGTGCCATCCGCGTGACGAGCGACACACGTTCCAAATAAAGCGTCGACTGCGTCCGCTTCCCAGAGAGGTCGTTGACGGGCACCGGCGCCTCATCCGGGGCATGTCGATGACCCGCCGGCGGCCACGCGCTCATTCCGCCATCGTCACGGCGGTCAGCGAACGCAGGCTCACTTCGCGATAACGGGCACACCCCGTGGCCGTCATGCGCCGCAGCGCCTGATGAGCGCTCACCGCAGGAGCACGCCATGAACATCGAAACCCCCACGCCCGGCACCGGCAAAGGCGATGTGGTGCAGCCCGGCCGCGAGCCCACTCCGCCCGAAGGCCAACCCAACCAACCAGACCGCGAGCCCGCCCAAGTCCCGCCCGGTTCGGGCGGCGGCCCGGAGGAAGGCGACACCGACCAGCGGGGGCTCCGCGACCCAGACGACGTCGGCCAGCGCTGACCGTCATCCCGAATGGCTGGGCCCTTGCTGGCAGGACCGGTAGCGGCCCTGCCCACTCACCCAGGTGAGCTGCTACTCCGCCGGACCCGTCCCCCCGCACACCAGCGCTAGCACTGCGATCAGTTGTCGGCGTTGATACAGCTCGGACAGGAAGACCGCGCCCGGTGGGCACCCGGACCGCATCGTCCTGGTATCGGCCGGCGGTCACCGCGTGGCCCGCGCTCGGCCACCGCCCCTGCACCTGCCTCACAATCCAGCCCCGGTTGGTGACTTTAGCTGTTGGTCTTATCTACCATTTTAGCCATCGATGGGCGCGAGTTGAACATTAGATGTTTGAAAAAGGCCGGTTCGCCGGCGTTCTCGCACAATGTGCTCGATTCATCATACCCGGCCGATTGCCTCGCGCTTTTCGCGGCCCTCCATCAGCTGCGATATCAGCCTGCTCGGTGTGCCCAGCTCTCGGAAAATTTGTGGAACCACATCCAAAAACCCGCTTGTGGCTGCGTAGAAGTCAGAAGCAATTTCGTTAACGCGCAAGGCATTGATTGCGGTAATGTCGCGATATTGAGCAAGTGCATCACGGTCACGATGCGCAATCGTAGAGTCTCGAAGGTGCGAGAATTCCACGACCGCCCGGCGCTGAGCCCTTCGGACATCTCGCATGGCTGTAGCCACTCGCTTGGCCAGCTCGGGAGAGAGCTTCTGCTGCACGACATCGTTGAATGCTCTTCCAGCCGCCTTATCGAGGTCCAGCTCATGCAGGGTCAAAAGCATCACCCGTGCAGCAAGTCCTCGCTGCCACGCATCCGGATGGGTTAAAGCGTCCACCTTCACGGCCTGAATGTCTCGGTCGGCGATGAGGAAAAACAGAGCGAGGTTCAGCACCACCGCATTGTCATCGAATCCAAGGTCCACCGACCTTCCGGCTTGACGCACGATGACAGTAATGGTCTGTTCCAGTGCGTCTTTTCTTACTCGTTCTGTTCGCAACATTGCCCGGCGCGCCCGGCGTCTGCTCATCGGAAGAAGGCGAAGAAACACCCAACGGCGCACGTACCGTTCCATCAAAGGGCGCGGGACGATGAAGAGAAAACGGCGTTTCGATGACTTCCCTGATTTTCGCTGATTGTCGGTCAAAGGACTGGCCTGCCATTTACCTCCGATATTGCCCGACGCACTCGTTGGCGGAAAGCGCGCAGCGAGCTACCAGCTCAACCCACCCATTGGCGCGAGGCTGTCGAGTGAAAGCACGTCCCCTCAAGTTCGGCGGTGGGCAAGCGAGCAGTTTCGGTTGTCCGCTGGGGACCCGCCGAAGACTACCCACAGTGGTCACCGAAACCGTGCATCAGTCCCCGCGCGACATCGCTCCCGCTTCGCTAAGATAGGTGCCGCCGCTGCACTGGTGCAGCCTCATTCTCAGGAGCCACGGACGATGCCTCGATGATGCGCCCCGCTGCCGCATTGGCCAGCGTTTTCGCCGCGCTCTTGGTGGCTTGCGCCGCTCCGGCGCACCAAGCCGCGCCCCGCAATGCCGACAGTTCCAACCCCTCGCCCGCCCAGGACCATGCCATGCCGTCTTCCCTCGAAGCCCACGCGCTCCCCGGGGCGCGCGCGGCCGCCGACCATTTGCTTGCCTTCCTGTCGACCTTGGACAGCACGGACACGCTCAAACCCGAGTCGCTCGGACGGGCGTTTGGGGTGACCCTTGGCCCCGATTCCGAAAATGGCGCGGGCTGGGCCGTTTACCACAGCCCAGAGTTGGGCCAGGGATGGACCTACTGGGTGCAGCAATCCAATGCCCGGCCGTCGATGAAGAACGGCTTTCGCTTCTGGTTCGACCATCCGGACCGGACGGCCGATGCCGCGCCGGTCTGCGCATTGCCACTGGACCGGTTGCGCAGCACGCTGACCCAGCACGGCTGGGTGGAGCGGCCGGTGCCCTCCGAAATCGGCAGCATCCTGGCCGTCGAGTTCAGCAAGAACGATGTGGTCTTGACCCTGACGCCGCGGGACGGCACGGACATCGACGGCACCGCCTGCGTGCTGGCCATTCAGACCAGCGACGGTCACTGACCGAAGAAGGATTGCCCATGGCAACGTCCCACCCGGCCCTCGATGCGGCCGTTCAGCAGTTTGCCCAGCAGCCCGGCGTGAGCCCGGCCGACGTGGCGGCCCTTCGCGCGGCGTTGTCCGCCGACCCCGATGTGAGCCAACGCCTGAATACGCAGGCGGCAGGCGGTGCGTTGCACGGTTTCGCACTCGCGGCAGCGGGTGTACCCGACCGCCCCGTGGGCGACTACAACCGCACTGCTGGCACGGTGACCTTGCCCAGCTCGGCGTTTGCTGGGCCACATCCAGATGTCGGCGCCGTCCTGCGCGTGCAAGCGATGGTCACGGAGTTTGGCGCCAAGAGCTACACCGACGCTTCGGGCGCGAGCCAAACGGTCACCCCGGACATGCTCAATAACCTGCAGGGCACGCTCAACAACTCGCCCGCCTTGGCTGAAGAAATTAAGCGCGCCGCCACCACGACCGACCCACTGCAACCGTCCCACCGCATCCTCGAATCCTTCGCATTCACTGCGCCCGGCGCGGGCGTGGGCGGCAGCTTCAACGCGCCCGGCCACGCCATGAACCTGGTCAGCGAATCGCTGATGACCCGAGGTGCCCACAGCCCAGGCACCTATAATCCGCATGATTTGACCTTCGTCATCGGGCACGAGGTCCAGCATGGGTTCAACGCGCAGGCCGCTGCGCAGGCAAGGACCGCGTTCGTCCATGATGTGCGCGCCTTGGCGGCCACACCGGGACCCGTCCACGACTACACCGCATTGGTGGAGAGGCACATCCAGTCGGGTCGAGAAGATGAAGCCAGCGCGCAAATGTCCGGGTGGAACGCGCTGCAAAGCCGCGTACAGCACGACCAAGGCCGCGTCACGCTGACCGACATGGCCAATGCGTTGCCCGCGCGCACCGCTGACTTCATCGAACCGCACGGAGCGGGGTTCGTCCCCCACGCCAATGTTCAGCTCAATGCCGATTTGAGCATGCCACACACGCCAGGCAATGTGGCCGGCATGGGGCACAACTACTTTGACCGGCCCACAGCAACGCACCGCCAGACCGGCGATACGCGCAATGCGATGGCCTTGGCGCATGGCGGGGTGGAGGACTATCCCAACTATTACGCAGGATGGGCGGTGTCAACCATCGGCGCGGAGGAGCGCGCCGCCGCCCACGGCAGAGGTCCCGCACCGCAAATCCAAATCAACATGCAACACGCCGGGCTGTACGAGGACATGATGGAAAAGGCCGGGCTCAACCTTGAGCCCTCCAAACAATCCATTCCCTACCTCGACAGCAGCACCCAGCCGGCCACCCCACACACCTTCGACCACACGGCCGACGGGCCGCATCAATATCAGCATGTGCCGGTCGCCCCGCAGCGGCTGGACGACCCGGCGCATCCGGACCATGCGCTGTTCCAGCAAGCACGTGGGCACATCGCCGCCATCGACCACAGCCTGGGCCGGACGCCCGATGCACACACCGACCAGTTGGCCTCGGCGGCTGTGGTGCAGGCCCGCGCGGATGGCTTGCAGCGCATCGACCAGATGGCACTTTCCACGGACGGGCAGCGCCTCTGGGGCGTGCAGACTCCGCCTGGGCGAACGGACCATCTGTTTGACTTGCGCACCAACGTGCCCACAGCCGAAGCCATGACCCCGATGGCGCAAAGCGGCGCGCAGTGGCCGCAGGCGATGCAGCAGTTTGAGCAGACGCAAGCCCAGCAACAGCAGCAGTCACAGACCCAGCAGCTCAATGCCCAGCAGGCACAAGGCCCGGTCATGAGCCATGGTGGCCATGGTATGTAGCAGTCGCCCACGTCACCAGAGGTGCCACTCACGGAGCTAACCGGCGTGATAGTCGAAATTAAGCGGACAGGAAAATCGAACGCATCATCTCAGGGCGCGACAAGCTCAGCTAACTTGGCTGCGACATCCGTCATCGGTTCTTCCGCTGTATCCAATCCGCTCCGCGAACCAAGCAGAGGGCTGATGTCGCGTAGAGCTTCGTAGGTCGTTTCATGCACGATGGGAACAAGCAAATCACGAGAGAGAAGCACCGACAGTTCCTTATCGGCAATGCCTTCCTGCTGAACCCGACGAAGTAGAGCGGGCGTCACCAGAACGATTCCGACTCGCGACTTGGCTAGCCCCTTATCAATCTCGCGAAGGAGCGACGTGCCAAGAGCAACGTCCTTTTCGCTAAACCACACGGAGACGCCCCTTGCTTCAAGCAAGTCATGCAGCTCCTTCGCAGCCCCAGCTCGGTCGTCCCATGCGTGGCAAAGAAAGACATCCCTGCGGTCAGGCGCCGGCGGGCGACTCTCAACACTGCTACGGACCGGCGTGAGTGCCCGCACCTGGGCATCTGTGTAGACCACCGAAGAACCTGCTTTGGACCAACGCGGCCTTGCGCTCCCGCCGGACCCACCTACATGGCTCCGGATACTTCCGGCATGCCCTGATGCAGGGTAGGAGAACGAACGCGGCGGAGAATAGGACGTATACGACTGGTAGCCATAGCGACTTGAACAGGCGGGGCACGCCGCTCGGGCTGCCGCTGTTCTGTGGCCTTTAACGGGCGCTGTGCATCTGCTCATAGGGCAGATACTACTCGCAACATTTTACGCGCTCAATCACTCCCGAAAAGGTGACGTCTCCAGTTTTTCTGGCTTCGTTTGCGCGGACAGCCACGACCCTATCGACCAACGACCTCCAGCGGAGCGCACCACTGGTGGCCATGGCATGTACCAGCCCTCACATCGAAGGGCGCGTCAGACGTGGGGGTTCTGGCTTGAGCGCCGGCACGCCATCGGGCTTGCGCAGTGTGACCGATACATCCAACTCAGAGGAGAGCCGTGGTGAGGGCGGCAACGCCACCTTCAGGGGTGCCACCTGCTCAGGAGCAGCCACGCTCAACAGCACCAGGCCGTACATCGGCTGCATTCCGTGCACGGCCTCGACGCTGGCAAGCAGCGCGCCATGCGCCTTGGCTTGCGCCGCCTCGTCTGTGCGAATGCGCGCATCAAACATGGCCACGCGCTGGGTCGCATCTGCGGCGCCCCGCTCGAATTGAGTCAGTTCGGTGTTGAGCGAGGCGACCCTTCCTCGCAGGCGCACAAGCTCGGCGGGTTGGCGCGACAGGTTCAACGTTGCCGTGACCCGCAGTCGCCACTCATGGTCGCGGGTCCACGCCGTCACCGCATCGCGTGCCTCGGCGCGTTGCTGCCGGACAGCGTCGCCTTCGACCAGAAAAGTCGCCCTTGCCGTGTCGTCGCGCTGGCGGCGCTCCCGCAAATCAGCCAGGCGCAGTGCGAATGCCGCCAGCGAACGCAGAGCTTTTTCGATGCGCTGAAGCCATTCCACCAGCCGGCTCCGCTGCTCCGGGGTCGGCTGCGGCAATTCCGGCTTCGATGCCAGTTCAATGAGGAAGCGGCCGGCCAAGCTCGTCCGACCCGGCAGCGGGGAGACCGGTGGCTGGAACACTATGGGGTCGGCCGGTTCGAGCCATGCTCTGGCATCGGGCGGAGAAGGAGTGCGGGTCTCCGGCACCGGCCGCGCAGGCTCGGCAATCGCTGCGTCAGCGGATACGGAACGAAGAACTGGCGTTGGCGTTGGCGTTGCCATCGGCGTCGGAGCCGGAGCTGGCACCGGCAGGGAAGCGGGAGCTGAGGGGATGGGCGTCGTGGGATTCGTACTCACCGGAGCGACCTCTGGGGCAGACCCATGGCTGGCCGACTCACCGGCCAGCTGCGCGCGCAGCGTATTGCCCTTCGCGGTGACGACGCCTCTGCGCTCCATGGCCGACGCGCTCAATCCGAGCCGCAGTTGGCCGACTTTGTCGAGCCCTAGCCGCTTGTAGCTGAGGTGGGTGAAATCAGGCACCCCGCCAATTTCAGCCACATGCGTGCTCGCGAGCGCCGCCCATTGGGTATTCAACTCGGTGATGACCATGGACGCGGCTTTCTTCTTCGAAAACGCATGCAGCTTTTCGCCGAAGCACCAGCCATCGGAACCACCCTGCCCATCGTCGTCGTCGTGCACGCCGTCAGGATGAAAACTCAGCGCACGGGTCGGGAAATAAATGTGCGCATGGAAGCCTTGTTTTCCAAATGGCTTCGGCTGACCCAAGGCGTCCACGGGAGAATCGCGGTGAAGCCCCACAGACACGATTGTGGCCCAGGTTTCCACAATGTGTTGCCCCATGCTCCGCGCCATCGCTTCCGCCTGTTCGGCGTTTAGCCCGAACGGCACAGGGATGCGAAAGTCATGCGCCACTTGGGAATCTTTTCGCAGTTCTGCGGCTTCCACCGCCTCCCACACTTTCGCAGCATCGGTGGCCCAATCGGGGGCGCCGATGGGCGCGATCGTGAAGGCAGCGATGATTTCTTCGTTCAGGACGCGGCGGCGATAGTCGTGCCAAGTGTCCGTGCGCTTGTCATAAAGCTTGAGACCGAGTCGATACGCGACGCCACCGATGGCCGAGTGGCCCTTGGCGCGACCATGCGTGGTGAGATGAGGGCGGGCATGATTCACAGATTGCTCCTTGCGCTTGAGCCGGGCCGACTTCGGACCGGGCGGGCTTCGTGCCCATGACGTGCGTACGATGCGGAGGGGGCACCGTGCCCGCCCTCTCGGACAGTTAAGCAGGTTGCGCGCAAGTGTCAAGGAAACTTGACATGCGCCGCGTCACACGTTGAGGAATCTTTTGCGCCAACGCTCAGCGTTGGCGGCTCTGGACTTTGCGTTTGCTGTGGCTCCGCGGCGAGTTGGGCACCAACTCTGAGACGCGCCGTTGCCGTTTCATGTCGTAAAAAAAGGGGCCGTCCATAGGACGCCCCCTCCGCACAGTTCGCAAGACCGCGCTTTTCGTTTTTGTACGGTTGGGGCCCAGGGGGGATTCGAACCCCCAACCACCGATTTGCGAGAAAGGGACTCTATCCAGTTGAGCTACCGGGCCGAAACCGTCTGTGACGTTACGGGATTGTCATTCAGGGAGCAAGCCTTGACCGCGCCACCAACGTGCCCTATCTTGTCCTTGCGAGAAAGGGCACGGCTTCTGCTGTGTGAGCTACCAAAAAGGGGGCCGACTATGTCGGCCCCCTTTTTGGTGTTGCGCATTGTCGAGAGCCGATAAACTGTGGAGCGCGTTGATGTATGAGGCTCGCCATGCTCTTTTCCTGAACCATCGGCCATGTGCAAAGATGGCTCGACGCTCGTGACAAACAACGAGGAATCCTAGGGACTGTAACGCATCAGCGGAACGCCTGGAACGAACTGGCCGAGAGCGGCAAGACGCTCTGCCAGGGTCGGTTCGTCGATATAGAACTTCCCTAACGTTCCCTGCTCGCCTTTGTGGCCCGTGATTCTTCCAATGGTTTGCAGCGGCACTTTGGCGCGCGCCAACCTCGTCGCCAGCGTGTGCCGGAACGCATGCATACCTAGGCCGGCCTCGGTCACCGCGCGCTTCTTCAGATACGCCGAGAATTGTTTGCTCATCTGCTTGCCAAAGCCGCCGCCGTCATTGTTCGGAAGCTGCGGGAACAGTCGCGCCTCACCGGCCAATTTGGCTTCTTCGACAAAGCGCAAAAAGCCGGCATCCAGAACCGGCTGTGCGAGCGGCACAAAGCGTCGGGACGCCTTGTTCTTGAGCTTTTGCCCAGCGAAGCGACGATTGATGTGATAGCCCGCGATGCCGTTGATGACCTCGACATCGGCAACATAAAGCTGACTCAGCTCCGTCACGCGTGCACCGGAATATAGCGCCAAGATGGGAACCCAAAAGCGGTGCGGATATTTAGCAGCCCACGCCACATAGGCCGTCGGTTCAAAGATGGCATCCAACTCGTCTTGGGTAAACGCGCGGCCCGTCTCTTCCTCAGCGTCATCTTTGTCTTGACGCACCAAGCCGTGCAGTGGGTTTTCCGTCAGATGTTTGTTCTTCTTCAGCCAATTAAAAAAAGTCGATAGTCGCTGGTGATGCTTATTGAGCGTGGCGACGGCCGGTGGCAGCTCGGCCATGGTTTTCGCTTTCGCAAGCACCTCGCGCACGGCCAGGTTTGCAAATTCAGGCCGCTTGGTTGCGTGACGAGGCCAGTGAGCGACCTCATCGAAGAACTGCCGGCAGTGGTCGCTCGTCAAGTCGGCGGCAGGAATGTCCCCGACAATGCCTCGCAACAGCATCAGGCTGTGTCGGCTTTCCAACACGGTCTTCTTGTCGCGGCCGGCGCGCTCCAAATCTGCAAGATGCGTTGCCGCAAGTGCACTGAGAAGGGCCTCCTTGCGCCGCTCGACCGCCACGGCCTTGGTGCCTTGGCTCGTGCTGGTCGGAGGAGCAGCGGCCATCAACGCGTGGAACTGGCGCTCATCTTCCGGGGTATCGATGCGCACATTGGTCAAATGCGTGCCATTGGGCAACCGCACTCCGCCGATGGTCAGCTGGAACGCGTTCTCCGCGTCCTTGAGCAACTTGTCGATGTCGACCACGCCCCCTCCCTGTCGCATGCTCCTGAATGCGTTGGAGAGTGCCATATCCAGCAGGGCCGCGGCGAGTCGGGCCGTCTCTCCAGGGGCTTGTCGGAGCGGGCGCACGAGAAAGCGGGACCCCACGCGGTCGCGCAGGTCCGTCGGCACGCGGAAACGCACGTAAAGACCAGCGGGTCGGTGGAGGAGAAGTGGCTTTGGCACGGAAAACGATACCTAAAACGATACCTCGGGAGGGCGTTTCAGGTTCGCTGCGTCGGCCGAAAAAGACGTTGCAGAGAAAGCACTTAGCTTCGAAAAAGCCGAAGCTGGAGCGGGTGAAGGGAATCGAACCCTCGTCAGTAGCTTGGGAAGCTACAGCTCTACCATTGAGCTACACCCGCATCGGCCCCGGATGGTAATACGAGATCGCCCACCGGCGAAAGGTGGCGGCCGGCTGAACGCACCGGCCGTCCACCGCGCGGCGGGTCAGTCGCAGGCGCATAATCTTGCCGGGGCATCCCTACGAGGGCCGGAACATGCGTCGTGCGCTTTCGCTTTCCATCTTTACCGGGCTCGCGCTATGCGCAACCGGCGCTACGCTGGCGCAGTCGCGCACGGTATCCACGGCCAATATGCCGAAGCCGGGAGTCAGCTATATCGCCGGCCCCTCGACCCCGGTCCGCAAGGAAACCGTGAGTACGGGCACCCTGCCCCAGCCGGCACGGCTGTACGCGGGCGGTCAGGGCGGCACGGGCGCCTCGTCCAGGCAGGACGGGTATGACAGCGGCAACTACCCCCCGGACAACGGCAGCTACAACAACGGCGTTTACTACGGCGGCGGTTACGGCGGCGGTTACGGCAACGGCTATGGCAACGGTTACGGCCGGGATGACGGCTATGGCTACGGTCGCGGCGGCCGGGATCACGATCACGGCCAGCCCGGCAACGGCGGTCGCGACCACGACCACGACCGACGCCCACCCGGCAACTCGACCACCGTCGCCCAGTCCCCCGGCTCGGCCCATACCGGCGCCACAGGCCCGGCCATGAACCTCGCCCCGGACCGCAACGGCCCGCGTGGCCCACGCGACAGCGGCAACAACCGCGGTGAGAATGGCTGGAACGATGGCTTCGGCAGCCGCACCCCCACGCAACCCCGGTCTGGCGTGACCAACCGCGTGACCCAGCCCGGCATCGGCACACCGGTCCGCGGCGGCAATGGGTGGAACGGCCGCTGAGCCCCGTTACAATGGGCGGATGCAGATCACTCTAAACGGCGACGCGCGCGATTGCGCGCCCGGCACCTCGGTTCTTGCGCTGCTCGACGCTGCCGGTTACGGCGGCAAGCGCGTGGCGGTCGAGGTCAACCTCGAGATCGTGCCGCGCAGCGCGCACGCGACGCATGTGCTCGCCGAGGGCGACCGCGTCGAGATCGTCCATGCCATCGGTGGCGGCTGAGCCGCACCCCTCCAGGAAATCGCCCGCATGAACCCCTTCTCCCCTGCCGCCGATGACGTCCTCACCGTCGCGGGTCGCACGTTTCACTCGCGGCTGCTCACGGGCACCGGCAAGTACAAGGATTTCGACGAGACGCGTCGCGCCACCGAGGCCGCTGGCGCGCAGATCGTCACCCTCGCCATTCGCCGGGTGAACATCGGCCAGGACGCGAGCCAGCCCAACCTGCTCGACGCGCTGCCGCCGGATCGCTTCACCCTGCTGCCGAATACGGCGGGTTGCTACACGGCCGACGATGCCGTGCGCACCTGTCGCCTCGCGCGCGAACTGCTCGACGGCCACAACCTCGTGAAGCTCGAAGTCCTCGGCGACGAGCGCACGCTCTACCCGGATGTCGTGCAGACGCTGGTCGCCGCCGAGAAGCTCGTGGCCGATGGCTTCGACGTCATGGTCTACACGTCGGACGACCCGATCCTGGCGCGCCGTCTCGAAGAGATCGGCTGCGCCGCAATCATGCCGCTGGCCGCGCCGATCGGCTCGGGTCTGGGCATCCAGAATCGCTACAACCTGCTCGAGATCGTCGAGAACGCGAAGGTCCCGGTGATCGTCGATGCCGGTGTCGGCACCGCGTCCGATGCCGCCATCGCGATGGAGCTCGGCTGCGATGGCGTGCTGATGAACACCGCAATCGCCGGCGCGAAGGATCCGGTCCTGATGGCGCATGCGATGAAGCTCGCGGTCGAAGCGGGCCGCGCGGCGTTCCGCGCCGGTCGTATTCCGCGCAAGCGCTTCGCATCGGCCTCGAGCCCGGTCGACGGACTGGTGGGCTGAGCATGACCACCGATGACAACAACAACGCCGGCGACGCGCCGTTCCATCGCCGCATCCGCAGCTTCGTGCTGCGCGAAGGCCGGATGACGCCCGCGCAGCAACGCGCGTTCGACAATCACTGGTCTCGCTTCGGCCTCGATTACCACGGCACCGGGCGCGACCTCGACGCCACCTTCGGCCATCGCGCGCCGCGCGTGCTGGAGATCGGCTTCGGCAACGGTGAAGCACTGGCCTGGGCCAGCGAGCACGATCAGGCGCGCGATTACATCGGCGTCGAAGTGCATAGCCCGGGTGTCGGCCGCCTGATGAACGCGCTGGCCGCACGCGATGCGCGGAACGTTCGCCTCTACAAGCACGACGCCGTCGAAGTACTGGAAAACGAGATCCCGCCGGGCAGCCTGTCCGAAGTACGCATCTGGTTCCCCGATCCGTGGCACAAGAAGCGCCATAACAAGCGTCGTATCGTGCAGCCGGCGTTCGTCGAATTGCTGGCGTCGCGCATGGCGCCGGGCGGCTTGCTGCATCTGGCCACCGACTGGGAAGCCTACGCCGAGCACATGCGCGAGACGATGGAAGCCGCCGCGGGCTGGCGTAACCGTGTCGGTCCGGGCGAGTCGGCGGAGCGTCCCGCGTGGCGCATCGAGACCCATTTCGAGCGTCGCGGCACGCGCCTTGGCCACGGTGTCTGGGATTATCTGTACGAATGGCAGGGTCGATAACGACAATCCGTTGACCGCGGGCGGCGCATAACTTGGGGATTCGTTTTCACGGAGTTGCCCATGTCCATCGCCAGCCTTGCCGACCTGATCGCCGAAACCCTCGAAGAAGCCGGCGTTCGCCGGATCTACGGTCTGGTGGGCGACAGCCTCAATGCGATCACCGATTCGCTGCGCGAGCGCCAGCGCATCGACTGGGTCCATGTCCGTAACGAAGAAGCCGGCGCGTTTGCGGCCGGCGCGGAAGCGCAGCTCACCGGTGCGCTCGCCGTCTGCGCGGGAAGCTGCGGCCCCGGCAACCTGCATCTGATCAACGGCCTGTTCGACTGCAACCGCTCGCGCACGCCCGTGCTGGCGATCGCCGCGCATATTCCCAGCGCCGAAATCGGCAGCGGCTATTTTCAGGAAACGCATCCGACCGAGCTGTTTCGCGAGTGCAGTGTGTACTGCGAGATGGTTTCCGATGCGTCGCAGATGCCCCACGTGCTGGATTCGGCCATTCGCGCCGCCGTGGGCCAACGCGGCGTGGCCGTGGTGGTGATTCCCGGCGACGTGGCCATGCGCAAGTCGCCGGTGAAGAAGGTGACGCCCGCGGCCGGGCTGCTGCCGCCTTCGCCGAAGGTCATCCCCGCCGAGCGTGAGCTGGACGCCCTGGCTGAGCTGCTCAACGCGGGCAAGCGCGTCACCCTGCTCTGCGGCCGCGGCACGGCCGGCGCCCATGACGACCTGATCGCCCTGGCCGATGCGCTGCAGTCGCCGATCGTGCATGCGCTGGGTGGCAAGGAGTATGTGGAATACGACAACCCCTTCGACGTGGGCATGACCGGCCTGATCGGCTTCAGCTCCGGCTACTACGCGATGGAGGACTGCGACACGCTGCTGATGCTGGGCACCGATTTTCCGTACCGTCAGTTCTACCCCGAGGACGCGAAGATCGCGCAGGTTGACATCCGCCCCGGCAACATCGGCCGTCGCTGCCGTGTCGAACTCGGTGTGGTCGGCGATGTGGGCGAAACCATCCGCGCCCTGTTGCCGCGGATCGAGCCCAAGCGGCTGCGCGGCCACCTCGACCGCTGCCTCGCCCACTATGCGCGGGCCCGCGACGACCTCGACCAGCTCGCCCGCATCGAACCCGGTCACGACCTCATCCATCCGCAGCAGGTCACCCGTCTGGTCAGTGAGCTGGCCGAGGACGATGCGATCTTTACCTGCGACGTCGGCACGCCCACGGTCTGGGCCGCGCGCTACCTGACGATGAACGGCAAGCGCCGCCTGCTCGGCTCCTTCGTCCATGGCTCCATGGCCAATGCCATGCCGCAGGCGATCGGCGCGCAGGCCTCCCACCCGGGACGGCAGGTGATCTCGCTGTCGGGCGATGGCGGCTTCACGATGCTGATGGGCGACTTCATCACGCTGGCCCAGCAGGGCCTGCCGGTGAAGGTCATCGTGCTCAACAACGGCACCCTGGGCTTCGTCGAGCTGGAGATGAAGGCGGCGGGGCTGCTCGAAACGGGCGTCGAGCTGAAGAATCCGGATTTCGCGGCCATGGCCAACGCGATGGGCATTCATGGACGACGCGTCGCCCGCGCCAGCGACCTGCCCTCGGCCATCGCGGAGGTGCTGTCGCACGACGGCCCCGCATTGCTCGATGTGGTCAGCAACCGGCTCGAGCTGTCGATGCCGCCGAAGATCAGCGGCGAGCAGGTCAAGGGCTTCAGCCTGTACGCGCTGAAGGCGGTGATGAGCGGGCGCGGCGACTCGATCGTCGACCTCGCGCTGAGCAACCTCAGCCGCTGATCGGACCCGTCAGCGCACGCTCCGCACGGGAGCGTGCGCTGGCGCAACCCATTCGTGCGCTTTTCTTCAGCCGGGAGCCACCCCCAGCGCGTATACTCCTGCGGCAACGATAGCCGCCTGGCAAGAGCATGCCACCGCACGTCTCCAACGACCGGATCGGAACCGCCGGCCAGTGGCACTGACCCTCACTCCTGAAATGATCCTCGTGCTGGGCCTGGTGGGCTTCACCATGCTCATGCTCGTTCTGGAGTGGATCCGGGCCGACATGGTCGCCCTGCTCGTCGTGGTCACGATCGGCCTCACCGGCCTGATCCCCGGCGACCAGGTCTTCAACGGCTTTGCCGGTAACGCGGTGATCGCCATCATCGCGATCATGATCATGGGCGCCGGCCTCGACCGCGCCGGCGTGCTCAACCTCACCGCGGCCTTCGTCATGCGCATGGCGCGCGGTGTCGAGTCCCGCCTCGGCGTCGTGATCAACAGCGTCACCAGCCTGTTCAGCGCCGTGATCCCCAGCCAGGCCCTGGCCGCCCTGATGATTCCCGTGACCAGCCGCCTCTCCGCGCGTACCGGCGTGCCGATGTCGCGTCTGCTGCTGCCGATGGCCTTCTGCATCCTGACGGCCACCAACACCACGCTGATCGCCAACTCGCCGCTGATCGTGCTGAACGACCTGATCGCCAGCGCCAACAGCAACCTGCCGCCCGGCGCGCACACGATCCCCCGATTCGGCCTGTTCAGCGTCACCCCCGTGGGCCTCGTGCTGGCCCTGGTCGGCGTGCTGTTCTTCTATTTCTTCACCCGCAAGCTGCTGCCCGAGCGCGAAGACGAGCGCCTGAAAGTCACCCCCGGCCGCACCGAGAGCTACTTCGCCGATACCTACGGCATCGCCGGCGAGACCGCCGAGCTTACGGTCACGGCGGAGAGCCCGCTGGTCGGCATGAGCATCGGTGAGGCGGAGCAGCTGCACGGTGCCCCGCTGATCCTGGCGATCAAGAACGGCAACGAGAGCCGCGTCGCCCCCCCATCGGACCAGATGATCTGGGTCGGTACGGTGCTCGGCGTGCTCGCGCCAAAGGACGCCATCCAGGCATTCGCCAATAACCAGCTGTGTCGCGTCTCCATGCGCATGCGCCAGCTGGGCGAACAGTTCAACACCACGCGTGCGGGTATTTCCGAGGCCGTCGTGCCGCCCGGCTCGCGCTTCATCAAGCAGACCGTGGGCGATCTGCGCCTGCGCAAGCGCTTCGGCATCTCCGTGCTGGCGGTCAACCGTGGCGACGAGGTGTACCGCGAGGACGTGCGCGCGGTCAGCCTGCGCGCCGGTGACACCCTCGTGCTGCACAGCAAGTGGCGCGACCTGATGCTGGCCGAGGAAGACCGCGACTTCGTCGTGGTCACCGACATCCCCAAGGAAGAGCAGCGCCCCGGCAAGATCTGGCAGGCGGTGGGTTTCTTCGTGCTGGCCAAGTGCCTGGCCCTGTTCACCCACCTCGACCTGTCGGTAGCGATGATGACCGGCGCGGTCGGCATGCTGCTCACCGGCGTGCTGAACATGGACGAGGCCTACAAGGCCATCAACTGGAAGACGATCTTCGTTACCGCCTGCCTGATTCCCCTCGGCTGGTCGATGGATTCCACCGGTACCGCGTCGTGGTTGGCGCAGGAAGTCCTGGCGATCATGGGTGGGGCGCCGCAATGGACGCTGCAGTTGTGCATCGCGGTGCTGACGCTGATGTTCTCTCAGGTCATGTCGAACGTGGGCGCCACCGTGATGATGGTGCCGCTGGCGATCAGCGTGGCGGTGAGCACGGGGGGAAATCCTTCGGCTTACGCGTTGATCGTCGCCGTGTCGTCGTCCAATACGTTCCTGCTGCCTTCGGGGCATCCGGCGTTGATGATGGTCGCGGGGCCGGGCGGTTATCGTTCGAAGGACTTTTTGCGAGTCGGGCTGCCGCTGACGTTCCTGGTTCTGGCGATTACGCTGGTGGTCGTCAACCTGATGTATCGCTGAGCGACGCACCGCGATTACGGCATTTCTCAGGCCAGTCGGACTTCCCCGTCGACGACCGACACCGGCACCGCACGCAGGCGATCTCCCCGACATGGCCCGTTGGTGCAGTCACCACTCTCCGCCGTAAACGTCGCCCCATGCGCCGCGCAGATGATCGTGCCATTGCGCACCAGGAACTTGCCCGGCGCATAATCCAGCCGCCGACCCGCATGAGGACAGACGTTGAGGTAGGCGCGGGCCTCCTCCCCCGAGCGGTAGATCAGCAGGGACTCGACCTCGCCCTGGATGACGGCCTCGGTTTCGACGGCGTTGCCATCGGGAATGTGCGCCAGCAGGCAGAGGGGAGCGGTGTCGGCGGTAGGAGTCATGGCACTTGTCTGTGGGGATGGGTTGCCCCAAGGTAAAGGGGAACCACGCATGTCATTGTGCCACACGGATTTTTAACCAATGCGCTTCGTCCTTCCGCCCATCCGCCGCTCTCGCAACCCGCTGGTCCGCGCCCTGTCCGTCGTGGCCGGTCTGGCCGTGCTCGGGGTGCTGCTCGTGTTCGGTGTGGTCGTCCTTGGCGTGCTGCTGGCCGGCGGCCTGGTGTTCCTGGCGGTCCGCCAGTGGAAGCTGGCCCGTGGCGGCGTCCGCCCGGCGCCGCGTCCGGCCGCGGCGCGCGCCACGCACGATCCGAACGTGCTCGAAGGCGAGTTCGTCGTGATCCGTCAGGGCGATCCGGTTCACCACTGAGCCCCTGCGCAAGAAGCGGATGGTGACGGTCGTCGCATCCGCCTACGCTGGCCTTCAACGACAGGAGGCCCCGATGAAAGCCCAGGTCCAGACCATCCGCCCCGCCGCCGACGATCCGCTCGACCGCGTCCGTGCCGCGCTGGAGCGAGATGACGCGCCCAGCGATCTGGCCAGCCTGGCCACGATCGCCGGGCTCAGCCCCACGCATCTGCAACGCGCCTTCCGGCGCCGGTTTGGCGTCAGCCCGGCCGAGTACGCCCGTGCCCGCCGTTTCGGCCAGCTCCGCGATGCGCTTCGCGAAGGATCGGCCGTGACCGATGCGGTCTATCAGGCCGGTTTCGGCTCGGGCAGCCGCGTCTACGAGGAAAGCGACCGCCGGCTCGGCATGACCCCGGCGAGCTACCGGGCCGGCGGTGCGGGCGCCTCCATTCGCTACACCACGACGGGTACCCCGCTCGGCCGGCTGCTCGTCGCCACCACGGCGAAGGGCATCTGCGCCGTGACGCTCGGTGCCGACGATGAGGCGCTGGAAACGCGACTGGCCGGAGAATTCCCGCTCGCCGACCGGGAACGCGTCGACGAGGGACGCGACGAATGGCTGGACGCCGTGATCGGCCGGGTCACCCGCGAGCTGGGCTGGGAAAGGGGCGCCGCCCCCGACATGCCGCCACTCGATATCGCCGCGACCGCCTTTCAGTGGCGCGTCTGGGAAGCGCTGACCCGGATACCGCTCGGCGAGACCCTCAGCTACGGCGAGCTCGCCGCCAGACTTGGCGTGCCCAAGGCGGCACGTGCGATCGGACGCGCCTGCGGCAGCAACAAGCTGGCGCTGCTGGTGCCCTGCCATCGCATCATCCGCGAAGACGGCAGCCTCGGCGGGTGGCGCTGGGGAATGGAGATCAAGCAGCAGTTGCTCGCCACCGAACGTGCCATGAGCGCCGCTCAAGGCTGACCCTCGAAGGTTTCGCTACCAAGGCCACGACGGCGGCGATATCGTTCGTGATTCGCGCCGCATTTTGCGACGCGTGCCTGCCCCCGGGTTCCCCATGTCCGACGCCGTGTGTACCGAAAAAAAAGTCCCTGCCACCACGCTGACCGCCGCGCGCTGGCTGGTGCCGCTGTCGCTGATGTCGATGTACCTGATCTGGGGTTCCACCTATCTGGGCATCCGCTATGCGCTGGTCAGCTATCCGCCGTTCCTGATGGCGGCGATCCGTTTCGCCATCGCCGGCGTGCTGATGTTCACCGTCCTGCGCGTGCGCGGTGTCGCCTTGCCGACCCCGCGACAGTGGCGGAACGCCGCCATCGTCGGCACGCTGTTGCTCGCCGGCGGTAACGGGCTGGTCTGTTTCGCCGAACAGTCGGTCAGCTCGGGCATCGCCGCCGTCGCGGTGGCCAGCATGCCGCTGTTCGCCGCGGTCTTCGGCGGCCTCTATCGTGAATGGCCCACGCGCGGCGAAACCGTCGGTCTGCTGCTGGGCTTTGTCGGGGTGGTCGTGCTCAACCTTGGCGCCGGGTTGTCGGGCTCGCCGATCGGCGCGATCGCGTTGATCTGCGCCGCCATGGCCTGGGCCTTCGGCTCGGTGTGGTCCAAGCGTCAGGACATGCCGGCCGGCCCCATGAACACCGCCGCGCAGATGCTCTGTGCCAGCGTCTCGCTGGCGATCATCGCGATGCTGCATGGCGAGCGCTTCCCCGCGCACCCGCAACTGGGCGCCACCCTCGCGCTGGGTTACCTGATCGTGTTCGGTTCGATCATCGCCTTTAGCGCGTATCTCTACGTACTCAAGACCGTTCGTCCCGCCCTGGCCACCAGCTACGCCTACGTGAATCCGCCCGTGGCGGTGCTGTTCGGCGTCGCCATCGCCGGTGAGCACGTGGGCACGTTCGACCTGGCGGGCATGGCGATCATCCTCGTCGGTGTCGGCATCATCACCATGATGCGGACCCGCAAGGCCTGAGACGCCCTGGCAAGTGTGACGCAGGTCTCGTCCCGGGCCTGCGCGCCGATTTTTGAGAATTATTCGATGTCCGCGAATCTCAAGCCCACCTAGGCTGCTTTTCTCTTAGGTGGGAGCGCGGTATGACGGGCAGTCTGACCAATCCGACACAACGAACCCATCGGCGGCGGCTATGCATGGCGCGCGGCGCGACGGTACTGGGCATCGGCGTGGCCGCCATCGCGTCATGCCAGCGCTTCCGGGCCGACACCGAATCGATGTACGCCGATCTCGACACCTGCGAGGAACGGGGCGGCCGCTGGGACGTCGACCGCGCTCGCTGCGCGATCGACGTCGTCCTGGCGGACCACCCGCAACTCACCGACGACGCGCTTCCACTGGAAGCGCCGTGAGAAATCAGAGCTCGCGCAACGCGGTGGTCACGGGCACCCGGGCGGCACGCAAGGCGGGGAACAGGCCGCCGATAAAGCCGATCGCCAACGCCCATTTGATCCCCGTCCACAAGAGCGCGGCACTCACGTGGAACCGGAACACCACCTGGCTGAAGTTCGCCCCGAGCGTCGACGCCGTGTAGCCATTGAAGACGATCCATACGATGCCCGCACCGATCACGCCGCCGAGCAACGCCAGCAACATCGTCTCCAGCATCACCGACACCACGACCGGTATCCCGCGAAAGCCGATCGCACGTAATGTGGCGATCTCGCGAGCCCGGGCCTGGATCGCGGCGAACATCGTATTGAGCGCGCCGAACACGGCACCGATCGCCATGATGATGCCCACCGTGATACCGACCGCACGCAGCACCCTGGTCAGGCCTTCGGACTGCTTGCTGAAGTATTCCTGCGTCGTACTGACGTCGACCTTCAGGCGCGGATCGCCAGCCAGCGACGCCTTGAACGTGTCGAATGCCGCGGGCGAATCCAGCATGACCGTCACCGACTGCACGCTGCTGCCACGCCGGTAGGCCGAGGCGACGCTCTGCGTGTCGCCCCACAACTCCGATTCCAGCACGTCGTTGGACACGAACTCGCCCACCACGGTCCAGGTCTGTCCCGCGAGGCGGATGCTCCTGCCGACATCGAGGCCCGCGAACTGCCCCCGTGCGCCCTTGCCGACGATGAGCTCACGCAGCCCCGGAGTGAACTTGCGCCCCTCGACGATCTTCACCTGATCGCGTAGCGACCACACGTCCGCGCTGACGCCACGGATGGGCACATTGGAATCGCTGCCGGGATCGCTCTTGCGTGGCAGGTTGGCGACGACGACGAGTTCGCCCGAGGCGATCGGCCGGCCCTGGGCATCTTTCTTCACACCGGGCGCCTGCATCACCACGTTGGCGCTGTCGCGATCGAGGATGGAATTGAGCTCGGCCTGCGAGCCGCCGCGCAAGACGATGGCCGTCCGGTCGTTACCCGTGGAGCGCAGGGTTTCGGCGAAACCATCGCTCATCGCCAGCATGGCGACGAGTACACCCACCACGCCCGCGATGCCCACCACCACCACCGATGACGAGCCGAGCCGCTGAACCACCGTGGCGAGTCCCACGCGAGTCACCTGCCAGGTCTGTCGTCCGCGACGGGTGAGCGCCATCCACAGCGCGAACACGACGGCGATGGCGACGATGCCCTGCCACGGCAACGCGATCCAGACGACGAGGAACGCGGCGACGATCAGCAGGGTCAGCAGGCCGAACCCGAACTTCTTCATGCGTTTCATGGTGAGTTCCTTCAGCGCCCGGCGAGCGCGTCGACGATGTTGAGGCGCATGGCACGGAGGGCGGGCAAGGCACCGACGAGGGCGCCGATCACCACCATCAGCACGAGGCCGAGAATCCAGGTCTGGGTACCGATGGGCGGCAGATTGAGCATGCCGCCGCTGCCCTTGGCCACGATCGGCACCACGATGCCGGCCAGTGCCAGACCCAGCACGCCGCCGAGCACCAGCAACAGGATGCCTTCCGCCAGCACCATGCCGAGCACGCTGTGGCTGGAGAAGCCGATGGTCTTCAGGACGGCCAGCTCATGGGTCCGCTCGCGCACGGCCTGCGCCATCGTGTTGCCGGTAAGCAGGATGAGAGTGAAGAACACCGCGCCCATGATCGCCGACACGATCAGCCCGATATCGCCGAGCTGTTTGGCGAACGATGCGTTGAACGCCTGCTCGGTCTGCGTCTTGGTCTCGTGATCGGAGTTGGCGGAGAGCGCGTCGATGGCCCTGGCGACGCTGTCCGCCTTGTCCGCCGAGGTCAGCTGCACCGCGTACCAGCCTACCGTCGTACCGACGCTCTGAAATGCGTTGGCGTCTTCGAAATACTTGTGATGGAAGAAGAATTGCTGGTCCGTACCGTTCGCCGCGCCCTTGGCCGGCTTGTAGATGCCGACGATATCGAAAGGCCAGGTCTTGTCGCCGTTGCGCTGCGGGAAGATCGTCGACTGCAGCGGCACCTTGTCGCCGATCTTCCAGCCGAAGCGTTTCGCCAGCGCTTCACCGACCACCGCGCCGGTACGGGTGTTTTCGTAGACCTTGCGCTGGTCCGCGGGCAGTTCGATCTCACGATAGATGTCGAGGTAATTCTCGCTGACGGCAAAGCTCAGCACGAAGTTCTTCGGATCCTGATAGATGCCGCCGAACCAGTTGGCGGCGGCCACGGCCTTCACCCCGGGAATCGCCTGTATGCGTGTGGACAGGCTCGCCGGCAGCGACTGGATGATCGAATACTTCGACGTGGTGATGAGGCGGTCCACGCCGACGACGCTGTCGCCCGAGGCGAACGCGGCACGTGTCGCGTCCAGCATGCCGAACAGCAGGAATGCCGCCAGGATCGACACCAGGGTGAAGAAGGTACGCGTCTTGCGCCGGAACAACGCGGCCCAGATCAGATGCATGTATTTCATGCGGGCGTCCTCGGTCAGGCCACGGCTTGTCCGACAAGGCTGCCCTTGTCGAGATGCAGGGTATGGTTGGCGTACTCGGCTGCCTTCGGATCGTGCGTCACCATCACGATCGTTTTGCCGTGCTCGCGATTGAGTTCGCGCAGAAGACCGAGGATCTCCTCGGCCGACTGGCGATCCAGATCGCCGGTCGGCTCGTCGCAGACCAGCAGCGTGGGATCGGAAACGATCGCGCGTGCGATCGCGACGCGCTGTTGCTGACCGCCGGAGAGTTCGGACGGCTTGTGTGACGAACGATCCGCCAGGCCGACCAGCTGAAGCGCGATCGACGCGTTCTGCCTGCGCTGCGCGGCGGAAAGTCGGGTCAGCAGCAGCGGCAGTTCCACGTTGCGCTGCGCGGTCAGCATCGGCATCAGATTGTAGAACTGGAAAACGAAGCCCACGTGCGCCGCGCGCCAGCGCGCCAGCGCACCGGCACCCAGCCGGTCGATGCGGTCCCCGGCCACCGCGATGCTGCCACCCGACGGTGTGTCGAGACCGCCGATGAGATTGAGCAACGTGGTTTTGCCGGAGCCCGACGGTCCCATCAGCGCGAGGAAGTCGCCTTCCTCGATCTTCAGGTTCACGCCATGCAGCACCTCGACCTTCTGCCGGCCGCGCTCATAGACCTTGGAAAGATCCTGGATGTCGATCAGGGTAGCCATGGGACGTGTCTCCTTGCGTATCAGGGCGAAGGGCGGGTGGCGACGCGGACGGCGGCACCATCGGTGAGCGAGTCGGGCGGAGTCACGATGACGCTGTCACCGGGGGCGAGGCCCTGCGTCACCAGACGCTGCTCGCCGTCGTTGCGTGCGGCGAGCGTGACGTCGTGACGCATCGCCTTGTCGCCCGCGACGACGAAGACGACATCGCGGTTGTCGCGACGCGCCAGCGCGCCGGCCGGGACGAGCACGCCTTTGGGTGCGTCGGCCACCGGCTCCGCCCGGCGTTCGAGGAACGACACGCGCACGCCCATGTCGGGAACGATCCGCGCGTCCTTCGATTCCAGGGCGACACGCACCTTCACCGTGGCCTTTCCGCGATCCGCCGCCGGCACGATGGCGATGACATGCGCGCCGATCTTCCAGTCCGGGTAGGCGTCGAGCACCGCCTCGGCGGGCATATCGGCTTTGACCCGGCCGATATAGGCCTCGTTGACGTCGACGTCGATCTCCAGCGAATCCATGTCGACGATGGTGCCGACACCGGTACGGGTGAAACCGCCGCCCGCAGAAAGCGGCGACACGATCTCGCCGACCTGCGCCGCCTTGTCGGTGATCACGCCGTCGAACGGCGCACGGATCACCGTGTAGTCGAGGTTGACCTGGCCGACACTGACCTGAGCATCCGCGGCGTCGGCCTGGCGACGCGCCGTGTTGAGCTGGGCGCGATAGGTGTTGGCCTGCGTACGGCCCTGCTCGGCGATCTGTCTGGAGACCAGGCCCCGGCCGACCAGCGCCTCCTGCCGATCGGCGTCGCGCAGTGCCTGCTCGAGCTGGGTCTGGCTTTGCACCACGCTGGCGCGCGCCGCCGCCGCGTTCGCCCGGTTGGCGTCGAGGCCGGCGCGCAGGGCGTTGTCTTCCAGGCGCGCCAGCACCTGGCCTTTCTTCACCCGGTCGCCTTCCTCGATCAGCACCTCCGTGAGCGTGCCGGTAATCTGCGCGGAGACCGTGGCCTGGCGCCGCGCGGTGACATAGCCCGTCGCCTGCAGCACCGCCCCGGCTTCCGCGGCGCCGGCCGGCGCAATCGCGGTCGCTACCGTCACCTCGACGGGCCGATGCACGAGCCACGCCCAGGCCGCTCCGCCCAGGGCGAGCAGGCCGATGAGAACGGCCAGCACGATCAGCGCGATCTTCGTGGCGCCGCCGTTCCCACCCCCGGGGGATTCCCTGTGCGACTTGTCGATCTTCAGCTGCCGCAGCAGCTCGGCGTTCGAGTTCATGTCCCCGTGGTCCCCTGGCGATACGGATCGTCGGCAAGATCATGCGATCCGGGCGGACCGTGCACCACTTCCGCCCATCAGTCATCTGCCGTGACAGGTGTCACCTGATAGTCTTGGCGCCCATGAATACCGTCATCCCTTCGCCGGCCCAGCCGAGCATCCCCGTCGCCGGGCGCAGCGAGCGTTTCCCGGTCCGTCGCGTCTTCTGCATCGGCCGTAACTACGCCGACCACGCCAAAGAAATGGGCGCGTCGGTCGACACGGCCAATCCGATGTTCTTCACCAAGCCCGCCGATGCCCTCGTCACCGACGGAGCCGACGTGCCCTACCCGTCCGCCACCAACGATCTGCACCACGAAGTGGAGATGGTCGTGGCGCTGGCATCGGGCGGTACGGACCTGACCCTCGAGCAGGCCGCCGCCACGGTCTGGGGCTACGGCGTGGGTCTGGACCTGACCCGCCGCGACCTGCAGGCCCAGGCCAAAGCCAAGGGCTCGCCGTGGGACGTCGCCAAGGCCTTCGACCATTCGGCACCGGTCTCCGCCCTGGTTCCCGCCTCGGAGGTCACGCCAACCGCCGCGACGCGGATCTCGCTGGAGATCAACGGCGAGACGCGGCAGGCGGCCACCCTCGGCGACATGCTGCTCGATGTCCCGGCGATCCTCTCGGCGCTGTCGAAGCTGTTCGAGCTCAAGGCGGGCGACATCGTCTACACCGGTACACCGGCCGGTGTATCGGCATTGCTGCGCGGCGATCGTTTCCGTGCGACCCTCGAAGGCGTCGCCACGCTCGAAGGTCGCGTGGTCTGACTTCGCAAAGTCCTGACATCCGGAACGTTAGTTTTTTACGTTCGACGCCCAGACCCAGAAGGAGAAACCCACGATGAGCATCGTCGCGGAATTCAAGAAATTCGCACTACGCGGCAACGTCATCGACCTCGCGGTCGGTGTTGTGGTCGGTGCGGCGTTCAGCAAGATCGTCACCTCGCTGGTGGACAACATCATCATGCCCCCCATCGGCTGGCTGATCGGCGGCATCGACTTTTCAGACTGGAAGTGGGTGCTCAAACCCGCCGACGCCGCGACCAAGACCGCCGAAGTGGCGATCCAGTACGGCGTGTTCATCAACGTGCTGATCCAGTTCGTCATCATCGCGTTCGCCATCTTCATGGTGGTCAAGGCGATCAACCGCCTGACGCATCGCGAAGAGGCCAAGCCGGCCGCACCGGCCGCCGACGTGGTGCTGCTGACGGAAATCCGCGACCTGCTCAGGCAGCAGCCGCCGCGCGTCTGATTCCGCGCTTTCGGAGGGACGAGGTGACCGGCATGTCCGGCTTGCCTCGTCCCTTTTTGCTGTCTGGAAAAAAAGAGGCCGCCGAGTGGGAGCTCGGCGGCCTGATCCGGGGAGAACGTTGCGCCGCGGGAGATGAGTCGGGAGACTCACGGCGCTTATTGTTGGAATGGTTTTGGATCGGTCGATCAGAAGTCGTAATTGATACCGAAGCGGACGTAGCGCGGCGTGCTGAAGTAGTTGATGCGGTCGTAGTTGGTGTTCAGCGCCTTGCTGCTGCCATAGATCGCATACGTCGACGTCGGCACCGACTCGTTCAGCAGGTTATAGACCATGACATTGAAGCCAAGTTTCTGGTCGGCCCACATCGGGCGATATTCCGCCGAGACCGAGATGATGTGCTGCCACGGCTGGCGACCCGCGTCGCCCGGTGCCGAGGCGACGCCACCGCAGTAGTGGTAATAGCTGCCGTAACCGACCGGGTTGCTCTCATCCGCGCCGTAGTAACCGATACAGGTCTTGGGTGTGCCCGACATCAGCGCGATGTTGCCCGAGAGCATCCACTCCGGTGCCGCCTGCCATGAACCGTAGATCTTCAGCTGGTGCGTGCGGTCGTTGGAGAGCAGACCGTTGGAGTTTTCCATCAGCTTGCCGAAGTCCCAGTCGACCGTCGCCGACACGTCGGTCTGACCGATGTCCGAGCGCACCTGGCCTTCCGTGTTGCCGTAGCTCTTCGAGTAGACGTAGTCGATCTTGGCCTGCCACTTGCCATCGAACGGATGCTCGAGGAAGGTCTCCAGACCGTAGTAGCTACGCTTGGCGCTCGGCATGCCGAAGTCGGCCGCGGAGACCGAGACGCTGTAGTAACCGCCGGCCGGGTTGACGATGCGGTATGTGTTGCTACGGCCCGGATTGGACAGGTAGCAACCGTTGAGCGTGGAGGCGTCGACGTCGTAGCCGAGCGACTGCGCCTTGCTCGCGATCGTGGTGGTGTCGCAGATGTCGTCCAGGATGTTACGCAGCTTGCGCACCTGACCCTTCATGCCCCAGACGTAGTCCGCGTTGATCTGCTGGGTGAAGCCCAGCATGTATTCATCCTGGTACTCGGACTTGATGTTGCTGGAGGCCACGGTCTTCGCGTCCGGCGGTGTGCCGTACTCGTTATTGGCCGACACCGCGCCACCCGTGGACGAGGCCAGCTGGGTCAGGCCGGTGGGATTGCCGTTAGCGTCGATGCCCGTGTAGGTGTAGTACTCGTTGGTGTACAGCGAACCGGCGGCGGCGCGCAGCGCGACGGACGCCGGCATGGCCAGGTAGTAACGACCGGCGTTCGCGTAGACCTTAAGCGACGAGTCGCCGTTCACGTCCCAGCTGAAGCCCAGGCGCGGCGCCCACTGCGGCTTGGTCATGCGCAGGAAGGCTTCACCGCTCGGGTTGTAGTTGGTGAACTGGTCGTTACGCAGGCCGATCTTCACCAGCCAGCGATCGTCCACCTGCCAGCTGTCTTCGATGTACTGGGCGCGCTGCTTCACGCGCACCGACGCCGAGGTGCTGTAGAGGTACTTCGATACGTAGTAGCCGTCCTGACCGCCCGCACCGGTGCTCGGCGCGGCGACGTACGGACTGTCGCTGATGTTGGTCGCCGGATCGCCGTAACCGTAGATCCAGGCCGAGCCGGTCTCGCCATCGTCGACGTCGTGCGAGTTGAGGTTGTCGATACCACCGGTGATCGTGTGATCGCCGATCTTCCAGGCCAGATCGACGCGCAGGTTGCTGCTGGTGGCGCGGTGGTTCGGATCGTTCGCGGTCAGCACCGTCTGAGAGTTGACGATGGAATTGCCGCCGGTGATCGCCGGGTTCTCGAACTCGGAACCACTGATGTACTCCAGCGACGGATCGTAACCCGGGGTCTGGCTGAAGTACGTCATCTTCTGCTTGCCGTACATGGCGGTCAGCGTGAGATCGTCGGTGATGTAGCTCGTGTACTTGGCGATCGAGACCCGGGCGCTGTTCTTGGTCGAGGTGTCGAAGCTGTTCAGATCGCCCGTCTGGTTCGTCGCGTAGTCGTAGTCGTACTCGTTACCCTTGTACGACGTCTTCGTCGACGCGCCGGTCAGCTCGAGGATGTTGTTGTCGTTGATGTTCCAGTCGAGCTTGGTATACCACTTCGGATTGTTGTACTCGTAATCGGTGTTGTACGACGACGTCGCGGGACCGACACTGTTACCGGCCTTCTTGTCGCCTTCGACCGCCGCGAAGAAGAACAGCTTGTCCTTGATCAGCGGGCCGCCGACATACGCGCTCTCGGTGGTTTCCCAGGACTTGTTGTCGGAATAACGACGGTAGAGATTGCCCGCGTTGGCACCGGTCACGTAATACGAGCTCGGGCTCACGCCCTGCGCGAACGCCGGTGTCCACTGAACCTGCGCACCGAAGTGCCATTCGTTGGTACCGCGCTTGCCGCTCTGACTGATCACGCCGCCGTCCGAGCGACCGTAAGCCGCACCGTAGCCGCCGCTGAGGATTTCCTGCTGATCGATCGCGCCATAGGGCAGGCTGATGCCGCCGAAGCCGCTGAGCGGGTCGGTGGTGTTGAAGCCGTTGAGGTAATAGGCGTTCTCGGTGACCGACGAGCCGGCGAACGAAACGAGCGAGCCACCCGTGGTACCGCTCTTGAAGCCGCTGTAACCCGGAACGACGCCCGGCGCGAGCAGCGCGATCGCTTCGGCGCTGCGCGCCAGCGGCAGCTTCGCCAGCTGCTGGGAGGTGATGACGGTGCGTGCGTCGACGCTGGACACGTCGATGGCTGGGAGCGCGTTGGCCGACACGGTGACCGAGCTCAGGCTCGTCGCATCGCCCGAGGCCGCGGCAAAGGACACTTCCGTACCGGAACCGACACGAAGGCCGACGTCGCTGCGCGTGTCGACGACCTTGCCGCCCTGCATGAGCGATACGGTATAGCTGCCGAGCGGCAGCGAACCCACCGTGTAACGGCCGTCGCTGCCCACGGCGACTTCACGCGTCACACCCGAGGTGCTCTTGACCTGGACCGACTCGCCCTCGGCGACGGGCGCCTGACCGAAGATGCTGCCGGTGGTCGACTGCGCGATGGCCACGGTGCTGCCCAGCGCCAGGGCCAGCGCGAGGCTGATCCGGCTCAGGCGGATGGATGTCGAATTCTTCACTAGGAAACTCCCCGAAATTTAGGATGCGCGACGCCACGAGGCCGGCACCCTGGCAAGGCGCCTTCCCCAACTGCCCGTGACGTGTGATTCGTTTTATGACTTCGTCGATGCGTGGCCGACGGGGCCACGACTTCAATTTAGTGTTAAGAACCTGCATCCATACGGCGGAAACTGCCGCATCATTCGGTCATTCGTCGGACGTTTGGACGTCCGAACGGTCTACCGGCGGCAACGCCCCAACCATTGCGGCCTGACGGAAACGACGCGGTGACGTACCGACATGGTCGCGGAAGCAGCGACTGAAATTGGTCATGTCGCCGAAGCCCCAGGCGTGGGCGATCTGCGCGATGCCGCGATGACGAAGGCGGGGATCGGACAGTTCGCGCTGGCACCGTGCGAGGCGCTCGAGTCGAACCCAGCGCATGAGGGTCAGGTCTTCGTCGGAAAACAGTTCGAACAGATGACTGGCCGAGAGACCGACACCCTTCGCGATCATGTCGATGCACAGCTCGGGATCGGCGAGGTGCTCGCGGGCGAACTGACGCACCTGACGCTTGTGGTACTGCCGCAGGCGCGAGGGGGACGATTCACTCGCGTCCACGGATTCCAGCGCGGCGGCAAGCATATGGGGAATCGCATCGGCCAGCCGGTCGGCTACCGGTTCGGTCAGGCCCGCCGGATGCGCGAACATTTCCTGGAAGAGGACACGCAGATATCCCACGGGACCCAGGTGCCCGGGCAGGCCGACCGCCGCCACATCGTCCAGGCGTGGGATGGCGTCGCGCAGGACCGACAGCGGAAGATGGATCGACTGGACGCTGCAACGCCCCAGTTCCAGCCGGAACGGCTGGGACAGGTCGATCAGGCAGAAATCGCCCCCGGCCAGGTCGCTGTGGCGCCCGTGCTGCTCGACACGCGCCCGTCCGTCGAGCTGCAAGGTCAGCAGCACCGCCTGACGATGCTCGCGCGGAAGCGCCGCCTCGGTCAGTACGTGCGGCGTGTGCCGGAACGCGCCCAGGCGCAGGCGATCGCCAGCGTAGCCGTCCACGAGCGTGCTGGTTTCGAAGCGGCTGGGTGCCCGCTCGACAAAGGCCTGCCAGAAACGCCGGGCAAGCAGCCGGTTGTTTTCGATACCGTCATCGGAGCGCGACAGCGGAGGAAATGCATACGACATGGACGACAAGGCGGTCATTCCGGTTATGAGGCGGGGGGAGGCGGAGGCGGCGGAGGCGCGCCGTCCGGGCCGGGGGGCGGCCCGACAGGCCGCTTGAATCCCTTCTCATCCATGCACTGAGCCATGAGGTCCGGCGGCACCGGGTCGTCCTCTTCGCCACCGAGTTCGTTCCAGCAATCGTCCAGCGCCGCCTCGACCTTCGGGTCGCGGTGCGCCTGGCGACCGTCCGGGGGACCGGGCGGCCGATCCTGGGCGACCGCCGCGGCGGCCAGGGCGATCCCGAAGGAGAAGAGCAGCGAAGGCAGCGCGTTGAACGGTTTCATGGCCATCCTTAGTGGTGTGCGGTGTCTGCACACGCTAAGTGGCCTCCGTCACGAGGGAATGTCCTTTTGTGTCCGCTTTGTGTCGGCTGTTTTGCCGCGGGGACAAACGCCTCGTAGACTGGTCTGGTATTTAAAGCAGCATGACCATGGACCTTCAGTCACTCATCCTCGTCGTGGATGACGATCCCGAACTGCGCGGGCTGATCACCGATTTCCTCGGCGGTCACGGGTACCGTGTGCACGCAGCCGAAAACGTCGCCCAGATGTCGCTTTCCATCGAACGCGAGCGACCGGACCTCATCGTGCTCGACGTGATGATGCCGGGCGAGGACGGCCTGAGCGCGGCGCGGCGCCTCGCCGCCGAAAAGGGTCCCCCGGTCATCATCCTGAGTGCGCTGGGCAGCGATACCGACCGGATCATCGGGCTGGAAGTCGGCGCCGACGACTACCTGGCCAAGCCCTGCAACCCACGCGAGCTGCTGGCGCGCGTGCGTGCCGTGCTGCGGCGAAGCAGCCAGGACGCGCCTTCACCCGCCGAGGAGATCCGTCCCTACGGTTTTGCCGGCTGGCGCCTCGATCTGACGCGGCGCGACCTGCGCGATCCGACCGGCATCTTCATCAACCTTTCCGATGGTGAGTTCGCCCTGCTCCGCGCCTTCGTCGAACACCCGCAACGCATCCTGAGCCGCGATCAGCTGCTCGACCTCGTTCACCGGGGCCGCGCGGACGTGTTCGACCGCGCCATCGACACGCAGATCAGCCGGCTGCGGCGCAAACTGAATGACCGCGCGCAGGACGAAATGATCCGTACCGTGCGCAACGAGGGCTACATGCTCCTGCCGAAGGTCACCCGCCTGTGACGCGACGTTCCGGCCTGTCGATCTTCGCCCGCAGCTTTCTGCTGATGGTGTGCGCGCTGCTGATCGCCTCCGGCATCGGGGTGGGCGTACTCGTCCTCCGTCCGCCGACGCTGCCGCCCATGGCGAGCCTCTTCGACGTGGCGGCCGCCCTGCGGAACGACGGAGCGCCGTTCGGCCAGCGCGACTTCGACGACCGGAGGCCGCCCGGCTCCGCGCCACGCGACGGCCAGGCCACCGCCATGCTGCCCGGCGACGACCGCCGCGGCCCGCCCGGCATGGACTTCATGCCGCCCAACCCCGCCGACCTCGATGTGCGCACCCAGGCCGACGCGCCCACGCCCCCGGACGGTTCCGACAGTCGCCTGTCGGCACACCTCCTGCCGCGGCTGGCGGGCCTTCTGCGCGTCGCCCAGGATGACCTTCGCGTCTATGCGGTGGACAGCGGCATGGACCGCCACCCCGGCGCGATGCGCGTCAGCATGGGCGCGGGGTCGCTGGTCGGGTGGCGACAGGCGGATGGCCGATGGCGGGTCGCCTCGGTGCCCGTGGAGCCCTTTCCTTCCATGCTTCAGCAGGAGCTGTTCCTGCTGTTCGGCGTGAGCGTGCTGGTGCTGCTGCCCTTCGCATGGTGGTTCGCCCGGGCGCTGTCGGCACCGATCCATCGTTTCGCCGAGGCGGCACAGCGTCTGGGTGCGGACACCAGCGCGCCGCCGGTGCCGCGTGAGGGACCGCCCGAGATGCGTCGTGCGGTCGATGCCTTCAACGGCATGCAGGGGCGCGTGAATCGTCTGCTCCACGAGCGCACGCACATGATCGCCGCGATCGCGCACGACCTGCGCACGCCGCTGACGCGCCTGTCGTTCCGGCTCGACGGCCTGCCCGGCCCGCTCGGCGCCAAGGTGGACGGCGACCTCCAGGAGATGAAGACGATGATCTCCGCCGCGCTCGATTTCATGCGCGACCGCTCGCTGGGCACGCAACGCCAGCCGCTGGATTTCCGGCTGCTGGTCGAGAGCGTGAGCGACGACCTGGTCGACGTGGGACATGACGTGGCGGTGTTTTCCGGGCCGCCCGTGACGCTCGACGGCGATCCGGTGGCGCTGCGCCGCGCTGTCGTCAACCTCGTCGAAAACGGGATCAAGTACGGGCAAAGGGTGCGCATGCGCCTGCGCACCGTCCGTGGCGAATGCCTGCTCGAAATCGATGACGACGGCCCGGGCATTCCCGAGGCCATGCAGCAACAGGTCTTCGCGCCGTTCTTCCGTCTGGAATCCTCGCGAAACCGCGACACCGGCGGCATCGGCCTCGGCCTCGCCACCGTCCGCGCCATCGTGCTCGATCACGGCGGCAGCATCGTGCTGCGCAACCGCAAGGAAGGCGGTCTGCGCGTGGTGGTGAGCCTGCCACAACCGTAACTTCGGGAGCCGTCCAGCCGTCCGGACGGCTGGACCATGACTTTCGACCTACGCGGCCGCACCCCGCGCCATGGTCATAATCGACCTTTACCGTCCCGGGGGTCACCATGCGTCATATCTTCCGCCTGCACACGCTGGCTGCGTGCCTTGCGCTCGCTTTCACCGCCCATGCCGCCGACAAGGCGACGACCATTCCGGACAAGGCGATCGCCGCCGCCACCGCCTTGCGCGATCGCGCGATGAGCGACGACACCGGCTACGAATTCGTGACCGGCCTGACCACGGAAGTGGGTCCCCGCGTGGCCGGCAGCGCCGCCGACGCGCGCGCCGTCGCCTGGACCGTGGCGAAGTTCAAGGCCATGGGTTTCGACAAGGTCTACACCGAGAAGGTCAGCTACCCGCTCTGGCAGCGCCGCAGCGAGCACGCAGCGGTCGTGTCGCCCTTTCCGCAGCCGCTCGCTCTGACCGCGCTGGGCTATTCCGCCGGCACCCCGCAGGGTGGCCTCACGGCCGAAGTCGTCGGCTTCGACGACCTCGATGCGTTCAGGAACGCCGACCCGGCCAGCGTGAAAGGCAAGATCGTCTACGTCTCGACGCACATGCAGCAGCAGAAGGACGGCCACGACTACGGCAAGGGCTCAGCCACGCGCACGGGCGGCCCTGTCCTGGCCGCGAAGATGGGCGCCGCCGCGTTCCTGCTGCGCTCGGCGGGCACCGATCCGCACAGCCGTACGCCGCACACGGGCGTCACCGGCTTCAAGGATCCGAAGGACGCGATCCCGGCTGCCGCGCTTTCCCTGCCCGACGCCGATCAGCTCGAGCGCATTCTGAAGGAAGGCAAGCCGGTCACGCTGAAGCTCGACCTCGATGTCGGCTTTGCGGGTACGTACGAAGGCTCCAACGTCATCGCTGAAGTCACCGGTCGCAAGCACCCGGATCAGGTCGTCGCCATCGGCGGACATCTGGATTCGTGGGATCTGGGCACCGGCGCCATCGATGACGGCGCGGGTGTGGCGATCGCCGCCGCCGCGGCGAAGCTGATCAAGGACATGCCGCAGCGCCCTGATCGCACGATCCGCGTCATCGCCTTCGCCAACGAGGAAATGGGTCTGTGGGGTGGACGCGCCTATGCCGAAGCGCATGCGAAAGACGTGGCGAAGTTTCAGCTGGGTACCGAATCCGATTTCGGCGCCGGCCGCATCTGGCGCATGAGCGCCAGCGTGAAGCCCGAAGCGCGCGGCGCGATCGAGCAGATCGCCAGGGTGATCGAGCCGATCGGCGTGACGTACGACGCGGCCCGGCCCGGCGGTGGTGGATCCGACCTGTCGCAGATGCATGCCAAGGGCATGGCCGCGCTTTCGCTGACGCAGGACGGCACCGACTACTTCGACTACCACCACAACGCCAACGACACGCTGGACAAGATCGATCCGAGGGCGCTCGCGCAGAACGTGGCGGTGTACGCGACGTTTGCGTATCTGGCTGCGCAGGCGGATGGAAATTTCGGTTCGGCGGCCGGTGCGTTCGCAAAAGACGGCGCCCACGACTAAATGGACCATGTAGGAGCGCGCCCCGCGCGCTCCTACACAGCCGGCGCTTGTCGCGCCGGCTTCCGCGACGCCAGCCGATCCTGCAACCGGTTCATGTACAGATAGATCACCGGCGTGAGATACAACGTCAGGATCTGCGATACCACGAGGCCACCGACGACGGCCAGTCCGAGTGGGCGGCGCGTCTCCGCGCCCGCACCGATCCCCAGCGCGATCGGCAGCGTTCCCGCGAATGCCGCCATCGTGGTCATCATGATGGGACGAAAACGCACGCGGCAGGCCTCGAAGATCGCCTCATGCGGAGCCACGCCTCCCTCGCGCTGACGTTCGAGCGCGAAGTCGATCATCATGATCGCGTTTTTCTTCACGATGCCCACCAGCATCACGATGCCCACGAAGGCGAACAAATCCAGTGACGCGCCGAAAAGCACCAGCGTGAGCAACGCGCCGACCGCGGCGGCGGGAAGACCCGAGAGAATCGTCAGCGGATGGATGAAACTCTCATACAGGATGCCCAGCACGAGATAGATCACGAACACCGCCAGCAGCAGGAGCAATCCCATGCCCTTGACCGAATCCTGGAAGGCTTGCGCCGTGCCCTGGATGCTGCCACTGAGCGTGCCGGGAAGATTCATCTGAGCCGTCGCGCGCTGAATACTCTGCACCGCGTCGCTCAGCGACACACCCGGTGCGAGATTGAACGACACCGTGACCGCGGGCAGCTGGCCCTGGTGGTTCACGGTCAGCACCTGCGGCTTGCGCACGAATTGCGCGACGGTATTCAGCGGCACGAGCTTGCCGGTGTCCGAGGTGACGTAAAGCTTCGACAGTACCGCCGGGTCGTCCTGCATGCGTCGCTCCACCTGCAGGATCACCCAGTACTGCGTGGCCGTGCCGTAAATGGTGGAGATCTGGTTCTCACCGAATGCATCGCCCAGGGCGGACTGCACCTGATCCATCGTCAGGCCGAGCGGACCCAGCTTGTCGCGATTGACGGTCACCACCATCGACGGACTATTGAGGTCCAGATCGGTGGTGACATCCTGGAAACCAGGCAGCTTCTGAAACGCCGAGACCAGCTTTCCGGACCACGCGTAAAGGGCGTTCAGATCGGTCGACTGCACGGTGTACTGGTACTGTGCCTTGGACTGGCGCCCACCGACCTGGATCGCCGGGGGATTCTGGATGTAGGTACGGATACCCGGCACGTCGGCGAACTTGTGCCGAAGCGCCTGAATGATTTCGTCCGGCGTCGTATGCCCGCGGTCGCCGGGATCCTTCAGTCGCAGAAGCAGCGAGCCGGAGTTCACCGTGGCGCGCGCACCGCCGGCGCCGACGCTCGACATCACACCCTGGATATTCGGATCGTCCTGCGCGAGCTGCGCCAGCACTTTCTGTCGCGCGGACATCGCCGCGAACGAAATATCCGTCGGCCCCTCCGTGGTGACACGTAACTGACCGCTGTCGCCCGCCGGAATGAAGTCCTTCGGCGTGACGACGAACAGGACGCCGGTGGCGACGAGACTGAGCGCGAAGACCGCCAGCACCGTGCGCGGATGGCGCATGCACCAGGCGAGCGTGCGCGTGTAGCCATCGGTCACGGCGCTGAAGCCCTTGTCGAACCAGATCACGATGACACTGCGCTTGTCGTGGTCGTGCGCCTTGACGAAACGGCTGCACAGCATGGGCGTCAGCGTGATCGAGACGAATCCGGAAATCAGGATCGATACGCTGATGACCACGGCGAACTCGTGGAAAAGACGCCCCACGATGCCGCCCATGAACATCACCGGGATGAAGACCGCCACCAGCGACAGCGTCATCGAGAAAATGGTGAAGCCGATTTCGGTCGCGCCTTTGATCGCCGCTTCGTAGGGCGTCTCGCCGAGTTCGATGTGACGCATGATGTTTTCGAGCATCACGATGGCGTCATCGACGACGAAGCCGACGGCCAGCGTCAGCGCCAGCAACGAGAGATTGTCGAGACTGTAGCCCAGCGCGAACATCGCGCCGAACGTGCCCAGTACGGAGATGGGCAGCGCGACCGCCGGAATCAGGGTCGCCGACGCATTGCCGAGGAACAGGTAGATCACCAGCACCACGAGAATGCCCGCCAGCACCAGCGTGAACTGCACGTCGTGCACGGAGTCGCGGATCGACACCGAGCGGTCGTACATCACGTCGAGCTTGACCGACGGCGGCAGCGTCTCGGAGAAGCCGGGCAGCAGCGCGAGGATCCGGTCGACCGTTTCGACGGTATTCGCGCCCGGTTGCCGCTGGATCGCCAGCGTGATCGCACGGACGCCGTTGAACCAGCTGGCCTTCTGGTCGTCCTGCACGCTGTCGCGTGGCACGGCGATATCGGAAAGCCGTACGGGCGCACCGTTACGGTAAGCGACCACGATCTGCCCGTAGTCGGCGGCACGCATCAACTGGCCGTCCGAACGAATGGACAGCAACTGGCGGCTTCCGTTGAGCGAGCCGGTGGCCTTGTTGACGTTGGCCGCGGCGATGGCGGTGGACATCTGATCGACGCCGATACCGGTGGCCGCCAGACGATCGGGATCGACGGCGATGCGCACCGCGTACTTCTGCGAACCGTAGACGTTGACCTGGGCCACGCCGTCGACCATCGACAGGCGCTGCGCGAGTTCGGTCTCCGCATAGTCGTCGACCGTCGACAGCGGCAAGGTCGACGACTGCATGGTGAGGAACAGAATGGGCGCGTCGGCCGGATTCACCTTGCGGTAGGTGGGTGGCGTCGGCATGTCCTGCGGCAACTGGCGCTGCGCCGCGGAGATCGCCGCCTGCACGTCCTGAGCCGCGCCGTCGATGCTGCGATCGAGGGCGAAGGTCACGGTGATCGTGGTCGAGCCCAGCGAACTGGACGAGCTCATCGAGTCGATGCCGGCGACCGTGGACAGCTGCGCCTCCAGCGGTGTCGCGACGGACGAGGCCATCGTCTCGGGCGACGCGCCCGGCAGGCTCGCGCTGATGTTGATCGTCGGGAAGTCGACGTTCGGCAGTTCGTTCACCGGCAGCTTCGGGTACGCGACGATGCCGAAGATCACCAGCGCCGCCATCAGCAGCGTGGTCATGACGGGACGACGGATACAGAGCTCCGGCAGGTTCATCGCACGCGCGCACCGTCGACGAGCAACAGCTGACCTTCGGTGACGACGCGTTCGCCCGCCTGCAGGCCCTTGTCCACGACGACCCGGTCGGTGGTCGTCGCACCCGTCGTGATGGGCCTCTGTTCCACGGTCTTGTCGGCCTTGACCACGAAGACGAAGGTGCCTGCGGATGAACTCTGCAACGCGATCACCGGGATGCTGACGGCATCGGTCAGCCGCGTCGTCGGCAGGGTCACTTCAGCGAACTGGCCCGCGGTGAGGCGGCCGTCCGCATTCGCGAAACGCGCTTTCAGGACGATCGTGCCGGTCGTGACATCGACGGCGTTGTCGATGAACTCCAGTTCGCCCTTCAGCGGTCCACCGGTGTCGCCGGGGATTTTCGCCTGGACGGGAAGCGCGCCGCGACGCGCGCTGTTGCGCACCGCGGCCAGACTGTCCTCGGGAATCGCGAAGGCGATACGGATGGGATCGACCTGATTGAGCACCACGATATCGGTCGTGTCGGCGGTAAGCGTCGCCCCCGGATAGGCCAGAGGCGCACCGGTGACACCGTCGAAGGGCGCGGAGATCGTGGTGAAGTCGAGCTGCGTCTGCGCGGCACGCGCCGCGGCACGATCGCTGACGAGGGCGGCGCGGGCCACGCCGAGGTTGGCCTTGTACAGATCGAAATCGGCGCGACTGACGAAGCCTTTGCCGAGCATGTTCTGGTAACGCCCGAGGTCCGCCTCGGCCTTGGCCAGCTGAGCCTCGTCGCTGGCCACCTTGCCCTGGGCCTCGTCGAGCGCGGCCTTGAGCGGACGCGGATCGACCCGGGCAAGGAGATCGCCCTTTTTCACGTGGGTGCCTGGCGTGAAAGCCAGCGTATCGAGCTGACCGCTGACGCGGGAACGCACGTTGACCGTCGAATACGCCTCAGCCCTTCCGATGATCTTGAGCGACAGATCGATCTCACCGCGCTGCGCGACGGCTGTCGTGACCGGCGTGCCCGTCGATGCCTGCTTGCCGTTGAGCGATTTCGGGGCCTCCTTGCCGCCCGTCTCGTGACGCCATACGCCCACACCGGCCGCGGCGAGGGCCACCAGGCCGATGATGAGAACGAGTTTCTTCCCTGGGGATCGCTGCATGAGGACTCCGGCCGGAACCCTCAGGCTCCGGTCGCCGCGCTCGATGACGCGGACATGGTTTTTTTTCGGGTGGGCTATCCGTAAAAGCTAACGCATATCCGGCACCGAGGTTGACCCGGCGCTCAGAGTTCCTCGCCGGGACCATCGAGGCCCTGGAGGTTTTCCTTCATGCGGTCCATGACGGCCAGCATGATCTGGAGGTCGTCGGGCGAGATGCCCTGCGTCGCATCCCGGCGCAGGCCGCGTGCGATGTCTTCCATGTCGTCGATCACCCCGCGGGCCTGCTCCGTATCGTGCAGGCGCCAGGCGCGGCGATCCTTGGGGTCGGCGCGACGCTCCACGAAACCGGCGGCCTGAAGGCGGTCGATGACCCTGCCCACGGCGATCGGCTCCATATCGAGCTGCTCAGCCAGTTCGTTCTGGCGCATGCCTGGCCGGCGATGAAGCGCCTTCAGGGCACGCCACTGCGCGCGCGTCAGCCCAAAGCGCACGGCCCGCCGATCGAAGTGCTTGCGGAAGAGCAAGGTCACGTCGTTGATGAGATAGGCGAACGAGATGTCTTCAACTTTGAGCGAGTCGGCCATAACCTTCTGAAACAATACAGAACTGACAAGGCGCCATCGTAGCCAATTGCGGGCGTGCCGTCACAAGGAGTTGAGCCATGAGCTTCACGATTCGCGAAGGCGACATCACGACGCTGGCCGTCGATGCCATCGTCAACGCGGCGAACGAATCCCTCCTGGGCGGAGGCGGCGTGGACGGCGCGATCCACCGTGGCGCGGGGCCGCGGTTGCTGGCGGCCTGCCGTGCGCTCCCCGAACGCCCGCGAGGCGTTCGCTGTCCCACCGGCGAGGCGCGGATCACGCCGGGGTTCGACCTGCCCGCGCGCTTCGTGATTCATACCGTGGGACCGGTCTGGTACGGCGGCACACGCGGCGAAGCCGGGCTGCTGGCGGCCTGCTACCGCGCCAGCCTGGCCCTGGCGAAGGAGCACGGCATCGACTCCATCGCCTTCCCCGCCATCAGCGCGGGGGTCTACGGTTACCCGCCCGAGGCGGCCGCCCGGGTCGCCGTCGACACCCTGCGCGGCGCGCCGTGGAGGCCGGCGCAGGTGATCTTCTGCACGTTCGGTGCCGCGATGACGCGCGCGTACGAGACGGCGCTCAACCCCTAGCGAGGGTAGAGCGGCGGCAGGCCCGGCGTGTCGCCGGCGGCACCGACGGATTTCCAGACGAAACCCTTGGCGAACGCCGTCCGCAAGGCGCTCCGGTCGAGCGTGCCGCCAGCGAAGCGTGCGCGCTGCAGACCGGCGATCGCGACCGGTTGTGAGCCCGGGGCCAGAGCGGTCGACAGCGCACCCAGTGAGCGTATCGATGGCTGCACCGCGCGCGCCCAGATAAGCAGGTTGCGCTCGATGGCGGCAGGCTCGTCGGCGTCGACACTCTTGAGAAAAACCTCACGCGCCGGACGTTCGCGGGTCGTCGATAGCGTCGCCTCGTTCGGCCTCACGGCCGCGGCGACCCCTCCGCGTCGGCGCAGGATCACCCAGATACCGACGGTGACCAACCACAAGGCGAGCGCACCGAAGAACAGCCATCGCCACGGCAAGCCGGCTTCGACAACCGTAGAGCCCGCCGCTGACGAAGCGTCCGGCCGGACCGTTTGCGCGACCGGCGTGGTTCCGGCGGCGGCCACCGCCGCGCCGCTGGCGGGTGCGACCTCGATGTCGCGTGCCGGCAACGTCGCCACTTCGGCCTTGTCGGTCACCACGTTCCACCAGTGCAGCGTCGTCTCGGGAATATGCAGGGTTCCCGGACGCGTTGGCACCACGGCAAAGCCCTGCTGCCGGTGGCCCGTGATCCACGGCCCGCTGACGCCGCCACCGGTAACCGCCTTGTCGGGATAGACGTCCGCGCCGTCGAGCGTCGGCAGGGACAGCGCCGGCAGCGCCTCGAACGGCATGCCCGTCGCATCGAGCCGCATGGTCAGCGTCAGCGGTTGACCGACGCGGGCCTTGCCATCGGATGGCACACCGTCGAGGGCGAGTTTGAGTTCGCGGGCGGGTATCCACGCACCGCTGGCCGCAGCGGTCGGACGCGCGCGCACCTGGATGCCGCTGGGCTCGGCCACGGCATTGACGGGCGAACCCGCGCCGAAGAACGCATTGGCGTCCGTGGGATCTACCGCCGTGCCCTGAAAGGCTGGCGGCTGGATGGACAGCGCCCCGGCGCGCTGGGGAAAAATGGCGTAGTGACGCTCGACCACGTTGAACCGCCGGCCCCCGCGGACGGTCTGGAAGTTCGCGTCCTGCCCCACACGGCGGACCTCGGCCCCTTCCGCCGACGGATCGCCGAGCTGTCCATCCGCCAGATTGACGGCGAAGTACAGGCGCAGCGTGTAATCGATCTGCTGACCGACATACACCTGCGCGGGATCCGCCTTGCCCTCGAGAACGACGGACTTCTCCGCCGGTACCGCGCCGTTATCGGCGGAGGCGCTGACCTCCACCGAGAGGGGCTGCGTCCGCTGCCCACCGATGACCAGCGACGGGACGGTCAGACGACCTTCGCGACGCGGTCGCAACGCGACGCCGAGCACGGTATGCGCCTCACGGCGCCCGTTGATGATGCTGAGGTTATGGCTGGTGGATGTGCCGAGAACCACGAAGTCCTGCATCAGTGGCGCGAGGTCCGGCGACGGGTCGGCGTCGTCGGCGACTTCGATGTTCAGGGTGACGGTTTCGCCCGCGCCGATCGTCGTTCGGTCGAGCGAGGCCGTTGGCCCGCTGGCTTGTGCCAGGACGACGACGGGCACGCACATCAGAAGGAAGGCGAGGATCAGGCGATGCATCGTCATTCCTCCGGCTCCGTTCCATGACGACGCTGATACTCGAGCATGAACTTTCTCCGCAACAAACCGCCCGGATCGTCCGGCACGCGAAGCAGCGCGCGCTGCACGTCGGGCGGCAATTTCGACGCGGCATCGCTGGCGGACAATGCGCCCAGATCGTGCCCCTTGCCGTCGTCCTTCGCATCCGGCTGCCCCGCCTTACCGGCGAGCGCCTGATCCATCTTTTCCTTGAGCGCCGCCTGGGCGCGATCGGCCTGCGCCTGCTCGGCGGCGGACTTGGCTGTGGCGTCGCCCTGCGGCGCCTGCCCCTTGCCGTCGTCCTTCGCCTTGTCGCCGCCCTCGCCTTCGCCGGCCTTGTTCTGCGTGCCCTTGTCGGACGCATCCTCGCCTTTTCCATCGGCGCCCGACGGCTGCCCGCTCTGGCCGTCCTGTTTATCTTTGCCGTCCTGCTGCCCGGACGACTGGCCCTTGTCCTGCTGCCCCGACTGGCCGTGCTGATCCTTGTCCCCGTTCTTCGCGTCCTGCTTGCCGCCCTTGTCCTGCTGCTGCTTCGAACCGTCTTTCTGCTGCTTCAGGTAATCCGCGACCGCCTTGCGATTGGCGATCGCGTCCTCGTCATGCGGATCGATGCGCAGCGCACGGTCGTAGGCGGCAATCGCATCCTCGTAGCGCTGTTGTTTCGCCAGCGCGTTGCCGAGGTTGTACTGCGAATCGCCGTCCTTGCCTGACTTGAGCGCCGCCTCCGCCGCCGCGAAGTCCCCGGCCTTATACGCCGCCACACCACGCAGGGCAGGATCGCGTGCAAGCGCCTGGGCGCGCTTTGCATCACCGTCGCGCAGGGCCTGCGCCGCCTGCTGATCGCGCGTGCGGAAGGCATCGGCGACGCCATCCGCATGAGCGGGCGGCGACCATGGCAGACAGGCCATCGCCAGAACGAGCAACCAGCCACGACGGAACGCCAGCGCCACCAGCAGAAGCACGGGCAGGAGCAGCCACGGTCCGCGATCCTGCCACTCACCTGCCTTCGCGCCGGAGACGGCCTTTCCGTCACCATCGCCGCTGAGAAAAGCCCGGAGCGCCGCGACGTCGGAGCCGCCATCCGCCACGGGAACGAAGCGGCCGCCGCCGGCGGATGCCACGGCGGACAGGGACGCGTCGTCACGGGCAGCCAGCGCGATATCGCCGCGATCGTCCTTCAGGAAACCGCCGTCCCCGGTCGGCACGGGACCGCCACGCGTCGTACCGACGCCGAGCACCGACACGGTTGCGCCGGCCGCGCGCGCGCGGCGCGCGGCCGACGCGGCGGATGCATCGGCGCGATCCGTGACGAGAACGATCGACCCGCCACGCAGATCCGCGTGACGGATGAGGTCCGCCGCCATGTCGATCGCCTTGCCCGGATCATCACCGGTCACCGGCATGGTGTCGGGCGACAACGCCGTGAGCAGATCGTCCACGCTGTGCGCATCCGTGGTCAGCGGCGCCACGATGAACGCCTCGCCCGTGTACGCGATCAGCGCGTTCATGCCGTCCTTGTTCGCGGCATACAGTTCGCGGATCTTGTAACGCACGCGGCTGAGGCGATCCGGAACGATATCCTTCGCGAGCATGTCCGGTGACATCGATACCACGACGACCTGCCCGGCGCGCTCCGCGAACAGCGGCTGCGACTGGCGGTCCCATGCGGGCCCCGCCAGCGCGAGCACCGCGAGCGACGATGCAGCGACCACCGCCGCGACCGGCGCGCGCGATGCCGCGGGCTTACCGTCGAGCAGATACGGAAGCAAGGCGGAGTCCGCGATCCGGGACAAGGCGCGGGACTCTCCCGAGCGACGCCCCACGATCCACCCGATGACGGGCACGAGGATCAGCAACCACAGCCAGCGTGGTTCGAGGAAATGAAAGTCGGCGATCCAGGTGCTCATGCGCGCACTCTCCCACCCAGGTAACGAGGCAGCGCGGCCAACGCGAGCAAACCCAGCGCGACGACGAGAGGCCAGCGAAACAGTTCGACATGCGGACGCAGGGCGGCGCCCTGCTGCGGCACCGGCTCGAGCGCGTCGATGGCCCGATAGGCGTTCGCCAGTTCATCCGTATCCGTTGCGCGGAAGAACCGCCCACCGGTCTGGTTGGCGATGTCGGTCAGCATGCCTACGTCCAGGTCGGCCGACGGATTGACCGTGCGGCTGCCGAAAAAGTCGGGCACGCGCATCGCTGTGGCACCGATGCCGATCGTATAGACACGAACGCCTGCGGCCTTCGCCGCGCGTGCCGCTTCGCGCGGCGCGATCGACCCCGCGTTGTTCACGCCATCGGTCAGCAGGACGACGACGCGCGCCTGCTCGGGCATGTCGGCGAGACGCTTTACGGCGACAGCCAGCGCATCGCCGATGGCGGTTTCCCGTCCCGGCAGGCCGACGACGGCGCCATGCAACTGCGCGCGCACCGCGTCGAGATCGTACGTCAGCGGCGTCACCAGGTACGCCTGCGATCCGAACAGGATGAGCCCCAGCTCATCGCCCGCACGTCGGTCGATGAAATCGCCCGCGATCGCTTCGACCGCGGCGAAACGCGTCACCGTGCGTCCTGCCAGGCGCATGTCGTCGAGCGCCATGCTGCCCGAGAGATCGACGGCGAGCATCGTCGCACGCCCGCTGCGCTGCTGCGGCTCCGGCGGGCCGAGTCGTTGCGGCCGTGCCGCCGCGGTGACGAGACAGAGCCACGCCAGCGCCAGCAACAACGTCGATGCGAATGGCGCTCGCATCCGGGCGGCCTGCATCAACGTCAGGCCAGGCTGTGGAAGATTCATTGCCTGCGCTGGCTTCACCGGTCGCAGGACGCGACGCAGAAGCCACGGCAGTGGCAGCGCGAGGAACACCCAGGGCCACGCGAAATCAGGCACCGACATGCGTCTTCGCCCTCCCCGCATGCGGACGCTGCGCGTCGCGACGCATCGCCTGGCGGACCCAGGCCTCGGCGTCGCGAGCCACGACGGATGCGTCGAGCGATACCGCGGGGCGGTACAAGGCGACATCGAGCTCGGCGATGCGCGTGACATCCTGCCGGGGCGCCATCGACGCCAGCGCATCACGCCACGCGGCGCCGCGCAGGGTCACGCTTCGTGGATCGCGCGTGCGCGCCACGCGCCTGATCAGCTGACTGACCGTCGTCGCGAACGCCGCGGCGTCGCCGTCCTGCGCATGGCGCCGCGATGCGTCACGCAGTTCCTGCAACGTGCCGTCGACGTACCGATGCCACGCGGCACGTCTGCGCCAGGCCAGGATCAGCACCGCCACCACGATCAGCAGCAGTGCGGCCAGCACCCACCAGCCCGGTGCCAATGGCCACCACGCCGACACGTGCGGCACGTGAACATCGCGCAAGCGGGGTCCCTGATCCGGCATCAGCGCGTCCTCCTCGTACCCAGCAACGCGGTGACCGCGTCGAGCGGATCGTCGGTGGTATCGATCGTGCGCACGCGCAGGCCAAGACCGCCCGCCAGCGCGGTCAGTCTGCGCTGCCCTTCGCCGAGGCCGCGGGCGAACGCTTCGCGCTGTCGATCGCCCTGAAGCGCGATGTCGTAATGCGTACCGCGGTAAGCGAAGGGATAGCGACCGGCGGGCGGTTCGCTGAGCTCTAGCGCATCGGCGACGCCCAGCACCGAGACTTCAGCCTTGCCGACCAGCCCGAGCATGCGGCCACGTGCGGCCTCGTCCACGGCGAATCCGTCGCTGATCAACAGAACGCGCGACGCACCGTGCATCAATCGTCCCGCCCGCTGCAGCGCGGAAGACAGCGTCTCATCGCCATCCGCGGGGAGCGCATCCCATGCGGCGATCGCACCGAGCACCGTCAGCGCGCCACGCGCTCCGCCCTGAGGCCTGACGACCTGGCGTTGTCCGCCAAAGGCAAGCACGCCCACGCGCTCCGTGCCGCGCAGTGCGTACCAGGCGGCTGTCGCCGCCGCGCGCGCGGCCTGCACGGACTTGAAGCGCGTGCGCGTTCCAAAACGCATGCTTGCGTTCATGTCCAGCAGAATGAGCAGGCGTCCCTCGCGCTCTTCCTGAAAGAGTTTGGTATGCGCGACACCGCTGCGCGCCGTCAGGCGCCAGTCCATGCGGCGTACATCGTCACCGGCCTGGTAGACGCGGGATTCGGCGTAGTCCATGCCGCGGCCATGCAGCCGCGCCGGGCGCTGGCCATGTCGCGGAGCGCGCGATACGACCTGGGGAGCAGGTGCACGCGCGACGCGGGAGCGCAGGGCGATCAGTTCCGGGAGCGAGACGTGGACGCGCCCTTCGACGTCGGTGACAGCGGCATTCACGGCAGCGGCACGAGATCCAGCAGGCGATCGATCACCGTATCCACGCGCACGCCTTCCGCTTCGGCCTCGTAGCTCGGCAACACGCGATGGCGAAGCACCTCGTGGGCGATCGCGTGAATATCCTCCGGGAGGACATAATCGCGACCGGCGAGCCACGCGTGCGCGCGCGCACAGCGGTCCAGCGCGATGGTGGCACGCGGGCTGGCACCCCAGGCGATCCAGCGCGCCAGCTCCGCACCGTATTTGCCGGCCTCGCGCGTGGCGACGACCAGCTGCGTGATATAGAGCTCCAGCGGCGCCGCCATGTGTACCGAGAGCACCGCGTCGCGCGCGGCGAAGACGTCCGCCGGGCGCAGCATGTGTGCCGGTGGCGGCGCCGGGTGCATGACCTCGCGGGCCTGCTGACGCGCGAGACGGAGAATGGCGAGTTCCGCCTCGGCGTCCGGGTAGCCTATGGTCACGTGCATCAGGAAACGGTCGAGCTGGGCTTCGGGCAGTGCGAACGTCCCTTCCTGCTCGATCGGGTTCTGGGTGGCCATCACCATGAAGAGGTCAGGCAGCGGCCAGGTGCGGCGGCCGATGGTGATCTGCCGTTCGGCCATCGCCTCGAGCAGCGCGGACTGGACTTTCGCCGGTGCGCGATTGATCTCGTCGGCAAGCACGATGTTATGGAACAGCGGCCCGCGTTCGAATTCGAACGTGCCGGTCTGCGACCGGAAGATATCGGTGCCGGTCAGGTCGGCGGGCAACAGGTCGGGCGTGAACTGGATGCGGTGGAAGTCGGCTTCCACGCGCGTCGCCAGCGCCTTGATGGCCGTCGTCTTGGCCAGACCGGGCGCGCCTTCGACCAGCAGGTGCCCGTCGGCCAGCAGGGCGATGAGCAGGCATTCGACCAGGTGAGGTTGCCCGATGATGCCCCGGGTCAGTTCCTCGCGCAGGCGGACGAAGGCCTCCTGGAGCGGGGTCGTGGCGGCTGGCGTCTCGGACATCGCGGTTCTCGTGTCGGTGGAAGTCCCCGATGAGACCACAGCGAGGCCGGGAAGTTTAGGCCCGGATGTCGTTCCCGGGTCACGAAACGAAAAAGGCGGCCACGAGGGCCGCCTTTTTCGTTGTCCTGATGACGCCCTTACTGCAGCGCGTCGGACAGGATCCGCGGCGTGACGAAGATCAGCAGCTCGGCCTTGTCGTTGGTCCGCGAGGTATTGCGGAACAACACGCCCAGACCGGGGATATCGCCAAGACCCGGGACCTTTTTGGTCGTGTTCGTCTTGGTGATCTCGTAGATGCCACCGAGGACGACGGTCTGACCGTTGTCGACGAGCACCGAGGTGTTGATTTCGCGGGTGTCGATCTGCGGGACCGAACCGCCGCCCGGGCTGGCGACGAACTGGGCCAGCGCGTCCTTCTTCACGTTGATCTTCAGGTACACGCGGCTGTCGGCGGTAATCGTCGGCGTCACACGCAGCTCGAGCACGGCATCTTTGAACTGGACCGTGGCGTTCTGCGCGCCGCCGCCGGAGCTCGAGGCCTGGTAGGTCACATAACCGATCTGCTGACCCTGCTTGATGACCGCTTCCTGCTGGTTGGCCGTGATCACACGCGGGCTCGAGATCAGCTCGCTGCGACCCTCGGTCTGCGCCGCCGAAAGCTCGAGGTCGACCAGATAGTTCGCACCTAGGATCGCCAGGCCGATGCTGCCCGAGGGGTTCGCGACCGGCAGGTTGACGTTGTAGCCACCCGGCAGGGTGACCGCGGCAGGCGTCGGGATCGTCCCCGTGCCGCCGTTGGCGTTGTACTGGTTCACCGCGTTGGTATAGCCGACATCGCTGTTGTGGACGCTGGTAACCAGACCGCCCGTGCCGCCGGCCGTGGTACCGGTGGAGCCGCTGCTCAGATCCGGCGACGTACCGACGACCTGGTTGGCGTTGTTGTGGTTGTATCCCTGGACGCCCCAGCGCACACCCAGCTCGCGGGTGAAGGTATCGGTCGCCACCACGATGCGCGACTCGATCAGCACCTGCTGCACCGGACGATCGAGGGTACCGATCAGCTCGCGCAGGTCACGGATCTTGTCCGGCGTGTCGTTGATCAGCAGCGTGTTGGTGCGGTCGTCGAACGAGACGCTGCCACGCGGGGACAGGAAGCCACGCGTCGTATTGGAGCCGCTGCTGCCACCGCCGCCCTGCATGCTGCCCTGGGTCAGCAGCTTGGCGATGTCTTCCGCCTTGCCGTAGCTGATCGGGATGTAATCGGACACCAGCTCCGCGGAATCCTGGGCCTTCTGACGAGCGTCGGCGAGGCTCTGCTCGTAGCTGGCAAGCTCGGCCTGCGGAGCGATCCAGACGACGTTGCCGCTGCGACGCTTGTCCAGACCCTTGGCCCGCAGGATCACGTCCAGCGCCTGATCCCACGGCGTGTTGACCAGTCGCAGGGTGACGCTGCCACCGACGCTGTCGGAGGCGACCAGATTTAGCTTGGCTTCGTCCGCGATCAGCTGGAGGGCCGAACGCACCGGGATATCCTGGAAATTGAAGGTCAGACGCGAACCCGAATACGTCGGATCCTGACCCTTCGCGGCCTTGCCCGTCGGTGCGGCGGCCTTCTTCGGCGCCACCTCGACGACATAATCGCTGCCGCTCTGATAGGCCGAGACTTCGACATCGCCCTTGGTGCGGACATCCAGGCGGGCACCGCCGGGAGCCGACTTCGATTCGATCGACTGCACCGGCGTGGCGAAGTCGAGCACGTCGAGACGCTGAGCGAGCTTGGGCGGCAGCGACGAGCCCGACAGGCTGACGATCACGTGGTCGCCTTCGCGGTGCATTTCCGGCGTCGTCGCCGAGCTGCCCAGCGTGACCAGCACGCGGCCTTCGCCGTTCGGCCCGCGACGGAAGTCGATGTTCGATACCGGCGTGCCGGCTGACGAAGGCAACGCCTTGGTCGGATCGGAAACGGTCGCCGTCGTCGTCGTGGCACCCGTCGGACCGTTGTTCACGGTGACGACGAGGTTCTTGCCATCGACGCGCGTGCGGTATGCCGACTCACGGAAAAGCTCGACCGTGACGCGGGTCTTGCCACCGGCGGAGACCACCGACACGCCCGATGTCGAACCCTTGCCGATATCGAGATGGCGGGTGCTGTAGCTGTTGGTGGTGTCCGGAAGGTCGATCGCGATACGCGGCGGATTGTTGGTCGTGAAGACCTTCGGATCCGGTGCCTTTTCCGAGAAAGCCAGCCGGAGTTCGATGCGGCCGCCGGGCTGCGCGTCGTAGCTCACGTTCTGCAACGTGTTCTCCGCCGACGCGGCACTGGCGAAACCGCCGGCGAAGGCCAGCGCGGTGCCGAGGATCCAGCGGCGCGTGCGAAGACGCGCGCTACCCGGCAGATGATTCAGTTTGGTCGTCATGTGCGTCGTCCCCGAGTTCTTATTTTTCGCCGACCGCGATGCTTGCCGGACGCTCCATCCAGCCGCCCGAGCCATTCGGCACCAGTTCGACCAGATCGATCCGATCCTCGCCAACGGCCGTGATGCGTCCGTAGGCCTGCCCCATGTACTCATTGCGATGGACACGATGGATCACCCCACCGGGATCCTTCACAAGCGCCTCCAGGTTTGCACCAGCACCAACCGTGCCAACCATCTTGAGAGCGTCGAGGCCGAACATTTCCAGGGGTTCCTTCGGACGGTTTTCGTCCGGACGGGGACCACTGGCGACGTTGCTGTCCATTTCAGCCGTGCTCGGGCTGAAGGGATCGCGCGCGCCCTGGTCCTGGTAAGCGAACGTCTCGAACGTGCGGATCACCGGCAACGGCGGGATCGGCTCGCCTTTCTTGTGTTTTTCGGCATCGACCCACTCGCGCAGGTCGGACGTGCCCTTGGTGCAACCGGCGAGCGAAATGACACCGAACAGTGCGACGGCCAGCGGGCGGGCGAGGGAGTAATGGCGATTCATCACTTATTCCCCTTCTGCAGCTTGCTCTTCGCCTGCGGCGTCTCGTCGTCCTCGAGGTAGCGATAGGTCTTCACGGTGCCCTGGAGAACCAGCTGGCCGTTGCCGGCCGCCTTCTTGTCGGTGCTCTTCGGGCTCAGCGAGACGTCGTGCAGCGTCAGAATCACGACGCGAGGCAACGAGGCCACGCCGCTGATGAAGGTGCCGAACTGGTGGTAAGTACCGACCATGCGCAGCGTGATCGGCTTCTCGGCGTAGAAGTCCTTCGGCGTTTCCGGACCGGGCTGGAACAGCTCGGTCTCGATGCCCGCGGCCAACGCCGTCTGCGAGATGTCGATCAGCAGCTCGGGCATTTCCGTCTTGCTCGGCAGCTGGCGCAGCAGGGTCCGCAACATGTCCTGCATGTCGGACAGCTGCTGCTCCAGGGCCTCGAGATTGGCGGACTTGGCCTGCTTCTGCGAGAACTCGGACTTGAGACTGGTTTCCTTGGACTCGGCGCTGGCCAGGTCGTCCTGCTGGCTGCTGATCTGGAAGTACCAGCCAGCCAGCACCACGATCACGAAGACCAGGCCGGTGAAAAACATCTTGATGGGCTTCGGCCAGCCACCGACGTTGTGCCGATCGAGATTGCGCAGATCGTCAAAGAATTTCATCGTTTGACTCCTGCCGGGGCGGCGGCAGCCGCAGGCGTGGCCGCCGGCGGAGTGGCAGGCGCAGCCGGTGCCGCCGCGGGCGCGGGGGCACCCGGGCTGGCCGTGACGGCATTGGCGGCGTTGACCAGCGGCGCGGGCACCGCGGCGGCCGGCGGGGCCACCGTGGAGGCACCGGCGGGGGCGCCGTCCTGCGGATTGTCGCCCGGGCTCTTCAGGTGGACGTCGAGACCGAAGGCATACGGCATGCGCGAGGCGTCATGCGTGTTCTCGGTCTTGCGCAGGTCGGCATGGCCCATCCAGGGCGACGCCTCGACGTTGCGCATGTACTCGGCCACGCTGGAGTTCGACTGGGCGACGCCATCGAGCGACATCGAGTCACCCGACTGCTTCATGCCGGCCAGGCGAGCCGATGCCGGGATCGTCTTCACCAGTTCGTCGAACAGGTGGACCATCTGCGAGCGATTGGCCTGCAGCTGTTCGATGATCTGCTTACGCTGGAGCAGATCGGCCCTGACCTTCTCCAGATCCTTGATCTTCGCGATGCGATCGTCGAGCTGCTTGATCTCGGTGGTCAGGTAGTCGTTTCGCTCGTTCTGGTTGTCGATCCGGGCGTCCATCCACAGCGACCAGCCGATCAGCACCACGAGGGCGGCGCCAAAGGCCAGGCCGAGCTGGATGTAGAACTCCCGCTCGCGCTGTTTACGGCGCTCGGCACGCCAGGGAAGTAGGTTGATCCGTGCCATCAGTCGAAGCTCCTCATGGCGAGGCCGACGGCAATCATCAGCGCGGGGGCGTCCTGGGCCAGGGTCTGTGCCTGCACGCGGCTGGACAGCGACATGCGCGCCAGGGGGTTGGCGACGACGCACGGCACACCCAGCTGCTGCTCGAGCAACTCGGTGATGCCGTCGATCGCGGCGCAACCGCCGGCGAGAACCACCTGGTCGACGCGGCTGTATTCGCTACCGGCGAAGAAGAACTGGAGCAGGCGGCTGACCTGCTGGACCAGCGACTCCTTGAACGGCTCCAGTGCCTCCATCTCGTACGACTCGGGCAGGCCGCCCTTGCGCTTGGCACGACCGGCTTCCTCATAGGAAAGGCCATAGCGACGCATGATTTCGTCGGTCAGCTGCTTGCCGCCGAAGACCTGCTCGCGCGAGTAGATGGTCCGCTGGTTCTTCAGTACCGCCAGCGTGGTCATGGTCGCGCCGATGTCGACCACCGCCACCAGGGCGTCGCGCGACACCGCGAGCTGGTCGGCGACCATCCCGAAGGCGTTCTCCATGGCGAAGGCCTCGACGTCGACCACCCGGGCGGTCAGACCGCCCAGGTCGAGCGCGGCGATGCGCATGTCCACGTTTTCGGTGCGCGAGGCCGCCAGAAGCACGTTATTCATTTCCGGGTTGTCGCGAACCGGCCCCATGACTTCGAAATCGAGGCTGACTTCCTCGATCGGGTAGGGGATGTACTGGTTCGCTTCGACCTGGATCTGCCCCTCGAGGTCGTCCTCGGAGAGATCGGCGGACATGGGAATGATGCGGGTGATCACGGCCGAACCCGCCACGGCTGCCGCCGCGTGCTTGAGCTTGGATCCGGACCGGGCCAGGGCGCGGCGAATGGCTTCGCCTACCGCCTCGACCTCGACGATGTTCTTTTCAACGACGGCATTTGGCGGCAACGGCTCAACGGCGTAGTGCTCGACGCGGTAGCGTCCACCTGCCTGACTGAGCTGCAGCAGCTTTACTGCGGTCGAACTGATATCGACGCCGATGAGCGGCGCCGCTTTGGGTGTAAAGAGCCCCACGTTGTCCCCCTTCCCCGCGCCTTGTCGGAATTGGTCTTCGGCGCGAAGGCATTAGATCTAAAACTTAACGGATTGGCAACGGGCCGTTTCAGCCCTTACCGGCACTAATTCACAAATCCTGTCACTGGGTTAGCGAAACCCTCTCACACCCCGTCGAACCCGGGTCACCCGCCCCACCCCCCGGCGAGGCTCTATACTCCGCGACGACCCATCCGCCGGTGACCCCCTCTCTTCCATGCGAATTCTCAAGCGTCTGCTGCGCATCGCGCTGTATCTCGCCCTGGCCGGCATCCTTTTCGTGGCGGGCGCCATCGGCGTCGCCTACTGGCTCCTGGCGCCACGCCTGCCTTCCGTGGCGGTCCTGCGCGACTATCACATGCAGGTTCCCTTACGAGTCCTGAGCTCGGATGGACGCCTGATCGCCTCCTTCGGTGAAACCCGCCGCGTCCCGGTCCACATCGCCGACGTTCCGGCACGCCTCAAGAATGCTGTCTTATCGGCCGAGGACGGGGATTTCTATAGCCACCCGGGTGTCGACTGGCACGGCATCGCCCGCGCGGGCATCCACGTGATCGTTTCCGGCGGTGACAAGGGACCCGGCGGCTCGACCATCACCCAGCAGGTGGCGCGCAACTTCTTCCTCAGCCCCGAGAAGCTCTATTCGCGCAAGCTGACGGAAGTCTTCATCGCGCTGCGCATGGAGAACGAGCTGACCAAGGACCAGATCCTCGAGCTCTACATCAACAAGATGTTCCTGGGCCACCGGTCCTACGGACTGGCCGCCGCGGCCTCGTATTACTACGGCAAGACCCTCGACCAGCTGACGGTGGCCGAATGCGCGTCGCTGGCGTCCACGTTCCAGTTGCCATCGGTGGTCAATCCGCTGAACAACCAGGCGCGACTGGTCACCCGGCGCAACTGGGTGCTGGGCCAGATGCTGTCGAACCGGTTCATCACCAAGGCCGAATACGACGAGGCCGTGAAGGAGCCCAACGACGCCTTCCCGCACGAGCAGCAGATCGAAGTCGATGCGCCGTACCTCGCCGAGATGGTCCGCCAGCAGGTGCTGGAGAAGCTGGGCAACGACGCCCTGACCGAAGGTTATGTCGTGCGCACCACCGTGCCGAGCGACAGTCAGGCCGCCGCCAACGACGCGCTGCGCGGACGCCTGTCCGCCTATGACCGCCGCCATGGCTATCGTGGCCCCGAGGGTCACGAGGAACTGCCCGCGCAGGCTGGCCCCGAGGACTACGACCGCGTTCTCGCGGGCTACACGAGCGTGGCCGGCATGATGCCCGGCATCGTGACCGCGACCGGCGCGAAGGAGGCCACGGTGTACCTATCCGCCAAGGAAACCGCCACCATCAGCCTCGAGTCGATCGCCTGGGCCCGGCCCTACGTGAACGAAGGGCGTGCGGGAGCCGCTCCGACACGCGTCGACACGGTGCTCAAGCGTGGCGACATCGTCCGCCTGATCCGCAGCGAGAAGGACGACCTGTCCGAGAACGCCAGCGCCGCCGATACCGCCAAGGTCAGCACCGAGTCCCATCCGGAGCCAGCCAAGGGGCCGTGGCGCCTGACCCAGATTCCCGCCGTGCAGGCCGCCCTCGTGTCGCTGGACCCGGAAGACGGCGCGGTCCGCGCACTGGTCGGCGGTTTCAGCTTCGTACGGTCCAAGTTCAACCGCGCGGTCATGGCCGCACGGCAGCCGGGTTCGAGCTTCAAGCCCTATCTCTACTCGGCCGCGTTCGAGCGTGGGTTCACACCCGCATCCATCGTCAACGACGCGCCGGTGGCCTTCCCCGACCCGTCGCGCCCCGACGGCATGTGGACACCCGCGAACGACGACGGAAAGTTCGCCGGTCCCATGCGCCTTCGCGAGGCGCTCGTACAGTCGAAGAATCTGGTCTCCGTCCGCCTGCTGGACGCGATCGGCCTGCGCTTCGCCCGCGATTACATGACGCGCTTCGGCTTCACGCCGGACGCCCTGCCCCAGAACCTCTCGCTGGCGCTGGGTACGGCCTCGGTCTCGCCGATGAGCATGGCGCGCGGCTATGCGGTGTTCGCCAACGGCGGGTACCTCATCACGCCCTACTTCATCTCGCGCATCGACGATCGCGACGGCAAGCCGGTTTACGTGGCGAACCCCGAGCGCGCGTGCTCGGATTGCCAGGAGCGCCTGCTCAATCCGACGCCCGCCGGCCCGCCGACCCAGCCATCGACGGCGCTGATCCCGGCCAAGCCGGCCGCCGCGAGCACGGCCGCCGGTAGCGGTACCGGCGATGCGGTGTTGCCTGCCGACGCCCACGACAATACCGCGCAGGCGCCCAAGCTGGCGCCGCACGTGATCGACGTGCGCAACGATTACCTGGTGACCTCGCTGATGCAGGACGTGGTCAAGCGCGGCACGGGCTCGGCGGCGCGCGCGCTCGGTCGCGACGATATCGCCGGCAAGACGGGCTCGACCAACGACCACCGCGACGCCTGGTTCGTCGGCTTCAACGGCGATGTCTCCACCGCCGTCTGGGTCGGCTTCGACGACTTCGGCTCCCTGGGTCGCGGCGAGTTCGGCGCCAAGGCGGCCTTGCCGATCTGGATGGACTACATGGGCGCCGTGCTAAAGGACAAGCCGTCGCATACGCTGGCCATGCCTCCGGGCATCGCCACGGTGCAGATCGATCCGGGCTCCGGCCTGCCCTCACCGGGCGGCATGAACGAAATCATGAAGGTCGAGGATGTCGATCGTCTTCGCGAACAGGCGGCGCAGAAACAGCAGGAGGATCAGCAGGAACACGCCTACGACATCTTCTGATACGTCCACATTACACACCACACGGGGGTGAGTCATGGCACGAGGCGAGCACCACAAGATCCATGCGCAGGACCGGACGCAGCGGCACCGCGTCCTCGTCGCCCAGGAGGCGGCGCGCCTGATGAGCGAGCATGGCATTCGTGACTTCCACCACGCGAAGCTGAAAGCGGCGGAGCGGCTTGGTATCGTCGACACCCAGGCCCTTCCGCGCAACAACGAGATCGAAGACGCGTTGCGCGAACACCAGCGCATCTTCCAGGCCGATACGCAGCCACAGGCCTTGCGGGCACGTCGCGAGGCAGCCATCGAGGCGATGCGGTTTCTGCGCGGGTTCGACGCACGACTGGTCGGCGCGGTGCTCGAAGGCACGGCGGACGAGCACTCGGCCGTCTGCCTGCACCTGTTCAGCGATGACCCTGAAGCGCCCGTGTTGTTCCTGCAGGAACAGGGCATTCCGCTGGAGACCCAGACCCGCCGGCTGCGCTGGTCCAACAACGAACAGAGCGAACATCCGGTACTGCTGTTCGGTGCGGACGGTATCCCGTTCGACCTGACCGTGCTGCCTCTGGACGCGCTGCGCCAGGCGCCGCTGGACCGTGTCGACGAACGCCCGATGCGCCGCGCCACCGCGTCGATGGTGCAGAACCTGCTGGCGGAAGAGGACGTAGCCGCTTACAACGCGGCCATGTAGGAGCGCGCCCCGCGCGCGAAAAGCCAACAGGGCGGTGACGGGGTACCGCTTCATCGCTCCGTTGGCTTTTCGCGCGCGGAGCGCGCTCCTACCGCGCTAAAAAAAACCCCGCTTTCGCGGGGTTTCTTTTTTAGCGCTTGTCGTTCGGAATGTAATCGCGAACGTCGGCACCGGTGTAGATCTGACGCGGGCGGCCGATGCGGGCCCCCGGGGTTTCGTGCTGCTCGATCCAGTGGGAGATCCAGCCCGATGTACGCGCGATGGCGAACATCACGGTGAACATCTCGGTCGGGATGCCCAGCGCCTTGTAGATGATGCCCGAGTAGAAGTCGACGTTCGGATAGAGCTTGCGCTCCACGAAGTAGTCGTCCTTCAGCGCGGCTTCTTCCAGCTTCATGGCGACGTCGAGCAGCGGATCGTTGACGCCGAGCTCCTCGAGCACCTTGTGGCACATCTCGCGGATGATCTTGGCGCGCGGATCGAAGTTCTTGTAGACGCGATGGCCGAAGCCCATCAGACGGAAGGAGTCGTTCTTGTCCTTCGCACGCTTGACCGCGGTCTCGACCTTGTCGGCGGTACCGATTTCTTCGAGCTGCTTGAGCACGGCTTCGTTGGCGCCACCGTGCGCCGGGCCCCAGAGCGCGGTGATGCCGGCGGCAACGGACGCGTACGGGTTGGCACCGGTCGAGCCGACCAGACGGACCGTCGACGTCGACGCGTTCTGTTCGTGATCGGCGTGCAGGATGAAGAGCAGGTCGAGCGCCTTGGCGACCACCGGATTCAGTTCGAGCGGCTCGCTCGGCACTTCGAACATGGTGTGCAGGAAGCGGGTGACGTACTCGAGGTTGTTGCGCGGGTAGCGCGTCGGCCAGCCGATCGAATGACGGTAGATAGCGGCCGAAATGGTCGGCATCTTGGCGATCAGACGGATGGCGGCGAGCTTGCGGTCTTCCGGGTTATCGACATCGAGCTTGTCGTGATAGAACGCCGACAGCGACGCGATCGACGCGGCCAGCATGGCCATCGGATGCGCGTTGTGATGGAAACCCTTGAGGAAGTCCTTAAGGTTCTCGTGCATCATCGAATGATGCGTGACCTCACCGGAGAACTTCTCGAACTCCGGCTTCGTCGGCAGTTCGCCGTTGAGCAGCAGGTACGAGGTCTCGAGGAAGGTGGACTTCTCGGCCAGCTGTTCGATCGGGTAGCCGCGGTACAACAGGACACCCTTGTCGCCGTCGATGTACGTAATGGCGCTCTTGGTGCTGGCGGTGCTGCCGTAACCCGGATCGTACGTGAAGTAACCGGTGTCCTTGTACAGCGTGCCGATGTCGACGCACTCGGCGCCGAGCGTGCCGCCGATGACCGGCAGTTCGCTCACGGGCTTGTTGGATTCATCGACCAATTTGACGGTTTTGGCGTCGGAC
>Ga0182005_1000112_pt1 | contig 58115 bp, 57 predicted proteins | sample Sormic07211103_1_FD_123021 | JGI IMG/M metagenome (GOLD analysis project Ga0182005, IMG submission 123021) | Rhizosphere microbial communities from Sorghum bicolor, Mead, Nebraska, USA - 072115-103_1 MetaG | ecosystem: Host-associated > Plants > Roots > Rhizosphere | place: USA: Nebraska... | reverse complement strand
CCCCGGGGACGCGCGTGAGCGCCCTTGCACAGCGCATGGCCGACGTGGCTCGCGACGACGGCGCCCTGCTACGCGACGACGGCACCCTGGACGCCGCGGCGGCGGACCTCGCCATGATCGCCTCGCGCGCAGGCGGAGCCCCGCTGCCCGCCTCCGTGACGATGAGTGAGCTGCTCGTCGGGGGCAGTGCCTATGCGGGCGCTTTCGTCGTCAAAGACGGCAGCCGGCCCGACCTCGTCCTCGCCTTCACGCCCGACCGTGGATGGGAACGCTTCGACGGTGTGGAAACGCTCCGGCAGGTGCTCGACCATCGCTTGCGCCAGGCACTCGCGTCGGGTCATGGCCTGGTCGCCGTCGACGACGCCTCGCCGCTCGTGCTCGGCGAGGGCGTGGCGGTAAGCGAACGTCCCCTGGGCGAACAACCTTTCGCACGCCTCGCGGAACGCATTGTCGCGACCCAGGCCGGGAAGATCGGCAGCGCATGGGATCGGTTCGCCGCGGGCGACTGCGACGTCGCCGGTCTGGTGGACCATGTCACCGCAGCCTTGCGCCTGTCGTCCTACGTCGATGTTCACGCTGCGCTCGATCAGCGCGACATACGGCTCGCGGAAGCGATCGACGAGGCACGTTTGCGCGACGTTCCCGTCGCCGTGCGTGACGACTGGTATCGCGCCCGCGCCGATTACCGGAACACGATGCAGGGCATGGGCGAAGCGAGGCGCGGTGAAGGCATGACCGAGGCCCTCTCGCTCGACGCCTTCGTGCGCGCGCAGCTCGCGGCGCGGCTCATACCGCTGGGCATCACGGACGATCCATCCACCCTCTCGGTCACCATGGCGGACATGCCGACCGGCGATCCGATCGCCACGCTGTCCATGCTGTTCGGCGGAACGCAGGGGCGGAAGGTGCCGCTGGTCGCGCTGGCGTTGCGCAATATCGCGTCGCATGGCCTGTCCGTGGGCGCGGTATCGCGCGACGACGGGCAGCCACTGTCCGTACCCCTGAACGGTGCGGCGCTCGCGACAATGATCCGCGAGCTCGACGCGGGGCGGCGCTACGCGGAATACCTCGAGTCGCGTCTGCGTTCGACACCGGCCGGAGCGACGTCGCGCGATTTCGCGATCGCGTTGCAGCAGGCGCGGATGCGGTTCGAAGCCACCGACGCGCGGATCGCCTATTACCGCCGGGACGAGCCGCGAAGCTTCTACGACGATCAGGGCGAGTTCGGCTACCGGCTGCTCGCCGCCGCGCTCGATGCGCCAACGCCAGGACGGCGTGCGAAGGTACTCGGTCACGACGTCGTCGTTCACCAGCTCACGTTCAAGGGCGTACCTCTATCGGACATGGTCTTCGTCGCCCCGCGTGACAGCCGTGCCTCGTCGCGTGTGGTTTTCTATACACCCGACGCGCCGGATGGTCGCACGTATCGCGAGTTCGCTTCGCGCGCCGAAGCGGCACGGGAATTCCTGCTCAATCCCACTTTCGAAAGCTACCTGCTCGACCGGCTTCCCGCGGAATTCGCGCAGACCGAGCAGAACGGCAGCCGGCGGTTCCGCATGAGCGACGGTTCGCGTCTCGCGAACTGGGTCCTGTCGCAGCAGGGAAATGCGGGCCAGTCGCGCACGGACAGTCCCTTCGAAGAGCGTGAGGTTCGCGACGATTTCCTCAAGGCCATGTACGACGCCTCCGTCGATCACATGCTGCACGATGTGCGCGCGGGGTCCCGGACGACCGGCGAGGCCGATGCCGAGGGGCGCCAGGCCGTACTCGCGTCGCTCATGTCCGTCATCGCCTGGCAGGAACGCGCCGTCGCGCACACCGTGTCCAGCGTCGTGCAGTCGGTGCCGCGCACGTTCCAGGCGTCCTGGCGCTTCTATGACAACGTCAGGGCGGGCGACTACTCGCAGGCTTACCTCGACATCGTCGATGGCTATACCTCGGCGCTGAACGTCATCGGCCTTCGTCCGGTGCTGCCACGCGTCGCCGGTGCGATGGTACGCGCGCGGGCTTCGTCCACCCTGCTTACGCCGACGCGGCGAAGCATCACCCGGGCCGACGCCGTGTTCGAATCACGCTTCGAGGCCGCCGTCGATCTGTCGGGAGCGACGCGCAGTTCGGAAGGTTTCCACGTGACGGGCGGGCGGCATTACCTGCGCCAGCATGACAAGGTCTACGGCGTCCGCTACGACCGCGAACACGCGACCTGGCGTCTCACGCGCGCGGGCGCACCCGATGCGAACTTCACGGGGCCGGCGATCGCCCGCTCGCCGGACGGCGTGTGGACGTATCGGCGTGACGTCGGCCTGCTCGGCGGCGCACCGCATGCGGTCACTCCGGAGATGCACGTGCTGCTGCGCAACCGGGGTCTCACCGATCCGGAGGTCGGCGCACTCAACCTGGCCCAGCGCGACATCCTCCTGCGCGAGCTGTCGCGGCTCGCCGGGGGCTCGGACGAGGCGGTCCAGGTGCTTCGCGGCACCGGAACCGCCGCTGTGCCGGCAGGCGCCCACGCATCGACCTGGCGCGAAGCGCTGCGTCTTGCCCGTCACCTTCCCGGAGCCCCCATCAACCGCTCGCTCGTGGCGTCATCCCGACTCGTGCACGACCTCAGTGTGGGCACGGCACCCGCGAACATGGTGGTCGTTCCGCCGTCCGAGTGGCCGGCGACCGTGTGGTATTACCTGCCGCGCGATCAGGCGGACCTGTTCCGGGGCGCTGCCGTCTCGATACGCCAGCACCGGCTGTTCACGCACACCGGGATTCCCGTCTATTCGCACTCGCCCTACACCGCGTTTCCCGGAATCGCCGGCGCCACGTACGGGTCGCTCAAGGGAGCGTGGCTGCGCATCGACCTGCGAACGATCGCCACACGGCAGACCGGGTCGTTGCTGCCTCCATTCGACCTGCTGCGGTACGGTATCGGCGATCCCGGAACCCTCACGATCCGGCCGAGACTGCCGACCGGCGCGCCGCGGGCGGCCCCGCCGAACGTATGGCTATGGGGGAACGAGTTCGAACTCGGCACCTGGCCGCGCCTTCCGCGCTGAAGGCCAACCCGTCGATCCGGTGCGTAACGCGCCGGATCGATCCGGGCATGAATGGCATACTGGGTGCTTCCTTCCACCGGAATCCCGCAATGCGCCTGCTTCCCGTCCTTGCCCTGACCATGACGTTTCCCGTTGTGGCTTTCGCGGCCGACCCGCACTCGTACGCCCAGCCTGACGCCGTCCGCGTCACCCACCTGAATCTCGACCTGAAGCTCGACTTCGGCAAGCGCGAACTGGCCGGCGACGCCACGCTCGATCTGGACTGGAAAGATGCCAGGGCGAAGGACCTCGTACTCGACACGCGCGACCTCAAGATCGCCAGCGTCGATGCCGTCGATGCGAACGGCAAGACCTCTTCGCTGAAGTTCGCTCTCGCACCGCGCGACAAGGAACTGGGGTCGAAGCTGACGATCCAGGCACCGGCGCACCCCGCCAGCGTGCGTATCGCGTACACGACCGTGCCGGAGGCCTCGGGCCTGCAGTGGCTGACGCCCGAGCAGACGGCGGACAAGAAGCAGCCCTTCATGTTCTCGCAGTCGGAGTCCATCCACGCCCGTTCCTGGGTACCGCTGCAGGACTCTCCCGCCATCCGCTTCACCTACGACGCGCACATCAGCGCACCGAAGGACGTCCGCGTGGTGATGAGCGCGATCAACGACGCGAAGCACCCGCTGAACGGCGACTTCCGTTTCGACCAGCCGCATCCGATCCCCTCGTACCTGCTGGCCATCGCGGCGGGCGACATCGCGGTGAAGGAAACCGGACCACGCAGCGCCGTTTACGCCGAACCCAGCATCGTCGGCAAGGCCGCGCACGAATTCGAAGACACCGAGAAACTGATCGCCACGACGGAGAAGCTGTACGGGCCGTATGCGTGGGGTCGCTACGACATCCTCGTGTTGCCGCCGTCCTTCCCCTTCGGCGGCATGGAAAACCCGAACATGACCTTCGCCACGCCGACGGTGCTCGTCGGTGACAAGAGTCTCGTCTCGCTGGTATCGCATGAGCTGGCCCATTCGTGGTCGGGCAACCTGGTGACCAGCGCCGCGTGGCGCGACATCTGGCTCAACGAAGGTTTCACCACCTACGTACAGGGACGCATCACCGAGGCCGTTTACGGCAAGTCACAGGCCGACGAGGAAGCCCTGCTTTCCGCTCGCGAACTCGAAAAGACGATCGGCGCCATGCCCGCCAACACCCAGAAGCTCACGCCGGACGCACGTGGCGTCGGCGCGGACGACTCCCTTTCCTCGGTCGCCTACGACAAGGGGTCGTGGTTCCTCCGTACCCTGGAGCAGCGTTTCGGCCGCGACACCTTCGATGCCTATCTGAAGGGTTACTTCGCGCACTTCGCTTTCCAGAGCATCGACACCGACACGATGTTCGCGTATCTGAAGGCCAACCTGCTCGATAAGTACCCGGGCAAGATGAGCGAAGCCGAGGCACGCGCGTGGATCTGGCAGCCGGGCATTCCGAAGAACGCACCGCTGCCGACCTCCGCGCGCTTCGACGGCATCGACAAACAGCGGGACGCTTTCCTGGGCGGTACCCTGCCGGCGGACAAGCTCGAGGCGAAAACCTGGAATACCCAGGAATGGATGTACTTCCTGGATCGCATGCCGGACGTCCCGCCGCTGGCGAAGATGAAGGAGCTGGACGCCGCCTGGCATCTCACCGGTACGCCCAATGCCGAAATCGGCATGCGCTGGTATGCCCATGCGATCGCCGCCGGCGACAAGGACGTCTGGACCGCCGCGGCCGAACACATGACCCGGATTGGCCGCCTGTACCTGACGACGCCGGTCTATCGGGCGTTCGCGCGGACGCCGGAGGGTCTCGCATACGCGAAGGCAACCTACGCCAGGGCGAAGAGCGGCTACCACCCGATGACGCAGCAGGCGGTGGAGCGCATCCTCGCCGGGACGTCGAAAAAGAACTGACCGCAGGTTCCTGCGCGCCGCTCCGGCGGCCGCGGGGCTTGCATCCTGCTCCCACGCCCCGCATCTTGCGGGGCGTCCTTCGTTCCAGGCTTCCGATTTCATGGCAAAGACCCCCATCCCGGCCACCACCACGTCGCGCCCCCTCTGGCAGCGCCTGTTGCTGCGGCGACTCAAGTTCCTCATCGTCGTCGCGGCGGTGCTGGGCGTAGGGGCCGGAGGCGTCTACCTGTTCGCGCCATCCCTGTTGCTGAAGGCGGACGCCGCGCGTCTCGCGATGGCGGCACACATGGAGGAGAAGCAGGTCGTGGCGGGCGATACGACCTGGTCTTACTACGAGGGGGGAACCGGCCCCACTATCGTGCTGCTGCACGGCTTCGCCGCCAACAAGGAAACCTGGCTGGAAATGGCCAGGGGCCTGACCGATCACTTCCATGTCGTCGCACCGGATCTGCCCGGCTGGGGCGAATCGTCGCGCAACGACAACGGCGACTACGGCATTCCCGCACAGGCGGCACGCATCGAAGCGTTCGCGGCGGCGACGGGACTGCAGCATTTCCTGCTGGTTGGCCAGTCGATGGGCGGCGCGATCGCCGGTGTCTACGCAAGCGAACACCCGGACCGGGTCGCGAGCCTCGTGCTCATGAGTTCGCTCGGACTGACCTTCAAGGGCAACGACTTCGTTCGTGACGTGAAGGCCGGCAAGAATCCGTTCCTGCTCAAGGACCGCGCCGACCTCGAAGCCCTTCTCGCGCGGATTTTCCTCAAGCCACCGCATATTCCGGGGCGTCTCGAGGACGCGATACTGGACCGTAACGCGAAGGACCACGAGTTCATCGCGCGTACGTTCACCCAGCTGAAAGACCCTGCACAGGCCTACGCGCTCGATCCCGTCATCGGCACATTGCCCATGCCGGTGCTCGGCATGTGGTGCCGGGACGACAAGATCATCGACGTCTCCGCACTGGATACGCTGCGCAATGGTCTGAAGAGCTCGCCAGCCATCAGCGTGACGATCATGAATGGTTGCGGGCACATGCCGATGCTCGAAAAACCCGATGAGACGGCGCGGGTCATCACGGGTTTCGCGCTGGCGCATTGAGGTGGCTTGTCATCGCCAGCGAGCCTGGCGATTCAGTCCGCGACGTCGGCCACCAACCGGTCCAGCTGCATCTTCAATCCGCTGCCATGCGCGCGGAGCCAGTTCCGCTGTTCCTTCCAGTCCGGGAAAATGCCTTCGACCCAGTGCCAGAAGCGCGGTGAGTGATTGCGCACCTTCAGATGACACAATTCATGGACGAGCACATAGCGTAGTGCCGCGGGTGGCGCCAGCGCGAGGGCGAGATCCAGATTGATGCGATCGCGCGTATCCAGACTGCCCCAGAGACTTTTCAACGGGCGGATCTTCAAGGCGGTGGGCGCCGCGTTGATCATCGGGATATAGGCCGGCAGCCAGCGCGAGACGTCCTTTCGGATCTGTGCTTCGAAGTGGGTGGCAAGCAGACCGCGAGCCACGAGCAACGCCCGCGTGTGCGGACGTGGAATGACAAGGGTGAGGCCGTCCGCCGTCTGATCCACGCGGGGATAGGGACCCTCGGCCCAGTCAAGCGCGATTTCTTCGCCGCGGAACGGGAACGTCGTCGGCACACCGACTTTCAGCCGCGGAAGCGGCTCGGCATCGAGGTGAAACTCGCCAAGCTTCTGCTCGAGCCAGTCGGCATGATGACGGAGAAAGGCCGTCATCTGCGCCGTGTGCGTACCGTTGGGATAGGTGAGGCGGGCACCCTTGGGGGTGACGGTCAGGCGCAACCGACGCGCGCGCGGGTGCGCCGACTTGAGCACGCGAATCGTGCCTCCGGTCGGCGTCGACAGCTCCAGCCACTCACTTTCTTCCGATGCCATGTCGCGAGTCTCTTTTCGATCCCGACGAACATCCCACCAACCCATATCAATTCCTGCGACGCGGCGCCTGAATCACTCGGGGCGCGGCAACTTGAACCATTCTTCCAGCTTGCCGAGGAGTCGCGCGTACTCGCCTGCCATCAGGGCGAAATTCGCGTCCATCTCCGCGGCAGCCGATTCAGGGCTGTCGCCCTGCTCGTCCAGCACCACATCCGTGAACTTGATCTTACGCAGAATCAGGTCTTCACCGAGCACGAATGAGATGCGGTCGTCGAAGACCAGGCCGAGCTGAAACACCTGCTTACCCGTACGCAGATGCTCACGGATCTCATCGGTGTCGAGATCCTGTCGGCGGCAGCGCGCGATAGCACCGGAGGCAGTGGCCGGGTCGCGCAATTCGCATTCGTCGCCAAGAGCCAGACCCGCCGGCAATTCTCCGGTGGCCACCCAGTGAGTCATGAGGATGCGCGGCGATTCCTCCGGCGCCAGCGGCACGGCCGGAAAGCTGCCCAGCGCCTCACGGATCTGGCTGAGCGTGTTCTCAGCCGACTTGCGACTGGATGTGTCCATGACCAGCCAGCCGTGCTTCTTGTCGGCATAAGCGGACATACGCGACGTACGCACGAAGGCGCGCGGCAGCAGCTCGTTCATGACGTCGTCTTTCATGCGCTTCCGCTCGCGACCGCCGACCTTGCGGCCCTCTTCGTCGACGATCTTCTGCACGCGGTTGGCCAGCTCGTCGTTCACCACGGACGTCGGCAGGAGCTTGTCTTCGCCGGCGACGGTGACCATCGTGTTGCTGGCGACGGAATGGGTCAGTGCTTCTTCCTTGCGGCCGAGCGGGGAGATAAAGCCGCGCGTCGACATTTCCATCGGACCCACGGAACGAAGGCGATGCTCGGGCAGCACCTCGTCGAGGCGCTGGAGGTCGGCGGCGACCGGCTCGGAGAAACGGAACAGTGTCAGGTTGCGATAGAACATGGATCGACGATTCTCTTGCGAATGAGGGACCGCGGCGGGCGCGAGGCGCCGCCGGCGTAGGAGCGCGGAATGACGGTCAGACGACCTGGGCGATCGCGGAAGCGACGCGGTCCAGATTGCCGTCGTTGAGCGCGGCGACGCAGATACGGCCGGTACCGACGGCGTAGATGCCGAACTCGGTGCGCAGGCGATCGACCTGCGCCGACGAAAGACCGGAGTAGGAGAACATGCCGCGCTGTGCTTCGATGAAGCCGAAGTCGCCGTGCTTCGCCAGTCGCTCGACCAGACCACGACGCATGGCGCGGATGCGATCGCGCATCTCGCCCAGCTCGGTTTCCCACTGCGCGCGCAGCTCGGCGTGGTTGAGCACCGCCGAGACGACGGCGGCACCGTGGGTCGGGGGGTTGGAATAGTTGGTGCGGATGACGCGCTTGAGCTGCGACTGCACGCGAACGGCTTCGTCATGCGAACCGGTCACGATGGACAAGGCACCCACGCGTTCGCCGTACAGCGAGAACGACTTCGAAAACGAGCTCGCGACGAAGAACGGCAGGCCGGCATCGGCAAAGAGGCGCACCGCGATGGCGTCGGCTTCGATACCGTCGCCGAAGCCCTGATAGGCGATGTCGAGGAACGGCACGAGGTCGTGCTTGCGCACGGCCTCGATCACGCGCACCCAGTCCGCCTCGACGAGGTCGACACCGGTCGGGTTGTGGCAGCAGGCGTGCAGGACGACGATCGCGCCCCTGGGCAGCTTCGCGAGGCCGCCGAGCATGGCGTCGACGTCGACACCGTGCGTCGCGGCGTCGTAATACGGGTAGTCGACGACCTCGAAGCCCGCTCCTTCGAACAGCGCGCGGTGGTTTTCCCAGCTGGGGTTGCTGATGGCCACGGGCACCGACGGGTTCAGGCGCTTGAGGAAGTCGGCGCCGACTTTCAGAGCGCCGGTGCCGCCCAAAGCCTGGGCCGTGACGACGCGGCGATCGGCAAGCAGCGGGGAGGCGGCACCGAACAGAAGGTTCTGTACGGCGCTGTCGTAGAGGGCGATGCCGTCGATGGGCAGGTAACCGCGCGGCAGCTGCGCCTCGAGGCGGGCTTTTTCGGCCTCACGCACGGCGCGCAGGAGCGGCACATGGCCGTTGGCGTCGTAGTACACGCCAACGCCAAGGTTGACCTTGTCGGTGCGGGTGTCTGCGCCGAACGCTTCGTTGAGGCCGAGGATCGGATCGCGCGGTGCGAGTTCGACGGAAGAGAAGAGAGTCATGGTCGGCAGGCCTTGAAGCGGGTAGAGGAAATGATCAGTCGTTATCGTCACCGGCGTCGCCGCCGGTCAGCCAGGCATGTGCGTCGGCGCGTGCCGCGCCTTCGCGTGCGCCCAGCGCCGCGAAGTCGAACAGGCTACGGTCCGTCAGCTGTGAGGGCGCGATATTGCCCATCGCCCGGAAAATCGTTTCGCTGCGGCCGGGATGGGACTTCTCCCATTCCTGCAGCATGCGTTTGACCACCTTGCGCTGCATGTTCTCCTGCGAACCGCACAGGTTGCAGGGAATGATCGGAAACGCGCGAGCCTCCGCGTAAGTCTCGATGTCATCCTCGCGGCAGTACGCAAGCGGGCGAATGACGACATGGCGACCGTCGTCCGAGAGCAGCTTCGGCGGCATGGCCTTGAGGCTGCCCTGGTAGAACATGTTCAGGAAGAACGTCCCCAGGATGTCGTCGCGATGGTGACCGAGAGCGATCTTGGTGATCCCGTTGTCCGACGCCCACTGGTACAGCGCTCCCCGCCGCATGCGCGAGCAGAGGCTGCACATGGTCTTGCCCTGCGGAATCACACGGGTGACGACGCTGTACGTGTCCTGCTCGATGACGTGGAACGGCACGCCCCGCCCTGTCAGGTACTCCGGCAGCACGTGCGCGGGGAAATCCGGCTGCTTCTGGTCGAGATTGACCGCGATCAGTTCGAACCGGACGGGTGCCTTCGCCTGCAGCGACAGCAGCATGTCCAGCATCGTGTAGGAGTCCTTGCCGCCGGAGAGGCAGACCATGATGCGGTCGCCGTCCTCGATCATGCCGAAGTCGGCGATCGCCTGGCCGACCTGGCGACGCAGGCGTTTGGCCAGCTTGCCGGCTTCGTAGCTCTGCTTGCGTGTGGCGTCGGGCGTGGCGGACATGCTCAGGCAGTATTCGGAGGGGACGGCCCCCTATTGTAGCCGCTGCGGGACCCCGCGCCCGGGGTTACAATCGTCGCTCCCCTCCTCGCCCGGCCCAACGCCATGCAGGTCCAGGATCCTCACGAGCTCCAGCAGCGCCTCGCCGAACTGAAGGTCGAGCATCGCGACCTCGACGCCGCCATCGACCATCTGGCCGCCGCCATCAGCCGCGACGAGCTCCAGCTGACCCGCCTGAAAAAGCGTAAGTTGCTGCTGAAGGACACCATTTCCCGTATCGAAAGCCGGCTCATCCCGGATCTGGACGCCTGAAGGACGCTGATGGACCCCGTTCGCCTGGAAAACCCCTACGTCAGCCTCGAGCCGCTGCAACTGGCCCACATCGAGCCGCTGGAGCGCGCGGCGGCGGACGGTGACCTCTGGAAGCTCTGGTTCACCTCGGTGCCCGCCCCGGGCCGGATGACCGACTACGTCGAAGCGGCGCTGCGCGGCCAGGAAGAGGGCCGGATGTCTCCCTGGGCGATCCGCGAGAATGCCTCCGGCGAGATCGTCGGCAGCACGCGCTACTACGACATCGTGAACGATCCGTCCCGGTTGGCCATCGGCTACACCTGGTACGCCCGGCGCTGGCAGCGCAGCCATGTGAACACGGCAAGCAAGCACCTTCTGCTGTCCAACGCCTTCCAGAACGTCGGCGCCGTGGCCGTCGAATTCCACACGGATGCCTACAACCAGGATTCCCAGCGAGCTATCGAGAAGCTGGGGGCCAGGCGTGAGGGCGTGCTTCGGGCCCATAAGCGTCGTCCCGACGGATCGCTGCGTGACACCGTCTGCTACAGCATCCTCGCCACCGAGTGGCCGGATGTGGACAAGTGGCTGCAGTTGCGGCTCGCGCGGCTGGCTCCGCCGCAGGCCTGAGGGACCGCGGCGCTCAGCGCGCCGCCACCGCCTCCGGGTGCGACGGCCGCACGATCAGCGTCGCCGTCATGCCCGCCGACAACACCACGCCCGCCGGCAGGTGGTCGCTGTCGATCCGCACCCGGACCGGCACGCGTTGCGCCAGGCGCACCCAGTTGAAGGTCGGATTCACATCGGCCAGCAGGTCGCTTCCGGTCGGGTTGTCGGCGTCGGTGATGCCGCGGGCGATGCTCTCCACGGTGCCTTTCAGGCGCGCACCACCGCTCATCAGGCGGATATCCACCGGATCGCCGATGCGCAGGCCCGGCAACTTGGTTTCTTCGAAGTAGCCGTAGATCCAGTAGGAATGGCTGTCGATCAGGGCGAGGCGGGCCGTGCCGGCACTGGCGTAGTCGCCGACGCGGACGTCGAGATTGGTGACGAAGCCATCCACCGGCGCGCGCACCTCCGTGCGGTCGAGATTGAGCTGCGCGGAAGCGAGTTCGACCTGAGCCTGCGCAACGGCGGCCAGTGACTGCTGCTGCGCCGCACTGGCCTGCTTCGTGCTGGCCTGCGCCTGCTGCCAGCCTGCCTTCGCGGCATTGGCGGCGGCCATGGCGTTAGCCTTGTCTTCCGCCGAGATCACGTTGTTGATCAGTTTCTGGCGGCGCTCGGACTGCGCCTCGTACATCTCGAAATTGGAGCGGCTCTGCAACGCGCCAGCCTGGGCCGCGTTGATGCTCGCCCCCGCGGCGCGCGCCGCCGCCTCGGCGGCATTGAGGTTGGCCTCGGCCTGCGCGACAGCGTTGAGGTAGCGCGCCTTGTCGACGACGAAGAGCAGGTCGCCCTTCTTCACCGTCTGGTTGTCGATGACCTTGACGTCCGTCACCAGTCCGGCGACGTCGGGAGCGATACGGACGATCTCCGCCCGCACGCGCCCGTCACGCGTCCATGGCGAATACATGTAGTGCTTCCACATGGCATGTCCGACGAAGGCGGCGATGACCACGACGACCGCGGTAACGGCGAAACGAATGATGCTGGCGAGTTTCATGAGGGTTCCACTCAGAACATGAACAGCGCGAAGGCGCCGAAGACACAGACGAAGACAGCGAGACGAAACAGCGGCGGGTGCCACACGAGCCGGTACAACCCCAGGCGACCCGCAATACCGTCCAGCAGCCACAACAGCAGCAGCGCCAGGACGAAGAAGACGAGCAGGCCGGGAACGAGCGCGTCGCCGAGTGCGATTTCACGAGGCATGAGCGATGTCCTTGGTGAGCGAGGCGTCTGGCATATAGGCGGCGAGGACGGATTCGCCATCGAGCAGCGCCATGCGGACGAGATGGAGGTGTTCGAGCAGATGAGCGACACCCTCATGCTCACCCACGCTGGCGATGGCGGTCGCGACGGCGTCGCGCGCCAGCAGGTAGCCGGCCGCATCGGGCTTCTCGTAGAAGCGCGCCAGCGTGCGCAAGGCGTCGTCGAGATAAGGACGAAGCGTCGGCGGCACATCCCCGCGCGCCATGTCGTGACGGAGTTCGATCAGCGCGCGCCCGGTCTCGTGGACCGCGAGGGCCCAGGCGATCAGGGACCGCGAGTCCGCACTGCCCGGCTGGGTCTGCGCGACGACCTGGCTGACCAGATCGTAGTTGACGCTTTCGAACCGATGGCGAAGGCCCGGCAGCGGCGCTTCGGCGGCAAGCGCGACCTGCCCGCGCAGACGGGCCAGCTGGCGCCGGCGCAGCCACGCGCTGCCGATGGCTGGCGGAATCACGACGAACGAGACGGCGGCGGCGCCAAGTCCCACGACCTGGGCGATGGCGTCATTGATGAAGTGAGCGGGATCGTAAACCTGCACGTTCTTCAGCGAGAGGATGTAGGCGAAGCCCATCGCCCAGCCGAGTCCATAGAACGCGAGACGCTGCGTCATCATCATGACCAGCCCGAGGGCCAGGAAAGGTGCGACGCACACGACGAGCAGCCCATACCCGTCGACCTGGGTCAGCAGGAGAAACTCGCAGATAAATCCGACCGCCATTCCCGACAGATAGCCGAGCATGACCTGCCAGGTCACGCGCGTCGGATTGGGAATCGTGGCGAAGAGGCCCGCGAAGACCGTCGCCAGCAGCATCGCGCTCGAGCCCAGCGGCCATGCGCTGTAGATCCAGAACGCACCGAGCACGAGCATCGTCAGCGTCGTGCGAAACGTGGCAAGGCCCGCACCGAGGAAGTCGTTACCGCGATCGAAGCGCACGCGCTCGGCGGAGCCGGCGATCACCCGCGGCGTCTGCAGCGACGCCGCGGCGTCGACGTAACCGTGCAGCTCATCGACGAAGCGGGTCAGCAGCGAGGCGCCCGTATCGAAGTCACGCACGTCCTGCGAGTCGGACAAGGACGCGCGCAGGCCCGGAACCGATGCGCGCATCGTGTCACGCGCCGACACCAGCCTGGGCAGCAGGACACGGGCGGCGGCGCCGGCCTCGATCGGCGCATCGAGCGCCTCACCGATGGGCGCGTAAAGCCGGATGAGCGTATCCGCGGCGAGATCGCGCTGCGCGCGCTTCAGCCGGTTGATCAGGTGATGCAGCGACTGGAAGCTGGTCGACGCGGCCATGAAGCGCTGGTTGAAAAGACGCAGGTGATTGCTGCGCGCACGCGCTTCGGCGTCCTCGAAAATCACCGAGCTGCGCAGGTCTTCGAGCGTCACGGCGGCGCGCACGAAGCGCAGGTGCGCTTTCTCCATGGTGTCACGCGCGATGCTTCCCCCCGTGCTGTCGCGGACGAAGCCGACGAAGCCCGCGAACTGCTCGCGGGCCGCGCGACGCAGGACGTCACGCATGCGACTCGGGAAAACGATGTCATTGACCAAGCCACTGACCATCAGGCCCAGCAGCACCTCGCTGATGCGAGCCCACGAAGAGTCGAAGACGCCGGGCGGATTGTCGATGACGGGAATGGCGACGATGGCCGCCGTGTAACCGCCCAGTACGAACGCGTACGACTTGAAGTTACGGTACAACGTGGCACCGCCGGCGCAGACGCCGATCCACAGCGACAGCGCGAGAAGGAAGAGGTCGCGCTCCTGCGGGAAGGCGGCCACGATGGCGATCGCCGCCGTGGCGCCCGCGAGGGTGCCGATCGCACGATAGAAGCTCTTGGCCAGCACCATGCCCGACTGGCGGTTGGCGACAATGACCGTGGTCAGCATCGCTGTCGAAGGCGCCGGCAGGTCGAGTCGCATGGCGAGCCAGCCCGTCAGGAAAAAGGCGATCAGCGTCTTGACCACGAACAGCCAGACGTTGACCTCCTCGCGCAGCGTCTCGACGACGATCTGGCGGGTGTCGGGGGTGGCGTTTTGTAGGCCGGTGGCAGACATGGCGCGCCCTGGTTACTCCCCGAATCCAGCCAGCATCTTCTTCAGCAGGCCTTCCAGCAGCGCCTGTTCCGATGGCTGCAGATTACGGGTCTGCCGATGAAGCAGCGTGACGATATCCGGCAGGAAGCTCTCGATCAGTTCGAGGCCCTCGGGCGTCAGGGTCAGGGTCACCTTGCGGCGATCCTCGTCGCTGCCGGTCCGCACGATGTAGCCCTTGTCGTAGAGCTGGGTCGTCAGCCGGGTGATGTTGGCCGACTTCTCCCCGGCGGCCTCGGCCAGCTGCGACGGATTCATCGCGCTGTCCGGCGAACCGTAGAGCATCATCAGGATGTTGTACTCGGGATGGTTCAGCCCGAACGGCTTCGTCACGGCGTTGGCCTCGTCGTGCACTTCCTTGTAGATGTGCTTGATGAGGCGAACGAGCACGGCCGGCTCCCGCGGAAACCCCGGATACTTCGCGCGGGTGACGTCGAGGCGTGCTTCGGTGGGGGCGAAATCGCTCATGGGGTGTCCCTTCTTCGGTTACCCCATAAGTATATAGTTCATTTATGTATTATCAATAGGTGTAATTTATCCGGAAGAAATCGCGGTGCGCTCGAGCAGGCGGCGGAGTCGCTGCGGCTCGCTGCTGGCGGACGGACGGACGACATTGGCAATGATGGAGCGGGTCGACAACTTTGCACGCAGGAGGCTGCATCGATCGGTAGTGAAAGGTCTACGCGCTCAGCGCAACGCCTCGGCGAGCCGCAACAACAGCGCCGCGACCGCCTGCGGATCCTCCGGTGCCGACGCCTCGCGCAGACGTCTTTCCGCGTCGGCCGCGATGCCCGACGCGGCGTCCAGTGCATCGAGTCCCGCGGCGGTGAGCTCGGTTTTCTGAACCCGTCCGTGGTCGGGATCGGCCGTGCGCACGATGAGGTCCGCGCGCTCCAGCGCGACCAGGATGCCTTGCATCGTCTGTGGCGTCACAAAGGCGCGCCGTGCGAGCGTCGCGTTCGACGCACCCGCTTCGTTCTTCAGATAGGTGAGCACGGCGTATTGCGGCGTCGTCAGTCCGATCTCCCGCAGACCGGCGTCCATCCTCGTTCGCAACGCCTGCTGGGCCATTTTCAAGGCGTAGCCGATGGTCGCGTAGGGATCGCTCATCTCGGGTCGCGATTTACGGCTGGTCATATCAGGGCCCTTACATTAGTATCAGCACGCTGATATCTTAACCCAACTCACGCACAGGAGAGATTGTCATGCCCCATCTGATCGGCCCCGACTTCGTCGGCATTCAAACCCATGATCTCGATGCGGCACGGGCTTTCTACACCGATGTCGTGGGGCTGAAGGTCGCAGCCCAAAGCCCTCCCGGCGCCGTGGTCTTCGATACCCGACCCATTCCGTTCGCCGTGCGCACGCCTGTCGCCGAGCTCAGCCGAAACGACAACCTCGGTGAGGGGATCGCTCTCTGGTTCGGATGCGACGATGCCGATGCGCTGCACGATCATCTCGTCGGGCACGGGACGCCCATTGTGTTCGCACCGAAAGATGGCCCTTTCGGGCGCTATTTCGCCTTTGTCGATCCGTTCGGCTACACGATCACGGCGCATACCGTCGCGCACTCCGGCAGCTGAGCAAGAGCAACGCCCTCATCCCGCCCGTGTCGCCACCACAGGCGGGACCGCCGCCGCGCGCAGGGCCGGGCCCAACACGGCCAACTGCCCGAGCAGCCAAAGCGTCGCGCCACCCACCGCTAGGTACCACGGCGGCAACAAGGGCACTTCGTAGAAGTGCATGAGCGTGAGGCTGGCAGCGTAAGCCAGCAGCACGCCTGCGCCGATGCCCATGCTGACGATGAAGAAATTCTCCAGCTGGAAGTACTGGACGATGTCGCGACGGGACGCGCCGATCGCCCGGCGAATGCCGATCTGCTTACGCCGCCGCTGCACCCAGAAGCTCGCCAGGCCGACGATGCCCAGCGCCGTCACCAGCAACAGGGTCACGATGATGCCGACGAGGAGACTCATCATCGCCCTGTCGTTGGCGAAGTGGGCGGCGCGCAACGCCGGCAGAGAGTCGCTGTTTTCACGGATCAGCACGGCATCCGGCGCCAGTGCGGTCACCGCCGCGCGCGCCTTGTGCATCACGGCGGGTAGATCGCCCGGCTTCGCGCGAATCACGTAAGTGCCGGCCAGCGTGGGCCCGGCAAGCGACGGCGCGAACACCGACCAGTCCGTTTCCTCCGGCCCCATGGAACCGGGCCTGGCGATGGAGAGGTGTTCCATGACGCCGATGACACGGAAGTGGTTCTTGTCGACGAAGATCTCCTTGCCCAGGGGACTTACCCCAGGCCACATGTGATCGGCGGCGGCGCGTGTAATCAGCACATTCGCCTGGGAGGGAAAGAAGTCACCCACCGGGCGGTAGTCCTCGGCGCCGGGCGAGCGCCCTTCGACGATGCGAATGCCCAGTGCCTCCAGCGTGCCGGGCGTGCCCGGATAAACGTCGACGACGCCACCCTCGCGCTGTCCCGCGGCGTCCAGCGTTACGCCTACGGTTCCCGCGCCGTGACTGAAGGGCACCGTGTTCACCACGTTGACCGCCGTCACCCCGGGGATGGCACGAAGCCCGGCCACCATCCGCGCGTTGAGGTCATTGGCGCGTCCCGGTTCGAAACCCGACAGATACAACGTGCCGAGCGAAGCCTCGTCGATACCGGTCACCAGCTGCATGGTCTGCCAGCGTGCCGCGATCAGCGAGCACGCATTGCACATGACGGCGCAGGCAAGCGCGATCTGCAGCACGATGAGCGTGGTCGCGAGACGGTGATGCCGGAGTGCGGCGAAGATGGGGTGCGTCCGCATGGCGATCGTCCTTATAGCGTCTTCAGGTGCAGCGCGGGGGCGACCCGACCGGCACGGATGGCGGGTAGCGCGCCCGCCAGCAGGCTGGTCGTCACGGCGAGAACGAACGTCGTCATGAACATCGATGCATCGAGTCGGACCATATCCGCATAAGGCACAGGTTGCTGGCGCACGAGCCACAGGCCGGCCAGGGTGAACAACCAGCCAAGCAGTCCGCCGGCGACGCCGATGACGCCGGTCTCGACGAGGCACTGCATGACGACCGCCCCGCGCGTCGCCCCCAGCGCCCGACGCACACTGAAGTCCGCGCCACGGCGAAGGAACTTCGCGAGCAACAGGCCGACCGTGTTGCACAGGCAGATGGCGAGGAAGGCGAACGCAAGCCATACCTGCAAGCGCACGTCACCGGGTACGACCCGATTGCTCGTCATCCATTCCATCAGCGATGGCACGGCCGTCAGGTCGTGACGGAAGCGACCTTGCGCCTTCTGTTGCGCGGCGTAGTCGGCCACGAAGCGGCGATACGCCGCGACTTTCGCATCGTCCTGCAGCCGCACCCACAACCTCACCCAAAGACACGGCGCATCCTGCAGATGGCCCGGAGACGGAGGAAGTTGCCAGCACGTGAACTGGACGAAATTGCCGTCGTTGATTTCGAGGCCGGACTGGAAGGGCGTCATCACGTCCTCGACCTTCCCGTAGAAGTCGGAGGTGTCGCCATGCGCCATGCGGCCGCCATAGACGTCGTAAAAGAGCGGCGACGGACGCCAGGGTTTCAGCACACCCACGATGCGAACGTCGCTGTCGCGCAGGCGGATGATCTTGCCGATACTGTTTTCGCCTCGGAAGAGCCTGTGGTTCAGATCGGACGAGATCACGGCGACCCGAGCGTGCTTCTCGTCATCCTCCGCCGTCCAGGCGCCGCCATATTCGAAGGGCGCCGCGAACATGGTGAAGAAGTCCGCATGAGTCGACAGCATGCTCAGCAGCAGTGGCGGCGATGTCGACGCCGGGACATGGACCTTGATCGTGCTCCCGACCAGAAGTGCCTGCTGATCCGCGCGCTTCGCCTTCCACAGATCCATCGCGGAGCGGTAGTCCATCACTTCGCTGGGATGCGTGGGCGTTGCATCCTGGGGATACGGCGTGACCTGCACGTAATGGAGATGCTCGCTTCGACCCGGAAGCGGATCCCCTGAGAGCAGATGCATCACGGTCAGCGTGGTCATGCTGGTGCCGATACCCACCGCGATGGCCAGCACCATCAGGCCCGTCAGTACGGGATTGCGCCTGAGGCTGCGCACGGCCAGTTCCACGTAATAGCCAAACATCCCGGTCGGTCCCCTGCCCTTGTTCGCATACCCGAAAGAGCAAGAGACGGGCCAAACCCACAAAAGGACGCTAACTCGCGCTGGCTCAGCGAGTTACGGCACCGCGTGACACGCCGGCCAGGTGTCCGCGGACAGTGTCCGTGTCCGCGACTGTGTCCGACCGGGCTGACGGTCACGTGCCCTATCCGTGCCGGTGCCTTCCCTGATCGGGTCAGCCGCACGCTGGCGATCAGCCCACCCTGACCGCCAGCAGATCCTCGATGCCCGCGCGCCAGAACAACTCGCGACGCATGCGGTCCGCGACGCCACTGACGATTTCCGCACCGTCCTGGGACGGATCGACATGCACCCGGAACGGCCGCTTGCCGAAGGGCAACCCGACCACCTCGACGATCTTCGTTGCCACCTCACCCGCGTCGGCATCGGCCGGTTCGAGCGCAGCCAACCCCTTTAGGATCGTGTCCGGCATGCCCTTGTACGGACCATCCATATAGGCGGCCGCGCGCGGCTCATCGGAGGGCTTGCCCGCATGAGCGAAGTGGTTGGTTCCTCTGGTGAAGGCGCCCGGCACCATGATCGAAGTCTCGATACCGAAGCGGGTCAGCTCGCCGGCATAGCTGACCGCGAGAGAGTCCATGGCGGCTTTCGCGGCGAAGTACGGAGCGAGAAACGGCGGCGTGCCACCGCGCGTGCTGCTCGATGAGACCCAGAGCAGCAGGCCCCTGCCCTGCGCACGCATCACCGGTAACGCGGCGCGGTTCATCCTTTGCGTGCCGAGGACATTGACGTCGTAGAGCTGGGCGTACTGCTCCGCCGTAAAGGCTTCAGCGGGACCGAACACCATATGACCCGCGTTGTGCACGAGGACGTCCAGACGGCCATCGCGATCCACGATGGTTTTCACGGCCGCCTCTGCGGATGCCTCGGAGGTGACATCGAGCTCGACGACGCGAAGATCGACCTGGCGTTCAGCCGCTTCTTTCAGGACCGCTTCGGCGTTGGCGGCATTGCGACCCGCGACATCGCGCATGCTGGCATAGACCGTGTGTCCCGCCGCCGCGAGTGCGCGCGCCGTGAGCAGGCCGAAACCGCTGGATGCCCCGGTAATGAGGATGATCTGCTTCATGTCAGACCACCCCGCCGTTGGCGCGCAGCACCTGACCGTTGATCCAACCGCCGTCCGGCCCCGCGAGGAATGCCACGGCAGCGGCGATGTCGTCCGGCGTGCCCAGGCGCTCCAGCGGTGACAGCTTGGCCAGTCGGTCGACCAGCTCGGGCGACTTGCCGTCGAGGAACAGGTCGGTGCCGGTCGGGCCGGGGGCGATCGCATTCACCGTGATATGGCGGCCACGCAGTTCGCGCGCCAGCACCATCGTGGTGGCTTCGATGGCCGCCTTGGTCGCGGCGTAGGCGGCATAGCCCGGCTGCAACAGGGCAACCACGCTGGAAGAGAAATTGACGATGCGGCCGCCTTCGCGAAGGCGCGTCGCCGCTTCGCGCATGGTGTTGTAGCTGCCTTTGACGTTGATCGCGAAGAGGCGATCGAAGTCCTCGTCCTTCAACTCGGCCACCGGGGCCAGCGCCATCACGCCCGCGTTGTTCACCAGGACATCCACGCCGCCGTAAACCTCCTCGGCCGTGTCGAACAGGCGACGCACATCCGCGGCGTTCGCGACATCCGCCTGCGCACTGATCGCCTGGCCACCGGCCGTTTCGATCTCCCGGACGACCGCCTCGGCCGCCTGCGCGCTACCCGAATAGTTCACGAGGACGGTAAAGCCGTCGCTGGCGAGCCGTTTGGCCACCGCTGCACCGATGCCGCGCGAGGCACCCGTCACGATGGCGATCCTGCTGTTTTTCACGTTCATCTCGGTTCTCCGGTACCGGCGCGATTGCCGGGCGAGACCATGATGGGCGTTGGCTCTCGGCGGATAATCCACCTATATTGGGCTTCACTATTCCTTGCAACGGAACAAAGGATGGCACTGGATCGTTTCGACACCATGCGGTTGTTCGTCCGCATCGTGGAACGGAGAAGCTTCACGCTCGCCGCGACGGACCTCGACCTGCCGCGTTCGACGGTTACGCAGGCGATCAAACGGCTCGAGGCCAGACTCGGCGTCCGCCTGCTCCAGCGAACCACCCGACATGTCAGTCCGACGCTGGACGGGGAGGCTTACCATCGCCGCTGCGTATCGATCCTCGCCGACGTGGAGGATGCGGAGGCGGCCTTCGTGGACGCTCGCCCGGCCGGTCTATTGCGCGTGGACGTACACGGCACCCTCGCCCGCCACTTCGTCCTTCCGTCGCTGCCGGAGCTCCTGGCCCGTTATCCCGCACTGAAGATCCACGTGGGCGAAGGCGACCGGTGGGTGGATCTCGTTCGCGAAGGGGTGGACTGCGTTTTACGTGTCGGCGATCTGAGCGACAGCACGATGGTGGGACGCCGCATCGCCTGGCTGGACGAGGTGACCTGCGCCAGCCCCGGGTATCTCGAAAGACACGGTGGCATGCCCTCGTCTCCGGACGATCTCGACGGGCATGAGGCCATCGGCTTCCTGTCGACGTCGACGGGAGGAACGCTGCCCCTGGAATTCGTCGTCGGCGACGACGTGCGGCACGTCACCTTGCCATCGACGGTCACGGTGACGGGCGCGGAGACGAATCTGACACTCGCGCGGCTGGGGCTGGGCCTGATTCAGGTGCCGAGATACCACGTGGCCGCTGACCTCGCGGCCGGCACGCTCGTCGAAGTACTGAAAGCGTTTCCGCCGACACCGTCGCCGGTATCTCTGCTCTACCCGCACAACCGGCAGCTGTCGCCGCGGGTGCGCGTGTTCATCGACTGGCTGGCGGCGACCTTCGCCCGGCACGCGGGCGAAGGGGTGAGACCGATCTGAGCCAGGCTCAGTTTTTCAGCGGGACGGTTTCGAACCCGGCCTGCGGCGCCGCGTTGTTGTTCTGCGGCGGAGGCGGCGGCGGGTTGTTGGCACGGCCCGGACCGGCACCGCGAGGCCCACACGAATACGCGCCCCACTCCTGCGAACCACCGTTCGGATCGCCGAGCGGCTTGACGGTATCCGCGCCCATCTTCGCGGCTTCGTTGCGTGCGAGCACTTCGAGTTCGTCGCGGACCTTCAGGTCGTTGCGATCGATGGGGCCGACACGACTCTGTACGGAGACGGTGACCTTGCCCTGATCGCGGCAGCTGGACACGTCGCCGTTCCAGGCGGTGCGGACATTGCGCGCGCTGTCATCGAGCTTGATGCCCCACGTGCAGGCCGAAAGGGCGAGCGGGATGAGGAGGACAAGGGCCTTGCGCATGGTAGAGCTCCGGAAGATCGTTCGATGGGTATGCTAGCCGGATGGAAGCGAGGGCGCGATCTTCTTCAATCGCGCCCTCGCGCCCGGTCACTTTTTCGAGGGGGCCGGTTTGGACCTGGCCGCCCTGGCAGGCACGGCATCCTTCGCGGGCGCGCCATCGGCATCGATCACGTGCACTTCGCCGAGGTTCAGCGCCCGCACCGGGGCCTCGATCTTGCGCAGGTCGCCGACGATCACCCAGGTCAGCGCGTCGGGATGGATCACGGCTGACAAGGCGTCTTCGGCATCCTTGCGGTCGACGCCTTCGATACGCGACTTCAGCGTCTGCACGTAGTCGTCCGGACGGTCGTAAATCAGGATGCCCGTGATCGCCCCCAGAACGGCCGAGGTGGTCTCGAAGCTGCCGGGCAGCGCACGAACACGCTGCGCGCGGATCTTCTCGATTTCCTCGTCGGTCAGCGGCTTCGGTCCGATAACGGCCTTTGCCTCCTTGAGGATTTCCGCAGCGGACTCGGCGGTCTTATCGGTCTGCACCGGCGCGTAGAACAACAGCGGGCGCTGACCCTGAGCATCGGAAAGCATGCTGCCCGCACCATAAGCCCAACGCTTCTCCTCACGCAGGTTCATGTTGAGGCGCGAGGTGAACGTGCCACCGAAGGCACCATTGGCGATGCCGAGGTCGAGCGCGTTCTTCGCCTTGGTCGACGGCGCCAGCAGACCCGCCAGGATCAGCGACTGTGGGGCGTCGGTCCGGTTGATCAGGAAGACGCGCGGCCTGGGCTGCGCGGCGACTTCGCCGATGTTCTTCTTCGGCAGCGCGGTGGACGGCGCCTGCCAGTCGCCAAAGACAGCATCGAGTTTTGGCAGGATGTCGGCAAGCGTCGTGTCGCCGGCGACGACGATGCGCACGTTGTCGGGGCGCAGGTAGTCGCGCTGGAACGCGGCGAGATCGTCGGCGGTGAGCGAAGCGATGGCCTTTTCGGTGCCGCTACCGGTGAACGGAATACCGTACGCGTGATCCTTGCCGTAAAGCAGCGGCGGCAGGGTGCGCAGTGCGAGCCCGGTCGGCTCGGTTTTCTCCTGCGCGATGCCCGCGATCCACTGGCCGCGCACGCGCTCGATGTCATCCGCCTTGAACGCCGGATTGCGCGTGATGTCGGCGAACAGCGCCAGCGACGGCGTGAGGTCGGTGTTCAGCGCGTTGAGGCCGACGCTGCAGTTATCGAGCGAGCAGCTGGACGACACGATGGCGCCGAGACGCTCCTTGCGGCGCGCGACCTCCACGGAATCGAGCGACTTCGTGCTCTCTTCCAGCAGGGCGGAGGTGAAGCTCGCCGTGCCCAGCTTACGGCCCTGATCCGCCGCGTAGCCGGCATTGAACAGAAGCTGCACCTGAGTGACCGGCACCGTGTGGCGCTCGGCAAGCACGACTTCGATGCCGTTCTTCAGCTTGCCGCGCTGCAGCTTCGGGAAGGACAGGTCGGGGAACGTGTCGACGGCGGGTACACCCGTGCTGCGGTCCACCTCGGACTTGCCGACGGTATACGTCTTCGCGGGGGGAGTGACGGCGGCCGGACGACCTTGCGCGTCGCCGAGACCCACCACGGCCTTGTCTTCGGCCGCGGGATCGAAACCCGGCGCGGCAGGCAGCACGGTCAGCGTGTAGTCGCCCTTGGCCAGCCAGGTTTTCGACGCCGCCAGCACGGAGGCCGTCGTGGCTTTCTGCGCGCGCTCGAGATCCTTCTTATAGGCTTCGGGATCATTCCGGTAGACCTGGCCCTCGGCAAGGATGACCGCCTTGCCACCGAAACCGCCCACCTTTTCAAGGCCGCGCACGAAGCCGGCACGATTGGCGACCTTGGCGCGGAGCAGTTCGTCGTCGGTCGGCCCCTTGGCCAGGTAGTCCCTCCAGACGTCGGCAACCGCCGCTTCGACCTTCGCCGGATCGACGCCGTTTTTCACGTCGACCGTCAGCTGCACCTGACTGGCCAGGGCGAAAGGCGAAATACCCAGGCTCACGTCATCCGCGATCTTGTCCTGGTAGACGAGGCGCTGGTACAGCCGTGAGGTCTTGCCGCCACCGAGCACGGTCGTGGCCAGGTCGAGCTGCACGGCGTCGTCGGTGCCCAGCTGCGGCACGATCCACGTACGCACGATGCGCGTCTGCGCGACCTGGTCATGCTGGGTGCCCCGGGAGGATGTCTGCACCGGCGTGATCCACGCCTGCTGGCGAGGAACCGGCGGACCCGCCGGGATGTCGCCGAAGTACTTCTCGGCCTTGGCCTTCGCCTGTGCCACCGTGATGTCGCCGGCGAGCACGAGGGTGGTGTTGGACGCGCCGTAGTAATCGTGGAACCACTGCTTGACGTCCGCGAGCGAGGCCGCGTCGAGGTCGGCCATCGAGCCGATGGTGTCGTGATGGTACGGATGGTTGGCCGGGAAGGTGTTGACGAGGACGTTTTCATCGACGCGGCCGTAGGGGCGGTTTTCGCCCTGGCGCTTTTCGTTCTGGACGACACCGCGCTGGGTGTCGAGCTCCTTCTGGCCGATGGCGCCGAGCAGGTGGCCCATGCGGTCGGATTCCATCCACAGCGCCATGTCGACGGCGGTGGTCGGGACGGTCTCGAAATAGTTGGTGCGATCGAACCAGGTGGTGCCGTTCATGTCGGTGGCGCCGGCACGTTCGAAGGGCTGGAAGTAGGTGCCCTTACGGTTTTCCGACCCAGAGAACATGAGGTGTTCGAAGAGGTGCGCGAAGCCGGTCTTACCGGCCGGTTCGTCTCCCGAGCCCACGTGGTACCAGATGCTGACCGCGACGACGGGCGCCTTGTGGTCCTCATGCACGACCACTGTCAGCCCGTTGGGCAGCTGGAAACGGGTGTAGGGAATGTCGGGAATCGCATCGGGAGAGGTGGTGGCCGCGGCGGCGGCCCCGACGAAGGAGATCAGCCCGGCGGCGAGCAGGGCGAGGCGGTTCTTCATGCACGGCTCCAGTGGGCCTTCATGGCCCGGGTCCCGTGGAGGCTAGCCCGCGATGTCGTCCGGACGCAATCGGGCATGTCGGAGTGTGCGGACGGTGTCCGCTCGCACACGGTCAGTGTCCGCGGACAGGCATCCGTTTCGGAACGACCTGACAAACCTCATGCGAATCAGCTGATTGCGCGCTCTTAAAGACTGGCACGGCGTTTGCGTTACTAGGCATGCCCCGCCGGACGGCCTTTCGCTCCGGCAACACTGAGGACGACACCATGAAATACGAAATGCTGATGCTCCGCGCCCTGCTCGCCACGTCGATGTTCGTCTGTGGCCTGACTCTGTTCCAGATGGTCTGACCCAAGAAAACCCGTACCCGGAGCCACCGCCATGCAACACGAACTGCTCATCCTGCGCACCCTGCTCGTCGCCTCCCTGCTCGTCTGCGGCCTGATTGTCGGCAACATGCTCACGTACACGGGCGCGCCGATCCAGCTGGCTGCGACCAGCCAGATGAACCCCGTCGCGACGACCGCGTGCGTATCGGGCGAGGATGCCGCCGCGTGCCCGCCGCCGGCGGCATAATGGGGGCATGCCCCACGTCATCCTGTTCCGACCCGAGATTCCGCCCAATACGGGCAATGTGATTCGTCTGTGCGCCAACACCGGCGCGACCCTGCACCTGATACGACCGCTCGGTTTCGAGCTGGACGATGCCCGGTTGCGCCGAGCCGGACTGGATTACCACGAGTTCGCCAGCGTCGCGGTCCATGACGACCTTGACGCCTGTCTGGATGCCATCGGCCGACCCCGTGTCTTCGCCTTCTCGACCCGGGGGCGCCAGCTTCATACCGACGTCGCCTTCGGGATGACCGACGCACTGCTCTTCGGCTGTGAAACGACCGGCCTGCCCGACGACGTACTCGACGCGATTCCGGAGGCACAGCGCGTGCGCCTGCCCATGCGTCCGGGCAATCGCAGCCTCAATCTGTCCAACGCGGTCGCGGTCGCCGTGTTCGAAGCGTGGCGTCAGGCGGGTTTCGACGGCGCGGGCTGACCCGCGCAAGCTACAATCGGGGCATGACCCCCGAACGACCCTCCGCCGACGCCGGCCCGAACCGCTTCCTGCCCCGTCCGCTGCGCGTGCTGGCCGGACGCGCCATGGAGACCGCACTCAACCGCGCGGTCGACCTCGATCCCGACACCCGTGCCCGTCTCGACGCGCTCGATGGCCGCAGTGTGCAGGTGCATCTCGCCGGCCCCGAACTGGGCATCCGCATTACGGTGGAAAAGGGCCGCTTGCGCGTGGGACCGCCTGAAGACGGCGGCAGCCTGCGTGTCGTCGCCTCGCCCGGCAGTCTCCTCGCCATGGCCATGCGCCGCGACGACGACGGCGTGGCGCCCGGCAAGGTGGACATCGCCGGCGATGCCGAACTCGCTCGCCGCCTGGAGCGGCTTGCGCGCCAGTACGCGCCGGATGTCGAGGAAGCTTTCGCGAAGACCTTCGGCGACCGGATTGGCGTCCCCCTGGCCAAAGCCCTCCGCGATGGGCTCGCCCACGCGCGCGACACGGTGTCGCACCTGACCGAGGACGGCGCCGACTGGCTTCGTGACGAAGGCAGGGTCGCGGTGGCGCCGGGCGAGATGGATATCTTCCTCGACGGGGTCGATACGGTCCGCGAACGCGCCGAGCGCGCGGAGGCCCGGCTTGCCCGACTCGAGCGTGCCCTGAAGGAGCGACATTCATGACGCCGCTGCGCCTTGCTCCACGCCTGCTGCGTGTCGCCGCCATCCTGCTCAAGTACCAGCTCGACGAAGTGATCGAGGGCGCGCATATCTACCGCCCGCTCAAGCTGCTGCGCCCACTGTTTCCCGGGCCGGCCGCCGACACCCGCGGCATGTCGCGCGGCGCGCGGTTGCGTCTCGCTCTGACCGAACTCGGCCCGATCTTCGTCAAGGCCGGCCAGGTGCTGTCGACACGGCGCGATCTGGTGCCGCCGGACATCGCCGACGAACTCGCGCTGTTGCAGGATCAGGTGCCGCCTTTCCCCGGCGCCGAGGCACGCGCGATCGTCGAGCGCGAATTGCGTGCGCCGGTCGCGACACTGTTCGCCAGCTTCGACGAGAACGCACTGGCGTCCGCCTCCATCGCCCAGGTGCACGCGGCCACGCTGCACGACGGCCGCGAGGTGGTGCTCAAAGTGTTGCGCCCCGGCATCGACAAGCGGATTGCCCGCGACATCGACCTGCTCCATGCACTCGGTGAGCTCGCCCAGCGCTGGCACCCGGCCGCGGACAAGATCCGTCCGCTCGAGGTGGTGGCCGAGGTCGAGAAGATGCTCGAGAACGAGCTCGACCTGCAACGCGAAGGCGCCAGCGCCAGCCTGCTCCGGCGCAACTTCGCCAGCGGCATCGACCTGTATGTCCCGGAAGTGCACTGGGACTTCAGCACCCAGGGCGTGCTGACCCTCGAACGCGTGCGCGGCGTCAGCGCCGATGACGTCGTCGCGATCGATGCCGCCGGCCTCGATCGCAAGGCGCTCGCCGAGAAGGGCGTGCGCTTGTTCTACGAGCAGGTCTTCCGCGACAATTTCTTCCACGCCGATGCCCACCCCGGCAATATCTGGGTCGACACCTCGCGTGTGGACGAGCCGCGATTCATCGCGCTCGACTTCGGCATCATGGGTTCGCTGCCCGAGGCCGACCAGTACTGGCTCGCCGAAAACTTCATCGCCCTGTTCGAGCGCGACTACGCGCGCATCGCGCAGCTGCATGTCGCCGCCGGCTGGATGCCGTCGACCATTCGGCTGGATGAGCTCGAGGCCGCTGTGCGCACGGTCTGCGAGCCCTACTTCACACGCCCGCTGTCGCAGATATCCATCGCCGAGCTGGTGGTGAAGCTCTTCCAGACCGCGCGTCGCTTCGAGCTCACGCTGCAGCCACAGCTGATCCTGCTGCAGAAGACGTTGCTCAATATCGAAGGCGTCGGTCGCATGCTCGACCCCGAGATCGATATCTGGGCCGTCGCTCACCCGGTGCTTCGCCGGATCCTGCGCGAGCGCTACAGCGTGCGGGCCACCCTGCGCGACGTGCGTCGTCGCCTGCCGGAATGGATCCATACGGCGCCGCGCGTGCCCGAGCTGGTGCGCGACGCGCTGCGTCAGGTCGCCAGCGGCGAACGCCGCGAGATAGCGGACCCGATCGCTCTCGCCCTGGCACGCGACGATGCGAGACGCATGCGGCGCCTGATCGCCTGCGGCCTGCTCGGCGCTACGCTGCTGATCTGTGCGGCCCTGATCGGTACGTTGTCGTCGCGTGGCATGTGGCCGGCGATCGCCGCCGCCGTGGTGGGTGTCGCCGCATTCATCGCGGGCTGGCCGCGCCGGGTGCCCTGACCGACGTGCTCGAGATCCTCTATCAGGACGACGACATCGTCGCCGTCAACAAACCCGCGAACCTCGCCGTACACCGGTCGAAGTTCGTCGGGCCGGACGATGCGTTTCTGATCGACATGCTCCGTGAGCAAGTCGATGGGCCGCTGCACCTGGCGCACCGACTGGATCGCGCCACGTCGGGTGTCCTGCTCGTGGCACGCTCGCCGGAAGTCGCCGCCCAGCTTGGCGAACAGTTCATGGGCCGCAGTGTCCGTAAGCGCTACCTCGCCGTGGTGCGCGGCTGGCCCGATCCGGCGGAAGGCACCATCGACTACCCGTTGCCAGGCTCGAAGGACACGGGTCCACGACGCGAGGCCAGTACGGACTACCGGCAACTGGCCACGACGGAAGTCGACATTCCGCTGGGCCGTTACGAGAAGCAGCGTTATGCACTCATGCTCGCTGAGCCTCGGACCGGCCGCTTCCGTCAGATCCGCAAGCATTTCGCTCACATCCATCATCCGTTGGTCGGCGACAGCCAGCACGGACGGGGTGACCACAATCGCCTGTTCAAGCAGCACTTCGCGTCGCATCGCCTGCTGCTGCACGCCGCGGCGCTGGAGTTCGTGCATCCCACCGCGATTCGCCCGATGTGTATCGAGGCGAGTCTGGACGACACCTGGCTGCGCCTGATCGAACGCTTCGCCTGGCGGGATGCCTACGCCTGGCCTGCGGCAGCGCACGACGGGATTTAGCGGGCCGGCTGCTAGAATCCGCAGCCATCATGCTTATCGTCACCGCCTCCATTGCGATTCCCGATGCCGAACTGATCGAGCGCTTCACGCGCGCGGACGGCCCCGGAGGACAGCACGTCAACCGAACCGAGAGCGCGGTCGAACTGCGCTTCGACGTCGCGTCGTCGCCGTCGCTGCCCGACGCGGTTCGCGAGCGCCTGCTTGCCCGTGGCGACCGCCGGATCACGGATGCCGGCGTGCTGGTGATCCAGGCCCGGCGTTTCCGCGAGCAGGCGCGCAACCGAGATGACGCCCGCGACCGTCTTGCCGAGATCATTCGCGCTGCGACAGTCGTGGCGAAGAAGCGCGTTGCCACCAAGCCGACCCGCGCCTCGAAAGAACGCCGTCTCGCGGGCAAGACCCAGCGCAGCCAGACCAAGAAAGGTCGTTCCACCAAGTGGAGCGCCGAGTGACCCTCCCTCCCCTGGATGGCATTCCCGTACTCGGCCCGAACATTCCGCAGCTGCCCGTGTCCCGCTGGATGCGCATCTGCCGGTGGGTGATCAAGCGCAGCGGATGGCGTGTCGTCGGCGACATGCCGAACCTGCCCAAAGTCATTCTCATCGGCGCACCGCACTCGTCGTACTGGGACGGTGTGTGGGGCTTGCTGGTGAAGTCGGCCATGGGCATGGACGTCGGGGTGATGATCAAGCGTGAAGTCCTCAACGGGCCGTTGGGTCCTGTGGTGCGCAGGCTCGGCATGATTCCCATCGATCGTTCCGCGGCCACCAATGTCGTCGACCAGATGGTCAAGCGCTTTGCCGAGCACGAGAAGATGTGGGTCGCCATTGCGCCCGAGGGCACGCGTAAGCCCGTCAAGCAATGGAAGTCGGGATTTCTGCGTATCGCGCGAGCCGCCGGCGTGCCTATCCAGACGGTGTTCATCGATTACCCGACGAAGACATTCACCGTGGGACCGCTGGTCCATGCCTCGGGTGATATGGAAGCGGACATGACGCGCATCCGCGCCATGTTCGCGGGGTATCGCGGGAAGCATCGCGGGGTGTGAAGCGTGACGATCACCCGATGCCGTAGGACAGGCGCACGAGGTAATCGAGTGGGGTGTGGTTGATATTTTTTACGCGGAGGCGGTAGGTACCGGGCGGGAGTCGCGCAAGGTTGACCGAGATGCCTTCGGCGCGGGGACGCCATTCACCGTCCTGAAACTGCTCGAACGACAGGTAGCCTCGTCCGGCGGAAGCCATCACCGATCCCGTGCATCCAGTGCGCCACTCCCGGACGACCGCGAACTGTTGGCTCTGCAGCCTTCCACTAAGCCCTTCCAACCTCGTGTAGATCTGGCACGTACCCGCTGGCACGCCACGGGACCCCGCTTGCGCGGCGAGTGCGGCGGCAGACAGAAGTCCGAACGCAATGAGTACCACTACCTTCTTTTGATGACGCATAGATATTCCTTGGCGACGCGCAGAACCGCGCTTCGGCAAGGTATGCGGTATCGACGACCTCAAACGGCGATCTGACGGCAGTCAGGCGGCGAGACGACACGATGTTCGTCGGCAGCTCACGAGGTCGACTTACCCACACACTTCGCGCCAGTCACCTGCGCGTCCACGCGAACCAAACTGACATCGATTTTCCGACGCCAGCTGCATTCTCGTGCTAAAGAAGGGAGATCAACATGCAAATCGCGAATCGCACTCATGGCCCGCATCTGACACAGCAAGATCCCAATATCGTTCGCGGCCATGTCCAGCGAATCGGCACCGGGCGATTCAACACAGGCACCGCGACAGACGCTCTGCGTCGTCTTAAACCTGAGACGCAAGAGCTGATTCGCGATCTCGATCTGACGCATGCGACTCCCCGCCAGCTAAATTCCATTACAGCTCGACTGTTCTGGGAGGGAGCGATCGACATCGAGGGCGAGGATACGCTCGCGGCCATGGGCTATGACCGGGGGATCGATACGCCGTTCGATGTCATGGAACGGCTCAATGGCCACCTTTCATACGTTAGGAATTCGACGTCCGGAATCGATTGGACCGATACCATTCGCATCTATGAGAAAGGGATGGAACTGGCCACCGGCTTGCGCGACATGATCCGCGCGTTGCACCCCGAGCGGAGCATCGACACCTACGCATGAGCGTCAGCGTTCCGAATGCCCTGATTCATCGTAATCACGATGGGTCAGCAGACCGGGTCGAATAAGATCGATGAAGGCGCGTGCCTCAGGACTGAGAAACTTTCCTTTACGCATCACAACCCCATAGCTGCGCTGCGGGAAATACTGCCGCAGGTTTCGCACAGCAAGCTTCTCGCGATCCGCTTCCGTAATGCAGATACCGGTGACGATGGAGATACCCAGACCCATCGCGACGTACTGCTTGATCACGTCCCAGCCACCGACTTCAATCGCGACGGTGTAAGGCACATGCCGTTGCTGGAAAACCATATCGACCAGGCGAAATGTCGTAAGCCGCTGCGGCGGCAGGATCAGCCCATAGGGAGAAAGGTCTTCAAGCCGAATCTCCGACTTCGCAGCCAGCGGATGATCGGGCGGCATGATCAGCATCGGGTCGTAGTGATAGACCGGTGCCCATGCGATGTCGTTGGGCACGTCGAGCATCGAGCCAATCGCGATGTCGGCGTCGTCGGCACGAAGCAACGCGAGGCCGTCCTTGCCCGTAACGTTTGCGAGCTGGAGTTGTACGGACGGATACCGCTCCCGGTACGCCTTCACGAGTTCGGGCAGCAGATACTGGATGGTCGAGGATCCCGCCGCCACGGTCAGCTTGCCTGACTGCGCACCCCGGGTCTTCTTCTGGAATTCCCGGTCGAGGTTCTCGAAGCCTTCCACCAGTGGACGGGCCATCTCGTAGAGGGCTTCGCCGGCGTCGGTCAGGGTGACGCGACGTCGTGTGCGCTCGAGGAGTGGCATACCCATCTCGCGCTCAAGCGCCTTCAGTTGCAGGCTCACTGAGGGCTGAGACAGAAACAGAGCCTCAGCCGCGCGACTCAGCGTGCCCAGCCGGGTGGTGTAGACGAAGGCACGCAGCTGCTTCAAGCGATTGCCCTTGTAGTAAAAGCGGCTCGTGGCATCGGGGATCTCGCGGCCTTTCGTCCGTGTCGGAGCGGGCTTTGATGAGCGTCTGGCTCGCACAATCGTCTTTTTATCCGACATTTTCTTCAGCTATTTCCATAACATAGATCCTACATTAACATCTTTAATACTCATCTTTGAAACATATGCTTTGTCAAAAGCATAGCCCCGGGCATAGCTTCGACTCCAGACCCGCATCCCGAGGCATGGACCCATGGCAGTTCCAAAGAGCGCGATCGATCCCCTCTCCGGCGTCCGCTTCGGTGACGGCCGCGACACCTACGGCGACATCCTCACGCCGGATGCCATCGCCTTCGTGGCGGGGCTGCACCGCCGGTTCGACGGCCGTCGCCTGAGCCTTCTGGCTGAGCGGACGGCACGCCAACAACGCTACGACGCGGGCGAACTCCCCGACTTCCGCACCGATACGACGGCGATCCGCGATGGCGACTGGGCCGTCGGCCCGATCCCGGATGCCCTGATGGACCGCCGGGTCGAGATCACCGGTCCGGTCGAGCGGAAGATGATCATCAACGCCCTGAACTCGGGCGCGAAGGTGTTCATGGCCGACTTCGAGGACTCGAGCGCGCCGACCTGGGCCAACCAGATGGAAGGGCAGCGCAACCTCCGCGACGCGGTGAACGGCAGCATCGAGTTCACCAACGGCGAGGGCAAGGTGTATCGCGTCGGCAAGCATCCGGCAGTGCTGGTGATTCGCCCTCGCGGCTGGCACCTGCCCGAGCGCCATGCCGAGGTCGACGGTGACGTGGTCGCCGGTGCGCTCGTCGACTTTGGGCTGTACGCCTTCCACAACGCCACCGCGCTTCACGAAAAAGATCGCGGCCCGTATTTCTACCTGCCGAAACTGCAGAGCATGGAAGAAGCGGCGCTATGGGAATCTGTCATGACCCATGCGGAGGAGCAGCTTGGCCTGCCGCACGGATCGATGAAGGCCACCGTACTCATCGAAACCCTCCCCGCCGTGCTCCAGATGGACGAAATCCTGCACGCGCTGCGTGCCCGCATCGTCGGGCTGAACTGCGGCCGTTGGGACTACATCTTTTCTTACCTGAAGACGTTCCGCGCCCATGCCGACCGGCTGCTCCCGGAGCGTGGCCAGGTCACCATGACCGTGCCTTTTCTCAAGGCGTATTCCGAGCTGCTGATACGGACCTGCCATCGCCGTGGCGCCTTCGCGATGGGCGGCATGGCGGCGCAGATTCCTATCCGCGGCGACGACGCCGCGAACGACGCCGGGATGGCCAAGGTCCGCGCCGACAAGCTGCGGGAAGTGACCGCGGGACACGATGGCACCTGGGTCGCCCATCCGGCGCTCGTCCCCGTCGCGATGGCGATCTTCGACGAACACATGCCGACGTCGAACCAGCTGCATGTGACACGCGACGACGTGACCGTTTCGCGTGACGCGCTCATCGCGCCCGCCATCGGTACGGTCACCCGATCCGGCTTCGACAATAACGTCGAGGTTTGCCTTCGCTATACGGCGGCGTGGCTCGAAGGCCTCGGCTGCGTACCGATTCACAACCTCATGGAAGACGCCGCCACCGCGGAGATCGCCCGCGCGCAGCTCTGGCAATGGCTGCATCACGGACCGATCGAGTTCAGCGACCACGCACACATCGACTTCGGCCTCTTCGACCAGGCACTCGCGGCCCATGCGCACCGCCTTCGCGCCAGCGACCTGCCCGGCGCATCGCGCGCCGATGATGCGGCCCGCCTGATTTCCGCACTGACTCACGCCGACGAACTACGCGACTTCCTCACCCTTCCCGCTTACGAACACCTGTCCTGACCGACCTCTCGAAGGAGCCTTACGATGAAGACGCATAACGCCGAGCACATCACGCTGGACTGGACCAACAACGAACGCTGGAAGGGCGTCGAACGCCCCTACGCCGCCGAGGACGTGATCAGGCTGCGTGGCACGGTCCAGATCGAGCACACACTCGCCCGCCGCGGTGCCGATCGCCTGTGGCGCGCCATTCATGACACGCCTTACGTCAATGCCCTGGGCGCGCTCACGGGCAACCAGGCGATGCAGCAGGTGAAGGCCGGGCTCCAGGCCATCTACCTTTCAGGCTGGCAGGTCGCCGCCGATGCGAACACGGCCGGGGCGATGTATCCCGACCAGTCGCTCTATCCGGTCGACTCGGTGCCTAACGTCGTCCGCAAGATCAACAAAACGCTGCTGCGCGCGGACCAGATTCATCACGCCGAGGGCAAGGATGGTCTCGATTGGCTGGTGCCGATCGTCGCGGACGCCGAGGCGGGTTTCGGCGGCGTACTCAATGCGTACGAGTTGATGACGCACATGATCGAGGCGGGCGCCGCCGGCGTGCATTTCGAAGACCAGCTGGCCAGCGCGAAGAAGTGCGGCCACATGGGTGGCAAAGTGCTGGTGCCGACACAGGAAGCCGTGCAGAAGCTGGTGGCCGCACGACTGGCGGCCGACGTTGCCGGCGTGCCGACGCTGATCGTCGCACGTACGGATGCCATGGGTGCCGCACTGGTCACCTCCGATGTGGACGACTACGACAAGCCTTTCCTCACCGGCAAACGCACCGTGGAAGGTTTTTACGAGGCGACGCAAGGCATCGATCAGGCGATCAGTCGCGGGCTCGCCTATGCACCTTATGCCGACCTGCTCTGGTGCGAGACCTCGACGCCCGATATGGAAGAAGCGCGCCGGTTCGCCGAGGCCATCCATGCGAAGTATCCGGGCAAGAAGCTGGCGTACAACTGCTCGCCGAGCTTCAACTGGAAGAAGAACCTCGACGAGAAGACCATCGCCTCGTTTCAGAAGCAGCTGGGCGAGCTGGGCTACGCCTTCCAGTTCATCACCCTGGCTGGCTTCCATGCGCTGAACTACTCCATGTTCCAGCTGGCGCGTGGGTACAAGGATCGACAGATGGCGGCCTATGTGGAACTGCAGGAGGCGGAGTTCGCCGCGGAGAAGGATGGCTATACGGCGGCGAAGCATCAGCGCGAGGTCGGCACCGGCTACTTCGACACGGTGAACCAAGTGATCTCAGGCTCGTTCAGTTCGCTCTCCGCACTGAGCGGTTCGACGGAAGAACAGCAGTTTCATCCGGCGTCGGCGGCGTAACGCATTCGACGCGAATCGTTTGCGCTCGGGCACGGCGGCGAAAGTATGTTCGCCGCCGTGCTCATGGTCATCGATGGACCCTGCGAACGCCGCCCCGTGTCGCGGCAGCGATCAGCGCTCGGGTGGCACCAGGGCGATCACTGTCCAGCCGGGCTTCGGCTCCAGCACTTTCTTGCCCGAAGCGATGCGAAGGTCGCCTTTCTCCTCGACCCCGAACAACGGCACCGTGCGCGAACCGTACTCTTCGATGAAATGCGGCCAGTCGAATGTCTCGGTCAGTCGCGTGGACTTGATTCGCCATCCCTCGTGCAGCAGTTCCGCGAAGCGCGCGTGAGTCATGTCTTCGGCGAACAACGCGGTGGCGACGAGACTCCCCGCAAGCGAGGCGCGACCGTCGCTTTCTTCGGGTGACAGGTTGCGCAGGCGGAATACCTTGTCGCGACCGAACTCCTCGCGATAGTGCACGCTGGCCAGCGAGTTCAGTTCCCGATGTGTCGATACGGCGAGAAGGTGGCCGATGCCCGCGAGATCGAGATTGCGATCCGCCGCCTGCGACGAAGGATTGCCGAAGAACGTCGACAGTCCCGCCATGCGCGCCGTGCAAATTCCGTTCCAGTCGTCGTCGGCGACGACAACGCGAAGGCCCTCATTGGCGGCCAACGCGCGTGCGATCTCCAGCGCGACGATGTCGGATCCGTAGATCAGCACGCCACGCGGTTCGGGATCGGCAACCTTGAGCCAGCGCGCCAGCGGACGCGCCGTCGCGCTCTGGAAGACCACCGTGCCGATGATCATCAGGAAGACGAGCGGCACCATCTTGTCGGCACCGGCCATGCCCGCCTTTTCCAGACGAATGGCGAACAACGCCGACACGGATGCGGCGACGATGCCTCGCGGCGCGACCCAAGCGATCAATGCACGCTCACGCCACGACAGCCCGCCGCCAACGCTCGCCACCAGGACCGACAGCGGACGAATGACGAGCTGCGCGACGAAGAAGATCAGCACACCACCCAGCAGCGCGCCATCGGGAAGCGGCCAGTCCAGACGCGCCGCCAGCAGGATGAAAAGCATCGAGACCAGCAAGGTGGTCAGGTGCTCCTTGAAGTCCATGATGTCGTCGATGTGTACGTCACGCATGTTGCCCAGCGCGATACCCATGAGGGTCACCGCCAGCAGGCCCGACTCGTGTGCCACCGTGTTGGACAGCGTGAACGTAGCGAGCACCGCGGCCAGCGTGCCGAAGTTCTGCAGGTACTCGGGGATCCAGTGGCGACGCAGCAGGTTGCCGTGAATGAATGCGGCGACGCCACCGACGATCGCGCCACACGCGATCGTGCCGAGGAAGATCTGGATCGAGTGACCTTCGCGGTGCGAGACGATCGCTTCATAGACCAGCACCGCAAACAGGGCGCCGATCGGATCGATGATGATCCCCTCCCAGCGCAGGATGTTGGCGATACGGGCATTGGGCCGAACCGTGCGCAGCATGGGCGCGATCACGGTCGGGCCGGTCACGCAGGTCAGCGCGCCGAACAGCAGCGCCAGTTCCCAGCTGAGACCACCGATCCAGTGGGCCGCACCCGCTAGCATCAGCAGCGCGATGATCGCGCCGTAGCTGACGAGGCCACGGACCGCGTGCCCGATACCCTTCAGCTCGCTGAAGCGCAAGGTCAGGCTGCCCTCGAAGAGGATGACCGCCACCGCCAGCGATACCACCGGGAACAACAGGTCGCCCAGGACCTTGTCCGGGTGAAGCAGCCCGGTCACCGGGCCCGCCAGAATGCCTGCCAGCAGCAGGAAGAGGATGGCCGGAAGGCGCACCCGCCAAGCCACCCACTGGCAGAGGAAGCCTATGCCAAGCATCAGTGTCAGCAGGATGCCGAGTTCGAGTCCCATGATTTTCCCTGTTCCAAAAAAGAAAACGGCCAGCGCCAGAGGCGGGCCGTCAAGAAGAGCATAGGGAATCGTTGGTGAAGATAAAGGCCGGGCCCCGGTGCTGGAGCGGGGGGAGGGAGGGGTATCCAGCACCGGAGCGGGGCAGACAGTCCATTAGAGAACCGCCTGGTACAGAATCATGCTCCTGGCCGGGGGATTCGTCAACTGGTCAGTACATGAAATAAGTCTTAATCGGCTCGGACATCAGCGCCAGGGCCACCGGCGGCTCTCCGATAGCGTTTACTGAACGAGCTGAGCATGACGACGTCCCGGCCCGGGTCGTACCCACGACTCCCCTCCAACGTGACTAGGTCGCGCGGATCGCACTGGCCGGTTCGACGCGAGCCGCTCGGCGAGCTGGTATGAAGGTCGAGACCTGACTGAGCAGAACGACCAGCACGACGCCCACCAGCACGTCGGTGACAGGAAGCCGCGCCATCTCGTAGCGGGAGATCAAAAGCATATTGAGGCCCACGGCAAGAATGATTCCCGTGGTCGCACCACTGCCGACGATCAGGAGGTTTTCCAACTGAAAGTGGCCGAGGATGTTCCTGCGCGTTGCCCCGAGCGCGCGGCGTATACCGATCTGCCGTTCGCGCTGATCGACCCAGAAGCTGGTAAGTCCAAAGACGCCCGCCGCGGTGACGCCCAGAAGGATCAGCGATATGCCGCCCATCAGCATCGCCATACCCAGATCGGCGCGGTAGGCCTGTTCGCGCACCGATGCATACGACTGGATACCGTCGTCCGCGATAACGCGCTGCGGATTGGACTTGTATAACGCACTGGACGCAGCATGCATCGCAGCATCGAGCTGCCCGGCTTTGGCACGGATCGCATAGCGGGAGAAAGTCGAATTCATTCGGCTGGGCACCAGCAGGGAACTGTAGGCGAACCTCGTACTGAACTCGCTGGTTCCCGGAGTCTGCAGTCGCTCCATGATGCCGACGATCGTCGCCGGAGCCGCGCCGCCATCCAGATAAACCCGCTGCCCCAACGCATTGCCACCTGGGAAGAGTCGACCAGCGAGTTCGTTACTGACGATGATCGCGGACGGAGTGTTGGTGTCACCCAGCGCCTTGTGATCGATCTCACCGGCATTGAAGGTTCGCCCTGCGATCAACCTGATGCCCAGCGTGGGCACCACCGATTCATCGACGAAATAGAAGCTGGCCTGGGCGTTCGGCTTCCGCTGGTCTGGCGTCAGAGCGACGCCACCGTTCCACGCTGCCGAGTTAAGCAGGGGCAACGAGTTGATCGGCGTGGCCGAGTCGACCTCGGGCACGCTGCGAAGCGTACTGAGGTCCTCGCGCTGCATCGTGTCGAGCCGCTGAAGCGCGTCGGGTCCGTCGGCGGCACCGCCGCCCACCCACTGCTGTGTGACGAGGAAAAGGTCCGACTCGGCCAATCCCGTCGGGCGCCCGATGCGCTCGATGCGCGAACCGATGATGAACACCGAATTGCAGACTATCGCGAGAGTCAGCGATATCTGCAGAACGATGAGTATCACTCCGGCTTTATGTCGGCGCAGCGCGGAAATCATGGGATGAATCGTCATGTGACCCTCACTGCGACTTGAGTTGCCAGGTGGGTTGCACCAGCGCTGCCCGGAACGTCGGATACAGACCGGCCACCAGCGTCGATCCTAGCGCGAGGCCAAGAGTGAGCAGCAGCAAGCTTGGGTCGATACGTGCTAGCTGTGCGATGTCCACGGGCAACAGCCAGTGAACGCACGCGACACCGACGCCGGTGAGCGCGATGCCAAGCACCCCGCCGGCGAGGCCGATCATCCCCGCCTCGGTGAGAAACTGGGCGTAGATCGCATGGCGAGGCGCACCCAGCGCTCTGCGAACACCGATTTCACCGCTACGCCTGAGGAACTTGGCCAAAAGAAGTCCTGACGTATTGACAAGACAGACCACGAGCAAGCCAAGTGCCACCAGCAGTGACGCGCCCGTGTCCGCAGGAACCACATGCCGCGCATCCAACCACGCCGGGATGTCACGCAAGCGATTATTCGGCTCCCAGGTGACGGCGCCCGAATCGCGCAGCTGCCGTGCATACCCGTCGAGGTAAGCCATGTAGGCGGCGACGGAGCGCTCATCGTCCAGTTGCACCAGGTACGAAATCCAGACGCAATTCGAACGCGTCAGGCCCGCGATTCCCGACTCGGTGGGAGTTTTGCTGCAGCCAGTGTTGCCTGTAGTTTCGATGCCAGCCGCTATCGCCGTATTGAACGGGAGAAACGCGTCTTCGCGAGTTGTCGTGAAGCCACCCGTATTGACCACATCGAAGAAGCGCGGCTGCGGATCCCAGTGACCGACAACTCCGACGATTCGGTAGCTCCTTCCAGCCACCAGCAGGCTTTGACCTACGCTATTGCGCCCCTGAAACAGCTTCCCGTTGAGCCGCTGGCTGATAACGATAACATTTGCACGCCGTTCATCGTCCTGAAGTGTCCAACCCGCCCCGTACAGGAAAGGCACATCTAGCATGGGAAAGAACTCGCTGCCCACGGCATGGCCGTCGATATTGACAGGGTGACTCGCCGCAGCCTCGGCTTGCACAGCGGGCGAAATCTTATACATCGGTGCTTGCGCGGTACCTCGATGCGCGCGGGTAAGCGCAACGGCGGTAGCGTAGTCGAGAGAGGACCGAGGCTCGCCATCCTTGTCACGCTCTGTCGGGCCCCAGGTATCGACCTGCGGGACGAAAATCCGCCCCGATTTCCACGGCATGGGATCGCCCGATACAGCCCGGTAAACAGAGAAGGTCGTCATCGAAGCGGCGACGCCAAAGGCTATGGCTAGCACCATCAATGCCGTCAGACCCGGGCTTCGCCGGAAACTCAAGAGTGCCAGTTCAGTGTAGTAAGAGAACAAAGTGTCCGTCTCCTGGTTCCATCCACAGCACCGCACAGCATCTTCCAGACCGGTGCAGGCGACTCGCGTTGATCTAGTTGTCGAGGTAACGCGAGCTTAGCGAGCAACTAAAACACGCGCCCGCGTCATCAGCATCCGACATTCCGCGACGTAGCTATAAAAGCTCGTGACAATCGCATCAATGCGAAATTGTCTTAGCGTGATGTAGCACGCAGGCCAGGCTTTGCGATAGCCATGCCTTCAAAAAAGCTCTTTTCTGCTATTGAAAAGCACGCATTAGCCCGTGCGCTGTAGGCGTTCCACTAAATGAAAGTGAGAAATGGGCTCGCGCTATTTAAGGCGAGCTGAGAAGAAATGGCACAACATCGACAAACGTCTTTGGTAATCGATTCACGCGTCGCGAGTGGGAATTCTCGCCACAGCTGCCGAATTCGCGCATGAGCTCGGCAGAAGCGAGTAACGGGGCAGCGTGCCGATGACGAGGCGTCAGAACCGCCGGTAATGCAGCGCCTCCGCCAGATGCACCTGCTCCACACACCCCGCCCCGCCTTCCAGATCGGCGATGGTCCGCGCGACGCGCAGAATCCGGTGATACGCCCGCGCCGAGGCACCCAGCTTATCCAGCGTCACCTGCAACCACTCGCGCTCCGCCGACGGCAGCGCGCAGTCGCGTTCGAGGTTGACGACGCTCAGCTCCGCGTTCGCCTGGCCAGCGCGCAGCAGCGCTTTCTCCCGGGCCTTGACCACCCTCGCGCGCACGGTCGCGCTGTCGTCGTCCCTGGGCCCACGCATGGCCGAGAACTCGGCGATGGAAACGCGTGGCACTTCGACGCAGATGTCGATGCGATCGAGCAGCGGGCCTGAGATACGCCCGCGATAACGCTGTACCTGATCGGGCGTGCAGCGGCACTCATGCAGTGGATCGCCGTTGTAACCACAGGGGCACGGATTCATCGCCGCAACGAGCTGGAACTCGGCCGGGAACGTCGATTGCCGCGCGGCGCGGGAGATCACGATCTGCCCGGACTCGAGCGGCTCGCGAAGCACCTCGAGCACGTGCCGGCTGAACTCGGGCAACTCGTCGAGGAAGAGCACGCCGTTGTGCGCCAGCGAGATCTCGCCAGGACGCGGATTGGCCCCGCCGCCGACCAGGGCGACGCCTGAGGCCGTGTAATGAGGTGCGCGGAAGGGACGACGGCGCCAGCAACCCGGCTCGATCTCCTCGCCGGATAGCGAACGAATGGCGCAGCTCTCAAGCGCTTCCGATTCGGTCATCGGCGGGAGGATCCCCGGGAGACGCTCAGCCAGCATCGTCTTGCCGGTGCCGGGCGGACCGATGAGCAAAAGGTGGTGACCACCCGCAGCGGCGATTTCCATGGCGCGGCGCGCCTGATACTGGCCGCGCACGTCACGCATGTCGGGGCCGCAGGTCGGCAGGTCGTAGAAGTCGGCCGTGGCGGGACTGGTCAGATTGCCGTTGCCGCGCAGCCAGGCGCAGACCTCGGCGAGGCTGTCCGCCAGCAGGATGTCGCCCTCCCCGATCAACGCGGCTTCCGCGGCATTGGCCCGGGGTACGACGATGCGGCGACCGCTACGGCGAGCGCGGATCAGGGCGGGAAGGATGCCGGGTACGGCACGGAGCTCGCCCGACAGGGCAAGCTCGCCGAGGAACTCGCAATCGTCGAGCCGCTCGCGAGGCACCTGGGAGCCCGCGGCGAGGATGCCCAGGGCGATGGCCAGATCGAACCGGCCACCGTCTTTCGGGAGTTCGGCGGGTGCCAGATTCACGGTGACCCGACGGGCCGGGTATTCGAAGGCGGTGTTCTGGATGGCGACACGAACACGATCCCGCGCCTCGCGCACCGCCGCTTCGGGCAGACCGACGATGGAGGTGGAAGGCAGGCCGCCGGAGAGATGCACCTCGACGATGACCTGTGGCGCGGCGACGCCTTCCTGCGCGCGCGAAAGGGTGACGGCGAGGCTCATGACGGGGAGTATCGTAACCGGTTACGCATCCACAAGGGATGCGAACGTCGGTGATCCTGAAGGGATCCGGCTCGCATACGCACTCCTTGCGCCTGTTCGGAGAAAAATAACCGCCCCCGACCGCTCTCGGGGTGAGGGTGACGGATCGGGGGCGGTCCCGGGCTGTGCGGCCTTCCCTATTAGCCGCGCTGCGCAGCGCTGACTTCCAGGTCGGCAATGCGCTTTTCCAGAGCGTCGAGCTTTTCTCGCGTACGAGCCAATACCTGGCTCTGCACATCGAATTCTTCGCGGGTTACGAGATCGAGGCGGCGTAGTCCCTGCGCCAGAATGTCTTTGAAGTTGGCGTGCATATCCTCACGCGCTTGCGCCAACCCTGGCGGAACCAACGATGCCAACCGCTGTGCGAGTTGATCGATACCCTGCACATCCATCTTGCGCACCTCGATGTCGTGGAATGAAGTTTAGGTGATTCGTTTGTAGGCGCTATAGGCGGATGCCTACACGTCGTGTAGGGTTTCCCCTACAAAATGCTCCCGGAGGACGCCGACCGACCGCGGATGGCACAATGACCGTCCGCGCGCCGACAGCCGGACGCGCCCCGAGGAGTGTTACATGAAGCTGGTCGTCGCCATCATCAAGCCGTTCAAGCTGGACGACGTCCGCGAAGCCCTCGCCGATGTAGGCGTCCAGGGCGTCACGGTCACCGAGGTGAAAGGCTTCGGCCGGCAGAAGGGCCACACCGAACTGTATCGCGGGGCGGAGTACGTGGTCGACTTCCTGCCCAAGATCAAGCTCGAGGTCGCCATCACCGATGATCAGGTCGAGCGCGTGGTCGAGGCCATCCAGCAGGCGGCCCGCACGGGCAAGATCGGCGACGGCAAGATCTTCGTCAGTCAGCTCGACCAGGTCGTGCGTATCCGTACCGGCGAACTGGACAACGACGCCCTCTGAGGGCGTCTCCTGCGATCAGACCGCCTGCGCCAGCCGCTTGAAGCGGCGGTGGTGCACCAGGATTCCCGCGTAGTAGGCCGCGTAGTAGCCGATCGTCAGACCGACCACCAGCATGGTGAGCGGGCTGTTACCGGGCGGCGGCGCATGGGCGACAGCCGGGCCCTCGCCCTGAAACAGGGGGGCCAGCACCAGGAAGCGCCAGGCCATGCGGCCCAGCAGCAGCGCGGTGAGCGCGGCCCCAAGCCAGGGATTCGGGATATAGAAGTCGCCGCCCTGTGGGCTCGACTCGAAACGGGTGAGGCGCAGGCCGACGAAGGCCAGCGCACCGCCGAGCACGAGGCCGCCGAGGGCGCCCTCCGCAAGCCGGATGTCCTGCAGACCCGAGGTCATCATCAGGCAGGCGATCGCCGCGAAGATGACGATGCGGGCGGTCATCCGCTTCGTCCGGATCGGCTGCCGGCCGAAACTGCCGCGAACACGGCGGTAGACGGCGAAAGCCATCAGCGGAGCGACGATGAACGGGATGGTGGTCGGAGCCAGCATGGGCGCGGTCTCGGTGGTGGTGACTGTGACGCTACCTTACGGCGACCGTGGCGGGCATTCGAGGGCGGGATGTGAGGTGTTGGGGGTGACGGGTGTCATGCGGTCGGATTCCCGCGCCGGGCCCGTGGGGACCGGCGCGAAGAGCTGTCGCGCGCGGGGCGCGCTCCTACATGAAGCGGCCAGCGTTATTTGGCTTTGCCCTGGTTGGCGACGGCGGCCATCTTGGCCGCGATCTCGGCCTCGTCGCCCAGGTAATAGTGCCTGACCGGCTTGAGGTCGGCGTCGAACTCGTAGACCAGCGGAATGCCGTTGGGGATGTTGAGCTCGGCGATGTCGTCGTCGGAGATGCCGTCGAAGTACTTCACCAGCGCGCGCATGGAGTTGCCATGAGCGGCCATCAGCACGCTCTTGCCGCTCTTGATCGCCGGCGCCAGTACGTCGTGCCAGTACGGCAGCACGCGGGCGACGGTGTCCTTCAGGCACTCGGTCAGCGGGACGTCGGCGATGCCGTCGTAGCGGCCGTCGTCGGCGAACGACATCTCGCCCGGCTTCAGGGCCGGCGGCGGCGTGTCGTAGCTGCGGCGCCAGATCTTGACCTGATCTTCGCCGTACTTGCTGGCGGTCTCCGACTTGTTGAGGCCGGTCAGGGCGCCGTAGTGGCGCTCGTTGAGGCGCCAGTCGGTGACCACCGGGATCCACATCAGGCCCATCTCGTCCTGCACGTGCCACAGGGTGCGCACGGCACGCCTGAGGTAGGAGGTGTGGGCCAGGTCGAAGGTGAAACCGGCGTCCTTGAGCAGGCGACCGGCCTCACGGGCCTCGGCCACGCCCTGCTCGGTGAGGTCGACATCGGCCCAGCCGCTGAAGCGGTTCTCGAGGTTCCAGGCCGACTGGCCGTGGCGGATCATGACAAGCTTGTACATGGCATCCAACGTCAGGAGGAAAAATCCGATGGTGGAACCTCGCCCGCGAGGCGTCAACTTACGCGGCGACGGCAGGCAGCCGTGCCGGAAGTCACGCTAAACCTTGCGCGGGGCGCGCGCATCTCAGGTGTCCTAGTCCACTCGCGGAGTGCCGCAGCATGCGTCGTAGCCTGATTTCCCTCCTCATCGCCCTGTCCCTCGCCGGCGCCGCCGTCGCGGCCGACGACATCAGCAAGGTCAACGGCACCGCGTCGGTCGACGCTGGCCAGAACGCGGGCGACGTCCATACGGTGAACGGCTCGGTCCGCATCGGTTCGCGCGCCACGGTACAGAAGGCCAGTACCGTCAACGGTTCGGTCGAGCTCGGCGAAGGAGCCACCGCCACCGCCGTGAAGTCGGTCAACGGCGCGGTGTCCCTGCATGAGCAGTCGCGCGTGAGCGATGACGTGCAGACGGTCAACGGGCGGGTTCAGCTCGAGCGCGGTGCCGACGTCAAAGGCCACCTGTCCAACGTCAATGGTGAGATCTCGCTCGACGGCGCGCACGTGGGCGGCGGCATCGAGACCGTCAACGCGGACATGGATATCGGTGGCGGCTCGAAGGTCGAGGGCGGCATCCTGGTGAAGAAGCCCAACATGGGCTGGCACACCAACAACGACCGCAATCCGAAGATCGTGATCGGACCGCACGCCGTGGTTCAGGGCACCCTGAGGTTCGAACGTGCGGTCGATCTCTACGTGAGCGACTCCGCGACGGTCGGCAAGATCGAAGGCGCCACGCCGCACACGTTCTCGGGCAGCGCCCCGTAACTCAGATCCAGTCGCGCGGCTTCAGGTATTCCTGCAGCCGCGCTTCGGGGCTGTCCGCCTCGGGCGCGTACGCGTATTCGAAGCGAACGCGTGGCGGCAGGCTCATCAGGATCGATTCCGTGCGCCCGCCCGACTGCAGACCGAACAAGGTGCCGCGGTCGTAGACCAGGTTGAACTCGACGTAACGACCGCGACGATAGAGCTGGAATTCGCGCTCGCGCTCGCCATACGGCGTGTCGCGACGGCGCTCCACGATGGGCAGGTAGCCGTCGAGAAAACCCTGACCGACGTCGCGCGTGAAACTCATGCACCGCTCGAAGCCGCCCTCGTTGAGGTCGTCGTAGAAAAGACCGCCGACACCGCGCGTCTCGCCGCGGTGCTTGAGGTAGAAATACTCGTCGCACCACTGCTTGTATCGCGAGTACACGTCATCGCCATACGGCGCGCAGAGGTCCCTGGCGACCCGATGCCAGTGACGCACGTCCTCGTCGACCGGATAGAACGGCGTGAGATCGAAGCCGCCGCCGAACCACCACACGGGCTCCGCGCCTTCTTTCGAGGCCTCGAAGTAACGCACGTTGGCATGCGTCGTCGGGATGTGCGGGTTACGCGGATGCAGAACCAGCGAGACGCCGGTGGCGATGAAGCTGCCGCCGACGAGGTCGGGCCGGTGCGCCGTGGCGCTCGGCGGCAGCGGCGAACCGGCGACCCGCGAAAAATTCACGCCCGCCTGTTCGAAGATGGCGCCGTCGCGCAGGACGCGCGTGCGTCCACCGCCGCCCGCAGGGCGCGTCCAGGCATCCTCTTCGAACGTCGCCTTGCCGTCGATCCCCTCGATGGCGGCGCAGATGCGGTCCTGGAGCCCGCGCAGGAACGACTCGGCAAGATCGGCTTGTTCGGACATGACGGCGCAGGATCCTTGGGCGGGAAATGTCGCGAAGCTTAGCAAGTCGGGCCGGGAGGCCCGCTGCGGCACGCCGCCGCGTAACGATGACGGGTCAGGGAGGCAGGTCAGGAAATACGTGCGGCCATGCGCCGGTTGCCCGTAAGCGCGGCCCAGCGCATGCCGATGTCGATCCACATCAGATATCCCGCTTCCATGAGCATCCGCACGACATAACGACCGCTGAGCGCGAGCCGGGGTTCGGCGGCGATGGGCGAGGCGTCGAAACCCAGCCGACGGGCGAGGTACAGGCAACGCGCCAGATGGTAGCGACTGGTGACGAGCCAGACGGCGGGCAGCCGGCCTTCGTCCGATGGACGCAACAGTTCGCGGGCGTGCCGCAGGTTTTCGAGGGAATCGATCGACAGCTGCTCGAGCGTCATCGGCACATCGACGGGCCAGCCGGCGGCGACGAGCCAGCGACGTCCCGCCTCCGCTTCGCTGACCGAGCCGCCACTCGTGCCGCCAAGCAGCAACACGCGGTCGGCGGCACCGGCGAGCACGTTTTCGCGCCCGCGCGCCAGACGCTCGGTGAAGTCGGCCTCCGGCAGATCGTCGACCAGGCGACGCCCGAAGATCAGCAGCGCCCGACGATGCCCTCCGGCGATCGGGCTGCGTCGGGCGAGGCCCCATACGTTGATCACGTGCGCGACGTAGACCAGGCCCAGGGTGCCGACGAAGACCACGACGGTGACGAACGCCGCGATCAGGATGTCGCGGTCACTGAGGTAACGCCAGACGCCGCGACGCAGGGGTTTGAGAAGACCGGCCATAGACAGCGGAGTCTGGCGACTTGGCTGGCGAGGCGCAACGATGCGGTCCTGCGAATGAATGGCCATGTCATGGGTGCCGTCATTCACGCGACGCTGCGGCTCAAAAAGGATAGGCTCGCCGCATGCCTCATCCCATGCCTCCTCTCGCCATCCGCGCGTACACGGCGACCTCCGCGCTCGGCCGCGGTCTCGACGCTCACGCCACCGCCATCGCCACCTCCCGGGGCGGCCTTCAACCCAACGACTTCAGCTCAGCGCCCCTGGATTGCTGGATCGGCCGCGTGGCCGGACTCGAAGACGAACCGCTCCCGCCGGCTCTCGCCGAATGGGAATGCCGGAACAACCGCCTGGCCTGGCTGGCGTTGCGTCAGGACGGTTTTATCGACGCGGTCAGGGACGCACGCGAGCGCTACGGCGCATCGCGCGTCGCCGTCCTGCTCGGCACGTCGACCGCCAGCATCGGTGCGACCGAAGAAGGCTATCGACGCCTGGAAGGAGGCCGGATGCCGGCGGATCTCCATCGCTCCGTCCTGCACACCCCCCATTCGCTGGCCGGATTCGTCGCCACGGCGTTCGACCTGGAAGGGCCTTGCCTGACCGTCGCCACCGCGTGCTCCTCCAGCGCCAAGGTGTTCGCCAACGCCGAGCGGATGATCCGCCTCGGACTGATCGACGCCGCCATCGTCGGTGGTACCGACACGCTCTGCGACAGCGTCCTGTTCGGGTTCAATTCGCTCGAGCTCGTGTCACCTGAACCCTGCCGCCCGTTCGACGCCGACCGTGGCGGCATCTCGATCGGCGAGGCGGCCGGCTTCGCGCTCATCGAGCGCGCTGTGGAGGGTGGCGGACTGCCGCTGTTGATCGGCTACGGCGAAGCCAGCGACGCGCATCACATGTCGACACCGCATCCCGAAGGGCTCGGCGCCGAGCTCGCACTGAACGACACGCTGGCGCGGGCGGGCATCGTCGTGGGCGATGTCGATTACATCAACCTGCACGGAACCGCCAGCCAGAAGAACGACGAGGTCGAGGCGGCACTGGTGGCACGGCGTTTCCCGGCGAGCACACGCGCCAGCTCGACAAAGGGCTTCACCGGTCATACGCTGGGCGCCGCGGGCATTCTCGAGGCCACGCTCACGCTGTTGTCGATGCGCGACGGCGTCGTGCCCGCCAATTTCGGTGCGACGACACCGGATCCGCTGTGCGGGCCGCAGATGGCGTGGACATCCGAGCGCGGCGATCTTCGCATCGCCCTGAGCAACTCGTTCGGCTTCGGCGGAAACAACGCCTGTCTCGCCTTCGCGCGGGCGGAGGTCGCCGCATGAGCGCCGCGCTGACCGTATGGATCAAGGGGATCGGCACGTGGGCACCCGGCGCCGACGACTGGCACGCGTTCCGTGAGATCGCCAACGGTGCCGCCGCGCCGGGTGCGACCACGCGGCCCGTGGCCGACGTCCTGCCGCCGAACGAACGGCGACGCGCGCCGGAAAGCGTGCTGCTGGCCGCCGCCGCCGCGGGTCAGGCCGTGCGGATGAGCGGTCTCGACGCGGCCGCCCTGCCCTGCGTCTTCGCTTCCGCACACGGCGACCAGGTGATCACCGACTACATGTGCACCACGCTGGCGACGGCACCCACGGAACTGTCGCCCACCAAATTCCACAACTCCGTGCATAACGCCCCTGCCGGCTACTGGACCATCGCCACGCATTGCCATGCGAGCTCCAGCGCGGTATCCGGCGGCGAGACGAGCTTTGGCGCAGGACTGCTCGAGGCGGCCACCCTTGCGGTAGCCGACGAGCGCGATGTCCTGCTGGCCAGTTACGACATCGCGGGCACCGGCCCGCTCGGGGAGATGACCAGCACCACCGGCCCATTCGCTTGCGCGCTGGTGTTGTCGCCGCGTCCGGAGGGCGCCCTGGCGCGCATCGATCTGACGCCGTCGGCCGGCAATACGGGCGCTGTCGCGCTGGGTGACGCCTGGATGGACGACATCGCGGCCAGCAGCCCCTCGGCCCAGGCGATACCGCTGTTGCGTGCACTGGCCCTCGCACGCCCCACCGCCTTGCGCGTGGCCGCCGCCACCGGCCTGGACCTTCACGTGGATATCGAGGCCGCACCATGAACGCCACCGGTGATCGCTGCTGCATCCTGATTCCATGCCTCAACGAGGAACGTGCCATCGGTCGCGTGGTTGCTGAAGCCTTGGAGCTGGGCTTGCCGGTGATCGTCGTCGACGACGGCTCGGACGACCGCACGCCCGGGATCGTGGGTGAGCTGCCCGTCACCCTGATCCGCCACGCGACACGACGCGGCAAGGGCGAGGCCCTGCGCAGCGGCTTTCGCGAGGCGCTGCGTCAGGGTTTCGACAACGTCATCACGATGGACGGCGACGGACAACACCTGGCGTCCGACATCCCGGCGATCCTCGAAGCTCACCGCCGCTATCCCGGCAGCATCGTCATCGGTGCGCGGCTGCTCGAGCGCGAACAGCAGCCGCCGGGACGCCGCCGTGCGAACGCCGTGGCCGACTGGGGCATCTCCTGGGCCTGCGGTCGCCCGGTGGCGGATACGCAAAGCGGCCAGCGCCTGTACCCGCGTGCCGCGCTCGACCTCGTCGACCTTCCCGCCGAGAACTTCGTCTTCGAAGCCGCGCTGCTGATCACGGCGTGCCGCGAGCGCGGCATCGGCGTGGTCTCGGTGCCGATCGCCTCGCGCTACGAGGGCGAGTTCCGCCTCAGCCACTTCCAGCCGGTGCGCGACGTGACACGGATCACGATGTACACCGTAGGCCGGATCTTCCATTACGGCCACGTAATGGCATGCTACCGGTCCTCCCGCGCGACACCGACGATCGTCGGCGCTCCGCAGGGGACACGCGACACGCACTGAAAACGTTACGCGCACGCACCGCGCAAGGGGGCGATACGATGGATCGCAAGTTATACGACGCAGTCGTCCTGGGCGGTGGCCTGGCCGGACTGTCCCTGGCGCTGCAGCTGAAAGGCGCCTACCCCGACATGGACATCGTCGTGCTGGAGCGGCAGGCACGACCGCTGCCGGTGGCGGCGCACAAGGTCGGCGAGTCGACGGTGGAAATCGCCGCCCACTACTTCACGCATACGCTGGGCCTGCGCGAACACTTCGAGACGGAGCACATCCGTAAGTTCGGCTTCCGGTTCTTCTTCTCGGAAGGTCGCGACGACCTCGCCGACGTTCTGGAACTGGGGGTCAGCGCTGTGTTGCCGACGCCGAGCTACCAGATCGACCGCGGCATCCTGGAAACCTTCCTCGGCGAGGAGGCGACGCGCCGCGGCATCGATTTCCGCGAGGGCGCCACCGTCCGTGGCTTTGACATCGGCAAGGGTGACGACAGCCACACGGTTCGCTTCAGCCAGTCCGGCAGTGACCACGAGCTGCAGGCACGCTGGCTTCTCGACGCCTCGGGGCGTGCGGGCATGATGCGACGCAAACTCGATCTCACCCGCGACAACGGCCACCACGCCAACGCGGTGTGGTTCCGTATCGACGATCGCCTGGAGATCGACGGCTGGTGCGATGACGCCGAATGGAAGGACCGCGTGCATCCGCCGGAGCGCTGGCGTTCCACCAATCACCTGGTCGGCCCGGGCTACTGGCTATGGCTGATTCCCTTGTCGTCGGGGGCGCATTCGGTCGGCATCGTGGCCGACGCCAAGATGCATCCCCTGGATGGCATGCGCGATTTCGAGAAGGCGCTGGCGTGGATCCATGAGCACCAGCCCGTGGTCGCGCGCGAGATCGAAAAGCGCCGCGACAAGCTGCTGGACTTCGCCTTCTTCCGGCATTTCTCCTACGGCTGCTCGCGGATGTTTTCGTCGGACCGCTGGGCACTCACCGGCGAAGCGGGCGCGTTTCTCGATCCGTTCTATTCGCCCGGCAGCGACTTCATCGCCATCTCCAACACGTACATCACCGAACTGATCGGTGTGGACCGGCGTGGCGAACCGCTGGCGCCGCACGCGCGTGCCTACGAGCGGCTGTTCTTCTCGTTCTACGAGAATACGCTGCACATGTACCGCGGCCAGTACAACCTGTTCGGCGATCCCGAAGTACTGTCGATCAAGGTGATCTGGGATTACGCCTATTACTGGGGTGTGCTCTGCCAGATCATGTTCCAGGAGCGACTGGCCGACACGCACTTCATCGGGCGCCTGGCGCCGGAGCTGCTCGCCGCGGCCGACCTCAACAAGGAGATGCAGGTCTTCTTCCAGCGCTGGCACGCCGTGTCCGAACGCCGTAACCCGAAGATGATGCTGGATCAGCGCGACCTCACCTGGTTCGCCGACATGAATGCCACGCTGCACGATTCGCTCAACGAAAAAGCGCTCGGCGATCGCATCCGCGCCAACGTGCACATGATGCGGCTGCTCGCGGCCCATGTGGTCGAGCGTGCGGCGGCGGATCATCCGTCACTGATCGAAGGTGCGGAGCATCTGGTGGATGTCGAGGGCGCGCGGACGACGCTGTTCGATCAGGTGGCGTGAGTCGCGCGATCTGAGACGCCGGGGATCGACACTACGGTGGTCGGTCCGGAGGGGCCGGTCAGGCTCCTCATCAGTCACCCTTTCGCGCTGCCCCTCCGGCCCGGCGAATCAACCCGCCGGGTGAATGACCGCGGCCCGACCCGAGGCGATCTCGACGCCATCGTGCGCGATACGAAAACTGTACTGGGCACCGGACGTATCGGCCATCAGGCACTCCGCGTGCACGTCGAGGCGTCCTTCCAGCGTGTCGATCCGTTCGACCGCCAGCTTCACCCCTCGCAGGCTGACCAGCATCCCCGGACGGGGTTCGGTGTCCCCGCGCTCCTTCGCCAGTAAAGCGCCATGCACCGCCATCGCCTGTGCGCCATATTCGGCCAGATGCAGGGCGTGCAGGCCGTGGGGGCCGCGCAGCGGATGCGTCGGCAGTACATGGCTCGTGCTGAACGCATGGAGGGCGGATGCGTCAAAGGCGACCACGCCGTCGAGCAGGCACATATCGCCCGCATGCGGAATCAGGTCGATGAACTCGTGTCTGGACAGCAGGGACACGGTCATCCGCCGTGGGCATCGGAGTGCCCGGAGAGAGCGACGGCGGCGGCTGGCTCCTCTACGGACTCCATCTCCTGCCAGAAGTCGTAGAAGTTGAACCAGTTGAACGGATAGGCGCGGGCGTAGTGCTCGACGCGCTGGGCGTAGCGTGCCACGACCGCATCGAGGACGGCGGCGCGTTCCGTACGAGGCACGTCGATGCCTTCGGAGAAGGCCTCGAAGATCAACCGGTAGCGGTTGCCGCCCAAATAGATACCCATGCAGACCACCACCGGAACCTTGAGCACGGCGGCGAGCTGCCACGGCCCCGTGGGAAACGGCGCAGGCTTGCCGAGGAACGGCACCATGCGCGTCGCTTCACCGCGATGCCCGCGGTCGGCCAACAGCGCGAGCATGCCGCCCTGCTCCGCGGCTTCGGCCATTGCGAGCGCGATGGATGCGCCTCCCAGCGCCGCGTCGATCACCGCGGCGCCGACATCGGGCGCGAGCGCCTCGAGCACGGCGGTCAACGCCGGTGTCTTCTGCTTGTCCAGCACGACGCGCAGCGGCACATCGGGACGGCGTCCGCCAAGCGCGCGCAATGCTTCGAAGCTACCCTGATGGGAGCCGATGAGGAGAACACCGCGTCCCGCATTCAGGTGTCGGTCGAGTTCCGGCAGGCCCTCCACCTCGACCTCGAAGTCGCGCTCGCCACGGGCCAGAAAAAACAGCCGGTCAAGCAGCGTCGCGGCGAACATGTGGATATGGTGAAACACGTCATATGCGGTCACCGGCCGGTCGAGCACGCGCGACAGATAGGTGCGCGAGGCCGCGCGTTCGTCGGCGCGACGCAGGAAGAAATACAGCGCGATGGGATAAAGCAGCAGGCGCGCGACGCCCCGTCCGAGGCGCAGGGCGATCGTTCGGATCAGCCAGATCGCAAAGCGCCCGCCGCCTTCCCGTTGTTTCCAGTGACTCATGCCCGGCCCTCGAGCGTGCCGCGGACCAGGGTGTCGGAGCCGCGGCGAACGGTGAAACGCACCCGCGCGGCATCCAGCCCGGTCAGCTCGACCTCGGCATCCTCATCGGGAAGCAGCGGCAGCAGGAACTTCGCGTCGATCACCTGGCCCACGCCGACACCGCGCCACGCGCGCAACGCGTCGGCCGCGGCTTCGAGCAGCAGGACGCCGGCAACGATGGGGCGACCGGGAAAATGTCCGGCGAAACTCGGGTGCGCCGCGTCGAAACGCAGCGGGCGCACGAACGATGCGATGTCGGCTGGATCGGTCATGGGCATCTCAGGCTCACGGTCGGGGCGAAGCAAAGCACGCTCCGGGCGAGTGGTGCCTGAACGACGATCAGGCCGCGGCGCGGTGCTGTTCGATGTGCTCGGACAGCGTGCGGAGGCTGGTGAAGATGGTCCGGTTGTCCGGATTGTCGGACTTCAGCTGGAAGCCATAGCGCTTGGACACCGCCAGGGCGATTTCGAGGGCGTCGATGGAATCCAGGCCCAGGTCGCCGCCGAACAGGGGCGCTTCCGGGTCGATGTCGGCCGGCTGCACCGACTCGAGGTTGAGGCTCGTGACGATCAGTTCGGCGAGTTCGTGCTGTGCTGCGGTTTGCGTTGCCATTGTGTTTCCAGGTCCTGGATTTCCTGCCTCCCCCCGGATGGCAGCGGTCGCGGAGTTTATCACAGGGCCCCCGGGCAAGCCCCTGCGGCCACTCAGCTTCGTGAAGAATCGACCGTTCACGTTTCTCGCCGACGGCGTGACGATATGATGCCCCGAACGCGTTCTATGGACTACCTGATGCCCCACGGCAATGAAATGCGGGAGCGCACGGCGCTCACCGCCCACCCTTCCCCGCTGGTGCGTTACCGCGACGGCTCCGCTTCGCCGGGTCCGCAGACGCTGGCCCTTTTCGGCTTTGGCTCGACACCTCGTGACATCGACGATCCGCGCTGGCTGCGGGTCGTCCTCGATCCGCTGGGCGACGCGCCGCTGGAAGCGTGGGAAGTGGATGCCACGGTCGAGGCGGGCCGCCAGGGCGATCTGCGCTGGTCGCGCGGTGGCGGCTGGCTCTACGCCGCCGTCGAATGCCACGAGGACGACCATGGCGGACCCGAAGGCGCGGCCGTGCATGCGTATGGTTTGCTCTCGCGATTCGTCGAGGCCGCCGAAGAACGGCACGTGCAGCGCATCTGGAATTACCTCGGCGCGATCAACGAGGGCTCGGGCGACGACGAACGCTACAAGCACTTCTGCACGGGGCGTATCCGCGGCATGGGCGACGTGTTCGCGCAGGGCTTTCCTGCTGCCTCGGCGATCGGACATCACGGCGATCCCGGGCTGTTGCAGGTGTATCTGCTCGCGACCGACCGGCCCGGTACCCGCGTGGAAAACCCGCGTCAGGTCAGTGCCTGGCAGTATCCGCGTCAGTACGGGCGCACGCCACCCAGCTTTGCGCGTGCCACCCTGTTGCCGGCGGGCGATGTGCTGGCGATTTCAGGCACCGCCGCGGTCGTAGGTCACGCCTCCGCGCACGCCGGGGATCTCGAAGCTCAGCTGGCGGAAACGCTGCGGAATCTCGATGCCCTGCTCGAATCCGGCGGCATGCCCGCCGGCCTCGATGGCGGGGCGCCGCTGAAGGTGTACGTGCGGCATCCCGAGGATGAAGCCACGGTGCGGGCCTTCGCGGCAAAGCGCTTCCCCTCCGCCCCCTTGCTGCTGGTGCACGGCGATATCTGCCGGGCGGAGTTGCTGGTGGAGATCGATGGATGGCGCTACCGGGGCTGATAGCCTTACGGCTTCCTGACGGGCCGCACCCAACCCTCGATCGCCGTCTGCCGTGCACGCGAGATCGTCAGCGTATCGGCCGGTGCGTCCTTGGTGATCACCGAGCCCGCACCGATCGTCGAACCGGCACGCAGGGTCACCGGCGCGACGAGCGAGCTGTTTGACCCCACGAACACCCGGTCTTCGATGGTGGTACGACTCTTGTTTACGCCGTCGTAATTGCAGGTGATCGTGCCCGCACCGATGTTGACCTTGCTGCCGATCACGGTGTCGCCCAGGTAGCTGAGGTGATTGGCCTTCGATCCCTCCGCGATCACGGCGTTCTTCGTCTCGACGAAGTTTCCGATGTGCACGCCGGCCGCCAGGTCGGTCCCCGGGCGCAAGCGGGCGAACGGACCGATCGTGCAAGGCCCGTGGGTGACCACGCCATCCAGGTCGCAATGCGCGAGCACGACGGTGCCGGCAGCCAGCGTCGCGTTGCGCACGCGCGTAAACGGACCGATGCGCACGTCGTCGCCGAGCAAGACCTCGCCTTCGAAGATCACATTGACGTCGACCTCGACGTCGCGCCCCGCGCTCACGCTGCCACGCACGTCCAGCCGCGCCGGATCGGCGAGACGGACGCCCGCCAGGGCCAGCTCGCGCGCGGCGCGTTCCCGGTACAGCGTCTCGAGACCGGCCAGCTGCCACGGGTCGTTCGCGCCTGACGCTTCGACCGGATCGCAGTCGACGCAGGCGGCGGGCGCTCCTTCGGCCGCGGCCATTTCAAAGACGTCGGTGAGGTAGTACTCGCCTTGCGCGTTGCTGTTGCCCAGCGCACGCGTCCAGGCGAGAAGGCGTGCCGCATCGCCGGCGACGATACCCGTGTTGACGAGGTCCACCGCGCGCTGGGCGGCGCTGGCATCCTTTTCTTCGACGATGTGACGGACCTTGCCGGCCGCATCGAGCACGACGCGCCCGTAACCCTTCGGATCCGCGAGGCGCGTGGCCAGCATGGCGAGACCGTCGCCGGTGCCGACCAGTGCCGCCAGCGTTTCGGCGCGGATGAGAGGAACGTCGCCGTAGAGGATGAGGACCCGTCCCTCGAGCTTGCCATCCGTCTCCAGTGCCTCGAGCGCCGTGCGTACGGCATGCCCGGTACCCAGACGCTCTCGCTGCTCGATCCAGCCCAGCGAGCCATCGGCGGCGAACGCATCGCGCACCTGCTGCCCGTTATGTCCGTAGACGACATGCACGCCAGCGGGATTCAGCGAACGCGCCGAACCGATCACGTGCGACAGCAGGGGCCGCCCGGCCAACGGCATCAGCACCTTGGCGGATGCGGACTTCATCCGCTTGCCTTCGCCCGCGGCGAGGATCAGGACGTGAAGGGGCGTAGCGGTCATGGGCTCTCGTACCTGCCTGGAAGTGAGGGCCGCACTGTCGCGCGTTTGGCCGGCGCTGCCAAGTCGGCTACTCGTCGTCCTTCCGTTTGCTGAGGTTTTCGAGGTTCGGCTTATAGGCCTCGACGAAGGCATTGCGCAGGATGCCGATGATGGCGTCCGACGTGGAAACACTCTTGTCGTCGATGTTGCCGGATATCGCCACACGCGTCGCGAACTGGTCCTTGGACTGGTTCTTGAACAGCTTGGCCACGCCCTCGGCCGCCGCTTCGTAGACGATCTTCAGCGGACCCTTCTTGTCTTCCTCCACGTCCTGCTTCCAGCTGAAGATCTTCAGTCCGTGGAAGAGTGGCTTGGCGTAGCCACTGAGCTTGCGATCCTTGGCCTGGAGCTCCATGACGAAGTCGCCTTCGCCGCCCGCGAAATCGAGGCCGGAATACGCGCGCGCGAGATCGTTGGCCTTGACCAGCTTGATGTCGTGGACGGTGATCGAATAATGGAAGTCGCCGAGGCGTTCCACCGGATCGATGTCGGCATGGGTTTCGAGCGGCGCGTCGCCCAGCACCTTGGCCGTCGCGTGCATATGGGCGACCCGGTCGCCGCCTTCGCGCTGGACGTTGGTGAGGTTGGTCACCGTGCCGTTGACGTCGGTCATCTTCAGATCGACCTTCGGGCTGGACACGAAGTTGTTGAAGGTGATCGTGCCATTCATGACATTGATTTCGTCGAACCGGAACGGCGCCAGCGCACGCAGCTGCTCGCGCCAGTCCACGCCCTTACCCGTCTGCTTGTCGCCCTCCGACTTGCCGTCCACGAAGTTGACGACGGGATCGTAGAAATCGATCTTGCCGCGGAAGTGACCTTTCACCAGCGCGCGCCAGGTCAGCGAAATGTCCGCGCGCGTGGTCTTGAACAGTGGGACCGGCACCTTGCCATCGACCTTGGTGACCGACATCTGGTCGATCGAGTACGACCCGCGCCACAGATGGATGTCGATATCGGCAATCCGTCCGGCGTAGGCGCCCATGTGAGCCAGGCGACCGTTGAGGTAGTTGAGCACGACATACGGCAGCGCGACGCGGGCCGCGATGAGCACGACGGCGACGATCCCCAGGATCCAGAAGCTTCGGCGGTAGCGGGTGCGCATGAGACTTTCACCTTGAAACGACAGCCCAGTGTTGCGCCGCGGCAGTCATTTCCGGATGAAGAAGCAAAAAAAACCCCTCCGGAGAGGGGTTTATCGGGCGAGGCGGCGTCGCTCAGTGCTTCAGCGTCTTGCGCATGCGCTCGAGTGCCTGGAGCTGCGCCAGCGCCTCGGCCAGCTTGGCCTGGGCTTCGGCGACGTCCATCTCGGGGCCGCGGTTGGACAACGCGGCCTCGGCTTCTTCCTTCGCCTTCAGGGCGGCCGCCTCGTCGAGGTCGGCCGCGCGGGCGGCCGTGTCGGCGAGGATCGTCACGACCTGCGGCTGCACCTCGAGGATGCCGCCGGACACATAGAACTGCTGGCGATCGCCGTTGGTGCCGACCACGTCCACGTGGCCCGGCTTCAGGCGGGTAATCAGCGGCGCGTGACGCGGCGCGATACCCAGCTCGCCAAGCTCACCGGTGGCGACCACGAGCGTGGCTTCGCCGGAGTAGATCTCGGCTTCGGCGCTGACGATGTCGACGCGGATGGTGTGGGTCATGGGCTTGTCTTCCGTTGGTCGGGAATGGGAGGAGAAGGTCGCTTACGCGGCCTTCTTCGCACCCATGTCCTCGCCCTTCTTGATGGCTTCGTCGATGCCGCCGACCATGTAGAACGCCTGCTCGGGCAGGTGATCCAGGTCGCCGTCGAGAATCATCTTGAAGCCGCGGATGGTTTCCTTCAGGGCGACGTACTTGCCCGGCGAGCCGGTGAAGACTTCGGCCACGTGGAACGGCTGCGAGAAGAAACGCTCGATCTTGCGGGCGCGCGACACCGAGGCCTTGTCTTCCGGCGACAGCTCGTCCATG
>Ga0182005_1000111_pt1 | contig 58282 bp, 51 predicted proteins | sample Sormic07211103_1_FD_123021 | JGI IMG/M metagenome (GOLD analysis project Ga0182005, IMG submission 123021) | Rhizosphere microbial communities from Sorghum bicolor, Mead, Nebraska, USA - 072115-103_1 MetaG | ecosystem: Host-associated > Plants > Roots > Rhizosphere | place: USA: Nebraska... | reverse complement strand
GCCCATGGCCGTGAGGATCATCACGCTGTAGCTGCGCGCCGAATCATCGTTGTAGGACTGCTCGCCGTGCTTGAGCCCGCCCATTAATGCGGCGAGGCCGAGGATGCCGTTAATGTCGAGCATTACGGTTTTCTAGACAGACGAATTGAGTAAACGCGCTTAGTACATTTAAAATCAACACTTTACGAAGTTTTCTGACACCCATGTTTTGACACTGGGGATCTCTACGGACGGCGAAGCCGCATGTTACTAGGAAAGCGTTTCCATTCTTTTTTGCGCTGATCTACAAGCCCCTTAAGACTGGTATTCAGGTGTATGGAGTCTTGAAGAACGACGCAACCGATGTACGTTACGATGACTCATGTCAACCGGCTCACGTAAACCCAGGTCTGGGATGGCTCATACCGGAAAGGGCTCCGATACCAATCATCTCCGCACGCGCCCACCTATCCCCTCCCCTCCTGCCCACCCGCCCACCCGCCCACCCGCCCACAAGGAAATGTGTGGGGATGAAGATGCAAAATACCTGGATCGTGCGCGGAGTGAATGGACAAGAATTCCCCAAGGGCTCAGAAAATCTCACGCAGGTAACGCGATTGATTTTTGCCCACGGCATTCTGATACCGACCCGCAGGCGTATTTAGACCATGCGGCACCGCGATGCCAAATTATTAAGTCCACAGATACAAAGAAAATACTTAATTAGCTGCCACATGCCTTCCTATAAAATTAGAGAACGCTACCTTTCCAAGATGACAATATATAAAATCATTACGACTCCCAATTCGCTACATCCCTTTAGCCTGTTGATGGTTTCGCATCTAAACAGAGCAGCATGGATAGTAAGGCTCAGGGGCCAGCTCAGGGCACGGAGGGCGAAGCCTGTGGGCGGTCTTAAAACGAAGCTGTTAACACAGCGGGTGACGGAGAAAGGCGAAAAAATATTGGCACATGAATAACTTGAGGCATCGTGAACGCATGATCAAAGCTGTGCAGCACTATATAAAATAACACTCATGCATACATCGACACACCAATCAATGCGATCTAAACTCACAACTGTCAATATACCATTAATATTTAGAAAATCGTGTACCACTAGGCGAACGTCTTTTAACTAAAACCTATATTCAGTATGCTATAAATATACTCTTCAAACATCTTGCCAAACATAAAAAAACCTTGACTCAAGAATAAAACACACTACCGTGGTCGCACTGTGATTAAGGCGCGTCCATTATGCTTAGCTATCAGGTTGGTGAGAACAAGATCATCTTCAACTGGGATGACGATGAAACTATTAGTGGATCACGACACACGATCATTACGACTCCGACTTGGGTTGACGAGTCAACTCTAGCTCATGTGGCGGAAGCGATTCGGGTACTATGTTTAACCGGAGCGCAAACAAGTTACTCTGGACATTTTAGAGCTGGTAAATACATCTTCAGGCATGTAATCAAGTCCGCCCTGAAGTTCCCACCAGATGCAGATGACTGGGGAAATTTTCTCCTAACTCACTACGGCGCGCATCTAGCTGATGAAACCTATAAACCTAAAACGCGCCTTGATCACTGGTCTGCCGTCGCATTCCTCTACAAAAAACTTCAGCGTAGTGGATTCATCTCTGAAGATGCTTTTATTCCAAATGAGTCCGCGAAAACCAGTGACCAGTCTCAAAATATCCAACAACCGCTTGGTTATGAGTCTGTCAGCGCTCCTATTCCTGAAAGCTTTGAATACCTTCTTCCCAAGAAATATCTCGTTGAAGCAGGCCTAAGCCTAGAAGATGACGTATACCTTTTAAATCTGAGAAATACCCTTGAGCTACGAGCTACTACCATAGTGGAATGCTCCGTAGATTATTGGGAGAGGATGCTGAGGTGCCATGCACGTGGCAATAAGCTTTGTGACTCGATATCCGCGAATGAAATCGAAACCGTGCTTAAAAATAAGTGTTTTTATAAGGACGGGGTACATCTCGCGCACCCAGACTCACCGACAGGTATGCATTGGTTTCTCGCAGTAGCGAGATATTACTCGGAACAGACCGACGAATTGAAATCGGTAACTTTTAAAGAGCTTAAAAAACTCCCGTTTTTTAAATCTGTTATCCACAACTCCCATAGCCGGCCAAAAATTACAGCACGGATATGGGAGATCGCCGGCGATGACTGTGTAGAGAACAACACGGTAAATGAAACATTCAACCGCCTACTGGGATACCTCTCCCCAAGAGACTGCGGCGTGGCCTGCGTAATCATTGCTTCGGAAAACCCTTCATTCAATCCGTCATCACTTACGAACGTGCGTTTATATAGGCAAAACGGAAAATTCTACCTTCGTGGTAATAGCGATACAAAACGCATCACGTTAAGCGTCAGTAAGCCCCGCGCTCAATCACGTAAGGCTTCAGTCCTGCCACCATTGAGTGTACGCGTCGTGACAGACGTCATTAGATGTACATCCATGGCTAGGAGGAGGCTTATCTATACAGGAAGGAGTGGATGGAGAAAGCTATTCCTAATATCAAGCAGACAACAAATAGGTTCTAACACTGCATTTGCTAAGAGCCTTACTACAAACCCAGGCTTGTCACTGCATGACATCTACAAAACTGAGCTCGAAGCGGTTGGTATTACCCCAGAGATGGTAACTTTATACCGGATCCGTTGTACCCAGGGCATCCTAGAGTTTTTACGTAAGGGTAGCCTCCAAGCCGTGGCTGACTTACTTGGAAATTCACTTCAAGTTGTTCGTAAGAATTACATTCCTGAGTGGATGGTACATCGCTGGGCAACAAGGTTTCTCAGGACACTTCACCAAAAAATCATTCTGGTAGCCACTGAGGGTGAGCCCTGGCAATTACCAGCATCGGACTTCACCACCAAGGAAGATCTGCAGAATTTCATTCGGAGAATCTTACTAGGGCTGAAGAAGGGTGACGCATTAAGCGAGGCTATACGCACCAAGTTGGGCCATTACTCTCCAGACTCCCAGTCGGTGATTGAGATGTTTGTGGAACGCGAGTTGTTATTTAACCGCAGTCCGACAAGCTTGGCAGCGATTTATGCCTATGCCGAGGCCGTTGAACGGTTACCAGCGGAAATGAAAGTGTTAATAGATGAAGGCACACAGTTACCGTTGTGGGTTTTCCCCACGATCAAAGACTTAATCCTGCAGACGGTCGAGCTAAACTTTGACGGTGCTTCTAATGCTGAGATTGCGATAGCAGACAGACTAGCGGGTGAGTCATTGAGCGAACTCAGAAAGTCTCACCACCAGGCAGTCCGCTTGAAGAGCAACTACCGCCCTTTAGTCTCTGTTCTTTAAAGGAATATTTTATGGCCACTGATACCACCCTCGATGAGCGCCGCATCCGGGCGATGATCAAGCAAGCAGAGATGCGAAGTAAAGCGCACAAGAAAAATTATAATTACGAAGCTGACTGGCTTGTGAGGGGGGGGAATTGGTAGTGCTGAATGGGTAGTTAGTTTTCCTGGTACGCCAGAGCTTACGACAATTGATTTTGATCGTTTAATGTCGGATGGAACTAGGCTGACAGATGAAGTAAATAATAAATTGCTTCACACTGCTCAGAAATGGTTATTCCATTGCCGTATCGGTAGTATAACCGGCAAGCCAGCCGCACCACGCAGATGGATGACCTATTTCAGCTTCTGCATGAATCTCACCTCATGGGCGAAGCTGTACCAAGTGATCTATGACACAAGCACACACGGATTCAAGCTCCTTAATGAAGATGCATGCAAGTCAATCGCTGACGAATTAAGTCGAGGCAGTTGGACAGCGGCGCTGCTTTTGAAGGAGCGTTTCATTAGCCATTTACTTGATCTTTTTCCTGGATCATTTTCACTAGAAGACCTGCTACTCGACACTAATGTTCTACCTGTTGAGCTTACACAAAAAGCCATAGCGCATTTCGAGAAACACGGGTTGTATGTGGATACTGCGCAAGATAGCATATATCAGAAAGGGATGCTTTCAAGAGATTATATTGGCTCAGTGCTGGGCAGACCTGCTACATCGCTTCATAATTCATCCTTCCGTTTATTTGTTCGACAATTTGAACCAAGCCTGCGCCACGACCATCTCCTACAAAGAGGTGTACGTAAAAACACGCACAACACTCAGAATACTAAAACTATCGAGGAAGCCGCTTCAAGCGGAACGAGCATCAGCGCATTTAAAGATAATATTCTAATGCTCCAGCTGTTTTTTCGCGGCCATAAAATCCTTCCGGAGGACATTCCAAGCGTAAACATTAACATTGAAGAAATCGTACTCGAATACAAAAAGCACCTTAAGCCAGGCGGCCACACAAAACTGTTGCCGTTAGAAGTCGGCTTCGAGTGTCTAAACCAAGCCGCGAAATGGATACTTGTATACGGACAGGCAGTTGTTGATTCGCTGATCTTTTATGCAGAAGAGTTCGTAATGATTGACGAGGTTAATACCCTCTCAAAGCAATCTGTAAAAAAACAGCTACTATTTCAAGACACACAGCACTTATGGATAACTCAAGCGATGGGCGACTTGCATGCTCAACGTCTAGACGAAGCACTAAATATCACCAAACTACAAACAAAGTTGAAGAAGAATTTTCCTGAAGACGAATCAAACTACAAGATGGTCATGGAGTCATTCTATGGCGCGTGCGCCATTATTATCGGCATGCTTAAACCTATTCGTAACAAGGAACTAAGCAATCTGGAAAGGGAGTGCCTCTCCACTAATACAGGGATTGGCGGTGCGTTTATGAGACACCGCGTGGGCAAAACTGGTGCACTAGGAATCAACGATGAGATCGAACGACCAATTCCCTATCTTGCAGCGTATGCCATCCAGCTTCTTCAATTGCTTGGGAATTCATTGTCTAAAACATATAAAGACGAATCTGAATACGCCTCCAAACTTTTCTACATCCCTGGAAGAGGCTTTAAATGCCTGAGCGGAAAACTCATTGCCTGGAAGCTCAACCTGTGCATGGACAGCTTTTGCGACGCTATCAAATTACCTTCAGACAAACTAGGGCGCCGATGGTATGTCCGCGTCCATGAGATGCGAAAGTTTTTTATCTTGATAGTTCATAGGCACATCGGGGACTCTGGAAAAGAACTGTTGAGATATTTTGCAGGCCAGTCAGATCATCGACATATCGATGATTACACGGCCTATGAAATTTCAGACTCGGAGGCGATTCGATATGAATCTGAATGCATTGATGACAAACTTATTGCACTTGAGAAAGGGCTTTTGCAGGAAAATGAAAACCAGGGACTTGTAGCCCTCCATACAAAAGCTCTGAAGGACTTCAAAGCCACAAGTATCTCCTCAATAAACAACAAAGAATTCCTAAAATATTTAGACAAAGTGGCTCATCAGTCTGAGTTCGACATCCGCACCTACACCGTCCGCTTGGAAACATATGAAGATGGAGTTTACGCCATTGATTTTGCGATCAGCCTAGGTGATAAGAAAGATGCGAAATACGACAGCTAATAATCTTAGCTCCCGCCACAAATGGCTTAAGCAGGCGTTGAGTCGACAGATCACGCCTACCAGACCGGAAATTCTAGCAATTTCTTCAATGCGCGATTTCTGCAAGCTAGAGGTACCAAACTGGTTCAAACCTATTTCCTTGAATACACTTAAGCAGGCGGGAAAAGCAACAAAACTCGGGCCCGATAACCACCTGTGGGCGGAAATCATCCAAATGAGAGTTCGAACGTTCGAGCTTTATACCCCTAAAGCGCTGGTTACTACGGCTCCAATCCTTCCCAGCTACCAAGAGCAAGCTCGCATCGCTCTTCTTGAAGCCCATGTTGCCTCCATGGCGTATTTTGATATCTATAAATTTCTAGAGCTCATTAATACTAAAGGCTCAGATAGTGCCCAAGAAATACTTGCCAGCGTTGCGCTGAAAATCAAGACTTCCAAGGCGATATATCAGTCGTTCCTTATAGGCAACTCAATGATTTCGTCGGAAAACATGAAGGTCATTGATGGAGGAAAGAAAATTGGGTAAACAGCTATACTCGGCGTATGAGTCTGTGGATTTACCAGATAAAGCCATGCCGGCCTTAAGAGCTGGAGGGTTCGTTGGAAAACGACGAACCGTCGATAATTTTATTTTAATGCGCTGGCCAAATGGCCGGCCCTGCCACCTTGCAAATTTATGGATTGCAGAAATATGCTCTTCGACCGGCGCAAGGGATTCTGCGAGAGTTTCGGCAGGCCTAATAACGCACCTTATTAGATATTGCTTTATTTATGATATTGGATTCTGCAATTTCGGCGAACTTGAATTCGAAAAACTTACCGAACAGCTCATAGTAGAAACTGTTGCGACCTCCACAGGATTCAAGCACGCACGCAACAACAATCGCACCAGGCAGATCCAGCAACGCACCCTTGATTTTCTGTACTGGGTCACCATTCAGTATCCAAAAATTGGGAAGTTCCCCTTGGTCGGCGAAGAAAACAGTGGTGCAAATATCACGGTTTCGTTTGAAGTAAACCCTAAAAACAAAAGATCTTTCATGGATCACCCTTTGCTTGCCTCTCCAGTTCCATATAATGACGACAAGGTGCCCATAGATGATTACGCCATTCAAAAAATCCAGGATGAAATTTTCCGCAGGCATGACTGGGAAGATCTGCCTCTCTTCTCTAGGTTGAAGCTGACAAACGACCTGGAATTGTATGTTGCGACTAATACCTATATCTATGAGCGACGGATGTTCACCATGCGAATGATGAAACTCATGGGGATGCGTCCTGAAGAGCTATTTGATCTGGATTTAAAATTAAATAGAAATATCTCTGAAACCAAGGAGATTGTTGCTCCGACAAAAAAACGGGGGACGCCTGCCCCTATCCGCCGGTTCAAAATAAATGCAGCGTCAGTCAGACAATTTTTGGTATACGTAGATGCTCGGCAGACGTATATCGATTTCCTGCAAAGCCGTAATATTTTCTGCGCCCAGCCGGACAATATTTTCTTGGGGGAACATGGTCGCCACTTAAAGAAAGAATCGATAACCAAGGAATTTGACAGACTCTGTGAAGGCGCAGGATTGTCAGGTATACGCGTATGTCTTTCTATGTTTCGACATCGCTTTGTAACTCGGCAAATCAGTATCAGACTGGAGTCTAAGTTCCGTGAAAATCCGGCTTACAAGAATGGCTGGACGCCAGGCCTCCGCGACGAAATATGCAGGGATGTGGCGCAGCTCACTGGACATGCCGACTCCGCTTCACTTTTCCATTACTTTCACGCTGAGTACAAGGATCTTACTTCAAGCTCGAGTTACAGTGCAATGCTCGAGGCACAAGATGAGCTAGACTCAATTAAAGACACTCTCACGTCTATGGAACATAAATCGAAGCTCCAAAAAGTTGACCTTTCAAATGACATCAAAAACCTCAGGGCTATGGCTGAAAAGCTCGAGATGCAGCTTAACAACCAAGAATAGAATCTTGAACGGACGTTAAGTGTAGGCGTGTCAACTTGAGGTGATTTTCCAGCAACTGATCCAGGTTTTTATGTAGATATCACGGAGCGAAACAAATTGAAGGTATTCGATAAGCTTTGTAGACGGCTTTGCCCAGACCGCCGCCCCGAGTGGGAGAAAACGCGAGAACGCGAGTTTATCCTTGCTGTGAACAAGCTCAAGACCCTTTCGGTTACTGACCGAGGTGGCATGTCTATTGATCCCGAAGAGCTGCGCGATCAGATAGTCGCCTCACGTGAGCAGTTGAAGCATCTTGTCCACAAACCAGGAGCGCCTAGCAGTTCATTCAAAGCAGCGGGAGACGTCCAAGTGGAGCAGGATGGGAGTCCCGTCCTAGAAGCTCCAGTGGGCGCCATGGATTGTATCGAGGTGGTGGCTTGGCGTGGGTTGCCCAGTGGCGCTGCCGTGCGCTACGTATGCCTCCAGGCTACAAGCACCGGTTGTTACGCTGTAGCTACGGCTGGTCTCATTTCAGGTGGTCAGGAAAGTTTACCGGCTTGGGCCGACGGCAATACAAACAGGCAAGTCGCTAGAGCTTTATTGGATTCTGAGCTCAGGTGGTTCTTGACCGTGAGGGCAGCGATGGATGCCTGGGATGCAGAGCTCTGATTGCCCTCACTTGACCATTTAATTCATGATCATCGATGCGGCGGGAATAGCGCCAGGTGCCGGTCGATGTCACTCATAGTGCAGCTCTCCAAACAACCCGATCATGAGATCCCCTTCCAGAATTTCGAACGGAAGGGTGACATATTGATCTCGATGACGAGGCAGGGCTTTTCCGTCATGTGGCGCGTTCTTAGTGTGACCTTGCACCCGCAAGCCATTTTCCTTGATATATGGAAGCACTACGATCCGACCATGGTTCTTGGACAGGATCGTACCTTCATGCCAAAGGGTCGTGCCTTCATCACTATTGGACTCGCCCCCAGTGCTCTTAATAACCCACCTAGGCTGCCCATTATCCTCAAACCAGAACACGAAGCCTCCGCAGACCAATACGCTCTGGCCGCGCATCCTCGCCTCGGCAAGCATTTGTTTGACACTGGCGAGCTGAAGCAGTTGGTTCGCTCTCGGAAGCAGCAGAGCACGAATCTGTGCCTTGGTTCTGCCCCAGTGATCTCCTCCCGAAAGACCAAAGCCCTTGGCAGTCAATTCTCTGAGGCATATCTGTGAGCGCTTTGGGGACAGAGCACCGATCTCCTCCCATTTCATGTCTCCGGTACGACGAAGGCAGACGTTGAATCTTGGGAGTGCAACCACTTGCAAATATGGGGCACGGATAAGCTGTTCGTGCAGCGGCTGCCGCAAACTATCCATCTTACTGGGCAGCTCTAAATCTTGAATGGCTGGGCGGGGCAGATGGGCATTCCGTTTAACCGCCTCGCGCTCCATCAGCTCCTCTTCGTCCTGAATGCGACGAGCTGCAGTTAAAGCCTTATCGACCTTCAGGGTGATTGAGGCTTGGATGACGGGATCAAGCACCGCGTTGTTTATGTGCTCGTCGGTGGTCTGGTTGAACGCATCTGCCGCAATCATAGCTTCCGCAAAGGTGCCGAATGACGTGCATGCCCTTGGCCGTTATCGTAGAAGTAGCGTTTCCAGGCGAGCAGGGAGTCGGGGAAGAGTTTTAGGGCTCTCAGCTGCCATGACCAGCCGATACCGAATTGACGGAATGGGAGTACGGCCAAGGTAGGCATCGAGTGGTACGGCATCTGATCGAGGCGCATAGTTCTTCCTTGCAGGTGGGCTATGGACGCGCCGATAAATAGGCGCGGGTGGTATACCCAGCTTTAACTTTTGTAGATCATCCAATGGATAGCACATCGAAAGGTGATTCAACCTACTACCCTGATCGTGATGTTGGTTAATTCGTGCTTATACTGATAGGTGCCCACATCTAATCATATCCCTCGAGTATGCATACAACGGGCGATTCACTCTCGTGTCAGCCAGCCTGTTCCCAAGCGATACGGAGAGTGTCCATCTTGGATGGAGGTTAGCATGGCTAGGCACGTCGCCAGCGCCATTCAAAGGAATGAAAACGCTGGCTGGCGACCGTAAGCTGTGCCATCGATGCTTGGGATGCAGCGCTCTGACTACCTTTCTAGGCGGCTTGTCTACGCCTAGAACAACTTATTTAATTAGTTGTGAATGAGATTACAGCTTCCACGCCTCAATAGACTTGAAAAGTTTTTCGATTTGGATTGGCAAGTCGGTTTGTAGGTCATACCTATGATTGAATGTGCCGCCGCCAGCTACAAACTTTTCAGCGATTACTACTTTTGAGTACGCGGAGATTTTTTTCAGTCTAGAGCCAAACATTCTGAAATATTTATGTCGGAAGGTTATCGGTAGATAACTCTCAATTGTATAGCCCTCGGTCACCCAGCAATATCCCGCTAATGATTTGTTATCAGCGAAATCAGCCCATACTTGATATTTTACGCATTGTTCGTTCATGCATACTTCATTGCCGTCAGGTTCGCGCTGAAAGTCCAAATCCCGATCCATAACAACTATGGAGTTTCTGTTTACACTGAACATATCAATAAGTCCCGGTGTACCATTGGACGTGAAGTGGCCCAGCATGGATCCGCCGTAGAACACGAAAGAAAAATCAAGGTTCTCTGTGGGCATGAGCTTTCCGTTCGCGGAGCACCACAATGACAACCAGTGCAATATATAAATCCGATCAGAGGCCCCTTCGACCCATATAACCCCATTGGCTTGGAAAACATCAGCAGGCTTAATGCCAAGTCCTGCCAGGGCTTTAGCAGGTGATGTTAATTCCGACAATGCGTGACCATTAACTTCAAACAGACTTATACTTGATGCAGCCCAGCTTGAAATATCTATAAGCACAGGCGAGTGCGTAGAGATGAACAGCTGTAGATTCTTGCGGGCGACGATTTCAGAAACTCTAGTTATCAGGAGTCTTTGAAGGGTTGAATGCAAATGTACTTCCGGCTCTTCAATTACACATATCTGGTCATCATCAACCGAATTTAGCCATGCTACCAACCCTGCAAGCGCTCGCCAGCCAGATGGCAACATCTTTATTGGGATGTGGTTGTCCTGTAATAAATCATCATTCAGATAAACGCCTAAAACGCCGTACTTGATATGTCTTACAGGTTTGGCGTACTTATAAGTGTGGTCACTACCAGGAGGACTAGCGTAGGCGACCTGGTCGGGTTTTAAAGGGTTTGGCGCTAGGCCCACTAGGTTTTTTCCATCACGGTTTAGCGCATCTATAACCAGTTGTATATTAACACCGCGTTCGTCGTGTGAATTACGAAAACTAATTTTTGCTTTTGTCTCATCTAAAACTTTGCGCAGCTCTTTTGGGGGCTTTGACGAATTACTGTAAATGCTCCCTGCAAATACATACTTATCCATAGGTGTGGTAACGGAAATATACGCACCAAACTCCTCAATACTTAGCTTGTTGAATACTGAACCCACCCAGGCTCCATTCTCAAAATGGATGATCGATGTTGCTGCAGTTGTTGATCGCATATTTTCGCGAGCAACTGTTTTTATAACTTCAAAATCCTTTAGTGCTCGCACCATATCCAATATGGTTGACTTGCCACCACCATTGGGGCCGACAAAGATATTAATCTTCGAGGCCTTAAACTGCTCAACATCGTTTGGATTGAGAGACGTGGTCGTCATCGTATTGTTGAGATATAGTCTGCGAAGACCTAACAGGCCAAAGCTTTTAATATGCAAGTCGTATTCCTTTACTGATTCATTGGAGAGCCGCCCCGATTACACTGCCTCTGGAGATGAGCCTCGGAGCGGTACAGGGATCACGCGCGCATTGTACTAGGAGACGGAAATATAAGTGGTGCAAGTCGCCTGATTCACTGGCACCAAAGGCCCCACGTTGGTGGGTTTTCGACGATATCAATCGACGTGCTGAGCTCATCTTGCATGTATTCAAAGACTTTATCGAGAAGTGGATGAGCTTGCGATTCTCGCAGTGCATTCACTAACTCAAGCAGCTCTCTGCCTCGCGTTAGCGGCATCTGAATATCGCAGTACACCGTGTCATCGTGGTCTAGTCCCGTACCCGTCATCCGCTCAGTCTGTTCCAGGTTTGTATCTGGCAGCCCTATGCCGCTGCAGGTGGTTCATCTCTTTCTCCCAAGTAGTCAGAAATTTATCCCAGTCTGCGGCGTAACGCCCATCAACCAACCTGGTCGAGCCGATGCTTGCCTGATGGAAACGCTCTATCCAGGACTGCGGAATAGTTTGCTCCAGGATGATGTCGATTCCGGAGTGGAGATGCTGCACCGTGACAGAGTCACGAGAATCGTTGAGATCGAGTGTTTTATCTGTGGAGGGCGTACCAACTCGCTCCTGGTCGTCGATGTCATCAAGGATGGCAAGAAGCTCGGATGCGTTTGGATCACCTGGGTGGAGGCTGGCAAGCACCCAAAGAGCCCTTCGCCTAGTTCTCTCAAGCTCGTGGAGTTCATTGCAAGTCATTAAAGCTCCCTCCGAGTTGGCTTCAGTCAACTGGCATGGGTACTAGCGTACCCCACGGGGTCGGCTGTCGAACACCGAGCCCTGGAGCGAAGTGGCTCGGCCCTACCGGGCTTCCATCCTCGCGCCTTAAGCGATACCCGGCTTGCGCGCTCCGCTTACGTCCACTATTGGAGGAAATGCTGATGGGATGGCGGTAATCCAAGGCGATGTAGGTGATGCCCAATCAGACAGATCAAAGCCACCGGGTAGCAGATGCTACCCAGATACAGGTATTTCAGGCTCCTCGATACCCACCTCCGAAGAATCTTCGGCAGGCAAGGCCTCCATGATGTTGTCCGGGAAAAACGAATTTATTTTCCGCACAGCGCAGGTCAGGTAATGCGAAGCCTTTTCATAATCTCTGCTATATCGACCAGACTCAGCATTGACCCTCCAGATAGGCACCTCACCGGACATGTCGTACCGGATTTCTCCCGCAATTCGGGCAGGCTGCATGCCGGTCATACTCGGATGTCCAAGGATGATCGGTGACATGATGTCTTCTGCGACAAACAAGCTACCATCCTTTCCAATAGCCCAGATCAACCGTCGCTCGTTCTTCTGGGCCACATCTGGGTACATTGACGCTAGTGACTCCTCGACCGGGTCATAAAAGTGCCGCTTGGTTAGATTGGTACCTTCGCCGTTCTTGGACACCTCATGCTCTTTGATGTAGTTCGGCGCTCTAAGCGCACCGTAACAACGGTTCAAGTGGTGCTCGTAATCGTCGCGTCGACGCTTCAGCGCCTTGATAAAAGCATTGTAGAAATGCTGCTCCCCTTCATCGACAGATGCAGTGCCAGGGTCTACACCTTGTTCAGCAAAGGCGCCCAAAACCAGCTCTGCGTAGACGGGGTCAAAGATATATATGCCGGAAATAGCATTTCCTAGGGGAATGTCTGTGGCATCCAGCAGTACCCGAAAGACGCGTAAATCTCCCCAGTAAAAATCCATCTGCCACTGCAATCGAGCTAGATGCTGGGTAAGGAACCGAACCTTGTCCTCACGCCAACGCTCCATCTGTAAAGCTTCGACTTGGTGGAGCCCTTCCAACACAACTTGGCCAGGTTCGTATGGAGCATTATGACGGAGTACGTCATCTCGAACCTGCGCAATGGACGTCAGTTGGATATGACATTTTAAGTCCTGCTCTGAGATACCCGTTTGCTGCATCCAAGGAATAATCTCGCGAGCAATACGATCAGCAGTGACACTGGCAAAGGTGTACTGGAGCCGTGCCTTCTTGTCCACTGGGACAATGGCCATATCCGGCACAATAACCTCTTCCCACTCCTCATCCCCACTGCGCACGGTCATGACCAGCGCGCAGTAAGATCTCATCACGTCTGCTGTGCCTTGGCCTATCAGCGCCCCAACAGTTGTAAGCCTGGCACGGGTGTAAGGGCCCAACCTGTCATCGTGCAAATAGATCCATCTGGAGTCACCACGGAAATCATACCCAAGGGTTGTGATTGCATGCCTCCCCATCAGCTTTAGCTGCCGCTTGGCTGCTGCGGTGTTACCGGACGCTTCAAGCTCAACCAAGCGGTAGACATTGCCCGTCATGATCACAGGCAAATCACTGTCGATATGGGCAATGATGTACCGCCGAAACCACTCGCGGCTTCGGGTAAGAAGATTGGAGTTATGGTAACGGAGCCCCTCAACATCAAGCGTTCGAAGAATCTGCTTGTTGCTTAATTCTTTATTTGGGAATCCATTATTGGAGCCATCGGAAAAATTCAGAGCGGCGGTGGTGATTTCGCTGCAGGACGTGATCTCTTTTACGCTACGCCCGGGCAAGCTATGGAGCGCCGTCCAGATCGCAGTGGTGGCGCAAGCCGCGACAACCTTGTCCTGCTCCTGAAACGCTACCGAATCTACATGGAGATTGACCCCAAAAAGATTAACCTCGTACCGTTTCGAAATTTTCTTCTTGGTACCGGCACCGAGCGCAGTATCGCCAGCGACGCGCAGGCACGTCTTCCCGACAAAGGTTTTGGTGAGTGGCTTGATCACCATGAACCCGAGATAATTTTTTTGGAGCCATTCCACGCTCATCCCGTCGTTCGGACTGCCATGCAGAAGACTATCCAGGGACTTGTGCTTTAGCTGGCAACTAAAAAAATGCAGCCTGGCGCACTTGTATCCGTCGTTGCCAAACCGTCCGACGTAGAAATTCGAGTAGTCCTCCATGAAGTCACGATCAATGTACCTGGGCTCAAGGAGGATGCTGTACTCATCATCAGGATCACTCTTGAAGCCATTCAGGTAACGATAGATATAGGAGATCTGCGGCTTATTGAAAATGTCTTTGTGATCGTACCCGAAGCTCTCATGGATGAGGGCAGCGAGGGTCGCCTCTTCGAACTTGGAAACGAGGTATGGAGTCATTATGTTCGCGCAAAAAAAAGCAGCCCAGAGGCTGCTCTTTAGTAGAGATTGAGGTTACAGACTGCAGGTCTTTGCCAGCAGATCGCGGGAGACTTCTTGAGCGGTGAATTCGTGGGAAACACGCTTGTTGAAGGCTACGGAACGCTCGCGTGTTGTGCGAAGGCGATCTTCACGGCTTGCCCCCATACGGGCACGTGTTTCAGCCACCAAACGATCCAAGCTCATTCTTCAGTCCTCCAAAACGGAAAAGATCCATCAACCTTTCAGCAATCTGTAAAGAACGATCACTATGCCAACGCGCCATTCGCGAGACAGGCTGTGTAGCCAAGCCAAGCGCTCCATCAACTCAATCCGATCTGTGCGGCGGCAACCAACCAGATCTAATACGCTACCTTTCAGACCGAGCAAGTGCTTCGAGGTTCAGAGCGGCAACGCATGGGATTGAAGACAAAAAACTACTTGGTTCGTGAAAAACACTGCTGTCATGCGACTACAGCCGTTGAGGCTCTGGTGGTGACGATGCAGTGGATGAAATGATTGTGGCACATGCACATCCGGCAGCGCGAGGAAATTTATACACTTAAAGTGTAAATTCCTAAGGTCGAGGTGGCTGTCGGCAGCCGTAGCATTCCTCCCAAACCCATGCAGAGTCGGTGGGGTATGGGGTTCATCCGGCGTCGACCTGGAGAAACTATTCGGCCTTAACCACTCACAGTGAATATAGCCTTGTAGTGAGGCTTTTTGGCTCATCAGGTCACGCCTCATCGCCCATCCAAGTGCCGCAGGTACTCTGGCTAAATGGAAAAATCCCTCCCCTCGCGGCTGTTGTCTCATCTAGACCACCCATCACGTGGTCAGCCGCAGCCAGCTACGACTGCGCAAACAGGTCATCTGTAAACTCGCCGGTTGTCGCAGACCTAGGAGCAAAACCTCTGCCTTGAAAAAATGCGCGCATGCTCGTCCGCTCGGTCTGGCTGAAGTCGTGAATCACGGCCTTTAGTACAGAAAACGGAGTCGTGCTGTAGACCCACACATACGCTCGGGGGGGGGCCTAAGCGTCTGGCAAAACATCCTCCAATCTCCGTTTCAGGCGTAGATCCTCGTTCATCGCCGCGTTTACACCAAAGGCTGTAGGCGAGATGCTACGGTTACCTCCCAAGCCCCATCAGAAATTGGTCTACTCGCTCGAACAGGTAGCTGTTTGGATCCGACCCCTCGTCCTTGGACAGGAGGAGGTCTACTATCTCAGGAACAGACAGCGGTATGATCAGTTTCCCATGCTCACGCATCGCACCTGCGATGACTGCCTTAGCAGAGTCGGCACAATCCTCATGAGAAATAACCACGGCGACCTTCCTTAGAGCCGATGGATACAGGTACCGTTCGGTGGTAACGATCTCGTTCTGAGTAATGGGTTTACTGTAGTTTTTGAATTCGAAAACCACATACCTACTACCGAGATCTTCAAGCATCAGCCGCCACACCTCGGCTGACTTCTCCAGGATCCGACACACGAGATCTCTACGGTGAAGAGTGTCCACAGTGCGCGATTGCTCATGCCAACCATGAAGGTCGTGCTCGAAGAGGTACTTCAGCGCGCTGATGCAGGCGTTCTCAAAATCAGCCGCCATAAGCCGCCCTCGCTCTATGGCCAACAGCGCATCTGCTAGCACCCTGCCAGGCTTAAAGGACGGCTGAGTATCCCCATCGGATGCGCTCCGTCTTAGGAAGCCAGGGAGACTTAGGCTCAGCGCTTCAGCACTTTTAGGGGTGTCAGCTTCCAGAAGTTCCTCAAGCTGAGCTTGAATATCCGCAAACGGGGCTGCCATCTCGAACAGCTTCGTCTCATCCCAAACCTCGACGTCAGGGAAGTTGTTAGCAACCTCTGAGAATCTAGGCACTATCGGACAAGATATAGCTAGCACGGCTCTTATCGCCCCAGTCTGCCTACGGGATCGACTGGTGTACTCTAAAGCGCGTGCAAATATTGAGGCAGGAGGTGGAGACGCCCGTCGATAGAATTTGAGTTCCACCACAGTAAGCGCATCAGGTTGCCCGAAGATAATATCGGGCTCCAGCCCTATTATATCTTGTGGCTCTTCTACGACATCGTGCTCGCCCAAACGCCGCAGGAGTTCAGCAATCAACGAAGTAAAGGCATACGCGGATCGAAGTGTGGCCGCGCCTCGGTTTCTTGCAACCATTTTATGCTCCCTTTCCATATAGCAGGCAGTTCCTATAGTGCAGAACCTGAAACTCAATACCGCCGAGCGGTATACATGCCTAGTTTGGCCCTTTGGCAATCCTAACCAGCTGACCCGCGCCTTCATCTATGAGCACGAGGTCAAGGTGATCAAACGACCAGATAAATTTTGACTTGGTCGGAATATTACCTTCGCTATATAGCGTCTTGGCGAATTCAAACATCTCCAAATTCTTTTCGTACTCTTTTATCCTCCGGACATAGTGAAAAGCCATTTGAACAATCGCTACGGGTACACCGGATCCAGCGATCCCCATACCAGCCATGCCTCCTATGTAGATCTCACCTGGCAGCCGTCCTTGAGAGAGTCTTTTCTGGTGTGCAGCCCATAAGCTGCGTCGCTCCGGCGTCATTTCTCCTTTGTCATCATGTTCAAATGCATCGTGAGTAAAGAGCCCAATGATCTCGAATTCGTCCTGACTAACCAATGCAAAGAGAACTTCGTCGGTGCGTTTATAGTGCCCAGCTGGCTCCTTGGTCAGACCCAGATGAAAATGATGAAACCCCATAACATTCAGCAGAAAATCTTTGTCCGCCCACAACCCCTTGGGGTGATTTCGATCAGAGGGTGTGAACCCATCAGATGTTGCAGACAGGGACAGATAGGGAGTGAGGTCGCTCCCGGACTTTACGGCATCCAGAAGTGCTTCGATATTTGGCTTGAGAGCTGCAGCTCTAGGATCAGCGTTTAGGACGTCAGCCTGCTTTACGCGACGAGGTCTGCTACCCACCAACCGTACTTTCCAGCTAAGAAAAGCAACCAGTAGCTCTGTGAGCCGCATGGCCTGAAGTGCCTGCAGGGTTGTTTTGTTATTTGGAAATCTAGGAATAGCCTCAACCAGGTATTTCTTCAATTTTTTGAAGCGCTTTGATTCCGTTTCTTTCTGATCCATCAGTTTACATCCAGAGCTGTTTTTCTAAGAGATTCTGGGGCTTCATTCCCCCCCAGGTTTTTGATCTACAAGGATGAAAACTATATCTCACTGCCTCTTCCATCGACCCATAGATGCCACGCAGAATGAATTGAGCAAAATCGAGAGCGAAGTCCGTGACCTAGAACCGGATTTACGGCGCCGAAAAAGTCAGGAAAAAGCCGCGCTAGTAATGGATATGCTGCATGCTCGGATAAGGGGGCGGCGTCTGTGCAATGCTGGCAGGCCAGGATCGTTTTCGCTACCGCGCTTACCCCACTGGGCTATACGGGCTCGACTGAGTCAACTGACTCGGCCTGTGTGTATGTCCCTGATGAGCCGTAGCTGGAAATCATATTCATTGCGCTTTTCCTCCGTGAAGCTAGCCCGATAGGGCGCGAGTGATGCCATCTCGCGGTTAGCGGTTTTAAAGTCTCCGCAGTAGGCCAAGATCACCGCGTAGAAGCTTCTGGCGCTGGTGAGCTCGACCAGCAGGTTAGCCTCCAGGATCAGGGGAATGACGTTATCCCTAACCATCGTTCGTGCAGCATTGAAGTCACGCATATCCAGCATATCCTGCGCAGCATCTAGGCCTGTCTTCACCACCGAGCTGTATGCTCCTACACAGCCGAAGAATTTGAAGGCAAAGAGGCGATACGTCATCGGATTTACTCGACGCTGTTTTAGAAGGATCGATTTAACTTCATAGGCGCTTGCGAGGTGGTTTACCGCCTCCAGATCCGCAGAGGAGTTACGAAGGAAAGCTGAGACATCGGACGTTGCCCGACCCAGAATCCACCGCTCACTGATGTTCAGGACGTTTAGATACTCTTCAATAGCCTTATCAACGAGGTTTTCAGCAGCCCGATACTCACCGGCTCGCCAAAGCGCAACTCCAGCGTTGTAATGAAACGGTGGAATGCGCTCCGGAGTAAGCCCAGGCAATCCGTTTACGAGGTCAATTGTCTCGTAGACACCGAGCGCGTCCCCCTGCATTCCCAGCCAATCCATGTTCTTGAGGTGATAAGAGATAACTGCACGTTCGGAGAGCGCGTTGTCATTCACCAATTGAGCCATCAAGGCGAGCTGTTCTGGCTTGTTTCGTGAGTCTGCTGATTGGTGCAGGAGGAAAAACAGAGAGTCGACTGCCCAGTACCTTGTCTCGGGATCGAGATCTGCAGCGGTGGAAGCGCCATCCAAGAAGTCGGTTAGCATCGCACCGAGTCCGGTCTCCTTGAACATCTCTTCGCCGGCCAGATCAATGAGTAACTCTCGCTCCTCCAAGTCCAGCAAGGTACGGATAAGAAGCCTCAGCCTGTGGTGGTTACGCGCCTGCTGCAAGGAGGCTAGTAGCACATCTTTGAGTACCGTTTTCGTCGCGAGCAGTCGCTCTTTTTCCACAGAGTGCAACTGACCCGCCCCAACCAGCCGCATGGCGTCGTGGAGTTTGATCTCGCGGTTGCCTTGTACTTCCAGAACTCCAAGTACACGAAGCGCCCGGATTGCTGTGTTTACTGCAGCAGATGGCGCCTTGGCATAGCACTCCATCAAATTCTGCAACTCGTTTTGCGTGATAGCGACATCGACCATGCTCAGGAGGGTGACGATCTGCTGGCTCGCTTGTGCAAGCCCCTCATACACCTTCGTGAGGATGAGCTCCTGTGCGGTCGTCTCCAGTGTGGCCTGCTGCTCTAGCGCCGTGCAAAGCAAGGACAGATCACCTGCGTAATCCTTGGCTGCGAGTCTGGCGGCGCTTTGGAGATACAGTGGCATTCCGGCTGTTATGGTGCGCACCCTTTCCATGGTCTCGACGTCACCCCATGCCCCCAAGCGAGAGGCTTCTGCCGCAACGGAATCCAGACTCCATCCCTGAAGCACCTCTCGACGCAGTCCAGATAGTTGCTCCAGTTCCTGAATCGACCCTATTGGCTGACACAGAAGAATGAAGCGCATGTGTGGGGTGCAACCGAAAACCGCTTGTAGATCTGTTGCGGGCATTTCGTGAGCATTGTCGATGACAACCAGTGGCTGTATACCTTGGGCCTCCAAGTGACGATCAAGGGCGGTCATCGAGTCGATGCCTGAGGTGCCAGGTGCGAAGAGCTCCCCTATTTTATGAGGGTTGTCGACCAGACCACCAGCAATCTCCCTCACCAGTGATCGTGCGAAAGCTGGGCCTGCGGTTTCACGGGCGTCGAAGTAAACACAAGGTTCAGGACTGTGCATTGCGGCTTGGGCGCACCACGAAGTCTTTCCCGCTCCAGAAAAGCCACAAACGATGCGAATGCGTTCTCCGTTGACGAACTCAGGTTCTTCAATCTGGGGGAGATAGTGTGCTTGGAGAGCCGGAAGCCGTTGCAGCTGCGTCAATAACTGTTCGAAGAGGGCGGGCAGCGCTTCTGAATGAAAGGCGTAGCCTCCAAGATCCTGGCGGCCAGTGGCAGCGGCTTGTACCTTCCCCGCCAATTTCCAGACCAGTGATTCTGGTACCAAGGATCCATGGGGGACTGCTTCTGCCAATCTCACACACTCGGCTACGGCGCCGCTCAAGTCAGCCCAGCAAGCCGGTAGGCAAGCGAGCTCCGCCGGCATCGCCTTATCCGGATGAATGAACTGGATATCATCCTCCAGCTCCTTGCGCTCGATGCTGGCACTGAGCTTCGGCCCTGGTGGCTGGTTGGAGGCGACCACAAACAGAGGTCGGCCATGCCGTACTCCCTGTGTGTGCTGTTCGCGAAGCTGTTGAAACCGCTCAAAGGCGGTGCCGAGGTCGCTCGGTATAAGTGGATCGCTGCGGGTTTTGACCTGGACGTAGATACGGGCATCTGCAAGAACGATTTCGACGTCCTCATCACGCTCAATTACCACCTTCAAGACCTCTGAACCATTGGCTTTTAGCAGGCAACCAACGGCAAACAGATGCTGATAAAGGAAGCCCCCATGAACAGCAGCAATCCGCTTTTCTTGGGCTTCATCAAGTGTTGGGTAATCGACTGACATGACTTGGGCTCCAGCTATCCATGGCATTAGTTGCATTGCGTGCCTGAGCCTAACTCGCCTGGCGAATACTAGACCAGCACCGTTGGAAATGAATGGGGCGATGCGGGGCCCCCTGTCGTAAACCAAGCCGCCAAATAGCGCGGCGTCTTTGCCCAGCGGGCTTCCATCCGCACACCTGCGCGCTCCACTTGCCTTCCCACCCCGCCCTATCGAGATACTGGGCAAAACTATCTGCTATCTGTATAAAACACGACCGTTATAGATCACTACCACTGAGCCCTTCAGCCCTCATCTAGTAATCAAAGGTGCGATATCAGCAAAGATCGACACCAGCTAGGCTGAGGACGTACAAAGCGATCGCAAGAGTCAGTCCGAGCTAAATGGGATAATTGATAATGCTAAATAACTTCAGCATCTGCTATGCCGTCAAATATTGCAACAAACCTCATACCCCCTTCCTGAGGTCTTCAGCATTCCCCCCTGAAAAGGTAGAAGCTCTTCAGCACATAAATCTTCTACCCATGGCTATCCCAGAGCTTTTGAGTGACAGAGAGGAAGTCGCACGAAAAAGGCTAGACAGCATTTACCATGGCCGTATCGTTGAATTCGTAAGTTCTTACGATGAAGCAAAGCAGCTCCCGTATATTTTCAAGGTAATATTGATTGAAGACGATCTGAAAGAGGACGTTGGCGCAAGCGATATTCTATACATCTCACTATATGAAACCCTATCAAGTGCAGAAGTACCATTTTTCAAAAACGTGACAACTGAGACACTCCGAGATTTTTACTTTTTAAAAATCAAAGATAAGAGCCCTATATACAAAGAGTTTACTGACCTTTTCACAAACAAAAAACCAGTTACTGCCGCAACCCAAGCATCAAGAAACATACAGACAAACTGTAATATCGAAGTCGCCCGCAGCCTCGGAATAATCAACGAGTGCCCTCCGAACCAAGCAACAAATAACAATCGCAACACAGAAAACTCTATAAACCTATTAAATGCAATAAGAACCGACCTTTCAAAAAACTATCCGTCAGACTTAGTGATTCCTAGATCAGAATATCTCGTTACTGATTTCAGCGTAGACCTTGAATATTCGATCCACGCTAAAGAATACACAAAACACACGCTACTGCGGAATAACACCCCTGAATTCGCAGAGCTCGCCGACTCAATTACTTACGCAAAATCCCAGCATGAAATTGATAAAGAAAACGAAAACGACTTCATCAAAGCCTATCAACAGGAGCAATATATAAGCAGCACTATAAACACTTTATATGCTTCATCAACACTGACGCCCGAGATCAAAATAGATATCTGCAACAACGATCTATTCCCCATCACCTCTGCCATGGGGGAAAACATCAGAAGCCACAATACAAAAAGCCTCAACAAACAAATGCAGGACTTCACGAAAGCAGTCCTAAAAAAATCCAACACCATGCTGGACTACATATCCAAAAGCTTTAATAGACAAATTAAAATCATATCTAATTTTCCGCTTGAGTGGACAAACCTAGATGGGCTACCACTCATGATACGACACAATGCCAGCCGAGTGTTCTCATCCCCTGGATACGTCAGAGAGAAGCTACTACTAAATAATCAGGAAATCCCCATAAACCTTGAAAGCCTGAATACAATACTTGTATTAAGCTCATTCAAGAGAGGAGATATAATAAGCAATCACCTGAGAGATAAACTCGAAAAGGTTATCAGGGAATCTAACAACCCCGAAGTTAGAGATGCCTTACAAGCCAGAGCAGGATCGAAATCATACATTTCAGACTTCGAACCCAAAATAGTATTTGAATCGGTCAAGAGCAAAGAAGACATCATCGCAGCACTAAACAATTTCCGCTACGGAATCGTCATATTCGACATGCATGGAGGGCACGCAAAGGATGGAGACGGGCTACTTGAGCTATCTGATGAATTGCTACATCCATACGACCTAGTTGGAAAAGCTGCTATACCTCCAATTGTGATATTAAGCGCATGCGACACTAGCCCCGCTGATCGCAGCCATTTCAATACAGCTAATGCCTTCCTATGCGCAGGCGCAGCTACGGTACTAGCATCAACCTATCCGATTAACAGCCTGGAAGCCGCCGAGTACATCGAGAGACTATACAAGAGAATCAGATATTACCTTCCCGAAAGAATACACCTCGTAAAAAGCAGCTTGCGATGGTCTGAGTTCATCACTGGACTGAACCGACGCGTGTTTTTCGACAAATTCCTTAAGCATCTATCTAAAAAATACAAGTACCTGACACCAGGGCAAATAAACTCAGCCAAGCTGCAAATACTTCATGCACTTGAGATCAACCCAAACAGATTCATGGATGACTTTTATTACTTTCTAATTAAAATTACCAAGCTTACCAAGGCAACAATTCTTAATGAACTATCGACTCATTTCACGTATTGCGAATGCTTAAACTACGTACAGATAGGCTCCCCAGAAAGAATAGTAATTGTTGCGGAAGATTTGATTGCTCCCGGCCAAACCTAGCCAAGTTCTGATCCGTATAATGAGTGGACGGGTGCCAACCTAAGCGGCGCCCTCCATACATCTAATTCACTCTAGCCCCGCCCATCACTTTCTGGCGCCCTGCACTTGATCACTCACACCGACTCTTTTCTGGATCGATGAAGGCTTTCAGCACAGTAGTGGTAACTACCAGCGGAATTTATCTCCTGGCATACCATTCTTGCTGTAGTTTTTGACTTGCTTGCGAAGAGCTTGATAATGCCCCCTGAGTTGTTTGACATACTCTACATCTACAAGGGCACCTTGCGTTGCAGCTACAACCACCTCATGCATCTGAAACAGGTCATGATTCACCGCATCATCAGTCATCTCCGCTGGCACTAACCCACCCTGCCTTAGAAAACTGTTGTATAGATCTAAAATTGAGGCAGCTTCACTGTCGGGGTGGCTACAGAAACGTCCGAATCCCCTAAGAAGACAAGCGTAGCCCACCCATAGGCTCAGCATCTGTCTAGCTGCATACTTCGGTTTTTTGTTGAATACAGGAAATCTAGCTTTTAATAGATCAGTGAATTGCTGATACCTAAAGTCGTCATCTCTCTTATTGAACTCCAAAAACGCAGACTGCTTAGTATCAATGTAGCGAAAATCAACCAATGCATTTGGAAACCGTGAAGCCGTCTCCGCGATTGCGCGTCGCCGAACAGCTATCTGATCCTCAGACAGATTTGGATTTACGAGTTCTACCAAAACCATCTTACCCTCAGCCTCTTTTCGAGCTATGGCGTCAAATCTCGAACTACTCTCCGGAAGCTGTGACTCTACTTCAACGATATATCCTTTTCTTCTGTACTCACTTACTATCAAATCAAGCTGGTACCTTTCATACTCTTCCATTACCAAAAATCCCCATTGTTATCGGCATAAGCTTCAACCTTAACGGCGGTCGCATGTTGCTTAGGCAGAGCGAAACCTGAAGGCGTAAGCCCCGCCCCATTAGCAATCATCAGCGCCCCTGCGATTTCAGACGCGAAACCGATAGGGACGACCAGGCTTGCGCTGGGTATTGGAGCAAAGCGTTCAGTGATGATCCGAGCTACTGTCTTATCGTTCTTAAGGATATGTGGAGCGAAGCCATCGATGGTGTGCTTCAAACCATTATCAACATCTATATATTGCTGACTTATTGGAAAATAAAACACCTTTACGGTTACCGCTCCCTCGTAGGGAATTATCCCAGGGTACTTGATCGCTACAGCACCTCGAGCCACATTCTCGACCAGTGCCTTCCAAGTGTTCTTCTTGGTGGAGGTCGAGTTAACGGAAGATGGGTTACCTAAAACCGTAAACTCAATCGGGATCGTCATAATCTATTCCGGTCACACATACGTTGAAGGAGCCTTAGCAGTGAGCTTCACTATCGACTTCATTTGAACTTTCAAAAACTTCAAGCTTCGTCGGCCTCTGCCTGAAAAATCTCAATCAGCTTCTGGTTGTAGTCATCGAGATACGTCTGGAGTCCATCACGATCAATTAGCCGGACGCCCGTTGTGCCGGCCAGCTCATTTGCTGATTTTGTGTAGTAGGAATTCGTGACTACCATGGCCTCGTCGCACCCATAGAAGGCTTTTGCAGAAATAGCTTGCTGCACCGCCGCGTTGCCTACGGAGCCAGAGTAGTTCTTGGCCTGGATCACCATGTTTTTGCCGAAGCGGCTAACGAATAGGTCAGCGCCTTGGTCTGCAGTCTTCTTTGTCTCTTTGACGTCGTAACCAATTGTCTGGAAAATCTCGACCAAGAAGGCTTCGAACTGAAAACCATCCATGGCATCCACCAGATACATGGTGATGAATTGGTTTGGATTGAAATGCTCAAGCTGTGATCCCAGCCGCTCGACGAGAATGTCGAAATAAATTTCCTCGCAGAGGCTCAAGCCATTCCGAAAAGCCTGTAGCGGAAGGAGTGGTACGCCAGATGTGGAGGGTGCTTGGGGATTGAATTGGACATTGGGAAATGGAACGTCACTTTCCCAAAGGTAGTAGTAGAACAAGGCCAAGTCAGATCTGAACGTTGCCCCGGCCTCTTCAATCCAGGAGCGTAAGGTGTCGGCCAGATCAGGTTGAATGTGGCGGGTCAGCTCTCTCGAGAAACCCAGGTAGGCAGAGTTAAAGGCAGTGGTCTGCAGCATCTTGTCCAGGAGAAATGGAAGCCCCTCAAGCTCGTCAAAGCCTTTGCGAATCAAGACCTCCCTGAACAGCTCCCGCTCACTGTACACACCATCCAATCGTGGCCCAGGTACGCCCGCGTCATCACTACTCCCCGCGCTTTCACGGGTGGTGTGAATGAAATTCGTGAAGTAAGGCTGCTTCAACTCTGAATATTTTCTCAACACGTTATTCAGAAGGTCGTTGAGCTGAGCTTGCTCCTTCTTTTTACCGAGAAAGTCCTTTATCAAGCCTTTGGATCTGTATTGGAAGTCCGGGTAGAACGAAGGATCCAACGGGGTAAGGTGTCGCAAAGTGAACTCTGATGATGGCGAAACCTGGGAGCCCATGCACCATGGGCACCCTGTCTCGAAAGTAGTCCTGTTGCATCCATTGCATTGGTAAATCATCGCACCCATCCCTTTCCTGAGTCATCACGCGGCCTTGCGCGTAATCGTGCAAGCGAACATAGCTCAGTGCCAGCACTCAGTCCACGAGCGTATCTCCAGTACAACGCGCCCAAGTCCACCTTGGTTCTGCACACCAGCCCAAGCATTATCTGAAGCGTTTCAGATCGCTTTGTGACAACAACGCGTCGAATCATCGAATGCCTCCTTTCTAGGCCCTGCACAGCAAGGCTTCTATGACGGCGCTTCGATTTCTTTACCCACGCCTGTAATACAGGCTTATAAATAGCGCAGTGTGACATTTACGTGAGGATCCTCTGGTGAAGTCGAGCAAAGTTGAGGTGGTTTTAGAGCACTGGGGCCCTTGCCTCAGCTCTACCTTGGCGGGAAAACTGGTCAACCAATATGGAGTAACCGCTCCCAATGCTAGGCAGTTGATCCAGCGTTCAGCAGCGAAGCGCCTGAAAGGGATCAGCTTTCCGCACCGTACTTCATTCGTGTATCTGACCAGCCAATACGGGTCGCAGATCTTTTTCGATAGCCTCATCGACGCACTAAAAAGCACCAATCATGCCTGCGGATACGGCTTAGCAGCTCTTCAGGATCGAGGCGGCGTTTTGCCCATCGACCACTTCAAAATCGCCTGCGGCGCCCCCAAACTACAATCCAAACAGTTGAACGCAGACAGGGTTGTAGAGCAGCTAATCGCCACAAACCTTGTCAAGCGCGTCGAACTGGGAGGCATTGGAGAATGCGTGGCCCTTGCTAGCTTCTCATCTGAGGATGAGCAACTCGCGTTTTTGGATCTCAATGCGCAAATTAAGATTGAAACTATGGCGTTAAACGCCGTTAGGGAATGGGCGCGACGTCTAGGCATTGGAAGCTGGAATCAGATAAAAATTCGTGGCGAGGGAGCCATTCCTTCCGCAGGGCCAAACTACTGGGATCTATCGGCCCCCTCCTATCTGTATCCATTGCTCGGATCGAGTAGCAACAGCTCGGGCACGAAGCCAAAGCCCGGCTCGTTCGTATGTGATGTCTATCTGGGTAAATCGTTGACAGCGGATGCTGCGAAGGCCTTCATCAAAAAGTGCTCCAACGTTCGTGGATTCAATAAGATGGCCCCCATCCTGCAGATGTTCTTGGCGGAGTCGTATGAAAAAGACGCCGTGCGCGCTATTCGAGCCAACGGCGCCATTGCAGCCACGCTAGAGTCATTGCTAGGTTCCGACGTTGCCCAGGCCCTTCATGAATTGGCCTCGATTTTGAAGGCCACTGCGCTCAATCTGGGTACCCCCGAAAAAATCGACGTGTTGTTCAGTGCATTGGGGAAAATTGAAGGTGCTGAGGGCACTCTACGTGGATGCTTGTTCGAATACCTGTGCGCGCAGTTGGCGGAAGAGATTTACCGCAAGCCCTATATCAGCATCAACAAGCTAGTACGCGGTTCAGATTGCGCACGCGCCGAAATCGACGTGCTTGTGGAGGTTGGCAGCACTGAGGTCGTGTTCATTGAATGCAAAGGTCACCTTCCGACTGGACAGGTGGATGAAGCGGAAGTCGAGAAATGGCTGACGAAACGGCTACCCGTCCTGCGCGATTTCGCGAAACATGAGGAAGGGTATGGCAGAGTCAAACAAACCTTCGAGTTGTGGACAAACGCGACTCTCAGCCCAGCTTCGAAAGCGCTAATTGAAACAGAGAATGGCAAGACGAACCGATATTCGATTGCCTTTCGAGAAGGCTCCAAGCTTCTGGAGATGATCAAGGAGTCGGGAAACAAGTCATTACTTAAAACCTACAAGCAACATTTCTCGAATCATCCTATGGCCGTAGCCTCCAGGCAGAAGAAAAGCCGTAAGGAGAGTGACGTATTAGCCGAAGGTATAGAGTAGACGTGCAAAGCAACACGCGGTTCATCCTGATCTCAAATGGGCGTGGCTAGGGAATAGCTTTACTGAGCCCCTTTCACTCACCTGCGCGAGTTCAAATCCCGCGTCTGGAGCAAATGAAAGTGGACGGCCAAGCTAGCCTGTTGGCAACTGCCCCAACCAACGGAAAGCGACGATGTCTCGTGATTGGTACGTACCTGGCCGGACTTATCAAAAGGTTCGTGATCCTGAAAGCCTGCTGATTGAGGAGCGCGCCAAAGCCCATGCTGAGGCCGGCTACCCGTTGCCAGAAATGGACTCTGCAATGAACGCCGAGGACATCTTACGGGAGGCTAAGCTAGCTGCAGGAAAAGGTGAGCCTTAATAGCTGACAGCACTCTACGGTGTCCGTACTTTCCATCCGTTCTCATACTGCTACGCTCTCCTTCTTCCATGGAGGATTCGCGATGCCAAACTCTGATCTACTCCCTTCCCTGCTGTTCAAGATCAACGAAAACCAGCAAGCCCTTGAGGCTGCCATCATGGAACTGACGCTCTGGGTCGAGCAGCATGGATCGGGTGAGGTGGCTGGCAACGTTCGCGGTGCGTTGGACACCATCAGCAAGAACGAAGAGTTCATCAAGCTAACTCTCGCGGTGCTGATGGCTCCCGAGTGACGCTTCCCCACAGATTTTCGACAGGAGCACCGGCAGGCTTCAACTTGAGATTGGCGTGAGGGAATCTACGCTGATCCCGGAACGCCAAACTCCGGATAAGTCTATGTACAAAATCGTAACCTTCACCCCCAGGGAACTGTTCGACAAAGTCTGGGAAACACCCGTACTAAAACTGGCCCAAGAAATCGGTATATCAGACGTTGCGCTTTCCAAGGCATGCCGCAAAGCAGGCCTGACCCTACCCCCTAGAGGACATTGGGCAAAGCCACTGTCTAAACGCCCGAGCAAGCCTGTGCCTCCTACAGACGAACACCCCATTAGGTTCACGGTATTGGATCGAAGTACGCTTCCAGTCCGCAGCACTGTGCCCGCTCAGCCGAAAGCAGTCCGTTCAACAATCGAAGTACCTCATACCCTCCTTGCGCCTCACGCCCTGGTGACCAGGTGGATGAAATGCGTTAACGCGGGCAAGCCTCATGAAGGCTATCTGGTGACCACGGGCAAAAATGTGCTCGATGCTAAAATATCCGCCGAACTCATTGATCGCTGCGCACTGATCTTCGATGTCCTGATAAAAGAGAGTGAGGTGCTCGGTTTCAAGTGGAAGGTCACGGATGACAAAACGGTGGTAGAGGTCAACGGCGAGCACCTTGGAATCAAACTTGTGGAGCGCTTGAATAAACACGTTATCCCGCCCCCGCCACCACCCGCCCCTAAGCGCAATGCTCGATGGGAACCTGATTTCTCGATGCTACGCTCGCCCCAGTTTGAATGGTCTTCCACCGGAGAATTAAGCCTGCAGATTGTCGCACCTGCCGAATACGGGAAACGGAAAAACTGGACGGATACTAAGACCGGGAAAATAGAGAAAAAGCTCGCGAGCATCCTTGATGGTTTCGTGGCGATAGCTGAATCTGTGAACGTGCGACGATTGAGAAATGAAGAGGATCGTCGTGAGCGAGTCGCTGAAGCAGAGATACGACTTGAGCGATCCAAGCGTGAAGAAACTCATAGACGCCTACGTCACAGACTCGTGAAATATACAAAGCGTTGGGAGCAGTCTCAGCGCCTAAGAGCATTCATCCAGGCGACCTGCAACGCCAATGCCGATACCTCAGAGCAAACCCAGCAACAAACTGCACTGTGGGCAGCCTGGGCTACATCGCAAGCGAACCTTCTCGACCCATTGCACCCAAACACTTCATCCGTCACTTCGCTCACCATCGAAATTGAAAGCTGGTTCAACGGCTATGGAATGACACGTACAGAAAAGGACTGGTGGTCAGAATGATAGAGCAAGGCTGGTTACCCTTCGTTCGTCCAGGCTCTTCTTGGCTTGCCAGCTAGCTATGTGGCTCAGTCGGTACGAAACGTAGAACCTCCTCAACACTACGAGACTGCTCCCTTGCCCCCATCAAAAGGGCATCCAGTTAGCCGGCAATGGGATCACCAATCGGGCTCTGGCTCTGTACCCAAATGAATCGACATAATCAGCGCACGCCGGTAGTGCAACGGGGTGGCATTCAACTCGAGGGACAGAAGTCGGTCAGCCGCACCAACCAGGGCGTCAATCCGCTCGCGAGGCACTGCTACATACGCAACCAGCCGTTTCCCGCTTGCTGCCATAGACCCGATTCCCTTTGGAGGATCTATGTCTTGCATCAATCGAGGATCTGCGTATAGCTGGCACTCGACCTCTGGGTATTTGAAACTCTCCGGGTAGAGCACTTCCCCCTTCAGAGTCAGAATCACATGCTCATTATAATGACCTTCGTTAGCCCGTGAATTATTGGGCAGGGCTAGGCTGAACGACCACGTAAAATCCCACCCGGACAGCTTAATTTGATAGAGGGTACGTTGCGTTTCAAGCCGAGGCCTGCCTCGCCGTGTTTTAGATTTATGTTGGGCTTTACGGGTCATAGCGACCTCCACCAGACAAACGGCTACCCTTGTGGAAAGGCCCCCCACTGATCTCAAAAGCATAGCCGTAGTGAACACTGGAGCGCGATGAGCCGTAAACCGATGGAATGAAACTGGCCGAAATTGCTCACCCGAAAACGCCAAGCTCTGCACCTGATGCCTCGCGACCAATTTTCAGAAGTTTTGTGGAGCCACGGCGCGCCGACAAAACTGATGACGCGGCCAAGCAAACTTTACGATTTAGGCCTCACTCCGTCACAGGGTGGAACATTCCCCGCGCAAATCCATCGAGTGAAAATATCCAATTTGAGGCATAACCACGTGCTGTCGTTGCAGCATAATGCCGCCCAGTTTTTTCATAATCGTGCTTCGCACCACTTCAGCAAGCGCAAAGCACTGCAGGGAATTTCAAATAATGTCGCAAGCCTCCAACAACCTGGCCGCCTACATCTGGTCTTTAGCCGACTTACTCCGTGGTGATTTTAGGCAAAGCCAGTACGGTCGCATTATTCTGCCGTTCACCTTGTTGCGTCGCCTTGAGTGCGTGTTGGAGGCAAGCAAGGCGGCAGTGCTGGCGGAGTATGCACGCGTCCAGCAACTCAATATCTCTGAAGAAGCCCAGGAAAAACTGCTCCTGCGTGCCAGTGGTGGGCTGTCGTTTTTCAATACCTCGAAAATGGATCTGTCCAAGCTTGGTGAGTCCGGCATCAAGGCTAACCTGGAGTCCTACCTGCAGGGCTTTTCCAAAGATGCACGGGAGATTTTCGAACACTTCAAATTCACCGAATTTCTCGGGCAGCTGAACGATGCCAATCTGCTCTACAAGGTTGTGCAGAAGGTACGGAAGACGGACTTAAGCCCTGCGGCTGTTTCCAACCACGACATGGGCCTGGTGTTTGAGGAGTTGATTCGCCGGTTTGCGGAAAGCTCGAATGACACTGCTGGGGAGCACTTTACCCCGCGCGACATCGTGCGGCTCACCACCTCCCTGGTGTTTATGGAAGACGATGATGCGCTGACCAAGCCCGGCATCATCCGAACCATTTACGACCCAACAGCGGGTACTGGAGGCTTTCTATCTTCAGGCATGGAATACGTACATGAGCTTAACCCTCATGCGTTGATGCGCGCCTATGGCCAGGAGCTCAACCACGAGAGTTACGCCATCTGCAAAGCGGACATGCTTATCAAGGGGCAGGATGTCAGCAACATCAAGCTAGGCAACACGCTCTCGAATGACCAGCTTTATGCTACTGAATTTGACTACATGCTCTCCAACCCGCCCTTTGGCGTGGATTGGAAAAAGATCGAGCAAGCGATCATTGAAGAGCACACGCAAAAAGGTTTCAGTGGCCGTTTTGGCGCAGGCTTGCCACGGGTCAGCGATGGCTCCTTGTTGTTCCTAATGCACCTGCTCAGCAAGCTACGCGACGGTTCTCAAGGTGGCGGACGGATTGGCATCATCCTCAATGGCTCGCCGTTGTTTACCGGTGGCGCCGGCTCTGGCGAATCGGAAATCCGCCGCTACATTCTCGAAGCCGATTTGCTCGAAGCTATCGTCGCCCTGCCCACAGACATGTTCTACAACACCGGTATCTCGACTTATGTCTGGGTGCTCTCGAACAAAAAAGCCCAGGAACGTAAGGGCAAGGTACAGCTTATCAATGGCGTGAACCTTTGCGGAAAAATGCGCAAATCCCTCGGTTCCAAGCGCAATGAAATGGACGAACGTGATATCGCCACGGTGATCCGCGCCTTCGGCAGCTTTGCCGCAGTCGATGCCTACGAACTGGACAAACAAGCCGCACAAAAAAGCAATCGAGGCCGCCAGGCTGCCAACCCGAAAGCCGAGCCTGCCAAGACCTTCGCCAGCAAGATCTTCAACAGCTATGAGTTCGGTTATCGCCGCATTAGCATTGAGCGTCCGCTACGTTTGTCCTGGCAGTTCAGTGACGAACGCGTGGCGACATGTCGTTTCGCCCCTGGCGCCCTCAACAGCGCCATGCAGTGGCTCTACCAAGAGTACAGCGCGGTAGACGGTGAGAGCTGGAACGACGGAGATACCTGCAAGCGTTACGGCGACCTGAGCGCACATGAAGACACCATTCGCCGTTACTTCAAACTGCACTTCTCCGACCTAAAAGAGAAGCACATCAAGGATTTGCTCAACAGAACGACGTGGATGGATCAGAAGCGACTCTTACTCAAGGCACAAAGCCTGCAAGCCATCATCGGCACCGCTCAGCATGACGACATGAACACTTTTGATGACGCGCTCAAGGCTGCCTGCAAGCAACAGGGTATTACCCTGGATGCCAAAGAGAAAAAGCAGATTACTGATGCTGTGAGTTGGAAAAACCCTGAAGCTGAAAAGGTCATCAAGAAAACTCACAAAACCAAAGCTAATCCTCTGTACGGTTTGTTTGCCGTCAACGGTGAAGTGCTGGAATATCACGCCGATAGTGACTTGCGCGACAACGAAAACGTCACGCTGGATCCGAGCCAGACCGTTAACGCTATTAACGAGGCCTATTTCCTTAAAGAAGTGCAGCCGCACGTGCCCGACGCCTGGATAGATGTCAGTAAGAAAGACGCGAAGGATCAAGAAGTCGGCATCGTCGGTTATGAAATTCCCTTTAACCGGTATTTCTACCGATATCAACCACCCAGGGACTTGCTAGAGATCGATGCAGATCTGGATGCCGTGTCCGCAGAGATTATGAAGCTGCTGCAAGAGGTGCATTCATAATGATCGGTAAATACAAACCGTATCCTGAGTATAAAGACTCAGAGATTGAGTGGCTTGGAGCTGTACCATCTCATTGGAAAGTTTGTAGAATTAAAAATGTGGCGACCATAAACCCCTCAAAATCGGAAATTCGAGGTCTTCCTGCAGACTCGAAAGTTAGTTTTATCCCCATGGAAGCAATTGGTGAAAGAGGCGAGCTTGATGCCTCTCGGGTAAAAACCTTGTCAGCGGTTTTGACCGGATATACCTACGTAGCTGACGGCGATATAATGATCGCAAAAATAACGCCATGTTTTGAAAATGGTAAAGGCGCAATCGCCAAAAATCTAACTAATGGGATAGGTTTTGCCACAACGGAAGTAATTCCAATTCGGCCTGAACTTTCTTTAGATACAGGCTTCCTGTTTTATGTTTTAAATTGCAACCCATTCAAATTTATCGCAGAAAGCTCGATGTACGGCGCTGGCGGCCAAAAAAGAGTCGCAGATAGCTTTGTAGCAAAATATCACTTATCTTTTCCGCCTAAATCAGAGCGCGTACAAATCGCCAATTTTCTCGATTATGAAACCACCAAAATCGACACTCTGATCGAACAGCAACAACAACTCATACAATTACTAAAAGAAAAGCGTCAGACAGTAATTAGTCATTCCGTTACCAAGGGCCTGAACCCCAATGCCAAGATGCGCGCATCGGGCATTGATTGGTTGGGGCAAATACCGAATGAATGGACTGTAACTAAAATCAAGTACATTGCGGAGTTGACACCTAAGAAATCCGAGATAGAAAAAAATAAAGATAGGGTTTGTAGCTTTATTCCAATGGAAAAACTCAAAGCAGACTTACTGATATTGGATGAAACTCGTTTGATCGAAGAGGTTTTTGACGGATATACCTATTTCCGCAATGAAGATATTTTGATGGCAAAAGTTACGCCCTGTTTTGAAAATAAGAACATGGTCGTTGCTCGAGGCCTGGTAAATGGAGTTGGATTTGGGTCTTCTGAGATTTATGTGCTGAGAGCCAAAGTGACTTCGTTAAATGATTTTCTCTATTACCGGCTTCAAGAAGACGTGTTCATGGAGATTGCAGCCGGAGCTATGACTGGAGCAGGCGGACTCAAAAGGGTTCCATCCGAATTCTTAAACAATTTTCAAATCGCTTTACCTCCAAAAGCTGAAAGATTGGAAATTGTTGAATACATCAGAGACTACACAAGAAAGTTCGATACTCTTGTGGAAAAGGCGCAGAGTGCAATTGGGCTAATGCAAGAACGCCGCACCGCCCTAATCTCCGCCGCCGTCACCGGCAAAATCGACGTAAGAAGCTGGGGCGTACCGCAAGCAAGTCAAACCAACAAGGAAGTAGCCGCATGAGTGCATTGGGTGGCGGTAAGGCCAACGAGCTGACGTTCCAGAACAACATGCTCAAGCATCTTTTGGCCAACGGCTGGCTGCTGGGCAAAGCTGAACATTACAACCGTGAGTTGGCCTTGTACCCAGAGGACTTACTGGGTTTTGTGCAAGGCACTCAGCCTGAACAATGGCAAAGGTTCTGCGCTCTGTATCCAAGCCACCCCGAGCAGCATTTTCTTGAACGGGTCGCCTGCCAGCTGAATAAAACCGACCCCAATGCCGCCAGTAAAGATATGCGCACCTTCGGCACATTGGGTGTATTGCGTCATGAACTGCGTCACCGTGGCACCCGTTTCAGCCTGTGCCAGTTCAAGCCTGAACACGATCTCAATCCCGACACGTTGGCCCGTTTTGCCAGGAATCGCTGCCGTGTCGTCCCCGAGTTGATTTACTCACCTTGGGCTAACAAAGCCCATTTCGAACAAACCGGCAGCAAGGCTCAAGCCTGGCGTATTGATTTGGTGTTGTTTGTGAATGGCTTACCGGTCGCCACGCTGGAGCTGAAATCAGAATTCAAGCAGGCCGTGCAAAGCGCCATTAAGCAATATAAAACCACGCGCTTTGCCACCGACCCAATCACCAAAAAGCCCGAACCGCTGCTGACCTTCAAGCGTGGTGCTCTGGTGCATTTTGCCGTGAGCCAGTACGAGGTTTATATGGCCACGCGACTGGAAGGCGCAGAGACCTTTTTCCTACCATTCAATAAGGGCACTTCTGTCGGCGGTGCCGGTAACGATGTACCGGCAGACATTAACCAGTACGCCACTGATTACCTGTGGAACGAGGTGTTGCTCCCTAGCAATCTACTGTCGATTCTCGGGCGTTTTGTGCATCTGCAAATTGAAGAGAAAGAAGATTGGGAGGGCCGTAAATACAAAAAAGAAAGCCTGATTTTCCCCCGCTATCACCAGTGGGATGTAGTGAATAAACTGGTCACAGCGGCCCGCACCGAAGGCCCTGGCCATAAGTACCTGATCCAGCACAGCGCAGGCTCCGGTAAGTCCAACTCGATTGCCTGGATCGCGCATCAACTGTCGGCGCTTTACGACGCGCAGGGCTGCAAGCAATTCAACTCAGTAATTGTGGTGACAGATCGCACCGTTCTGGATGATCAGCTGCAAGACACCATCAACCAGTTTGAACATGTCGATGGGGCGGTTGGCCGCATCAATAATCAGGAAGGCGACGGTTCGAAATCAGAGAAGCTGGCAGCCGCGTTGGAGCACTCACAGCCGATTATTATTGTCACCATTCAGACCTTCCCCTACGTGCTGCGCGCCATCGAGAATAGCGTCAGCCTGAAAGAACGCAGCTACGCAATCATTGCCGACGAAGCCCACTCCTCGCAAACCGGCTCTACAGCGCGACAGCTGAAAGAAGTGCTGATGATTGAGGCCAAGGCTGATGGTGAGGACGAACTCAACTCTGAGGACATTCTCGATGCCGCTGTGGCGTCACGCCGGGCGTCAAAAAATCTGAGTTACTTTGCCTTCACCGCCACGCCGAAGACCAAGACCCTGGAGCTGTTTGGCCGTTTGCCCAACCCGGAAGAGCAACCCTCTAAAACCAATAAGCCCGAGGCCTACCATGTGTACAGCATGCGTCAGGCCATTGAAGAGGGCTTTATTCTGGATGTGCTGAAGAACTACACCAACTACAAAGTGGCTTACAACCTGGCGCAAAAAATCGATAAAGCCGATCAGGAAGTCGAGAGCAAAAAAGCCAAGGTCAAGCTCAACCAGTGGGTGCGCCTGCACGAATACAACATCGCGCAAAAGGTACAGGTGATCGTTGAGCACTTTCGCAGCAACATCATGGGCCTGCTGGGTGGGCAAGCCAAGGCCATGGTAGTCACCAGCTCGCGCAAAGAAGCTGTGCGCTACAAGCTGTGCTTTGACAAATACATCGTCGATAAGGGCTACCAAAAAATCCATGCCATGGTGGCATTCTCAGGTGAGGTGGAATTTACCGAGAAAGACCCGAACGCTGTCGCGCTACTCGGCACCAAATACACCGAAAGCAACATGAACCCAAATCTCAAAGGCCGCGACATGCGCAAAGCCTTTGATAGCGATGATTATCAGGTGATGGTTGTTGCCAACAAGTTTCAGACCGGCTTTGACCAACCCAAGCTCTGCGCCATGTACGTGGACAAAAAACTCGGCGGTGTGGAGTGCGTGCAAACCCTGTCACGCTTGAACCGGACTTATCCGGGCAAGGCGGAAGTGGGCACTTTTATCCTAGATTTCTTCAACGAGCCGCAGGAAATCCTCGACTCGTTCCAGCCATATTTTCAGACGGCAGAGCTGGCGGATGTTTCAAATCCAGACTTGATCTTCGATCTGTTTGAGAAGCTCAACGCCGCTGGTATTTATAAATCGACTGAGGTTGAGCAGTTCTGCGCGGCCTTCTTCGTCAAAAACAAAAGCAATGCGGCGATTGCCAATATTTGCAAGCCAGCGGTAGAGCGCTGGACGAAAAGCTACAAGCAGGCGGTTGAGGCCTACGCGCACTCAAAAGAGATATTTGAGCGGATTAAAAAAACTCAAGATGCGGTGTTGATCGCCAACGCTGAAAACGACCTCAAGGAATGCAAGCAAGCCAAGGATGCCCTCGACATCTTCAAAAAGGATCTTGGCACCTTCGTGCGCTTTTATGAGTTCATGTCGCAGATCGTCGATTACGATGACAAACAGCTGGAAAAGCTCAGTCTGTATGCGCGAAATCTGAGCCCAATGCTGCGCGAAACCGCTGTGGATGAGGATGATATTGACCTCAACAGTATCCTGCTCAGCCATTACCGTGTGTCGAAAATACGCCAGCAAGACCTGAAGCTAATAGAAGACTCGCCCGACTATAAACTGGTGCCAGGTGAGGGGCTTGGTTCAGGAACGGCAAAGGACATCAAGGAAGAGCTGCTTTCGCAGATATTAGAACGACTCAACGAGCTGTTTGTGACTGATCAGCTGACTGAGAAAGACATGGTGAATTACGCCTACACCATCCGTGACAAGGTCAGTGAAAACCAATTGGTTATGCAGCAACTGGCCAACAATACCGCTGAGCAAGCACTGCTGGGCAACTTTGCCAACGCGGTAGATGACGCAATTATGGACAGTGGCGATGCTCACCAGAATCAGATGATGCAATTGTTATCTGACCCGGCTAAAGCCAGTAAATTTGCGAAGGTGGTTTTTGATTTACTTAACTTGACGGCGTAATGACTGGCTGAATCATTTGGCTTTTGGCGGGTGTATATGGCGATCTTCAGGCCTTTTTTACATGGCACCTATGGCCACCTTTCCGAAACAGGCAGGCGCCGAACGAAAAACCACCCCTTGGGACTACGAATAACATCGTTCACTCAACCCAGCAAAAAGCCCGCTCTCAGCGGGCGTTATTATCCATCGACAGCACCTGGGCCGCTTAAAATCAGTGGCGCTGCGCTCGGCGGGCTCGTACTACTGAGGAGCCTTGGCCACGGTGATACCACCGGGGTCAGCGCTCCCCCATACTTTCTACTGAAGTGTCCTTCATCCGCGTACAAAAAATCGGATGTTACGCTCGGCCTTTCGCCTGATAATATCTCGTCCGTGCGCCTTGACGGGTGACTGACATTAACTAACAATAGTTCCGCGCACGATGCCCACTTAACAAATATTGGATAATCCCATGCTCAGGGCATCATATGAATTTCCTTATCACCTTTTTCTCTTTCGACACAACTGTTAGCGACGACTTGCTTTCCTCAAAAATGAGCGCTATACGCCATACGGTCATTGATTCAGGCACTACTGAATACTACCGCTGCGACAGCATCCGTGATATCGAGGCTGTCTTTGAACGCCGGCATAACTACATCGCGAGTGATGACGACTTAACCACACCGCATTGCAAGGTAAAGGTGGTGAAAGTTGAGCCACTACCACCGAGACAAACCGTCTAGCCGTCGATTCCTACGACACCACCTGAGCCTTCTGAATACCTCAGGTGTAGTCATCTCTTTCTTCGCCGACCTCTAATTCTCCAAAGGCGCCTAGGTATATATTACGGCACGGCGTCTTGGTAATTAAATCTCGTTCCACAAGCAATTCGGGTAGTTCATACATCAAACTCGAGATCTGCCACGGCTCCATATTTGAAGTTTTGACGGTGTCGATGAAAGCGATAAAGTCGAATTCTTTCGCTGCTACGAACGGGCCTTTTCTGTCGTACCCATCATATATCCCAGACGCTATGCAGATGACCTCACCGGCATTGATAACGAAGACTGTCATACGGAACATTCCATTCTGATTGAACGCTTAACCGGTGCTTCCCCGCCGTCACTGCAGAATGTAAGGCGTCAGATGGTGCTGCCCAGATGTAATCCGCTGGAAGCACCTAAGGCTTTCGCGCCCACCGCTGGGGCGAAAGGTTGCGATGACGTATCGGCTGTTTACCGTAGTCAGTACCCAGAATCTGCCTTCCTTCGTCGCACTTAACACGTCAGAAGTCCGAATTAGATGGCCATCGCCGAACCGACCATATTGGTCTTTACGGTTGTGACCAAAAACCACGCCTATACCGGTGCGGGCCTTGATGAACGCTCCACAGAGATACGCAGTAATGGGCTTGTCAAACCCTTGCGCCTGGGCTTGCGCGATTCGAGCGAGATCGAAATCTGTATGGCGTTTTCCGTGGAATTCCAAAACTACTGTATCTGTCACCGTGCGCCTCCAAGGCCTAATGGGCTCGAATCATGTCCGCGTGATAAATCGGACGAAGGTTGGTTAGCAAATCGCTTCGGAAGCCTGGTTGGTGAGAGCTGTGGTATTTGGAGCCCGTCTCGACTTCAAGTAGGCATACAACGCACTCGTTCTCGTCCTCACCGAGCGTCACCTTGGTCAGTGCTTCCATGCGCCATCCTTCAGTTCCATTCATATGGGCAGGAGTGACTACTTGCACCTCGGTGATGATCGTCTCGGCATCCTGAGCTATCAGGATCTGTTGGAGCCGAGGTTCGCTGTCTATCATCAGTGCTGCCTCGGTAATTCGGCCCCGGTGCTTGGCTTGGACGGTGACGTGATACCAGTGAGTACGAAGTACCCTGGATACCTGATGCCAATGGTACTGACCTTCCCCAAACATGCCCGGTAGGCCTGCCATGTCGGTGTCGTGTGTTCTAAACATCGTATGTCCTTGGGTCTCAACAGGCTCCGATACGGAACGTAGGTTAGAAGAAGGAAAAAACGTCCTTCAGGCTTGCGGGTTGTTCATGACCAGGGCCAATCAAGACGTAAACGGTGTTTCTGGTTTCGAACACGACACCGTCGTTGAAACTGGTGCACATGCTTGAACGAACCCAATCGCCTCGTTCGAAACGGCCTTGGCTGTCCTCGACTACGTTGTGAGCAAACACGATCATCGGGTGCTGGCTCGCCGCATGAACTTTGGAGAGTTCGTCGGGAGTGACTTCGACGCGAAATATTGTCCAGTCCCGAACCAAGCAATACGGCTTTCGGGGGAAGCGTTGGCTTGCCAGAACTCGTGCTTCTGAGCTGCTCGATAGACCTTCAAGCGGTGTCCGTGGCCCTTTCATAAAGTCGGGTTCTTCGACGCTAGCCATAGGGTCTCCTCTCAGTAATTACCACGAAATTGACAATTCAACTTTCTGGTCGCCGCTCACGACGGCCTGGCTCACCTACGCCAGCGCTGCCTTCTCGCGGCACCGGTCGACAGGGTGTGCCCATTAAACCTCTACACAAGCTGAGAGGCAATCACAATGAACCTAGTAGGGCGTGTTATGACTGATTGCGATGTGGCCTTATCCTCAAATTTACTTGGGGAAAACAATGATGAATGCGGCAGAAGCGCTGGCTGTCGTGATTCGAGGGGTTCGTAGAGGGCAAGGCCTGTCTCAAGAGGACATCAACATCATCGGGCGCTCTCATTTCAGCCGGATAGAGCGGGGGGAAGTAAGCATTACGCTTGACGTCCTAGTACGGCTCGCCGGGATCTTAGATCTCGATCCGGCTGCGCTGATTCTGATGGCGACCTCGCTGCAAGCTCACGAGTCATTCAATGACGGTCTAAAACGCCTCTCGAAGCAACTGACCAGAATCAAAAAGGCCGGGATTGATCTTGAAATCGGTTCGCTGGCTCGGGCTGGGAAGCTACCACCTGGTCGACCAGCTCGATCTGGGGCGGCTGCTAACGCGCTTGAAGCCAATCGATTGAAGAAGGAAGGAGTGCCCGTTGTCGAGATCGCGGGAAGATTAGGGCTGTCTGAAGCTACGGTTCGCAGATATTTGAAAACAATCGCTCTATCACAGAAGTAAATCCTGCAGAACTAGGAGTCTGCTGCTCAATGTAGCCTCCACTGCGAGCGTGTCGCCTCTGCCGATACGATGAACAGCAGGAATGTAGGCTACACAATCCTCGGAGCTTTAATTAAGTTAAGGACAAACGATGTTACCGAAGCGCCCATCCTCTCATGTCATAGGAAATTTAGCTGAATCGATGGTGGAGCAGGCAATTACTGCTAGAGGTTGGATCTATCGAAGGTTAGAGAAGGATAAAGACTATGGCATTGATGGCGAGGTGGAGATATTTGGCGACAGTGAGTATGCGACCGGGATCCTTTTCAAAGTACAGGTGAAAGGCTCAAAAAAATACTCACGTAAGGCCAGTCTTAAATCTAGTACAGGTAACTATCTTTCACTTTCGCCGCTCCCGGTATTCCTTTTTTCAGTTGACGTAAGTAGCGGCTTAATCAGGTTTAGTTTGGTCGAGCGCGGACTGGGAAGCTTGGGCAAGCCAATGCTAGGAGAGGCAGTCGAGCTAGATGAAGATGGCTTCGAGCTTCTCGAGGACATCGCCGGTGAGCATTGCGCTGCTTGCTTAACGTTGAGCGAATACACGTTACATGATGCCTCTGCTCAGCTCATCAGGTGCTTGGATCTGCTTTTAAATTTCGGCGGTGATGTTGAGTCCATGATCAAGTGGCTGCGTTTGTTTGCCTCAGACGAGGTTTTGACCTTTTCGTATGGCTACGCAGTTTTTTTGAAAAACGAGATGAAAAAAGACTGCGACCTGGTGGGAAGGCTTCGCGAATGGGTTATAGAGTTTTTCCCTGAGCACCAGGAAAGAATCGATCAAGCCATGGTGGCGTATGAGCGTGGCGAGTTGACTGGAAGGCGCCTCGAAGTCGCTAATGCTTCACTTACGATTCGGGACGGGTTGGATAATCCTGATGTTTAGACGTTTCATCACCCGAATGCCGAAGGAGCAGCTTTCGCGAGCCTTGAGGGGCTCTCGGATCGAAATCGAACTAGGGATGTGACGTCCATACATGTTCCCATGTGGATACCGGTGAGCAGCAATCCCAGTAGAGTTTTTTTGAGCTAAGTACCACTCCGTTGAGATGTTCTATGAATCCAGAGTTAACTGAAGAAGAAATGCGTCGTGCCCTGTTCGGTACGCCTCAGCCAGAAGAGCAGGTGTCTGCTCCTGTAGTAGAGGAGCCTGTGCCAGAGGTTGTCTTTACGAAGCCGGTAGCTGCTCCCGTCGCAAAGAAGAAAGCGGCGAAAGCGTTTACGCCCAAGCTTAGGGTCACGCTCCGGGTTGGGAACGAATTTGAGGGGAAGATGCAGGAGTTGACTCACGAGGCCGACACGTTGAGCTCGTTGCTTGCCGAGCAAGAGGCTGTTAAGGCTGCCAGGAAGAAGTACAAATATGTGGAAGTGGTATCGGTCAAGTCTATGTAGGCGACGCTGCTGAGCTGGCTAGAGGGCTTACTGACCTATCCATTTGTGACATGTACATCGAGCGCAAGCGGAGCGCGCAGACCCACGATGGGCCAAAGACTTGAGGATGAACGCCCGAAGGGCCATAACCCGGCGCAGCAGGAGTTTGTTCACGACAGCCGTACCCCGACTGGGGGCAAGCACAAACCGAATATCAGGCGAATCGTCATCGATTTAAGAGGTAGTAAAGTCGACGAAGGCCTTGCTTGGTAGGCTTTGCAGGACTACCGACGCAGGGCCTTGGAGAAAGTGCTCTCGGTTGCTGATGTCGACGCACTCAGGATTGATGTGAATGACAGTTGCGCGATGGCCCGTTAATACGACCTCATGATGGTCGCAGTCCAAACCAGCACTGCTTTTCTTAACGATCTAATGGGGTCACGCACTATGCCCTCAAGGTATCAGCAAAGTGTTGTAGGGATTTCTACGATGGAGACCGCCAGAGCACCTCGGCGGGTTTTCCATCGCAGTGTAGCTCTAAACGTGTAACTCCAATCTGGGGCAGGCGAAGCGCCGCCCGCCGCATATTTTCTTGGTAATCAGGCTTCGGAAGTAAACGTCCAAGCTCTCTACCGACACGTGTGAAGTCAATGTAAGCCCATTGTGATGTCGATCCCGCTTGAAAATATACGAGCGTTCTCGTCCCATCCACGGCAAAAGGTGACCATAAAGCTGAATCATTCGAAAACGGTTTGAATGGAGGGAGGTACTGCACAGCACTCGTAGGCGCCATCAAACCGAACTCACTAAGTCGTTGCCATCTCGAAAAGTCGTCGCCTCGTTTCCATTCCGCGCTGTAATCAACAGCGCTCCCGACGCTTTTGGCCCAAGCGTGGCTAAAGTCGTTGGCGATCTCTTGATCTAACTCGCTTAAAGCACGGAGCGTTGCTAAACCGAACGACCCTGGATGTAGGATTTGACCAGCAAGTATTCGACCAAACAGATCTTGCAGGCGCTCTGAAGATGCATCCTCAGCGAACCGCATGAAGCTGTTCATCCAGTCGTCATTCGGGGGTTGAGATGCCGACTCACCATCACTGGCGGCGTCAGTTTCCAAATGCTCAGCTGCGCTGTGCGCTACGCTCAGGCGGTTTTTTGCCTTTCGAATCGTAGTTGGTAGGTAAATCTCAGCAGCCACCTTCATCAGATCTACGTCTTTGCTCGCCTCATCCACCGCAGCTTTCGCCAAGACGGCCCCTACCATGGATCTCGCCTGGGTAGTGTCATTGATTGCCTGGGCATATTGTTCCAACTTCGCAATCGGAACTGCCATTAACCCACCGAGTAGATCCGATACAGCTTTGAAAAATGACTTCCTTACCGGCTCTGGTATCCCACTCGCAACGTTTTCTATCAAAGACAGGACACTCGGTTCTGATGAATCATTCATTTGCTATTCCTTACGGTTTCACGCGGATCTGGGCAATGCATCTTTGAGTGATGTATGCGTCCGGATTGCGCCACGACACGAAGCGCGTGCTCAAAAAAAATCAGACGATACGCTGCGGCAGTCCAAGAGTAACGCTACTTCCGCATCTGCGATTGCCTGTAACGCCATCCTTGTACTCCGCTGACTCACTGTAGGTCGACTCGATGATGAAGTCGGATACTACGAACAATTTAATTTTTTGGGTATGGACAGGTGTCTAGAAAGCGTGGTGATTTCTGCCCGCCCGGCCCGTGCCCCTGATCTCAACCCATTTGTGAAGTGCGCCTCGAGTGCAAGCGGAGCGCGCCGGCCCACGATGGGCCAAAGGCTTAAGGATGGACGCCCGTAGGGCCAAAACCTGCCGCAGCCGGGTTTCGTTCACGACAGCCGTTTCTCGAAGGGGGAAGACCAAAGCGAATGTACCGTGAGTCGCGATTAAACTACGAGGCAGTGAGGTCGCCGAAGGCCTCGCTTAGCAGGCTTTGCAGGACTACCGACGCAGGGCCTTGGAGAAAGTGCTCTCGGTTGCTGATGTCGACGCGCTTAGGATTGATATGAAGGCCAAGGTAGCAGGTGCGGCGGTCAAGCTGGAGTAATGCTCCCAGATGGAAGCATTACGGTGAAACGTGCTGTTAGATAGCTCGCATCCAATCGAGGGTGCTTCGGAAAACAGGATATTCTTGATCAATTATTTCTGGTTGCCAGCTCCGGATATCGTCTTCCTGAGCGATTATGGCTGCCTCTCCTTTCTCCTCAATGTTCAAGGCGTCCTCAATGCACCCCATTGGCCAGACCCAGGTTGCAAACTCTTTCATGGCCTCATGAGCAGCATTCGCTAGAACTTGGCCGTCAGCAGTTCTCGCAAAGGCAGCCCAACATTCAGCTGCGGAACCGCTTCTGGAATTCTGAGGCAATCCGTTACCACCGATCTGGAAGCCTTCGGCTTGGCTGACAACTTGAAGCACAGATTTGACGTTATCCATCTCTTCGCATTCCTTCGGTAGCCAGGGCCCTCTGGCATGAGTGAATGCAAAATCTAAGTCAGCGATCACACCGCATTTGATACCCATTGCCGTCAGGACGGAAAAACCCTTGGGAATGGAAGTACAGCTACCAAGAGCAACAAAGCAGATCCGTTCTAGCTCAGGCCTGACGCCATAGAGCTTTTCGTAGATGAGTGGTAGCAGCCTCTGATCGGTTTTCCCTTCGCAGAGAATTACCTTTTCAGCGAAATAGATCTCAGCAATATTTCCGAGCTCAAAAATGGTTCGAGATTGGGCTTGTGCCTCTGCCATAGCTTGCGCAACCGCCGCTCCCATCGGAATGCGAACCTCGGAACCATTCTCTCTTGATCTGCGCACGACCACCGTTTCAGGCGCGTTATCCCTGCTCACCATCAATGGCGAATGGGTGGTGAACACGACTTGGTAGCCGGATTTTGAAAGCACATGCAGTGCCTCCCTAAGGCCTCTGACACCTTGTGGGTGGAGGAAAATCTCGGGCTCGTCGATGAGCAGGAGGCGACGGGCAAGGTCATGATCGCGGGTTTTTCGGATGTCGGCCAAAAGCCGGATCAACGCCATTTGTATCGCACGCTGCGCACCGCTGCCCAAGGTGTCGAAACGTCTGGTTTGACCGGATATCTCATCGGTCACGTTTAGATCACCACTCTTGAAAAACTCCTTAACGTCGATTGATGGTACGTCCAGGTTTAACAGCAAACCAGGGAAGAAGCTTGAGAGGGCATTGGTGGCATTGGTGTCGAACTCAGTCAGTAGAGGGGATCGATTCTCACCGTCAGCTCCCAGGATATTTCTGACCGCTGTGAGTGCATCCTGAACCTCTTGGTGGGCGGTGAGGATGGGCGCCATAATTTCATCCAGCAGCCCACGAATTGTGCTGCCAGCTTTGCCTTTGCCTAAGTCTTCCTGGACATCGTCCATGGCGCGGATATGCAACGCTTCGGGTAACAATGCCGAAATGGCTTGAGGCAGGCCCGTCGGATAGGAGCGCCAAGAAGTTGGGAGACCTTGCTCATCTAGCTCCGCATTTTCCCAGACTTCCGTGGTCGGTTTAGTCGAGCCTGACGCAGAAATCCTTATCCAAAGGTCACCGTTGATGCAGTAGGGGGTAATCGCGGCTTGATGTTTGGGTTCAGGAATTTGCGCAATCAGCTCCTCTGTAATCCCTGACACACAGGCGCTAATGATGACAGGCTGATTGGGGTCATTAGCGTCTGTTTTCGCGAATGCCTTTGGTGCTAGTACCAATCTGATCGCGTCGAGGATGGTGGATTTTCCTGCGTTATTTTGACCGACCAATGGGGTGAAATCGCCCAACGGCAATATCACTTGCTTGCACGAGCGGAAGTTCTTGATGTGTATTTTGCTCAAGGAGTGCATGGTGAGAATTCCCTGTCTACGGTGGGCATGGCTCCTCAGCGTAGTTGGAAAGTGGCAACGCACCACAGTCTTGTACCAGCATTATGATTCTGGTCGGCATACGCAGCCTGGTTTGAACTGGTCGGGTACGTCAGAGGGCGATTTGAATGGCCGGCGTTGGGCCGGCCACCACTTCATCAGTCTCAGAAATCGTGCTCAATATCGTCGAAGAAGTTCCGGTCTAGCTCGTATTCCAAAGAGCCAAACCGCGCAAGCAGGTCTGCTCTCACGTTACCCTCGGCTACAGGTTCAAGGTTGATCCAGTAGCTGTATACGAGCCCCTCATCCGATTCATTAGTCGTGATTTCCGCGTCGGACAGAAGCTCTGCATCTTCGACAGATATCCCCAATTCGCTCGCCAAGGCTTGGGCCATGGTTATGCGATTGCCGCGTTCAGCTTTTTCGACCTGGGCCCAGTGCTCCCACTCAGACCTACGGTCACGATCAGCATCAGACTCACTGCTGGAGATGACCACGCCTTCCTCAGCAAGCAGCCATATACCATCACGGCGTAGCAATTCGACCGTGGCTTTAAGATAGAACGCTGCACCGTGATACATCCTCTCCTGGTCTTGCTGCCCCTGATAGGTCAAGGAGATTCCTAACGTAAGCTTCCCGGTTGTATCGCTGTAGTCGGCGGCTTCCACTTCAAGAGCATCAATCGTGAATCCACTCGCATTGGTATCCGCAATCGCGCCGGAGAGCTGACCCTCCAGTTCTAGATCCAGGTCGGCGTAGACATCGTCCTCATGGATCGCTTGGGGAAAGTCTTTGATCCCAAACACAGCCACCATTAGACGCGGATCCTTTGGGTTCCGTTGGGCGACTACAGAAAACTCATGGTAATCAGCGAAGCCTGCTTTTTGCACCAGGGTTTCTTGAGCGACAGAAAGTTTCAGGCCCTGATCACGAGCAAGCTGTTTAGCTTGAGATTTGAAGATGTTTAGCGGGGAAAAATCAGACATGGCAATAGCTCCTAAATCTACGACGCTTAGGTGACCGATTGCCTGTTCACCGGGCAGCGTCTGGTTAGGGACATGCCGATGTAATGCTGGGAGGTGTTAAACGATGGGCTATTGCTTCGCGAAACAGGCGCCAGGCGACCATCACCGCCTGGCTAGGATCATAGGTCAGTAGGCCGCGCTGCACAATGCCCAGGGGGGATGGGTTTACAACCACAATGTACGAGCTTTGGACTGTTTACTACACGTGAGTATCCAATGGGCTTTGAACAAGGCCCCTTTCACGGTAATACCCCTCAGGCTCGCGGGCTTGAGGGCAGCTATATAACAGCTCCCAAGCGCGTGAGTGATCGCGGAATGATCCGCGACAACCCTCATCCTGCTTGCACCATCAATAGCCTAGATTCCGGCAGCTTCGGAACGCTATTGTTGACCTCACTTGGTTGGATCATCGCGGTGATGTAAACCATCAGCACCCCAACCACTACTCCTACTGTTACCTGTTTCAGTTCGTCTAGCCATTTGTTGTTATTCATCTGATGCCCGACCTCCATCTAGCGGGCATAAGTATTTATAACGACCCAACCCTAGAAATCGCACAATATGGAAAAAAATCTGAAATATTTTCAACCCTGCCTAGGAGGCGTACCTCCCTGGTGTCTTTACCGTTGGAGGACGTCAGAGATAGGAAGGCTTCGGAGCGGAAGGATTCCACGTAGGCATGATAGCTGAGCACTCAACTTTGCATTTTTAATGATGCTGTTTGTGCTTTTTTGCAAAAGCATATATTGATTTTACTTTTTTGCCATGGGATGCTTCGTCGCATCTAATAGGAGATCCAGCCCATGAACGACATTATCTCGCTCATCGAAAACGCTGCGAAGACGAAGAACGACCTGGCGTCCGCATCCATCCGCATGCCCAAGGAGCTCTACTCCTTCATCGAAGGTTTGGCTGATCAGCTCGATCTGAGTCGCCAGGAGACAATGCTGAAACTGCTCGAGAAGGGGGTTGAAGCCGCCAAGGCTGCTCTGAAGCTTGATGACAAAGAGCAAGCGGCGGTAGACATCGAGTTACTTGAGCCATCGAGCTTCCACCTTCTAAATACGAACAAGCGTCACTCATTGGAAGACCATGACCGTATGCTCAGCGAGGGTAGCGCAGCAGCTTTTTATGCCCCCTGGAAGTACAACATTGACCGTATACAGAAAGGTGATGTGGTCTTCTTGTACGAGAATGGCAAAGGGATCGTCGCCTTCGGCCAGGGCACTGGCGAAACTGAAAAGCGTGAGCATCACGGCTATCTCGAAGAGTGCCATTTTCAGCGACTGATGGATTTCACCATCTTGGATAAGCCGATTTCAGCTGCGGAGATCAAGAAAACGGTGCAGAAAAACGTCGTGTTCTTGCGCACGATGTCGCCTATGCCCGATGGCCAGTTGCTGCTGAATCTCATCCAGAAGCGCTCCGCGTGAAGTCTGCGGCAGTGCCTGTTTAGAGGGCTGTGCTTCACCCCTACTGGGCTAGACATAGAAAAACCCGCCAGCAGGCGGGTTTTCCGTTTGAGAGTCCTGCTCACAATTCGTTCGGGCGCGCGCTGGCTGTGACTATCTGCAATCGCAACGGATACCCAAGCCAAGACTACGTCGGAGAGTTTTATCCACATGTCCTGCATGGATCATCCTTGAGGCCGAAGCACAATTCGTCAAGCGGCAACGATAGCCTGGAACGAGTCTTTCAGGGATGGCCAGTTGCTGACAGCCAGCGAGATAACAGTCGAAATCACGATGCTGAGAATGGCCCATTTCACCGTAGCCTTGACGCCAGACCTACCTTCCTCCTGAACAGGGCGAATAATGTTTTTGTAGATGTGCTCGTATCCCTCCGATACCACGCTGATGCTGTCGAAGTGGCTCTGGATCTCGCGCAATGGGCCAGCCAAAGGCTTGAGAAGATCGTTTGATGCGACGTGTTTCTTGACTTCGTCAATCTGACGCTTCGTGTCGGTGATTCGATTGGTCAACGCACTGGGATTGAAGGTAAGGATGTCGGTGATGCGCTTGTCCAGGGCGACGTATTCCGCCTCAAGCTTCTCAGCCAGCCCGGCTAAATACCGATGAGTGTCATCGTTGACGATGCACAGGATGATTGGCTTGAAGCCATCCTCGCCGATTTCGGAATAATCGATTACTCCAGCCTCATCGAGTTTATGAAGCAGGTACTCCACTGCGTTCCAGTTCCAGACTAGGCTAGGCTAGGCTAGGCTAGGCTACTGAGGGTGGCCGTGACGTCTGGGTTGTCGAAGTCAACGCTTCCTTTGGCGTCTGCATGACGGATCAAGCAGAGGAGGACTCTGAGCTCCTGAGGCGGTGTGATTTGATCGTCCATCGTAGTTTTCATGCGAAACCGGTCTACTCAGCTGTCAAAAAAATAGTCATGAGCCCATAAATGCTACTGTGAGCGCCGAGCAGGCCCGCGCCAAACTTTCAGGTCGGCAAGCCTATCACTCGCTAACGGTCTGTCTTTGGGAAGCAGGACGGGTGGTTGCTATGGGTATTGATACAGTGGCGAGGCGCCAGACCACGCTTATCGCACACCCCAATAAAAACGCATAGATGGCTATGCACTTTAGGCAGAGCGGCATCCGTGTGGACAGGACAGGATTATCAGTTGGCGGAGCTGAGGTCTGCCTAGGCATAATTGTTTCCGACACCATCCTGCAGCTTGTGGCCACAAGCGCAAGCGGAGCGCGCCAGCCCACGATGGGCCAAAGGCTTGAGGATGAACGCCCGGAGGGCCAAAACCTGGCGCAGCCGTGTTTGGTTCACGACAGCCGTACCCCGAAGCGGGCAAGCCCAAAGCGGATATACCGTGAATCGCCATCGAACTACGAGGCAGGAAGTTAGCCAAAGGCCTCGCGAAGTAGGCTTTGCATCAATACCGAGGCAGGGCCTTGGAGAAAATGCTCCTGGCTGCTGATATTGAAACGCACAGGATTGATGTGAATGACAGTTGCCCCGTTGCCCAAAGCGCATAGCGGGAGCTCAGCAGCCGGAAAGACGATCCCTGACGTACCAATCGAGAGGAAGACATCGCATTCCTCTGCAGCTGCGAGACCTGCTCTCCATGCGTCCTCAGGCAGCATCTCACCGAACCAAACGACGTCTGGCCGAACATACCCGCTACATGCACTGCATCGCGGCGGCTCAATCCGACTTCCATCCTCAGGCAGCGCGTCGGAGGTGGCGGGCAACGTATACGCAAGCCCACAATCTATGCATCGAGGAGAGTGCAGGCTGCCGTGTAGATGAATCACATCTCGGCTGCCTGCTCGCTCATGTAGGTCATCAACATTTTGGGTCACCACGGTCAGCTTTGGCACATGGTTGGCAAGCTCAGCGATGGCTCGATGGGCCCCATTTGGCTGCGCCTGGATAACCTTCAGCCGGCGCCATTCGTACCAACCCCAACAGAGACTCGGATCTGCACGATATGCTGCAGGGGTGCAGCGCATCCCTGAATGTCGAGATACCACTCTCCGCCGATGCACCAGCACCAGTGAAAACCACAACGTGCTTAGCTTCCCGCAACTGCTGAGCCAGGGTACTGGTGGTCATGAGCATTCCTTGGAGCTGGATTTGATTTGAGGTGCAGACATTATGGGCGTTGGCTCGGCAGCCAGTTGGTCTAAAGCTAAGGGATCCTGGTTGTCGGTAGTCCGGCTACGTATGCCAAGGACATGTTTGCTGGGTGGTGCCCCATTCTCTCGCCCATAAGGCGCATCATGTCCCTCTGGTACTTATCCGTGGTTTTTCGAATGCCGTGGGGAGTGAGCAGACTCACATCGATATTCGCTTTGCGAGCCCAGGAAACACAGATCCTTCTCAGTGCGTCAGGCGACAATGGACGCTTACGGTCATTAGCAGCACGGAAAAGATAGTCACCCTCTGACAGCTTTGAGGCCTTTATGTACTGCTTAAAGGTCGACCTATGGCTTGGGGGAATTGCGTCATGCACGTTGATATTGATATCAACGGTCTTCACGCCATATACCGCAGCACCACCTCGCATTCTTGCCGATAGGAACTCAGTTTTCCGCAGCGCCCCCAGCATGCATGCGAAAAGGGCTTGATCCCTCAAGCTGCCAGAATCCTGGAGGATTTTTTCCACAGTCTGAAGCTGCTCCTCGGTAAGCTCTGGCTGAGCCCCGCTGATCCGTTTTGCTGGCGTGCTTTGGTCGGCATGGTGATCGATCTGCGTGCGCTTGAACGCCATGAGTGATGTCAGAGGAAGCGTACCTATAATGCGCTCCAGTTTCTGTTCTATGGAGAGCCATGCTTCCGGCAGCAGGGTAGCTCTTATGGCCGAAAAAATGGCCTGCCTGAGAGCGGCTTCTGGTGGCGTAGACTCACCTGGTAGGCAAACCTTCGATGACTTTTCGACGTCGTGGAAATTCTGATACCCACATGCCTTCGCAAGAATCTCTTGAGCAGATGCAAGGGAGATCGGGGTTGGGCCACACCATTGCTTTTGCAGCTGCTTGGCCAGGCTTTTGAAGCCACGATTGCGTTTGAGATCGTCTTGATAAACTGGGACGCGCATAGCAATTCTCCGGTAGCGTCAGGGTGTCGGCTGCCCGCTGACTATCGTCGAAATGCATGCGATAAAGAGGTGCTGCAACCTGTGGCATTTGAGCCTTCACGAGCCGACCGTTTGATCCAGGAAGATCAGGGGTGGCGAAATTAGCATGGCAATCTGCGGAGCGTCTACGATAGTTCCAAAATATGGGCCTGGGCTCGTCGAGTAGCAGGACTGCGTGACCGCTCTTTTTGAGGCATATTGGCAGCTGACTTTTCAGCGTGATCTGGGCTAGGCATCTGATATCGGGCAAGTGAAAAATCGAGGACAGGCGTGGCGAATTTCAAATCGACTGAGATGCGGTTCCTTGATTCGATCTTCGACATGGGCGGCGGATACGTTCTCGACTTCTCCAACCGCACAATGGACGAATTTTTCATGGAGGAACTTGAGATCGACATCTCCCACGAGATGTTTTCCAAGGACGGCACCTCCAAGGCCAGGCGTGTCAGATGCCTCCTTCAAAACGCCGATCACTCCACGGTAGCCCGTGTGCTCGAAGCTCTCTGGAAGTACCGGCAATCTATGCGTGAAGAGACTAAGGCTGAGGAAACCGTCGTGAACGCCGAGGGTCGATTCCTTTCCCTGCTCGAGTCAATAAGGTCGCCCGGTCAGCACGCCGAAGTTGTACAAAATCCTTTCGCTGCGGCAGCCATTGATCAGGGTCAAATCTGCGATGCCCTAAGGCAGCGACTGTGGGCCCTACGCGACCTGCCGCCACAAAAGCGAGGCTACGAGTTCGAAGCATTTCTCAAAGATCTGTTTGACTCTTCCAAGCTACAGGCGCGCTCGCCGTTCCGACTGATCGGCGAGCAAATCGATGGTAGCTTTCACCTTGGTCACGAGACCTATTTGATCGAAGCCAAATGGGTCAGAGATCCAATTGGGGTAGCTGAACTACATACGTTTCACGGCAAGCTGGATCAAAAAGCTGCCTGGGCGCGTGGGGTATTCATCAGCTACGGTGGGTTTACGCAAGAGGGCCTTCACGCGTTTGGAAAAGGCCGGAAAGTGATTTGCATGTCCGGCGAGGACATTTACAAGGCGCTGGGACAGCGGATTCCCATCGCTGAAGTCATCGACCGCAAGGTTAGAGCAGCCGCAGAAACAGGTGCAGCATTCGTTCCGTTCGGCGAACTATTCGGGCAGCGAACAGGCGCGCAGGAAACTCTCCAGTACCCACATCACGGTGATGCTGCAAGTGTAATGAGCCCCAAACGGCGCATTAAACATATTTTTAACGCTTAATGCGCCGACTCGGACACCTTACGCCGGGCGCTGACTAGAGGGGGAACAGTGCTGCAAGCCCTGCGGTGCCAAAACTGGCGATTCCTGCTGAAAGTGAAGTTAAGGCCGGGATCGTAGATGAGCTAGCTTGACGCTTTACCACTGATGGCTGTGATGCATTTGACGATAAGTACCGCAGCCATGCCCACAAGCGCACCAACCAGGCAGTGAATACCGAGAGTTGCAACGGTTTGCCACGATCCTGTCCCGTCGATTAGCCTCTTAGCAAAATGCTGCATCGGCCCGATGCCTTCTGTAATGAACGCTCCCCCGACCAAGAACATGGCCACAGTCCCAATCCAGGACAATGCTTTCATGAGCTTTGGCGCAGCCGACAGCAGCCATTCCCCCACGGTTCTTACCACCGAACCCCATGCACCTTGAGCTTCGGATTTTTTGAGAATGAGCCCTGCATCATCCAAGCGAACGATTCCCGCGACCAGGCCGTAAACGCCCACTGTCATGACCACCGCGATCAGCGCAAGCGTCAAGACCTGTTGGAGCATCGGGGCATCAGCAACGATATTCAGTGTGATAACGATGATTTCAGCGCTCAGGATGAAGTCCGTGCGAACCGCCCCAGCGACCTTCCGCTTTTCATAAGCCGCGAGCTCTTCTGGTGTCTTGGGTTTTGGTTTCCTCGGTTGGCCTGTGCCATCGTCGCGACTAGCCGTGAGCTTGTCCTTGATAGCTACAAATCCCTCATAACAGAGATAAGCGCCCCCTACCATGAGCAGCCAATGAACTGCTCCAGGTAGCAATGCGTTCAGGATCAATGCGCACGGAACCAAGATTGCCTTGTTCCTCATTGAACCCTTGAACACAGCCCATACAACGGGAAGCTCCCGGTCAGCCTTCATTCCAGTGACCTGCTCCGCATTCACAGCTAGGTCATCGCTGAGGACGCTCGCCGATTTCTTCGCAGCGACTTTGCTCATGAGGGAGATGTCGTCTAGCAGTGTGGCGATGTCATCCAATAGTGCGAACAGACTGCTGCCGGCCATCTAAGGCTCCTTCCGTTTGTTAATTCTGTTTCCCGACACCTTAGGCATACCGAGGGCAATGCCCCGCATACCTTCCCTACGTATGCTCAGGATTACCCTGTCGTCATGGGGTTACGGAAAGCACCTTTCTAGACAACTGACACACCATGCCGTTCATCAATACCTAGGCGAGCCGCAACCTGAAGCTTGAACACTGCACCAAATATTCGTTATTGAATGCTGGCCAACTACCATCTTTTGGATCAAACCGCCTATTCTGAGTCACCGATATCCGAACGGTTCGGCTGTCGGCGACGCGAACCGGGTCAGCAGACGCGGGGCGTACACATCTTGGACGATGGGCGGTGAGCAATGAAGCTGCAGAGTATTCGGTTATGTAATTTTCAGTCCTTCGGCAATGGGCCTACGGTAATCACATTCGAGGATGTCACCTACCTCATCGGCCCCAATGGCTCCGGAAAGACAGCAGTTTTGCAAGCGCTCTGCAGATTGTTTGCCTTCGATCCAAGCCTGCGCCGGATCAAGCGATCTGACTTCCATGTACCTGCTGATGAGGATTTGGTACCTGAGGAACGCAGTCTGTGGCTGGAAGCGGATTTCGAATTCCCAGAGCTTCTGGAGGATGAAGACAACTCTACTGTGGCCCCGCATTTCGCTCATATGCGGTTGGATACAGCCGAAGGTATCCCGCGCGTTAGATATCGATTGAGCGCAACCATGGGGATTGATGGGGACATTGAAGAGAACCTAGTGTATGTCCTTGATGTTGATAAAGACGCCAACCCACTGTCGACCGCAGTAGTCACTCGGGCGCATCGCAATACCATTCAAATGCATTACCTCCCTGCCAGACGAGACCCTGCCGACCACATCACCTACGGTGCTAATGCCCTGCTCGGTCGCTTATTACGAGCCGTTAATTGGGAGGATGACCGTGAGCGAATCAAAGGACTCACCGACGAGATCAGCGAATGCCTGTCAGGAAACCAGTCGGTAAGTGCATTCAGTGAAAGCCTGAACGTGATGTGGAAGCGGCTTCACAGGGGCACCTTTTTCACCGACCCAAAGCTCACGTTCGTTACCTCCGAGATTGAGTCTCTTCTCAGACACATGTCAGTGTCGTTCTCACCAGGGCACGACGAAAATCTAGTCGACTTCTCTCGCCTCAGCGATGGACAGAAGTCGATGCTTTACCTATCACTGGTGTTGTCCTCTCACGCCATCGGGCGTGCAGTCCTAACCGGTAAGGACGTTTCTTTCGACGCTGACAAACTGAAGCCACCGTCATTCACGCTGATCGCAGTGGAGGAGCCAGAAAACAGCCTCTCACCTCATTACCTCGGGCGCATCGTGAACGCCCTCAACAGCTCAATTGGAGGGGCTGACTCCCAGGCAATCATTGCGACTCATGCCCCGTCCATGCTCCGCCGCGTGGATCCCGAGAACATCCGCTATCTACGCCTGGCCGCGAGCCGTGCAACCAAGGTCACCTGCATAGCCCTACCCGACAAGGAAGATGAGGCTCATAAGTTTGTCCGAGAGGCTGTGCAGGCTTTTCCAGAAGTTTATTTCTCTAGGCTGGTTGTACTGGGCGAAGGCGACAGTGAAGAGATTGTCCTTCCAAGAATACTTCAAGCGAAAGGCGCGCCTGTTGATGAGTCAGCGGTGACTATCGCTCCACTGGGGGGGCGCCACGTCAATCATTTCTGGCGGTTGCTGGCTGCATTAGAAACGCCTTATGTGACCCTATTGGATCTCGACGTCGCACGACATCAAGGTGGCTGGGGCCGCATCCGCAATGTCAACAATCAGCTAGCCAAGTTTTCTCCAGAGAAGATACTTCCTGATGATTGGGCGATTGTAAAGTGGAACGAAGAGCCTCCCATCCGAACACATCATACTTTCGAGAAAGTGAGTTTGTTTCTCGAATTGGAGAAGCGCGACGTCTTCTTCTCTGAGCCGATGGATTTAGATTTCGCAATGATTAGTGCCTATCCAGACGCGTATTCTGTTGAGCAAAGTGATCCTGACGAGACAACACTTAAGGCGGTTCTCGGGAAAAGCCACCATAACCCTGCACAGTACACCGCAGCAGAGCAGCGGTTGTTTGGCACTTACCATTCCAAGTTTAAATTAGGTAGTAAGCCGGCAGCACACATCTCCGCCCTTGCAAAGCTGACTGATGAAGACCTGCTAAAGAGTCTTCCTCCATCGCTTGACCGCTTGGCAGACGCAATCATTGCAGCGCTGGAGGACATTCCAGAATGATTAGCGAGGACTCATGGAAAGTCGCCGATGGATTAAGCCTGGAAACAAATGCACTTCTTGCTGTGAAGGAACTCGGAAAGTCGCTCGCGCTCACCGCCGGCCCAGGCGCCGGTAAAACGGAGGTTCTGGCACAGCGTGCGGACTTTTTGCTACGCACCGGAAACTGTCGATATCCCAAGCGAATACTCGCGATATCTTTCAAGGTCGATGCCAGCAAAAACCTCAAGGAGCGGATTCGTCGCAGATGCGGCCTCGACCTGGCTGCGCGCTTCGACAGCTACACGTTTCATGGCTTCGCCAAGCGCATTATCGACAGGTTTAGACCGGTACTTACAGGCAAGGATTCTCTAGAGCCCAACTACTCTGTAGGCAACGAACAAATCCCAGGAAAGCAGATTAAGTTCGCGCAGCTTATACCACTCGCCACGAAAATTTTGAGCGACTCAAAGACTGCGAGGAATGCGATTTGTCAGACTTACGCTGATGTATTCCTCGATGAATTTCAGGACTGCACCACTGAACAGTACGGGCTTCTGAAGCTCGTCTTCATGAACAAGCCAATTCGATTAACCGCAGTCGGTGACACCAAACAGAAAATCATGGGCTGGGCGGGAGCACTGGATGGCATATTTATTGAGTATGCGAAGGACTTCGACGCCCGGCCACTCAATCTATATCGAAACTTCCGATCCAAGCCTCGCCTGTTGCGAATGCAGAACGAAATCATTCGAACGCTTGATCCTGCTGCGGTGATGGCCGATGACCTGATCATTGGAAACGATGGCGAACTCCTCGCCCGAAACTACGATACCAGTCACAGCGAAGCTGCCGCGCTGGCCAAGCTCATTCAACAGTGGATAGATGTAGAGAAAATCCCCCTCCAAGAAATAGCGATTCTGTTTCCTAGGCAGATAGATCTCTATGGCACCCCTCTCATGGAGCAACTGGCGGCCCGAGGAATTCCCTATCGCAACGAGCATGAGTCTCAGGATCTGGTTAATGAGCCCGCTGCTCGCCTAATTATTGACTATTTGTCATGCCTGTATCGCGAGCGAGAGCCAAAGGCGTGGATCAGTTTGATGGAGCAACTGGTTTCGTTTAATGACGAAGACGGTGAATCTGAGCTCCAGAGAAACTTCGAGCGTCTCTATCTGGCCCAGCTCAAGGAAGTAAAAAAATTATCCCGATCTGACGCCCCTTTTGCAGGGTGGTGGGATCTAACGATGACGTTCCTAAAGAACGTCGGCCTACCCGTGCTGACCACACTTTCTTCTGACTATGAAGCAAAAGCCAGATTGAACGAGGTGATCAAAAATACAAGACAGCAGATTGAAAAATTGCTTGAGCAACAACCTGACTTACTGAAAGCACTTGATCTGTTCTCCAACGATCAAGCAGTTCGGTTTCTCACGATTCATAAAAGCAAGGGATTAGAATTCCACTCTGTAATCATGATCGGTATTGAGACTCAGACGTTTTGGGGTAATGCCCAAGAGGAGCGCTGCGGTTTCTTTGTAGGTGTTTCTCGCGCCAAGGAGCGGTTGATGATCACGACGTGCGACATACGCCATCGGCCAGCCTCAAACCCTCCAAGATGGAGCGAGCATCGCACTCCCCATGCAGAATTCGTCACCTACGTAACTCCATTTCTCTCCATTTCGCCATATGCCTGATGCATAGCGGTAATCGCTGAGGTTGCTAGAGCTCGGGAGCAAGGACATTCCCTGGATAGCACGTTGCCCCCAACGGTTTCACACAGGATCGCGGCACGCTGACCAAGAAAAATTTCAGGGCTTCCGGGGTATGCCATAGATCGAGCTGTGTCAGGAAGGCCAAGGCAAGAGCAATCCCAATCAAGAGAGGGCTTTGAAGCTTCCAGGAGCAGGAGCAGGAGCAGGAGCAGGTCAAAGCCTAAGGGCTTTGACACCAAAGAGGGTGTGTCTAGAAAATCACCGCCGAGTAAATCGTGTCGCGCACCAGAGTGGACGAGGCTTCGTTGCTCATCATGATCGCCAGGATCACCACTTCCACCAGCACCGCCGCCAGCGTCAGGATCATCGTGCCATAGGGG
>Ga0182005_1000110_pt1 | contig 58820 bp, 53 predicted proteins | sample Sormic07211103_1_FD_123021 | JGI IMG/M metagenome (GOLD analysis project Ga0182005, IMG submission 123021) | Rhizosphere microbial communities from Sorghum bicolor, Mead, Nebraska, USA - 072115-103_1 MetaG | ecosystem: Host-associated > Plants > Roots > Rhizosphere | place: USA: Nebraska... | reverse complement strand
GCCTGCTGCAGGCGGGTGGGGTGCCAGTCGGCGCGGGTGGTCAGGCCGATGCGGCGGCGCAGGTCGTCGCCGGCGCTGCCGATCTCGATGAGCAGTCCGGCGCGGCGCTCGATCACGAACTGGTCGCGCGACATCAGGGTGAGCCAGTCGTCTTCCAGCAGCAGGCCGCGGGTGATCAGCACCGAGCCGCATTCGATGCGCAGGCGGGGCGGCTCGTGCCCGTGCTGGCGGAACATGTGCTCCCAGCGTGCGCGTACGGGTGCACCGGTGGCTGCGATCACCCACGGGTAGTGGAGCAGCTGCGGGAAGGCGAAGCCGCCGGCACGCGCCAACGGATGCCCGCTGCGTGCGACGATGACCGGGTTGTCGTCGAAGAGGCCTTCCTGCGCGATATCGCGTACCGGCAGTCGGTCGCGCATGGCGCCGATCAGCAGGTCCAGGCTGCCTTCGCGCAGATCCCCCAGCAGCTCCGCGTACGGGCCCTCGATGACGTTCACCGACGCGCCCGGGTGCGCGCGTGCAAAGCGCGCCAGCACCTGTGGCAGCAGGATGGCCCGCGCCAGTGGCATCACCCCCAGCGTGACCCGACCGCCTTGTTCGGTGCGCAGCGAAGCCAGGTCATCCACGCCTGCGGCCAGCTCGGAGAGTGCCAGCCGCACCGGCCGCAGCATGCGCGTGGCGGCCGGGGTCGGTTGTACGGTCTTGCCGCGGCGCACGGTGAGCGGGATGTCGATCGCGGCGGCCAGGTCGTGCACGGCGCGGTAGATCGCCGGCTGCGAGAGCCCGGCGCGGCTGGCAGCCAGGGTGAAGCTGCCGGCGCTGTCCACCGCGGCCAACGCACGCAGCTGCGGCAGGGTGACATGGCGCTCCACCGCGGGCATTGCCGGCAGCCGCTGGGTCCGGCGGGCCACGCGCACGCCGTGGGCGATGTAGGCCAGTGCGCGCTCGATGCGGGGCACCAGCAGGCGGGCCGCTTCGGTAGGGGCCATGCCGCCGGGCTGGCGGTCGAACAGCGGTGCATCCAGCTGCGTCTCCAGCCGCGCGATCGCCTGGGTCAGCGCGGGCTGGGACAGATTCACGTGCGGCACGGCGGCGCTGATGCCGCCATGGTGATGCACGGCCACCAGCGCATGCAGGTGTTTGAGGTTCAAATCCAGGGTCACGCTCATGCACCAACTATAACCAAACCCAATGGCTGTTCCGAAAAACCATCTTGAGGTGTGCGGTGGCGGCGACACAGACTGCGCCATCGTCAACGAAGGATGGATGGATGTCCCGCGTAGTCACCCGTGTCGAACGTGCCGCTCCGGCGGTGATCCAGCGCCTGGCCCAGGCCGGGGTCGCCACCGCCCATGAAGCGCAGGGCCGCAGCGGCCTGCTGCATCCGCGGTTGCGCCCGATCTACCGCGGCGCACGCATCGCCGGCAGTGCGGTCACCGTGTCGGTGCCGCCGGGCGACAACTGGATGATGCACGTGGCCATCGAGCAGTTGCACGAGGGCGACATCCTGGTGGTGGCGCCGACCAGCGCGTGCACGGATGGCTATTTCGGCGACCTGCTGGCGACGTCGGCGCAGGTGCGCGGCTGCCGCGGGCTGGTCATCGATGCCGGGGTGCGCGATGTGCGCGACCTCACCGCGATGGCCTTCCCGGTCTGGAGCCGGGCCATCCACGCACAGGGCACGGTCAAGGAAACGCTGGGCTCGGTCAACGTGCCGGTGGTCTGCGGCGGCGCCCTGGTGCAGCCCGGGGATGTGGTGATCGCCGACGACGATGGCGTGTGCATCGTGCCGCGCGCCGATGCGGCGCGCGTGGCCAGCGAGGCGCAGGCGCGCGAGGCCCGCGAGGCGGACAAGCGGGCACGGCTGGCCAACGGTGAGCTGGGTCTGGACATCTACGCCATGCGCGAGCGCCTGGCGGCCAAGGGGCTGCGTTATGAGTAAGGGCGTGCGCGCGATGTGGATGCGCGGTGGCACCTCCAAGGGCGGGTTTTTCCTTGCCGCGGAGCTGCCCGCCGACGTCGCCGAGCGCGATGCCTTCCTGCTGCGCGCCTACGGTTCGCCCGATGCACGCCAGATCGACGGCATGGGCGGGGCCGATCCTCTCACCTCCAAGGTGGCCGTGGTATCGGCGTCCACACGTGAGGATGCCGACGTGGACTACCTGTTCCTGCAGGTGTTCGTGGACGAAGCGCTGGTCAGCGATGCGCAGAACTGCGGCAACATGCTGGCCGGCGTCGGGCCGTTCGCGATCGAGCGCGGCCTGGTCGCGGCGGGGCCGGAACAGACCGGCGTGCGGATCTTCATGGTCAACACCGGCAAGCTGGCGCAGGCGACGCTGCAGACCCCTGGCGGGCGTGTGCGCTATGACGGCGATGCGCGCATCGACGGCGTGCCGGGCACCGCCGCGCCGATTCCACTGGCCTTCGAAGACATCGCCGGCTCCAGCTGCGGCGCGTTGTTGCCGACCGGGCGCGCGCGGGACGTGATCGATGGCGTCGAGGCGACCCTGATCGACAACGGCATGCCGTGCGTGGTGCTGCGTGCGGGCGACCTGGGCATCAGCGGCTACGAAGACCGCCAGACACTGGACGCCGATGACGCGCTGAAGGCACGGCTGGAAGCGATCCGTCTGCAGGCAGGTCCCTTGATGAACCTCGGCGATGTCGGCGCGCAGTCGGTGCCGAAGATGATGCTGGTGGCCGCGCCCCGCAACGGCGGTGCGATCAGCGTGCGCTCGTTCATCCCGCACCGGTGCCATGCGTCGATCGGTGTGCTGGGCGCGGTGAGCGTGGCCACTGCGTGCCTGCTGCCGGGATCACCGGCACACGCGTTGGCGGTGCTGCCGGGCGGCAGCCAGCAGACCCTGGCGGTGGAACACCCCAGCGGCAGCACCGGCTGCGTGCTCGACCTGGATGAGGCGGGGCAGGTGACCCGCGCGGCGGTACTGCGGACCGCCAGAAAGCTGTTCGACGGCGTGCTGTTCGACTGAATACGCGCGACGTCCCTATTCTTGCAACCTGGGAGGGTTGATATGACTGTTGTGGAGAAGCGGCCGGGCCGCTTCGGCATTCTTGGCCAACTGTGGTTCCAGGTACTGGCCGGTACCGTGATCGGTGTGGTGCTGGGGTGGTTGCAGCCGGATATCGGCTCGGCCATGAAGCCATTCGGCGATGCCTTCATCAAGCTGATCCGGATGATGATCGGACCGATCATCTTCGTGACCGTGGTGCACGGCATCGCAGGCATGCGCGACATGCGCAGTGTCGGCCGACTGGCGCTGAAGTCGCTGATCTACTTCGAGGTCATCACCATCCTGGCGCTGGTCATCGGCCTGGTGGCGGTGGACCTGTGGAAGCCGGGCGCGGGCATGAACATCGACCCGGCCACCATCGACATGGCCAGCATCCAGGGCTACGTGCACAGCGCGCATGACCAGTCGATCGTGTCCTACATCATGGCGATCATCCCTAATACGCTGGTCAGTGCGTTCACCGAAGCGCATGTGCTGCAGGTGCTGTTCGTGGCAGTGCTGTTCGGCGTGGCGCTGGCCTCGGTGGGCGAGCGTGGCGAGCCGGTGATGAAGGTGATCGAGTCCACCTCCACCGCGCTGTTCAAGATCATCGGCTACATCATGTACTTCGCCCCGATCGGCGCGTTCGGCGCGATCGCCTTCACCGTCGGCCAGTTCGGCGCCGGGTCGCTGTTGTCGCTTGGTGAACTGATCATCGAGTTCTTCGTGGTCTGCGGCGTGTTCACGGTGCTGGTGCTGGGCAGCGTGTGCTGGTGGACCGGCGCCAGCCTGTGGCGGTTGCTGGGCTACCTGCGCGATGAAATCGTGATCGTGGCCGCGACCACGTCCACCGAAACGGTGTTGCCGCGGCTGATCGAGAAGATGAAGAAGCTGGGCTGCGAGGAGGGGGTGGTCGGTTTCGTGATTCCGGCCGGCTACTCGTTCAACCTTGATGGCACCTGCCTGTACCTGACCACCGTAGCGCTGTTCCTGGCCCAGGCCACCAACACCGAGCTGACCGTGTGGCATCAGCTGGGGCTGATCGCGGTGCTGCTGCTGACCTCCAAGGGGGCGGCGGGCGTGGCGGGTGCGGCGTTCGTGGTGCTGGCGGCGACGCTGGGCACCACCGGCACGATCCCGGTGGCGAGCATCGCGCTGATCCTGGGCATCCACCGCATCCTCGCCGAAGGCCTGACCTTCGTGAACCTGATCGGCAACGCGATCGCGGTGCTGGTGATCGCCAAGTGGGAAGGCAAGCTCGACGAGAAGGTGATGGCCGAACAGATCGGCACGCGCCGGCTGCGACGCCGCGTGCTGGGCGCGCAGCCGGTCTGACCCCGCGGCCGCAGCGTCGCTGCGGCCTTTCCCGATTCTACTTCGTTCCGGTGCCCCGGCCCCGGACAGGAGGCGCTTGTGTCGTTGATTTCCCGTCGCACGCTGTGCGTGCTTGTTGCCGCCACCCTGGCTACTCCCGTGCTTGCTGCGGCTCCCGCGTCCCAGGGCAGCCTGCCCGAGGGCATCGATCTCACCCTGGACCTGGTCGGCAACGTGGCCTCCAATCCGGTGGGCGGTGTCGAGCAGGGGACGGAAGGCTCGTACTGGGTCATGGCGCAGTCGAAGTTCGACCTCGATACCCTGTGGGGCGTGCACAACACCGATGTGGACGCGCAGTGGGCGTGGTTTGCCGGCCGCAACCTGGCCCGCGAGAAGATCGGCAATTCGATCAGCGCCCAGCAGACCTGGCGGCCGGTGGCCGGCGGGCGCCTGACCCGGCTGACGGTGCGCCATCGCTTCGACAACGGGCTGAGCATCACCGCCGGGCGCGCGCCGGTGAACAGCTACTTCAACAATTCCGCGCTCAACTGCGTGTTCATGAGCAACGCGATGTGCCTGACGCCGTACGGCGCGATCACCGACCTGGGCATCACCGCGTACCCGAATTCGTCCTGGGCGGGCATCGTGCGCTACGACGTGAACGACCGCTGGTACGCGCAGGCGGGTGCGTTCGACTACAACAACGACTTGAACAAGGCTGGCAAGAACGGCGTGGATTTTTCGGTGGGCGAGGGCAGCGGCACCCTCACCGCCTATGAAGTGGGCTACCAGACCAGCTTCGCCAACGACCCTTTGCCACGCACCTACCGGCTGGGCATGTATCGCAACAGCGACGGCGGCAGGAGTTCCTACTTTGATGCCGACGGCACCTCGGCCGCGCTGAGCGGTAAGCCCACCGCCGTGCAGGACGGCGCGCGGGTCGGCTGGTATGCCATGGCCGACCAGACCGTGTGGCGTGGCGAAGGCCGGCGCAGCCTGGCGCTGTTCGCGCGGGCCTATGTGAACACCGGCAACGAGGCGCCGGTCGACAGCTTCGTGTCGGCCGGCTTCGTCAAGACCGGCACGTTTGCACGCCGCGACCAGGACACACTGGCGATGTTTGTCTCCAACACGCATTTCAGCGATGAGCAGATCGATTTCCTGCGGGATCGCCGGACCCGCAACGGCGGCAGCGGCGCACCGAACGCCGACGAGATCATCGCCGAGCTCAGTTATGGCTGGGCGGTGCACAAGGGCATCCGCCTGATGCCCAACCTGCAGTACGTCATCAACCCTGATCCCATCTACGCACCCACCCGCACCACCGACATCCCCGATGCACTGATTGTCGGGCTGCGCGTGGACGTGCACTTCGCCCAGCTGTTCGGCTGGTGATTCCTCCCCCACGAGGCCATGCCATGATCATCGACTGCCACGGTCACTACACGACCGCCCCCGCCAGCCACGACGCGTTCCGCACGCAGCAGATCGCGCACTTCAATGACCCGACGCTGCCGGCGCCGGTGTACCCGGTCATCAGCGACGAGGAGCTGCGCCAGAGCGTGGAGGCCAACCAGCTGCGCCTGCTGCGCGAGCGCGGTGCGGACATGACCATCTTCTCGCCGCGCGCCAGCACCATGGCCCACCACGTCGGCAATGAGCAGGTCAGCGCGGAATGGACGCGCCGCTGCAATGACCTGATCGCGCGCGTGGTCGGCCTGTACCCGGAGACCTTCATCGGCGTATGCCAGCTGCCGCAGTCACCCGGCGTGCCGATCGCCCACTCCATCGCCGAGCTGGAGCGCTGCGTGAACGAGCTGGGCTTCGTCGGCTGCAACCTCAACCCGGATCCGTCCGGTGGGCACTGGACCGGCCTGCCGCTCACCGACAAGGCCTGGTACCCGTTCTTCGAGAAAATGGTGGAGTTGGACGTACCGGCAATGGTGCATGTGTCGGGCAGCTGCAATCCCAATTTCCATGCCACCGGCGCGCACTACCTCAACGCCGACACCACGGCGTTCATGCAGTTCCTGCAGGGCGACCTGTTCCGTGATTTCCCGGACCTGCGCTTCATCATTCCCCATGGCGGTGGCGCGGTGCCGTATCACTGGGGCCGCTTCCGCGGGCTGGCGGACATGCTGGGCAAGCCGCCGCTGAACGAGCACGTGATGAAGAACGTCTACTTCGACACCTGCGTCTATCATCAGCCGGGCATCGATCTGCTGTTCAAGGTCATCGACATCGACAACATCCTGTTCGGCTCGGAGATGGTGGGGGCGGTGCGCGGCATCGACCCGGAGACCGGGCAGTACTTCGACGATACCCTGCGCTACGTGGAGGCCCTTGGGCTGTCGGAGGCCGACCGGCACAAGGTGGTCGAAGGCAACGCGCGCAGGGTGTATCCGCGTCTGGATGCGCAGTTGAAGGCGAGGGGGCTGTGAGATGACGACATTCGTGAAAGATGCGGACTGGCTGGACTTCTGCCCGGATCCGAGCGTGCCTGCGTTCGTGCCGCCGCCCGGGGCGGTGGATGCGCATTGCCATGTGTTCGGGCCCGGCGATCGGTTTCCGTATGCGCCCGAGCGCAAGTACACGCCCTGCGATGCGGGCAAGGACCAGCTGTTCGCGCTGCGTGACCGGCTGGGCTTCACCCGCAACGTGATCGTGCAGGCGACCTGTCATGGCGCTGACAACCGTGCGCTGGTTGATGCCCTGCAGGCGTCCGGTGGGATGGCGCGCGGCGTGGCCACGGTGCGCGACAGCGTCAGCGATGAGGAACTCCAGGTGCTGCATGCCGCCGGGGTGCGTGGCGTGCGCTTCAACTTCGTCAAGCGGCTGGTGGACCCCAAGCCGGATGCCTACTACCGCGCCATCATCGAGCGTATCGCGCCACTGGGCTGGCACGTGGTGGTGTATTTCGAGGCGGCGGACCTGGCCGAGCGTTGGGCGTTTTTCACGTCGTTGCCAACCACCGTGGTGGTGGATCACATGGGGCGGCCGGATGTGACCCAGCCGGTGGGCGGTCCCGGCTTCCAGCGGTTCGTGCGCTTGATGGACGAGCATGCGAACGTGTGGAGCAAGGTCAGCTGCCCGGAGCGTCTGTCGGTGAGTGGTCCGCCCACCTATGACGATGTGGTGCCGTTCGCCCGCCATCTGGTGGAGCGGTTCCCGAATCGTGTGCTGTGGGGAACGGATTGGCCGCACCCGAACCTGACATCGCATATGCCCGATGACGGAAAGCTGGTGGAGTTCATTCCACGCATCGCGCTGACCGCCGAGCTGCAGCGGAAGCTGCTGGTGGACAACCCGATGCGGTTGTATTGGGGCGGGTGAGGGACGTGGTGATCCGCGTGCTGCGGCCACCCCATGCGTGGCTGGCGCGGCTTAACCCCGCGCCAACGCCATCAACCGCTCGGCAATCCGCTCCAGCGGCACCATTTCCTCCGCCGCGCCGAGCTTGAACGCTGCACCGGGCATGCCCCAGACCACGCTGGTGGCTTCGTCCTGCACCAGCGTGGGGGCGCCGGCGTTGCGTAGATCGAGCAGGCCACGGGCACCGTCGTCGCCCATGCCGGTCAGGATCGCGCCGATCGCATTGGCGCCGGCGCTTTCGGCCACCGAACGGAACAGCACGTCCACCGCCGGCTTGTGCCGGTTGACCGCCGGGCCATCGTCGACCCGACAGCGCCAGCGGGCGCCGTCGCGGATGATCCGCAGGTGCTTGCCGCCCGGCGGCAGGTACGCGTGGCCGGGCAATACCGCTTCGCCATCGCTGGCCTCGCGCACCGACATCGCCGAATGGCGGTCCAGGCGCTCGGCGAACGGGGTGCTGAAGGTGGCGGGAAGGTGCTGGGTCAGCACCACGGCCGGGGCGTCGGCCGGCATGCCTTCGAGCACCACGCGCAGGGCTTCCGTGCCGCCGGCGGAGGCGCCGATGGCGATCAGGCGGTCGGTGGTGCGGAACTGGATGCTGCGCGGGGGCGCCTTCGGTGCCACCGCATCCAGGGTGATGCGCGGCGTGGGCGGGCGCACGAGGGTCCGTACCCGCGAGCGGGCCGCCATCTTGACCTTGCCAATGATCTCTTCGGCGTAGGCCTGCAGGCCACGGGCGACGTCGAACTTCGGCTTGGAGACGAAGTCCACCGCGCCCAGCGCCAGCGCCTGCAGGGTGGTGTCGGCGCCGCGCTCGGTCAGCGAGGAGATCATCACCACCGGCAGCGGGTGCAGGCGCATCAGGTTCTCAAGGAAGGCCAAGCCGTCCATGCGCGGCATTTCCACGTCCAGCGTGATCACGTCCGGGGCCAGGCGCTTGATCTTCTCGCGCGCCAGCAGCGGATCGGCGGCGGTGCCGACCACGTCGATGCCGGGATCGCTGTCGAGGATTTCGCTGAGCATCTGACGCACGACCGCGGAGTCGTCGACGATCAGGACCTTGCAGGGTGCACCGTGGGTCATTCGAACAGCTCCACGCCACCGGTGACCGGGGCCTTGGACAGGCGGGCACGCACGGCCGATTCGGTCGCGGCCACTTCGGCTTCGTGCGCGTGCGGCAGGCGCTGCACGACCACGCGGCCAGTATCGGCGAAGAACCACACCTTGCGCGGATGGATGCCGCACAGGTCCTCGGCAATGATCGGGATGTGCTCGGCCTGCAGGTACTGGCGCACGAACTCGGCGTTGCGGGTGCCGACCGGGTTGCTGGTGAAGCCCTTGAGCACGTTGGCGCCGCCGAACACCTTCGCTTCCAGGCGCTTGCGGTGGGCGCCGCGTTTGAGCAGGTCGTTGATCAGCAGTTCCATCGCGTAGCTGCCGTAGCGCGCAGGCGCACCATCGCCGACGTTGCCTTCGGGCAGCAGGAAGTGGTTCATGCCGCCGATCTTGAGCACCGGATCGCGCAGGCAGGCGGCCACGCACGAACCGAGCGTGGTGGTCAGCGCGGTGTCGTCGTCCACCGCCAGGTACTGGGTCGGCAGCAGCTTGGCGGCGGTGACCTGGAAGCGGCTGTCGAAATAGCGCATCACATCGTCATTGCGGATCACGGCGTTCATGCCGGCGCTCCGGGCGCACGTTTGTACAGGGTCCGGCCGCAGGGCTGGATCAGGTCGGCGGCGTGCAGGTAGTTCTCGGAGTGGCCGGTATACAGCAGGCCGTCATCGCCCATGTGCTGGATCAGCCGCGACAGGATGCCGCGCTGGGTCGGTTTGTCGAAATAGATCATCACGTTGCGGCAGAACAGGGCATCGAACGGGCCGCCGACGTCGTAACGGTTGGCGAGCAGGTTGAGCGGGCGGAAGTCAATCAGGTCGCGCAGGGCCGGGTTGACCCGGCAGTGGCCTTCGTTGGGCCCGCTGCCGCGCTGGAAATAGCGCTTCTTGATCGCAGGGTCCAGCCCGGACACGCGGTCGATCGCATAGACCCCACGACTGGCGGTGGCCAGCACCTGGGTGTCGACATCGGTCGCCAGGATGCGCACCGGCGGTTTGAGCGTGCCGAAGGTCTCGCAGGCGGTGATCGCCATCGAGTAGGGTTCCTCGCCGGTCGAGGCCGCGCACGACCACAGCTGCAGCGTGCCATGGCCGGCGCGCAGACGCAGTTCGTCGGCCAGCTTCTCGAAGTGGTGGGGCTCGCGGAAGAACGCGGTGAGGTTGGTGGTCAGGGCGTTGGTGAACGCCTGCCATTCATCGCCGCCATGGGATTCGAGCTGGTCCAGGTAGTCGCTGAAGCTGCGCATGCCAAGTGCGCGCAGCCGGCGCGACAGCCGGCCGTAGACCATGTCGCGCTTGGCCGGCGCCAGCGAGATGCCGACGCGCTGGTAGATCAGCTCGCAGACGCGGCGGAAATCACGATCGGCGAACTCGAATTCGCGAGCATTCGGTGAAGCGGCGTTGGCTGGGGGCGTGGACACGGGCGGACTCGCAGGGAAAATGGGTGCGGCGATCACGGATCGCCGCGGGACTCAGAACTCTTGCCAGTTGCCGTCATCGGCCGGCGTGCTGCGCGGTGCGCGCACAGGTGCGGCGGCACGCAGGGCGGGGGATGCCGGCGGTGCCGGGCGGCTGGCCGGGCGCACCGGACCCATCGCGGCGACGGCGCGCGCGGTGACCGCGCTGACGGCCTGGGCGACCTGGTTGTCGAGGCGGAAGATCGCCACGGCGTCGGCCAGCTGGGTGGCCTGTTCCTCCATCGCGCGCGCGGCGGCGGTGGCTTCTTCCACCAGCGCAGCGTTCTGCTGGGTCGTCTCGTCCATCTGCACCACGGTCTGGTTGACCTGGTCGATGCCGGCAGACTGCTCCTGCGAGGCGGCGGAAATCTCGGCCATGATGTCGGTCACGCGCTGCACCGAGGCAACGATCTCGCCCATCGTGGCGCCGGCCTGGTTGACCAGCTGCGAGCCCTCGGCGACCTTGCCGACCGAATCATCGATCAGCCCCTTGATCTCCTTCGCCGCGCCGGCCGAGCGCTGGGCGAGGGTGCGCACTTCGGAGGCCACGACCGCGAAGCCGCGGCCCTGCTCACCGGCGCGCGCGGCTTCCACCGCGGCGTTCAGTGCCAGGATGTTGGTCTGGAACGCGATGCCGTCGATGACCGAGATGATCTCGGCGATCTTCTTCGAGGAGGTCTGGATCGCGGCCATGGTGGTGACCACTTCGCCGACTACGTTGCCGCCCTGCGAGGCGACGGAGTGCGCGCCGATCGCGAGCTGGTTGGCCTGGCGTGCGTGCTCGGCGTTCTGGCGCACGGTGGAGGTCAGCTCCTCCATCGAGGCAGCGGTTTCCTCCAGGTTGGCGGCCTGCTGCTCGGTGCGGCGCGACAGGTCGCTGTTGCCGGTGGCGATTTCGCCGGCGGCCAGGTTGATGCTGCCGGCGGCCTGCTGGATCTGGCCGACGATCTGGGTCAGCTGGGCGACGGTGGCATTGGCATCGTCACGCATGGTGGCGAACACGCCCTGGAAGTCGCCCTGCATGCGTGCGGTCAGGTCGCCCTCGGCGATGGCCGACAGCAGCTGCGAGAGCTTGCCCAGGTTCTCGTCGCTGACCTGCATCATCGCGTTGAGGTGGCCGATCATCCGTCGGAAATCGTGGTCGAAGCGGGTCGTGTCGCCGCGCTGGCTGAAGTCGCCGGCGGCGGCGGCCGCCGCCAGACGCTGGATTTCGCCGTTGATGCTGCCCAGGTTCTGCTTGACCGCATCGACCGTGCGGGTGATCGCGGCCTTTTCGCCCGGGTAGCGCGCGATGTCCGCGCCGAGGTCGCCCTGGGCGTAGCGCTGCACCACGGCCAGCACATCGTCCATGGTCTGCACGTGCGCACCGACCAGGGCATTCGTTTCATGCACCATCAGGCCGTACTCGCCGGGGAAGGCGGTCTCGTCCATGCGGTAGCCGGTACTGCCTGCATCGTGGCGGCTGGCCATCTCGCGCTGGCCGCTGATCACGGCGTGCAGCTGTTCCTGCATGCGGGCCATGCTTTCCAGCAGGCGGCCGGGCTCATCGTGGGCCTGCTCACCGATGCGGCTGTCCAACTTGCCGCGGGCGATGCTCTCGGCCACGTGGGTAGCCTGGCGCAGCGGCAGGGTGATGCGGTTGCCGATCAGCCAGCTCAGCGCCAGCACGATCAGCACCAGTGCGCCACCACTGGCGGTCATGACGGCAGTAAAGGCCAGTGCATCGGACTGCACATCGTCCATGTAGACGCCACTGGTGATGACCCATTGCCACGGGGCATACAGGGCGGCGTAGGTGACCTTCTCGATCAGGGCATCGTTGCCCGGCTTGGTGGTGCGGTAATAGGTATAACCGCCACCGGTTTTCGCCATGTCCACCTGCTGCAGGTAGATCGGTACGCCATCCTTGGAGGTGTAGTCCTTCTGCACCTTGCCCACGCGGTCACGTGCGAACGGATGCATCAGCAGGGTGTAATCGGTACCGAGCACGTTGTAGTACGCGCTGTCATTGTCGGCGCGCATGACCTCCAGGGCCTGCAGTGCCGCGGACTTGGCCGCTGCTTCGGTGAGCTCGCCGGACTCCGCCAGGCGGGTGTAGTGCGCCAGGATGCCGTAGCTGAGTTCGACCTGGGTCTTCAGCGCCTCCTTGCGGGTCTCGGCGAGATCCAGGTACTGCATGCGCGCGGCGATGATCGCCAGCGCGATCACGCCGACGGCGATGAGTGCGGTCAGCAGGTTGAGCTTGCGCCTGACCGACAGGTTGGAGAAGGACTGGTTCCAGCGGCTGAGTAGATTCATGGGCAGGGGTCTTTGATCGACAAACATGTCGCGGCAATGCTGTTATCGGCCGCAGGTCGCCACGATTGAGCCCGCGCGGCTGAGCGTATTCAGGTTCTGGTGGGCACAAACAAAAAGGCCCCGATGCAAGCGCATCGGGGCCTTTGAACGAAACGCCCGGCAGGGCTTAGAACTCCTGCCAGTCGCCGTCGGCCAGTTCGGTGGCCACCGGGCGCGAGGCCGGGCGACGCACGGCCGCCTGCGCCAACGGTGCGCGCGCGGCGCGCGGCGGGGCGGCCACGACCGCAGCGGGTGCGAGCTCCTGTTCGTCCAGCTTGAAGATCGACACGGCGTCGGTCAGCTGGCCGGCCTGTTCTTCCATCGCACGGGCGGCGGCGGTGGCTTCTTCCACCAGCGCGGCGTTCTGCTGGGTGGTTTCATCCATCTGCACGACGGTCTGGTTGACCTGCTCGATGCCGGCCGACTGTTCCTGCGAGGCCGCGGAAATCTCGGCCATGATGTCGGTCACGCGCTGCACCGAGGCGACGATCTCGCCCATGGTGGCGCCGGCCTTCTGCACCAGTGCCGAGCCGTCGTTGACCTTGCCGACGGAGTCGTCGATCAGGCCCTTGATCTCCTTGGCTGCACCGGCCGAGCGCTGGGCCAGGGTCCGCACTTCGGAGGCGACGACGGCAAAGCCGCGACCCTGCTCGCCGGCACGTGCCGCTTCGACCGCGGCATTCAGCGCCAGGATGTTGGTCTGGAACGCGATGCCGTCGATGACCGAGATGATCTCGGCGATCTTCTTCGACGAGGTCTGGATCGCGCTCATGGTCGTGACCACCTGGCCGACCACGTCACCGCCCTGCGAGGCGACGGTATGCGCGCCGATCGCAAGCTGGTTGGCCTGGCGGGCATGCTCGGCGTTCTGGCGCACGGTGGAGGTCAGTTCCTCCATCGAGGCGGCGGTTTCTTCAAGGTTGGCGGCCTGCTGCTCGGTGCGGCGCGACAGGTCGCTGTTGCCGGTGGCGATCTCGCTGGCGGCCGAGTTGATCTGCTGGCTGGAGTGCTTGATCCGGGTGACGATGCCGCTGAGCTGCTCGGCGGTGGCGTTGGCGTCGTCGCGCATCCGGGCGAACACGCCCTGGAAGTCGCCGTGCATGCGCACCGTCAGGTCGCCCTGCGACAGTGCGGCCAGCAGGTTGGAGACCTGTTCGATGCTGGCCGAGTTGGCGTCCAGCAGGCCGTTGAGCTGCTGGGCAAGCTGCAGGAAGAAGCCGTCCTTGCCGTCGCTGTCGATGCGGCCGGACAGATCGCCCGCCGCGGCCTGGGCGATCACGCGGGCCACTTCGGCTTCCACCAGCGCTTCGGGGGTGCGGTCGCGCCATTCGATGACGTGGCCGACGGTCTCACCCTGCTCGTTGGCGATCGAGGAGACGACCTGCGCGAACTGCGCGTCGCCGAACTGCATCGGGCGACGGCTGACGCCGTGCTGCTGCAGCTGGGCGAGGGTCTTGGCATCCATCTCGCTGCCGTGTTCGAGGGTGGCGGCCGACTTGCCGATCAGCGAGGCGGCGGCATCGAAGTCCGGCAGATCCTTGCGGATGTCGGCTTCGTACTGGGTCAGGGTATGCTGCAGCGCGCGGTTGCTGTAGACGATGGTGTGCTGGGCATCGGTCAGGTAGACGCCGGTCGAGCTGTAGTCCAGCGCGGTCCGGATGCGCAGGTTCTCGCGGGCGATCGCCTGGTCGGTCTCGGTGCGTTCGCGCAGGTCGCGCTGCATGCGCTGCATGGCCTGCAGCAGGTCGCCGACTTCGTCCTTGCGGCTGACGTCGATGTGGCCGTCCAGCTTGCCGCTGGCGACATCATTGGCGACCGATACGGCGCCGCGCATGCTGCCCACCAGCGAGCGGGCGAACAGGTACACCAGCACCAGGCCCAGGGCGGCGCCGGCGAGCAGGGTGATGACGGTCAGCGTGGCCGAGGCGGCATAGGTGGATTCGGCTTCTTCGCGCGAGGCACGCGAGAGGCGGTTGTCTTCGGCGATCAGCGCCTCGAGGGCGGAGGACGCCTTGAGATGCTTGGCACGGGTTTCACCGACGAAGGTGTCCACGGCATCGTCAGGCAGGTCCAGCTCGAGCATTTCGGTGACGGCGTCGTAGGACGCCAGCGAGTCGGTCCAATCCTTGGCGAAGGTGTCGAACAGCTTCTTCTGCTGGGGATTGTCGATCAGCGCGGGGTACTTCTTGATCGAAGCGTCGATCTGGCTGCGCAGCTGCGCGGCGCGGGATTTGGCTTCGGCCTTGACGTCATCGCTGGCGCGGATGAGGCCCTGGTAGGCGGAGTTGCGGTACTCGCCGACCATGCCACGCAGTTCGCCGGCCAGGCGGATGCTGTCCATCCGGGGCCCGGCCAGTTCGGTGGTGACGTTGTTGAGTGAGTGCAGGCCACGATAGGCCACGATGCCCTGCAGCAGCATTACCAGCAGGAGGACGCCGAAAGTCAGCATCAACTTGGGCATCAGTTTGAGGTTGTTGATCCACGGCATGGCAGGTGCGGTCTCCAGTGGCAAACGCGTCCGGCCGTCGGGGCCGGTTGCAGCGACCACGCCGGCCGGCGCCGGCGTGGCAGGGCGTACGGGGATTACTTGATGTTGGCGAGCTTGAGGCCGGCCGGCGAGCTGACTTCGATTTCAGCGCGCGAGGCATCGCGGGCGATCTTGCCGATCACGCAGACGGTCTTGCCTTCCAGCGATTCCAGCGGGAAGCTGAACTTGTCGCGGTTGGCGCCGGCGATCCGGGCCGAGAAGGTGTGGCGCGGGAACGCGCCGCCCATGTACAGGAAGGTCGGCTGACCTTCGGAGCCTTCGGCGTAGCGGGCCTTCTCGACCTTGCCGCAGACCATGCCGTCCTTGCCGACCGAGCGCGGGGCCAGTTCCGGCGGAATCATTTCACCGGACTGGGCGAATGCGGTGGAAGCGGAGGCGGCGATCACGGCGACCGAGAACAGGGCAAGCAGGGACTTCATCGGGAACATTCTCCGGGGATAAGGGCAGTTGGCCCGGCCATGGGCGATCCAGTGCAGCCGGGTTCTGAAACCAGCTATCGGCCGGACCGGACGGAACTGAAGCGTGTTTTTTCTTCAGTGGCTGTCACGGTATGTACCGGGCGCAGTCCGCTGTTTGTTCTGTGACGGATGTCTCAGGCTGCGACGTCGTCGATGACAGTGGCCTGGCCCATGTCGGCGCTGTCGAGGAGGGTTTCGATATCCAGCAGGATGAGCATGCGGTCGTCCTGGGTGCCGATGCCGGAGATGAAGCGGGTATCGACGGCGGCGCCGAATTCGGGCGTCGGGCGGATCTGGTCGGCGGCCAGCGGGATGACGTCGGAGACGCTGTCGACGACGATGCCGACGACGCGGTCTTCGACGTTGAGCACGATCATGACGGTGAAGGCGTCATAGGTGGCATTTTCCAGGCGCAGTTTGAGGCGCAGGTCGATGACGGGGACGATGGTGCCGCGCAGGTTGATGACGCCCTTGATGTAGTCGGGGGCATCGGGGACGCGGGTGACGGAATCGTAGCCGCGGATTTCCTGGACTTTGAGGATGTCCACGCCGTAGTGCTCGGCGCCGAGGGTGAAGCTGAGGTATTCGCCGCCGTCGCTGGTGGCGTTGCTGTTCTTGTCGTTCATCGAGGGGTCCTGGATCGGGCGTGGCGGTCGAATAACCGGGGGTCACGCTGGATATCGGCCTGGCCGGGGGCGACTTTAGGGGTGCTGGATTCTGGAGACTCAGCGTTGCGTTCAACTGCAGGTGCAGAAGCAACGGCATTGGCGGTGCTGCGTTCGGCGGCTGGGCTGGTGTGGGTGGGTTGGCGGGACACGCCGTGAATCCGTCCATGGAGGCTCATGTCGCGCCATCCATGGCGCTCATGGTCCCGCCAACCCACCCACACCGGCCCTTCGACAGTGCGTCGGTGTGTCAGTGGCAGCAATGGCAACAGCGACAGCAAGGCCAACAGCCGCTGCCTTCAACTCGGGCCCAGCCAACTGTCCATGGGGCGGCGCGGGTAGGTTGGCGGGACCATGAGCCGCATGGGTCGGGCGCATGCGCCCGACGGGCTGGGCAGGACGCCCAGCCCCGGTCTCGCCATATGCGCAGGAAGGCGTATGAGCGAGCGGCGACATGAGCCTACAGGGACGTACTTGCGGCGGGTCCCGCCGGTCTACCCGCGCTGCCCCCATCAGGCATCACCAGCGCCGAGCAGTTGAAGCAGCCATCAACTCTCCCCGTTCTTCCTCGCACTCCGCTGCCGGTCGATGCGGAAGATGTAGCGCTGGATCGCGCTGTCGCCGCCGCGCGGGAGGTCGTCGAAGCGCATGCCGATGCGCTTCATTTCGACCCCGTTGGGCAGCTTGACCGCCAACTGGTTGCAGACGATCAGCGAGACATGCAGCGGGCTGCCATCGGGCAGGTCCAGCTGGGCCGCGTAGCGTTTCTGCAGCGAGAACACATTGCAGTCCACCGGCACCGTGACGGCCAGGCCGCCGCCGCTGATGTCCACCACGCGCAGCTGCAGGATCTCGCTGCGGTCTTCGTTGATCGGGAACTGCAGGTGCGGCGAATCGGTGATCGGTGTTTCCAGCCGATACAGCTCGCGGCGCTGCAGGTGCACCAGCTCCTCGGGGAACGGTACGCGGAAAGCGACGTGGCCTTCATTGCGCACGCGCTCCAGGCCGTCCAGGCGGAAGCGCACCATCACCCGGTCCAGCTGCGCGAAGCAGAGCAGATGGCCGGCCTCTTCGGCAGCGCGGTTGGAGGTCTCGGAGGGGCTGCCGTCCAGCAACAGCCAATCCTCGTCGTCGTCCAGTTCCAGCACCGCGGTCGGGAAGGACTGGTCGCGGCCGCCCAGATGGGCGTTGATCAACGAACGCTGGTCGATCAGCGCCTGCAGCAACTGCCGGATCTGGCGGGGGTTGCGGACCAGGTACCGGTCATCCGTGCCATCGTCGTGGACGGCATGGGCTCGGTCGTGTGCGTCGTGGCTGCCTTCGGACATGGAATCTGCTGGGTTGGGCGGGTGCCGGCACGCGTGGATACCGGGGCTCTGTCCGTTTATCGGCAGTAGTTCACATTTATGTAGGGGAAATTGTGCCGTTCCGCGAAGCAGGCGGGCCACGGGTACGGCGCACGGTGGCGGCTGCGGCCCGGTGAAACGACGACACCCCGCCGGAGCGGGGTGTCGTCTGGCTCATCTGATCACGCGACGCGCGATCAGAACTCCTGCCACTCGGCGTCGTTGGCCAGCGCCGGTTCCCGGGTCGTTGCCCGGCGCGGAGCGGCGACTACGCTGCGCGGCTTGGCGGGGGCGGCGGCTCGTGCTGCGCCAGGCGAACGCATCCCGGCGGCCGGTGCGGCCGCCGGCGCTGCATAGGCTTGGCCGTCCAGCTTGAACAGCGAGACAGCGTCGGTCAGGTGGCCGGCCTGCTCCTCCATCGCACGGGCGGCGGCGGTGGCTTCTTCGACCAGCGCGGCATTCTGCTGGGTGGTTTCATCCATCTGCACGACGGTCTGGTTCACCTGCTCGATGCCGGCCGACTGCTCCTGCGAGGCCGCGGAAATCTCGGCCATGATGTCGGTCACGCGCTGCACCGAGGCGACGATCTCGCCCATGGTGGCACCGGCCTGGTTGACCAGCTGCGAGCCCTCGGCCACCTTGCCGACGGACTCATCGATCAGCCCCTTGATCTCCTTGGCCGCGCCCGCCGAGCGCTGGGCCAGGGTGCGCACTTCGGAGGCGACGACGGCAAAGCCGCGGCCCTGTTCGCCAGCACGTGCCGCCTCGACCGCGGCGTTCAGCGCCAGGATGTTGGTCTGGAACGCGATGCCGTCGATGACTGTGATGATGTCGGCGATGCGGCGCGACGAGGCGTCGATTTCATGCATGGTGCTGACCACGCGGCCGACCACGTCGCCACCCTGCGAGGCCACCGAGTGCGCGCCGATGGCGAGCTGGTTGGCCTGGCGGGCATGCTCGGCGTTCTGGCGCACGGTGGAGGTCAGCTCCTCCATCGAGGCGGCGGTTTCTTCCAGGTTGGCGGCCTGCTGCTCGGTGCGGCGCGACAGGTCGTTGTTGCCCGAGGCGATCTCGCCGGCCGCGGTGCTGATGCTGGAGGAGGCCTGCTGGATGCGGCCGACGATCTGGGTCAGCTGGGCGACCGTGGTGTTGGCATCGTCGCGCATCGCGGCGAACACACCGTGGAATTCGCCCTGCATGCGCGCGGTCAGGTCGCCGGCGGCGATCGACTGCAGCAGGTGCGAGAGCTGGGACAGGTTGCCGTCGGCGACCTGCATCATCGTGTTGAGGTTCTCGATCATGACCCGGAAGTCGTGCTCGAACCGCAGCGCATCACCGCGCTGGGTGAAGTCACCGGCCGCCGCCGCCTGGGCCAGCGACTGGATCTGGGTGTTGATCGCCAGCAGGCTGGCCTTGGCCGCATCCATCGATTCGTGCAGGATCGCGCGGGTGCCGGGCAGGCGGCGGGCGTTCGGCGAGAGGTCACCGGCGGCGTACTGGTTCAGGACGTTGATCGCGTCCTTGATCGCGTCCAGGTGTTCGAAGATCACTGTGTTGACGCCGACGGCCAGCTGGCCGTACACGCCCGGGAAATCCTCCGGGATGCGGTGGCTGATGTCCGGGCCGGCATGCATCTCGACCATCTGCTGGGTCTGCTCGGAGAAGCGACGCAGCATCACTGTCATGTCGCGGGTCGCGGCCAGCATCTTGCCGGCTTCATCCTTGCTGGTGGCCTGGATGTTGACCGACAGATCGCCGCGCGCCACCGACTGGATGGCGTGCACGGCCTGGCCCAGCGGGCGGGTGATGGCGCGCGAGATCACCACGCCCATCACGGCAGCCAGCAGCGAGAGCAGCACGATGCAGCCGATGATCGCGTACACGCTGTTGCGGTGGGTGGCGTTGGCGCCTTCGATGCGGCCGGCCACGACGCCGTTGCTGAACTCGCCCAGTTCCTTGAGCGCGGCGAACAGCGCACGGCGCGCCGGGCGCGACTGCTCATCGGAGATCTGCTGGGCGGCGACGCCGTCGCCCGCGGCGATCGCGGCCTTGATCAGGCCGTTGGCCTTGAAGTAGTCGGCAGTGCGGGCGGCGACCACCTCGTAGAGCTGGCGCTCCTTGTCACCGGCCGGCAGGGCGGCGTAGGCGGCCAGCTCTGCGTTGACGATCTTGCCGGTGTCGGCCATGCGCTTGTCGTAGTCGGCCACCGATTCCGGCTTGTCGAGCACGGTCAGCTGCGCCATCTCGTAGGTACGGAATTCGCCGAGCTGCGCGCGCACTTCGCCCAGGTGCTGGACCGAGGGAATGTCGTTGGTGCTCATCGCACGCAGCTGGTCATTGGCTTCGCCAAGACGGACCAGGACGAAGACGCCCAGGGCCAGCGTCATCAACGTGGTGAGGGTGAAGCCTACCGCCAGCTTGCGGGCGATGGGCAGGTCGTGGAACCACTTCATGATTGGAACTCCGGGCAGGGCAGTGGCGCACAGCCGTGGGGTGCTGGGCGGAATCAGCGGGAAGGGAGAGACGGGAGCGGAGAAGCGCGCGACGGTTGCCGTGGTCGCTACTTCGGATAGCGGCGCTGATCGGCCGCAACTTGATAGTGCGGCGTCACATTTTTTTCACGGCCGTTGCCAACGTTCAGCACGCCGGGATGGTTGCTGTTGCAAGGGTTTGCCGGGCGTAGACCGTACGCAGGCGGAGGGTGGGAGACGAGCCTGGCTGCGGGGGCCCTTGATGGAGTTCACAGTTCGTCGTCTGTCGCCTGCCGTCGTCCACCCACGAACGAACGCCGCCGCTCCCGGGGGAGCGGCGGCGTCGGGGACAGCGTGAAGGTGGCGGCGTTACGCGGCCTGCGGCACCTTGAGCGAGCGCACCAGGCCGCCGATGTCGACGATCAGCGCAACCCGGCCATCGCCGAGAATGGTCGCACCGGAAACCCCGCTGATACGGCGGTAGTTGTTCTCGATGTTCTTGACCACGACCTGCTGCTGGCCGACCAGTTCGTCCACTTCCAGCGCGATCTTCTGGCCATCGCCTTCCACGACCACCACCAGCGGATCGTCCAGCGCACGCCCACCATAGCCGTAGTACTCGCTCAGCGAGAGGATCGGCAGGTACTCGCCACGCACCCGCAGCACGCGGCCTTCGCCGGCCATGGTGCGCACATCGTCGGCCTGCGGCTGCAGCGCCTCCAGCACGTAGGCCAGCGGCAGGATCAGGGTTTCGCCGGCGACCGAGACGGTCATGCCGTCCAGGATCGCCAGGGTCAGCGGCAGGCGGATCAGCACGCGGGTGCCGTTGCCGGCCTGGCTCTCCAGCTGGACTTCGCCCCCCAGTGCCTGGATGTTGCGGCGGACCACGTCCATGCCGACGCCACGCCCCGACAGATCCGTGACGGCATCGGCGGTAGAGAAGCCCGGCTGGAAGATCAGGTCCCACACCTGCGAATCGGTGGGGTTGTCCGGCACGCTCAGGCCACGCTCGAGCGCCTTGGACAGGATCTTGTCGCGGTTCAGGCCGCGGCCGTCGTCGCTGACTTCGATCACGATGTGGCCGCCCTGGTGCGAGGCGGCGAGCGTGATCGTGCCGGTTTCGTCCTTGCCCGCCTCGCGGCGCACGTCCGGCATTTCCAGACCGTGGTCGATCGAGTTGCGGACCAGGTGCACGAGCGGATCGGCGATCTTCTCGATCAGGCCCTTGTCCAGCTCGGTGCCTTCGCCGATGGTGCGCAGGCGCACGTGCTTGCCCAGGCGCGAGGACAGATCGCGGACCAGGCGCGGGAAGCGGCGGAACACGGCGTCCACCGGCAGCATGCGCACGCCGATGACCGCTTCCTGCAGATCGCGGGTGTTGCGTTCGAGCAGGTCCAGGCCGGTCAGCAGCTGCTCGGCCTGCGCCGGGTCCAGTGCATGCGAGACCTGCTTGAGCATGGCCTGGGTGATGACCAGTTCGCCGACCAGGTTGATCAGTGCATCGACCTTGTCGACGCTGACGCGGATCGAGGTCTCGGCTTCATGTGCAGCGGCGGCCGGTGCGGCAGCGGCCGGTGCAGCGGCGACGGCGGCGGCCGGCTTGGCCTCGACCGGCGCGCTGGTGGCCAGGCTCGGCGGTGCGGCCGGACGGATGTCCAGTTCGCAGTCGTCCACGACCCAGGCGAAGGTATCTTCGATCTTGCTGCGCGGCACCTTGCCGACCAGGCCAAGATCCCAGGCCAGGTGGGCCTCGAGCGGATCCAGCTGATCGAAGCCGGGCAGGCGGTCCAGGCGCGCGGCGACCTGCAGCGAACCCAGGTGTTCGAGCTCGCGGATGATGCGCAGCGGGTCGTTGCCGCTCATGAACAGCGACGGGGCCGGGACGAAGCCGATCTGCCATGCCTCCGGGGTGTCATCGACCTTGGCGGCGACGACCGGTGCCGCGGCGGCGGCCTGGCCGGACAGCACTGCTTCCAGCCGCGCCTTGACCTCGGCGACCGCCTGCGGATCGGCGGCCTGGCCGTGTTCGGCTTCACGCAGCAGGGCACGCAGCACGTCCACCGACGCCAGCATCGCGTCGACCGCGGCCGGCTCCAGCGCCCGCTTGCCGGCGCGCAGTTCGTCCAGCAGCGTTTCCAGCACGTGGGTCAGGGCGGCGATCGCGTCGAAGCCGAACGTGCCGGCGCCGCCCTTGATCGAGTGCGCGGCGCGGAACACCGAGTTGATGATTTCCGGGTCCTGCTGGCCCGATTCGAGCGCCAGCAGGCCAGCTTCCATCGCATCCAGCCCCTCGCGGCTTTCTTCGAAGAAGGTGGCGTGGAAACGTTGCAGATCCATGCTCATGGTGCGGGGTGTCCAGTTGCGAGGGGAGGGAAGGGTGAAGCGGGATCAGCCCAGGACTTTCTGGACGGTGGCGACCAGCTGTTCCGGATTGAACGGCTTGACCAGCCAGCCGGTCGCGCCGGCGGCCTTGCCTTCGGATTTCTTGTCGGCAGCCGATTCGGTGGTCAGCATCAGCATCGGCGTGAACTTGTATTCGGCCAGCTGGCGCAGTTCACGGATCAGCGAGATGCCATCCATGTTGGGCATGTTGACGTCGGTGACCACCGCGTTGAAGCGTTGGCCCTTGGCACGACCGAGGGCGACCGCGCCGTCTTCGGCTTCCTCGACGGAAAAGCCGGCCGAGGTGAGGGCGAAAGAGACCATCTGGCGCATCGACGCCGAATCGTCCACCACCAAGATACGTGCGCTCATGCAGCGTTCTCCACAGATTTCAGGTTGTCATGGGGTGCATCCAGGCCGAGGGCCTGGGTGACGCCGAGCAGGCGCGCGGCATCACGGAAGGTTGCGGTGCAACCGTGGAATCCGGTGGGATGCCCGGCCTTGCGGCGGGCCTCGACGAATGCGCACAGCACCTGCACCGAGGCGGTATGGATACGGCCGATCTGGCTGGCATCCAGCGTCAGATCGCCGGCCTGATCCACCAGGGGGGCCAAACGGGTTTTCAGCTCGGTGCTGGTCTCGATTCCGAGATCATCACCCAAGGCCACAGTGCTCATCATTGCTCCGGACAAACGGTTCCGAGGTCTATAACGGCCCAAACCAACAAAGCTTTAGCGGAGACCGCGCGCAGCGCGGCAACCGGCCTCCGCCGCTAGGTCAGTTCAGCAGCTGGGTCGCGTCCAGCAGGATCATCGGCTGCGCGCCGCCGCGGGCCACGCCGCGGAACAGATCGTTGGAGATCTGGCAGATGCGGGCGGTGTCGGGAGGTTCGATCTGGGAGTCGGTGAGGTTGGCGACATCCTCGACCGCCGACACGCGCAGGCCCATCGTCTCGCCATTTTCTTCCAGGACCACGATGCGGGTATTGGCATCGTTGCCGGCCGCGCTGCTGCCCAGGTGGATGCCCAGGTCCATCACCGGCACCACCTGGCCGCGCAGGTTCATGATGCCCAGCATCGCCGGTGAGGTGCCGCGCAGCGGCAGCAGCGGAACCGGCAGGACCACTTCCTGGACCTTGAGCAGCTCCAGCGCGTAGGCCTGGGCGCCGCAGCGCAGGCGCAGCCAGCGCGAGGTCCGTTCGGCGGCGCGGCGGTTCTCGCGTGGGCTCGAGGCCGGGTCGCGTGCCTGCCGCTGCAGCTCCTCCCAGCTGCCGGGGCGGCTCTGTGCCAGCGAGGGCGCGTTGGCACGGGCACTGGTGGCGGCCAGCATGGGCGCCATGGCCGGCATCGAGCGCGCTGCCGGTGCACGGGCGGCCGGTGCAATGGGGACGGCTGCAGGGGCTGGAGCAGGCGTGGGCGCGACGACCGGTGCGGGGGGCGCAACGGCTGGGGCGGTGGCCGCCACGGGACCGGTTTCATGGACGACCTCGGGTGGCAGGTCGTCCCAGCTCGGGCGGGTCTCGTCCGCGGGCGCGGGCATGGCGCCGCTGAGCAGCGGGTCGTTGCGGAGTTCGTCGAGCAGGTCGTTGAAGCCAGGGACGGGCGCCGTGCCCGACGCTGGCAGCGCCGCGGTGTCCGGCGCCGCTGTCTCCGGGGGCAGCGTCATCGATCCGCTGAGGAGGGGGTCATTGCGCAGTTCGTCGAGCAGGTCATCGAAGCCAGGCGCTGCGACGGGTTTCACTTCGATCGCAGCATCCGTTTCAGTCGCCGCCTCGACCACCGCAGGGGCGGCGGACAGGGTCATCGCGCCGCTCAGCAGCGGATCGTTGCGCAGCTCATCCAGCAGGTCATCGAAGCCCGGAGCGAGGACCTCCTCTGCAGCGGCGGGCGCCGCTGCCGTGACGGTCGCATCGACCGTTGCAGGTTCAGCCTCGAGTGCTTCGACAGCTTCGACAGCTTCCACCGCTTCGACGGAGTCGGCCGCTGCAACGGGCAGCGATGCCTGCGCCTCCACCTCCGCTGGCGCCGGCATCGCGTCGCCCAGCAACTGCTCCAGGTAGTCGTCGAGTACGCCGGCGGTATTCATGCCGCCCGCTCCATCTGCTGCGCGTCGTCGGCCAGGATCCATTCCAGTGCGCGGCGATAGGCGGCCAGGCCGCGGCCGGGGTAATCCCCGGACTGCGCCGGCACGGTCAGGCTGGCGGCGTTGCAGATGCGGGTATCGACCGGGATCGCATCTTCCCAGACGCGGTGGCCGTGCTTGTCCTGCATCTGCTTGACAGTTTCGTTGCCGGCGCGCGTGCGGCGGTCGAACAAGGTGGGCAGGATCGACATCGGCAGGGGGCGGCGGCGCGAGCGTTCGACCATCTCGCCGGTCCGGACCATGCCGTCCAGTCCGTGCAGTGCCAGCGGCTCGGCCTGGGTCGGGATGATCAGGCGGTCGGCCGCGGCCAGTGCGTTGATCATCAACAGGCCCAGGGTCGGCGCGCAGTCGAGCAGGATGTAGTCATGCTGGCCCTGGTGGCGGCCGAGCGCATTCTGCAGGGCCAGGCCGAGGCCCGGCTGGTTGGCGCTGCGGCGTTCCAGGGTGGCCAGGGCCGCCTGTGCGCACACGTAGTCCAGGCCCGGAATGTCGCTGGGATGGGCGAGGGTGGAGAGCTCGGCGGGCGGCGCGCCGAACAGTTCCAGCACGCCCTGCGGTGGCGGATCCAGCGCGACGCCGAAGGCGCGGGTCAGCGACGAATGCGGATCCAGATCGATCAGCAGCACGCGGTGGCCCTGCGCGGCCAGGCCGCGGCCGAGCGCGAGCGTCGTGGTGGTCTTGCCCACGCCGCCTTTCTGATTGGCAACAGCCCAGATACGCATGCGGTTCACTCCTTCATTGCGGACGGAACGGCGGCGCCAACGCGGCTGCCGGCCGGCACCGGTGGCAACTGCACCGGTGCAATGGGGGTAACAGGGGTGCCAGCGGCCGATGCCTTGGCGGCATCGGCGGCGTCGGCGTCGGCACTGAGCCGGTCGGAGATCGGGTCGATGCTCTGCGCGGTATCGGCCAGGATGATCACCATCACCCGCCGGTTGCGGTTGCGGCCTTCGGCGCTGGCGTTGTCTTCGCGGGGACGGAACTGGCCATACCCAACCATCGCCAACCGTGCCGGTTGCAGGCCCTGGTCGGCGAACAGATGCACCACGCTGGCCGCGCGCCCGGCCGAGAGTTCCCAGTTGGAGGGGAACAGCGAAGTGGCGATCGGGATGTTGTCGGTGTGGCCTTCCACGCGTACGCCATTGGGCGCATCGCGCAGCACTTCGGCCAGCTTGGAGAGGGTGTCGCGTGCGTGCACGTCCAGCGTGGCCGAACCGGTCGGGAACAGGATGTCGCTGTTGATCTCGACCTCGATCCACAGCTCGGTGCGGCGCACGGTGATCATCCCGCGTTCGATCAGCGGCGCCAGCGTGGCGGTGAGCTTGTCGGCGATGCCGTTGAGCTGGCGCTCGGCACGCTGCAGCTGTTCCTGGTTGCGGATCGAGACCGGCATGCGCATCTGCGAGGCCATCGCCGGCAACAGAGTAGGGTCGTTGCTCGGCGCCGGTGCGGACGGCCCGATCTTGGTGCCGGCCCTGATCACCGAGGGGCTGTCCCAGCCGCCGCCCTGGACCTGCTGGTTGCCGACCTGGACCGGGTTGATCGTGCGCGGCGCGCCGCCGAACGCGGTGGTCAGCGCATCGGCCATGATCCGGTACTTGCCTTCGTTGAGCGAGGAGATGGCGTACATCACCACGAAGAAGGCGAGCAGCAGCGTCATGAGGTCGGCATAGGGAATCGCCCAGGCCTCATGGTTGGCGTGTTCTTCGTGGTGCCTGCGACGGGCCATGTCAGTGCAGGAATCCGGACAGGTTGGTTTCGATGTTGCGCGGGTTCTCACCCTGGGCGATCGAGATCAGGCCTTCGATGATCATCTCGCGGTCGCGGCTGTTGTGGTGGATCACGCTCTTGAGCTTGGCCGACACAGGCAGGAACAGCAGGTTGGCCGAGGCGATGCCGTAGATGGTGGCGGTGAACGCCGCGGCGATGCCGTGGCCGAGCTTGCTCGGGTCGGCAAGGTTCTTCATCACCGCGATCAGGCCGAGCACGGCGCCGATGATGCCCAGGGTCGGCGCATAGATGCCCATGCCCTCGAACACCTTGGAGGCGGCCAGGTCCTGGCTCTCCTGGCTGCTCAGCTCGATCTCCATCATGTGCCGGATGGTCTCCGGCTCCACGCCATCGACCAGCAACTGCAGGCCTTTGCGCAGGAACGGATCGTCCTGGGCGTCGACCTGGGCTTCCAGGCCGAGCAGGCCCTGGCGGCGGGCGATGTTGCTCCACTCCACGATCTGCTGGATCAGCGCGCGGCGGTCGCTGCTCGGCGGCAGGATCACCCAGCGCACGATCTTGAAGGCGTGCTTGAACACGGCCGGCGAGGTGTGCAGCAGGATCGAGGCGATGGTGCCGACGATGACGATCACGAAGGCGGCCGGCGACCACAGCGACGCCAGACCGGCCCCCTTGAGGATGCTGCCGCCGACCAGAGAGGCCAGGGCGAGGAAAAGTCCAATGAGGCTGAGTCTGTCCATGGGTCCGTTATCGGCTTGTGTGAATGGGACTTGAGACGCCGAAGGAATCCAGTGATGCGGCAGTCACACTTTCACGGGTCAATCGTGGTGGGTGCGCAGCCCGTCCACGTCCAGGATCAGTGCCATCCGGCCGTCGCCGATCAGGGTGGCACCGGCATAGCCGCGCAGGCCGCGCAGGGCCTTGGGCAGTGGCTTGATCACCACTTCCTCGCGGCCACGCACCTGATCGACCACCAGGCCGAAGCGGGCTTCACCGGCCTGCAGCACCACGATGGTCAGCAGCGAGGACGGCATCGGCTCCACATCGAGCCAATGGCGCAGATCGACCAGGGCCAGCGTGTGCGACTTGCGGTCCAGCACGGCACGGCCGTCGAACCAGCCCAGCGAGGTGTTGGGGGCATGCAGCACCTCCATCACGCGGGCCAGGGGCAGGGCGTACACGTCCTCGCCGGCCTGGACCAGCAGGGTCGGCAGGATCGCCAGGGTGAGCGGCACGCGGATCATGAAGCGGCTGCCGCGGCCGAGCTCGGACTGGATCTGGATCTGGCCGCTCAGCTCGCGGATGCGCGACTGGACCACGTCCATGCCCACGCCGCGGCCGGAGATGTCGGTGACCTGCTGCTTGGTCGAGAAGCCGGGCAGGAACACCAGGTGCAGGCACTCCTCGCTGCTGAGGCGGGCGGCGGCTTCCGGATCGATCAAGCCCTTCTCGCGCGCCTTCTGGCGCAGGCGTTCGGGGTCGATGCCGGCACCGTCGTCCTGCACTTCGATGCTGACGTAGTCGCCTTCCTGCTGGGCCGAGAGCCGCACATGGCCACTGCGCGGCTTGCCCTGCGCCTCGCGCAGGTCCGGCATTTCCACGCCGTGGTCGATCGCGTTGCGGACCAGGTGGACCAGCGGATCGGCCAGCGCTTCGACCAGGTTGCGGTCCAGTTCGGTCTCCGCGCCGATCAGCTCCAGCTCGACTTCCTTCTTGAGCGAACGCGCGACATCGCGGGCCACCTTGGGGAAGCGCGAGAACACCTTGCCGACCGGCTGCATGCGGGTGCGCATGACCGCCGACTGCAGGCGCGCGGTGGCGATGTCCAGCGTGGACACGGCACGGTCGAGTTCTTCATCGTGCAGCCGTGCGCGCAGGGTCTTGAGCCGGTTGCGCGACAGCACGAGTTCGCCGATCAGGTTGACGATGGCATCCAGGCGCTTGGTATCCACGCGCACGGTGTGCTCGGCTTCGGCAACCGGTTTGGGCGGCGCCGGCTTGGCCATCGGCGCCGCCGGGGCGGCCACGGCACGCGCAGCCGGCGCGGTGGCGACGGCCTTGGCACCGGGCACGGCGCCACCGTGCAGCTGGTCGAGCAGGGCTTCGAACTCGTCCTCGCCGATCAGGCCGTCATCCTTCTCCGGAGCCTTGATGGCGGTCGGTGCGGCCCCGCCATGCAGCTGGTCGAGCAGCGCTTCGAACTCGTCATCGGTGATCAGCTCGCCACCGGTGTTGGCGACAGGGCCCGCCGAGGCTGCGGGCGCCGGCGTGGCCGGGCCGTTGACATCGAACTGGGCGATCAGTTCCGGCGGGGCATAGCCCGGTTCGGTGCCGGCCGAGACCGAATCGAGCATCGACTGCAGGTAATCCAGTGACTGCTGGGCTGCATCGAAGTGGTGGGCCTGCAGCGTGGCCTGGCCGGAGCGTGCCATGCCGAGGGTTTCCTCGGCGGCGTGGCACAGCTCGACCATCGCCTGGATGCCGAGGAAGCCGGCACCGCCCTTGAGCGTGTGGAAGCCCCGGAACACGGCGTTGAGCTGGTCGGTGTCCTGGGGCGCCTGCTCCAGCGACACCAGCTGTTCGCCGAGGCGGTCCAGGATCTCCTGGGCCTCGAGGATGAAGTCGGCAGCGATATCGTCTGGAACGGCACTCATGAGCGTTACAGTCCCAGGTCCGAAAGCAGGTCGTCGGCGTCGTTCTGTGACACCGCGTGGCGATCCAGGCCGTTCACGGCCGGACCGGCCAGGCCGTTGTTGTCGCGCTTCTTCTCGTCGTCCTGCGGCGGCAGGCCAAGCGCGCCGAAGCCTTCATGCACCCGACGGACGATCCCGACCACGCGGCGGATGATCTGCCCGGTGAGGTCCTGATAGCTCTGCGTCAGCGCGATTTCGGTGAGGTTGTGGCGGATCCGGTCCAGCTGCTGGCCCTGGTCGGGGGTCAACCCGTTGGCGCGCAGCTGCTCGGTGAGCGAGCGGCATTCCTCGGCCAGGTCCAGGGTGCGGTGAGTGGCCTGTTCGGTCATCGCCACAACGTGGTCCAGGCGCGCGCAGGCATCATCCAGCTCGCCGGCTTCGCTGGGCAGGCTGGGCAGCTCGCCCAGGGCCTGGCCAAGCTCGCGGGCCAGGCGGTTCAGGCCGGCCATCATCGGCTGCGTGCGCAGCGCGGCGAGGGCGTCGATTTCCCGGCGCCAACCGGCTTCGTCACCACTTTCCAGCGCGGCCAGGGCGTCCTGCAGGCGCTGCACCAGCGCGGTTTTGTCGCTCAGGGTCTCCATCAGGCGCTCGCCGCCAGGCGTTCGAAGATCTTGCCGAGCTTTTCTTCCAGGGTCTGGGCGGTGAACGGCTTGATGATGTAGCCGTTGACGCCGGCCTGCGCCGCTTCGATGATCTGCTCGCGCTTGGCTTCGGCGGTCACCATCAGCACCGGCAGGGTCTTGAGCTTGGCATCGGCACGCACGGCCTTGAGCAGGTCGATGCCGGTCATCACCGGCATGTTCCAGTCGGTGACCACGAAATCGAACGGCTGGCTCTGCAACATCGCCAGCGCGGCATGCCCGTCCTCGGCTTCGGCCGTATTGGTGAAGCCCAGATCGCCCAGCAGGTTCTTGACGATACGACGCATGGTCGAGAAGTCGTCGACGATCAGGATACGCATGTTCTTGTTCAAAGCAGTTTCCTCGATTTCAATGGTTCTCGAGGCCGGCGTCTGCCGCCTCGAAGATCTTCAGCCGGCCCCGCAGGCGCAGCACGGCCTGGCCATGGATCTGGCACACGCGCGATTCGCTGACACCCAACACGGCGCCGATCTCTTTCAGGTTCAGTTCCTGCTCGTAGTACAGCGAGAGCACCAGCTGTTCGCGCTCGGGCAGCAGCCCGATCGCGTTGCCCAGCTCGCGCCCGAACTCACCGCGCTCCAGTACCTGCTGCGGGGTCGGGCCGCCCTGGGCGACGGTATCCAGCTCGCCCTGGTCTTCGATCCGCGATTCCAGGCTCAGCACCTGGCCGCGCGAGGCGTCCTCCATCAGGCGCAGGTAGTCGGGCAACGGCATGTCCATCGCGGCCGCCACTTCGGTGGCGCTGGCGGCGCGGCCGGTGCTCTGCTCCAGCCGGCGGATGGTCGCGGCGGCATCGCGGGCGCGGCGGTGCACCGAGCGCGGTACCCAGTCGCCGCGGCGGATCTCGTCGATCATCGAGCCGCGGATGCGGATCGAGGCATAGGTCTCGAACGAGGCGCCCTGGTCGGCGTCGTAGCTGCGCGAGGCCTCGATCAGGCCCATCATGCCGGCCTGGATCAGGTCATCGACCTCCACGCTGGCCGGCAGGCGCGCCGCCAGATGGTGGGCGATGCGGCGGACCAGGTCGGAGTGCTGGGCAATGCACTCGTTGGCCGCGGTCCGCTGGACTTCTTTGTACTGTGCTGCGCCCTTCATGCCGTCACCCCGCGTTGCTTGAGGATGCGTTCCAGGAAGAACTCGACCCCGCCACGCGGCTCGGTCGGGGCCTGCCAGCGGGCGGTGCGGCGCGCGATCTCGGTCAATGCCAGCGCCGACGGGCTGGACGGATAGGCTTTCACCACCGGCTGCTGGCGCTGCACCGACAGGCGCAGCCAGTCGTCCTGCGGCACGCAGCCCAGGTAGTTCAGCGAGACATCGGCGAGGAACTTCTCGCAGACGCGGGTCAGCTTCTCGTAGAGCACGCGGCCTTCGTTCGGGTCGCGGACCATGTTGGCCACGACCTGGATGCGATCCACCCCGCGTTCGCGCGAGAGCACCTTGATCAGCGCGTAGGCATCGGTGATCGAGGCCGGCTCGTCGCAGACCACCACCACGGTGTCCTGCGCGGCCTGGCAGAAGGTCAGCACGCCATCGGTGATGCCGGCGGCAGTGTCCACGATCATGATGTCCAGCTCGCGTTCGAGCTCGGAGAACACATTGACCAGGCCGACGTGCTCGGCCGGCTGCAGTTCGGCCATGTGGCGGCGGCCGGACGCGGCCGGAACCACCAGCACGCCCCCGGGGCCTTCCATGATCACTTCTTCCAGGGTGCAGCGCCCGGCGACGAGGTCGGCCAGGGTCACCTTCGGCTGCAGGCCGAGGATCACGTCGATGTTGGCCAGGCCGAGGTCGGCGTCCAGCAGCAGCGTGCGTTTGCCCATGTCCGCCAGCGCCACGGCCAGATTGGCCGAAACGTTCGTTTTGCCCACGCCGCCCTTGCCGCCGGTGACGGCGATGGTGCGGACCGGGCCCAGCGGCTGGCTTCGGGTAGCCGACAACGGGAAGGTCTTGGTCAGCTTGGCGTACTCACGCGACGGCATGGTTCAACTCCGGGTTGCAGGGCATATCGGCCGCGCGGCGCAAATCTTCAAGGCGAAGTACAAGATTGGCCGCACTGGCACGGTGCAGGTCTTCGGGAACGTCCTGGCCATCGGTGACCCAGGTGATCGGCAGGCGGTGATCCACGGCCACCGACAGGGCGGTGCCGAAGCGGCCGGTCTCGTCCAGCTTGCTCAGCACCACGCCCTGCGGGTTGGCGGCGCTGAAGCGGCGGACCACTTCGTCCATGTCACCGAAACTGGTGTTGGCCGGCAGTACCAGCAGGGTGCGGATCTGCTCGGCGGCGCGCAGCCACTGCAGCTGGGCGGCCAGGGCACGGTCGCGCGGGCCCAGCCCGGCGGTGTCGATCAGGACCAGCTTGTAGTCCTTCAGGCGCTCCAGCAGCTGGTTCAGATCGCTGCCGCTGCTGGCCTCATGGACCGCGATGCCGAGCTGGCGGCCGAAGCCGTACAGCTGCTCGCGGGCGCCGATGCGGCCGGTATCGGTGGTGACCAGGGCGACGTCGCGGGCGGCATGCGCTTCGGCGAAGCGCGAGGCCAGCTTGGCGATGGTGGTGGTCTTGCCGGCGCCGGTGGGGCCGACCAGGGCGATCACGCCGCCGGCTTCGAGCGGGTCGACCGGGGCGATCGGCAGCTTCTTGGAGAGCAGGCCGAGCATCAGGCCGCGGCCGCGGTGGGCTTCGGTATCCAGCGGAATCTGCATGGCCACGTCGCGGCTGATGCCGGCGTCGAAGCCGTACTCGTCCATCAGGTCCAGCGCGGCGGCACGGACCGGCGAGCCACGCAGGCGTTCGTCGGTGAAGCGGTGCATCTCGCGCTCGATGACGTGGCGCATGCCGGCCACTTCGTGGCGCAGCTGGCGGAGTTCTTCGTCGTCGCGCGGGACCACCATCAGTTCCGGCACGCTGGCCACGACCGGCGCCGCTTCATTGGCGGCGGTGCCGACGGTCGCGGCGATCGGCAGCGCCGGCGGCAGGGCCGCAGCCACGACCGGCAACGGCGCGAGCGCGGCGGCGGCCGGCACGGCGGTCTCGTCCATCTCCTCCAGCGGCGGATCGATGATGAAGCGGGCGCGGTTGATCGGGGCCGGGGCGGCGACCTCATGCGGCACGGCCGGCGAAGCGGCGGCGGCCTGTTCGACATTGAACGGCGCGAAGATCTGCTCCGGCAGCGACGGTTCGTTGACGGCAGGGCTGAGGCTGGCGCGGGCCAGGGTGGCGGCAAAGCCATCGCTGCCGCGCTGCGGGACGCTTTCGTTGGCGGTATCGAGCGTACGGCCGGTCGCGCCGACGGCCGCGCGCGCCAGCGCGGCCACGGCCGAGGTGGTGGCGGCCACCGGTTCCGGCGTGGCGACCGGGGCCTTGCGGCGGGTCACCGCGGCGATCACGGCATCGGCGGCGCTGCGGGGGCGCGGTGCCGGCGCCGGGGCGACGTCCCTGCGGGCCGCTTCCAGTGCACGCTGCACGGCGCTTTCGTCGTAGTTGGCCGCCGCCACGATCTCGACGCCTTCCTCGATCCGGCGGTTGGACAGGATCACTGCGTCCGGACCGTGTTCCTTGCGCACCAGGTTCATGGCCGAGCGCATATCGGAGGCGACGAAGCGTTTGATTTTCATGCTGTGGTACCGGGACTGGGGCGGCGGAGTGGTGGAAGGGAAACGCTGGTTGTCGGTGGTCTGCACGGTCAGGGAGTCCCTTTATTTCCTGCTGCGGTGAAATCGAATGAGGTGTCTGTTTTCTGTCGCGGTGCCGTCGGAGGCCCGGCTCAACTGATCGTGCCGACCAGCTTCAACCGTTTGTCCTCGGGCACCTCGCTGTAGGCGAGTACGGACAGCGAGGGGACGCTGTGGCGTACCAGCCGTGCCAGCGCGGCACGTACCGGGCCGGGCACCAGCACGACCGCGGGCTCGTTCTTCGCTTCCTGCTTGCCGACACATTCGGCCAGGCTTTGATGCAGTCGCTCGGCGAGTCCGGGTTCCAGCGCGGCGCCGTTGCCCTGCGTGGACTCCTGCAAGACGCGTTCCAGTTGCGGGTTGAGGGTGAAGACCGGCAGCTCGGGCGACATCCCGGCGATCTCCTGCACGATGAAACGGCCCAGCGCGTTGCGCACGGCGGCGGTCAGCACGGCCGGGTCCTGGCTGGTCGGCGCGCTTTCCACCAGCGATTCGACGATCTTGCGCAGCTGGCGGATCGGAATGCGCTCGATCAGCAGGTTCTGCAGCACCCGCACCACCGCCGACAGCGGCAGCGACTTCGGCGTCAGATCCTCGACCAGCTTCGGTGCACTCTTGGCCAGGTTGGCCAGCAGCTGCTGCACTTCCTCGTGGCCGAGCAGTTCCGGGGCGTGCTCGCGGATCAGGTGCGACAGATGGGTGGCGACCACGGTGGCCGGGTCGACCACGGTGTAGCCCATCGATTCGGCATTGGCGCGCTGGTGCGGCTGGATCCAGGTGGCATCCAGGCCGAAGGCGGGGTCCTTGCCGGCGATGCCTTCCAGCGTGCCCAGGGCACTGCCCGGGTCCAGCGCGAGTTCGCGGTCCGGATGGATCTCGGCGGTGGCCACCGGCACGCCGTGGATCAGCAGGCGATACGCGCTCGCCGGCAGTTCCAGGTTGTCGCGGATGTGGACGGAGGGAATCAGGAAGCCGATGTCGTGGGTGAGCTTGCGGCGCACGCCCTTGATCCGGGCCATCAGTTCGCCGCCCTGGTTCTTGTCGACCAGCGGGATCAACCGGTAGCCGACTTCCAGGCCCAGCGGATCGACCGGGCGCAGTTCGTCCCAGGTCAGCTCGGCGGTGGGCGAGGGCGCGGCACCGGGCAGGCCGAGGGTGTCGGGGCGGTTGGCGGCCGGAGACTCGGCGGCGCGGGCTTCGGCCGTGCTCTTCTTCCAGGCCTTCCAGGCGATGAAGCCGAGGATGGCGGCCAGCGTCAAGAAGGCGACGTTGGGCATGCCCGGCACCAGGCCGACCACTGCCAGAATCGCGGCGGCGATGGTCAGCGCGCGGTACTGGCCGAAGACCTGGCCCATCATGGCCTGGGCCATGTCCTGCGAGCGCGAGGCGCGGGTGACCAGCATGGCCACCGCCGAGGAGACCAGCAGCGCCGGCAGCTGGGCGACCAGGCCGTCACCGATGGAGAGCAGCGTGTAGGTCGCCGCGGCGTCGCCGAACGGCATGCCGTGCTGGAGCACGCCGACCGCCAAGCCGCCGACCAGGTTGATGAACAGGATCAGGATGCCGGCGATCGCATCGCCCCGGATGAACTTGCTGGCACCGTCCATCGCGCCGTAGAAGTCGGCTTCCTCGCGGACCTCCTCGCGGCGCGCCTTGGCCTCTTCGCGCGTCAGCAAACCGGCGTTGAGATCGGCGTCGATCGCCATCTGCTTGCCGGGCATGGCGTCCAGGATGAAGCGTGCGGTCACTTCGGAGACGCGGCCGGCACCCTTGGTGATCACCACGAAGTTGATGATGGTCAGGATCGCGAAGACCACGATGCCGACCGCGTAGTTGCCGCCGATGACGAACTCGCCGAACGAGGCGATCACCTTGCCGGCCGCCTCGTGGCCGTTCTGGCCGTTGAGCAGGATCACGCGGGTGGAGGCCACGTTCAGCGCCAGCCGCAGCATCGTGGTGATCAGCAGCACGATCGGGAAGATGGTGAAGTCCAGCGGGCGCTTCACGTACACCACCGCCAGCAGCACCATCAGCGAGATGGCGATGTTGAAGGTGAACAGTGCATCGAGCACCGCCGGCGCCAGCGGCACCACCACCATGGCCAGCAGCGCCAGCACGATCAGCGGGGCACCGAGCCCGTGGCGGATCATGTCCAGCGCGCGGCGCGTGCTCATGCCGGCAGGCTGGGCGCTCATGGGCGGCCTCCCTTGCCGAACTCATCGATATCGATGCTGGGCGCTGCCGGCATCGGGCCGGTCCGCCAGCTGCGCAGCTGGTAGACGTAGGAGAGCACCTGGGCCACGGCCGAATACAGTCTCACGGGAATTTCCTTTCCAAGTTGACCTTCCCGATACAAGGCGCGTGCCAAAGGCGGGGCGGAGACGATGGCGACCTTGTTGCCGTCGGCCACTTCACGGATGCGCAGGGCGGTTTCATCCACGCCCAGGGCGACCACGGTGGGCGCGCCCATCTTTCCGCCCTCGTATTTCAGGGCGACCGCGTAGTGGGTCGGGTTGACCACCACGACGTCGGCGGTGGGCACCGCTTCCATCATCCGGCGGTTGGACATCTGCTGCTGCAGCTGGCGGATGCGGCCCTTGACCTCCGGGCTGCCCTCGCTTTCCTTCATCTCCCGGCGCAGCTCTTCACGGGTCATCTTGAGCTTGCGCATCCAGTTCCAGCGCTGGTAGGGCGCATCGATGACGGCCAGCAGCATCATCGCGCCGCCGGTGGCCAGCATCAGCTTCAGGGTGAAGCCCAGGCCGTGGACCATGGCGGCCTCCAGCGGCTGGTTGAGCAGGTCGCGCAGCGGGCGGATGCCGTGCCAGACCACCAGCCCGGCCGCAGTGCCGACGAAGGCGATGCGCAGCAGGGACTTGGTGAATTCGGCGATGGCTTCCGGGCCGTACAGCCGCTTCATGCCCGCCATCGGGCTCATGCGCTTGAAGTCCGGCATCATCGCCTTGCCCGACCAGCGCAGCCCGCCCATCACCACCGGCGACAGGAAGCTGGCCAGCAGGCAGATCACGATCAGCGGCCACATCGCCAGCAGCAGCCGCAGCAGCAGCTCGCCGAAGTGGCCGAACAGCGCCTGCGGGTGCAGCCGCAGGCCCGGCTCCGGGCTCAGCGCGAACTGCATCCAGGTCTTGGCGTTGCGCGCGATGGTGCCGGAGAACGCCATCAGCGCCAGCACACCGGCACCGAACACGGCCGCCGTCGCCAGCTCCCGCGAGCGCGGGATGTTGCCCTGTTCCCGGGCGTCGCGCAGGCGTTTTTCGGTGGGTAGTTCGGTCTTTTCGCCGGCTTGTTCGTTCTCGGACATCGGGGCGCGATACGGAAGGAGATACCCGGGTCCGTGCAAGAACCATTCCGCCGGCGGCGGACATCACCCCGCCGAGGCGCCCGGCCGCGTCTGCGGCGTCCATCCCGCTGCGACCTCCACCCGGGGCCTGGGCAGGTCATGCAGCTGCATGAAACGCTGGGCATCCACCGGACGCCCCAGCAGATACCCCTGCAGGTAATCGCAGCCCAGTCGTTCCAGGTAGGCCCGCTGGCCGACCGTCTCCACGCCCTCGGCGACGATGTCCATGTCCAGGGCATGCCCCAGCGCCACGATCGCCGAGACGATCACCACGTCCTCGGAGCTGTTTTCCAGATCGCGCACGAAGGCGTGGTCGATCTTGATCTCGGTGGCGGGCAGGCGTTTGAGGTAGAGCAGGCTGGAGTAGCCGGTACCAAAGTCGTCGATGGAGATGCCCACGCCCAGCGCGGCCATGGCCTGCAGCAGGGTAAGGCTGGCCTCGGTATCACGCATCACCGTGTTTTCCGTGATCTCCAGGATCAGCCGGCGTGGTTCGATGCGGTGGGTCTGCAGCGCTTCGCGGACCTCCTGCAGCAGGTTGGGCGAGGCGAACTGGATCGGCGAGAGATTCACCGACACCGTCCACCCGTCATGCCCGGCGTCGTGCCAGCCACGCAGCTGGCGGCAGGCCTCATCCAGCGCCCAGCGGCCGATCTCGTTGATCACGCCGCTGCGCTCGGCCAGGCGGATGAAGCGGTCCGGTGGAATCAGCCCCTGCTGCGGATGCCGCCAGCGGATCAGCGCCTCGGCGCCGCTGACCGACTGCCCGGCCACGCGGGTCTTGGGCTGGTAGTGCAGGAACAGCTGCTCGGTCCCGATCGCGCGGCGCAGGTCGGCCAGCAGCTGGAACTGCTGCTCGGCGCTGTCATTCATCCAGTCCGCGAACAGCACATAGGCGTTGCGGCCGGCTTCCTTGGCCTGGTACATCGCCGCATCGGCGAACGCCATCAGCTGGCGTTCGCTGGCGGCATGGTCCGGGCAGATCGCGATGCCGATGCTGGCGGTCACCTGCAGATCGTGGCGCGGCAGCAGCGGCTCGCCGCCGACGGTCTGGATGATGCGGCTGGCCAGTGTCGCCACGTCCTCGTCGTTCTCGATCGGCACCACCAGGACGAACTCGTCGCCGCCCAGCCGCGCCATCATGTCCGCCGGTCGCAGCAGCTTGCGGGTGCGGTCGGCGACGGCCACCAGCAGGGTGTCGCCGGTCTGGTGGCCGTAGGCGTCGTTGACCTGCTTGAAGCCGTCCAGATCCATGAACATCACCGCGAAGCGGCTGCCACGCTGTTCGGCCTCGGCCAGCGATTGCTCGATGCGCTGCTGCAGCAGCCGGCGGTTGGGCAGGCGGGTCAGCGGGTCGTGCAGTGCCGCCTGGGTCAGTTCGGCGTGGGCATCGTCCAGCGAACTGCTCAGGTCGGTGTTGCGCAGCCGCAGCAGCTGCGCCTCCATGCGCTGGTCGAGCCAGGAGACGATCAGCACCACCGCCAGGATCGCGATGGTCAGCACCAGGATCACCAATGCCAGCCATTGCGCCTGCAGGCCGTCATCGGCCGCCGCGCCGCAGATGCTGCCGGCCGGGAAGCGCGCCGCGGCCATGCCGGTGTAGTGCATGCCTACGATCGCGGTACCCAGAACCAGCGCCGGTGCGGCGCGGTCGCGCAGGCGACGGTGCGTGCTGCGCAGGCGGAAGGCGATGAACAGCGCGGTCCAGGAGGCGACCACGGCGATCACCAGCGACAGCGCCACCCAGCCGGCGTGGTAGTCGATCCCGGGCTGCATGTGCAGCGCGGCCATGCCCAGGTAATGCATCGAGGCGATGCCGCTGCCCATGAGCACGGCACCGAGCGCAAGGCGGCCGTGCGGCAGCGTGGGTTGCGATACCAGCCACAGTGCGAAGATCGAGGACGCCATCGCGGCCAGCAGCGAGACGGTGGTCAGGCCGAGCGCGTAGCCGAGCGGGATCGGCAGCCGGAAGGCGAGCATGCCGATGAAGTGCATGGACCAGATGCCCAGCCCCATCGCGCAGCCGCCGCCGACCAGCCACAACCAGGTGGTGCGGGGCGTGGCCGCGGTGGTGACCCGGCTTGCCATGTCCAGCGCAGTGAACGAGGCCAGCACGGCGACCAGGAACGAAACGACCACCAACCACGGGGTGTAACTGCCGATCAGCATGGATGACGCTCTCCCTGGCCAACATCTGAGCGATACGACAGAACGCGGCGCCATCACCGCAGAGCGCCGGTGAAGGCCTCGTCTTCAGCCAAGACTAACGCTACGCCCGGGGGGGATCGCAAGGGGCAGGCGCGTGGCGCCGCGCAGTGGTGGCGTGTTGTCCCGGCGTGTCCCGGGTCAGCGGCTGACGCTGTCGGCGGCATCGAACGCCGCGTCGAACAGGCGCTGCACCGGTGGGCCCATTTCGCCGGCCAGCACCGTGAGCAGGAACAGCCCCAGCAGCAACGCCACCGGCAGGCCCAGCTGGATCGGGTTCAAGGCCGGCGCCGCACGGGCCAGCACGCCGAAGGCCAGGTTGATCGCCAGCATCGCCACGGTCAGCGGCAGCGCCAGGGTGAGCGCGCCACGGAAGACCTGCAGCAGGAAGGTCGGGGCAATGCTCAGGAACGCCTGTGGATCGGGCAGCGAGGTGCCGATCGGCAAGGCCTTGTAGCTGTCCATCAGCAATGAGATCAGCGCCAGGTGCCCGTTGACGGTGAAGAACAGCAGGCCGAACAGCAGATAGAACCACTGTCCGATCACGCCGGAGCTGCCGCCGCGCAGCGGATCGCTCATCTGCGCGAACGCCAGGCCGGTGCCCTGGGCCACCAGCTCGCCGGCCATCGCGCCGGCCTCGAACACCAGCCGCAGCACGAACCCGATCGAGACACCGATCGCCAGCTCGCGGGCGATGGTCAGTACCGTGGCGGCATCGAAGCCGGTCCATTCCGGCACCGGCGGCAGCATCGGCGACAGCGCGATCGCCAGCGCACCGGCCAGCAGCACGCGGATCCGCGACGGCACCGCGCGGGTGCCGATCAGCGGCATGGCCATCAACATCGCGCCGATGCGCAGCATGGTCCACAGGATCGTGCCGATCATGCCGAAGGCCTGCAGGCCATCGGCGGCCATCTGGGTCGCGGAATCCACGGCAGCGGGCCTCAGCCGATCAGGTGGGGAATGCGCTGGAACAGCAGCGTGGTGTATTCGACCAGGTGGCCGATCAGCAGGCTGCCCAGCGCGAACAACACCACGGTCAGGGCGGCCGCCTTGGCCACGAAGGCGATGGTGGGTTCGTTGAGCTGGGTCGCGGCCTGGACCACGCCGACCACCACGCCGACGATCAGCACGGTGAGCAGCAGCGGGCCGGCGACCCACAGCACGGTGATCAGGCCACCACGCAGTTCGGTCAGGGCAAGTTCGGGCGTCATGTCGGTCTCGGGTCCGTATCGGTCAACAGGGCGGGGCGGTCAGACCGCATTGAAACTGGCAGCCAGGGTGCCAACCACGAGCACCCACCCATCCACCAACACGAACAGCAGGATCTTGAAGGGCGCGGAGACCAGCATCGGCGAGAGCATCATCATGCCCATCGACATCAGCACGCTGGCCACGACCAGATCGATGATCACGAACGGAATGAAGATCAGGAAGCCGATCTCGAACGCGGTCTTCAGCTCGCTGGTGACGAACGAGGCGACCAGGATCGGGAACGGGATGGCATCCGGGCTGGCGTAGGTGCCATGCCCGGCCATGCCGGCGAAGGTCATCAGGTCCGTCTCGCGGATCTGGGCCAGCATGAACGCGCGCAGCGGCTGGGTGGTCAGCGTCCAGGCGGTCTGGAAATCGATCTCGCCGTTGAGGTAGGGCGCCATCCCGGTGCCCCACGCCTTCTGCCAGACCGGCAGCATCACCATCGCGGTGAGGAACAGGGCCAGGCCCAGCAGCACCTGGTTGGACGGTGTCTGGCCGGTGCCCAGCGCCTGGCGCAGCAGGCCGAGCACGATGATGATGCGGGTGAAGGCGGTCAGCACCAGCAGCATCGACGGGATCAGGGTGATCGCCGTCATCAGCAGCAGGGTCTGCAGCGGCAGGCTGACCGGCTGGCCGCCGATCTTGCCGACATTCACGTCCGGCAGCGCCGGCACGCCGGGCACGCCGGGCGCGGCCCAGGCCAGGGCCGGCAGCGCGCACAGCAGGCCGGTCAGCAGCAGCGGCAGGTAACGGGTCCAGGAGGTACGGGGGCCACGCATGATCAGGATTCCTTGCGCAGCCGCTGTTGCAGCAGCTGGGCGAAATTCGGGAGGTGTTTGAAATCGGGAAGGCGCGCCGGCGGCGGGGTCGGCAGCGGTTCGGGCAGCTGATGCAGCGTGTTGATGCCGCCGGCGGTGACACCGAGCAGCAGCTGGGTGCCATTGACCTCGACCACCACCACGCGCTCCTTGGCGCCGACGGTCAGGCTGGCGACCACGCGCAGGCCTTCGGCCGGGCGGAAGCCGCTGCCGGGCATGCGCTTGAGCAGCCAGCCGAGTCCGACGATCAGTGCCAGCACGCCCAGCAACGCCAGCACCGCACCGAACATGCCCGGTGCGGCGGCGGCATGCTGGCCGACCTTGACGGTCGAGGCGCCGGCCGCGATCAGCAGCCCGGCACTCAACGCAGTCTCCGGATCCGTTCGCTCGGGCTGACCACGTCGGTCAGGCGCACGCCGAAGCGGTCGTTGATCACCACCACCTCGCCATGGGCGATCAGGGTGCCGTTGACGAACACGTCCAGCGATTCGCCGGCACCGCGTTCCAGTTCCACCACCGAGCCCTGGTTGAGCTGCAGCAGGTTGCGGATCGGCAGGCGGGCGCGGCCGACTTCCAGCGACAGGGTCACCGGTACATCCAGGATCACATCCAGGTTCAGCTCGGGACCGAGGTTCTCATCGGACTGCAGCGTGGTGAACTGCGCGGGCGTCGGTTCCACCGCGGACAGCGGTTCGTTGGATTCGATATCGTTCATTTCGAGACTTCCTGGAGTACGGGAACGCGTGGGCGGGTGCCCGGGGGATGGGTGGCGGTGATCTTGACGGCGTTGCAGCCGTTGGCGATGCCGAATTCGCCGGTGAACACCGGGATGTTCTCCACGCACAACGGCACCTGCGTCGGCATGTCGATCGACAGGATGTCGCCGACCTTCAGGCCGGTCAGTTCACGCAGGGTCATGCGCTTGCTGGCCAGCACGCTGGAGAGCGTGACTTCGGCGATGTTGAGCTGTTCGCGCAGCATCACGCCCCAGCTGGCGTCGCGGTCGTTGCGATCGCTCTGGATGCCGGCATCGAGCAGCTCGCGGATCGGCTCGAGCATCGAGTAGGGCAGGGTGACGTGGATGTCGCCGCCACCGCCGTCGAGCTCGACGTGCAGGCGGCAGACCACCACGTACTCGCGCGGCGTCACGATGTTGGCGAAGTGCGGGTTGATCTCGGAGTTGATGTACTCCAGCTCCACGTCCATCACCGGCGCCCAGGCTTCCTGCAGGTCGGCGAAGGTCTGCTTGAGCAGCAGGTGGATGACGCGCATTTCGGTGGCGGTGAACTCGCGGCCTTCGATGCGGGTCGGGTAGCGCCCATCACCGCCGAAGAAGTTGTCCACGATCGCGAACACCAGCGTCGGCTCGAACACGATCAGCCCGGTGCCACGCAGCGGCTTGAAGCGGATCAGGTTGAGGTTGGTCGGCACGTACAGCGAATGCATGTAGTCGTTGAACTTGATCAGCTCGATGCCACGCACGGAGAGTTCGGCCGAGCGCCGGATCAGGTTGAACAGGCCGATGCGCCACAGGCGCGCGAAGCGCTCGTTGACCATCTCCAGGGTCGGCATGCGACCGCGGATGATGCGGTCCTGGCTGGCGAAATCGTACGAGCGCGCCTCGCCGGGCGTGGGCGCATCGATGTCGGTCTCGACCGCACCGGAGTCCACGCCATGCAGCAGGGCATCGATCTCGTCCTGGGAAAGCAGGTCATTCATGGTCGCCCTTACTGGGTCACGAAACTGGTGAACAGCAATTCGTCGGCACCGGGCTTGCCGGTCTCGGCCTTGAGCAGCTTCTGCACTTCGGCCAGGGAACTGGCCTGCAGGCGTTCTTTGCCGGCGCGGTCGGCGATGTCGGTCGGCTCGACCTGCGAGAACAGCATCAGCAGCTTGGCGCGGATGGCCGGCGCATGCAGCTTGATCGCGTCCATCGCGGCGGGGTCGCGGCTCATCAGCTGGACTTCGACCTGCAGGTAGCGCGGGCCGTCGAAGCTGCTGTTGAGGTTGACCACGAACGGTGGCTCCAGCCCGAAGTACTGCGCGGGGGCAGGCACGGCGGATTTGCTTGCGGCCGGCTTGGCGGCCTTGTCGTCGTGCTTGGACTGGGTGAAGTACCAGACGCCGCCACCGGCGGCGCCGGCGGCGAGCACCGCGACCAGGGCGGTGACCAGGAGCGGACTGCGCGGCTTGGCGGTCTTGTCCTTGTCGGCGGATTTCTTGGTTTTATCGGCGGCTGCGGCCACGAGGGGAAGCTCCAGAGGATTGCTTCCTGCCTACATGCAAAGCGCGTGCCTGAATGCTGGAGATGGCGTGCGTCGGGTTTCTGGCGGGGTGGGCGAGGCCGCCCCACCGCGTGCGATCACGCGTAGGCGTCGACCAGGCCGCGCTGGCGGATCAACTGGGACGGGGACAGGGTGGTGTCGGCCAGCGCCGCTTCTCCGTCGTCGCCGGTCAGCCCGCCGCTGCCATCGCGACGTCCGCCATCGGGCGCGGTCTGCTGCTGGCCCACGTCGGCATTGCCGAGCTGGAAGCCCTGTTCGCCGAGCAGCTCACGCAGGCGCGGCAGGCTGCTTTCCAGTGCGTGACGCACATCGGCGTGGGCGCTGGTGAAGGTGGCATGCACCTTGTCGCCGTCCAGCTGCAGGCGCACCTCGATGGGGCCCAGGTCGTTCGGGGTGATCTTGATATGCGCGTGGCCGATCTTCTGGTCCGCCAGCCAACCGACGCGGGCGCCGACGGCATCGTCAAAGTCGTCGCCGCCCAGATGCGGGGTGGCGGTCGGCGAGCCGGTGAACAGGCTGGCGACCACTGGCTTGGCCTCGGTCATGCCCTGCAGCGCATGCAGCACTGGGCTGGCGGGGGCATCGGGGCCGTCGTTGGTGGCCGCGTTCAAGGCGTCCGTGAAGGTCTTCAGCAGTAGGGCGTCGTCGGCCGGCGCGGCCTCGGCGGCCAAGGCGGGCAGTGCGATGCTGCCGTCGGTGGACGGCGCGGCGGCCAGCGCCGGCGTGGTGGCGTTCGCCTCCGGGGCGGCAGTCGCCAGGGCCGGCAGCGCCGCATTGGCGCCCGCGGCAGCGGTCGCCACGGGGGTGACCGGCGTGGGCACCGGTACCGGCAGCCCGTTCAATGCCAGCCCGGCCAGACCCGGCGGCGGCCATGCGGCTTCGGTGTCGTCTGCCGGTTCGGCGGCCGGCTTCTCCGCCGTGGCCGGTGCTTTGCCCGTGGCATCGGTGGCGGCGACCGTGTCGTCTGCCTTCTTGGCACCGGGCCTGGCGGGGCGCGTCGTTGGGTCCTTGTCCGGGCCGGGGGTGTTGGTGGAGACGCTCTTGCCCGTGTCGCGGCTGCTGCCAGGCTTGCGCGGCGTGTCGCTGCGCGGTGCCTCACTGCCCGGCTTGAGCAGCGCGTCAAAGTCCCGACGGTCGGTGCCGCCGGCGCTGTCCGCGCGGGGGCTGGACGAAGTCCCGCCCGCATTCTGTGCGTATGCGGCGCCGCCGAGCAGGGCGGGGGGCATCACGGGGTGCCTCCGTTCTCGCTGTCTTCGCGCTGCGCCTGGCGCGAGCGCCGGGCCCCGAGGTCGTCCATCTCGCGCTGGTCGCGGCGGTCGGTGACCACCTTTTCCTGCGCCCGGTAACTGGCGGCCAGCTGTTCCAGCACCTGCTTGTCGCGGCTGGCCAGCAACAGGCGGGCGCGTTCGGCGTCGACCTTCTCGCGGTTGTTGTCCACGGTCTGCCGCTGCTGGGCGACCGCGCTGTCCAGGCGATCCAGGAACGCGCGGCGGTTCATCAGCTGGGCCGGGCTGGTGGCCGACATCTGTGCGCCGGCGTACTCCTCGGCGTAGCGGCGCAGCTCATCCAGGCGCGACACATGCGTGTCGAGCGCGCGCTGGCGCTCGGCCAGGTCGCGGGCGACCTCGTCTTCGTGGTCCTGGGCGCGTTTCAGCAAGGGGTCGAAGCGCTTGGATTGGATCATGGCTTAAGTCTCTGGTTCCACCAGCCGCTTGAGGGCGGCTTGACTGTGCGGCAGGTCGGCGGCTTTGCCGACGTCCTGGCCGAGGAATTCAACAATGTCCGACCAGCGCTCCAGCGCCTCGTCGGTCGCCGGGTCGTTGCCGCGCTGGTAGGCGCCGATCGCGATCAGGTCGCGGTTGGACGAGTACGCCGAGACCAGCCGCTTGAGCTTGCGGATGCGCAGGCGCCACGGTTCGTCGGCGATTTCCGTGACCACGCGGCTGACCGAGGATTCCACGTCGATGGCCGGGTACAGGCCGCTGTCGGCGACGCGGCGCGAGAGCAGGATGTGGCCGTCAAGAATCGCGCGTGCGGCATCGGCGATCGGATCCTGCGGATCGTCGCCTTCGGTCAGCACGGTGTAGAACGCAGTGATCGAACCGCGGCCCTTGGCGCCATTGCCGGCGCGTTCGACCAGCGCAGGCAGCTTGGCGAACACCGACGGCGGATAGCCGCGGGTGGTGGGCGGTTCGCCGACCGACAGACCGATCTCGCGCTGGGCCTGGGCGAAGCGGGTCAACGAGTCCATCAGCAGCAGGACGTTCAGGCCCTGGTCGCGGAACCACTCGGCGATCGCGGTGGCGCGGTAGGCGCCGTGCAGGCGGGCCAGCGGCGGGCGGTCGGCCGGGCTGGCCACCACCACCGCGCGGCGCAGGCCCTCTTCACCGAGCGTACTTTCCACGAAATCGCGCACTTCGCGGCCACGTTCACCGATCAGGCCGACGACGATGACGTCGGCGGCGGTGTAGCGGGTCATCATGCCCAGCAACGTCGATTTACCCACGCCGGAGCCGGCGAACAGGCCGACGCGCTGGCCACGACCGATCGGCAGCAGCGCGTTGATCGCGCGCACGCCAACGTCGAGCGGCTGGGTGATCGGCTCGCGCGCCAGCGGGTTGATCGATACGCCGGCCATGCCGACCGTGCCTTCGGCGCGGATCGGGCCCTTGCCATCCAGCGGGACGCCGTCGCTGTCGATCACGCGGCCCAGCAGGCCTTCGCCGACCTCCACGCCACCGCGGCCGAGTGAAGGCACGACCCGCGCATTCGGCAGCAGGCCATGCAGTTCCGCGCTCGGCATCAGGTAGGTGCGTTCACCGGCGAAGCCGACCACTTCGGCGTCCACCCAACCCCCATCGGCCACTTCGACCTTGCAGCTGGCGCCCATCGGCGCCTCGCAGCCGACCGCTTCCAGCGTCAGCCCGACCGCGCGGCGCAGCACGCCTTCGCGGATCAGGCCACGGCCATGGGCGGTGTCCGGACGGATGTTGTCCAGCCGCGAGGCCAGCCGCAGGTTGCGTGCGGCGGTCCAGTCGGCGGGCGGGGGCAGGGTCTCGGTATTCATGGCGTGGTTCCGGCTTTGCGGATGACCGCATCCAGGGCGCCGCGCAGGCGCGCATCCAGCGTGCCGTCGATGCGCACGGCTTCGGCGTGTACGCGCAGGTCGCCGCGGCTCAGGCTCAGGTCCGGCGTCAGGCGCTGGTTCGGGGCCAGGTTGAGCACCGGGGCCAGCGCGGCGATGTCGTCGGGGTGCAGGCGGACTTCCACGTCGCGGCTTGCACCGCCCACGGCGTCCAGTGCCTCGTTGACCAGCTGTGCCAGCAGCTCCGGTTCGGCTTCGTAGGCGCGGCCGACCAGGTTGCCGGCCACGCGCACCGCCAGCTCGCCGAGCGCGGCGACCACTTCATTCTCCAGCCGCACCAGCGGCCGGCTGAAGTTGTCCAGGATGCCTTCGATCTGCGCGATCAGGCGGCGCACTTCGGCTTGGCCCTGGGCCAGCCCCTCGGCGTGGCCTTGGTCGAAGCCGTCTTTCTCGGCGTTGTCCTGGATCGCCTGGATTTCCTCCAGGGTCGGCAGCTGCAGCAACGGCTCCGGCTCCAACTCCGGATCCGGTTCGGTGAGTTCGAACTGTTCTTCCGGTGCCGGCTCGGGCACCGCCAGCAGGTCCGGGGCAAGCCAGCGCACGGCGTTGTTCACAGCATCGCCTCCGCGTTGCCGCCGATGGTGACGGTGCCTTCATCGGCCATCCGCTTGACGATCGCCAGGATCTCGCGTTGCGCCACTTCCACGTCGGACAGGCGCACCGGGCCACGGGCTTCCATGTCTTCCAGCAGGATTTCAGCCGCACGCTGGGACATGTTGCGGGTGATCTTGTCGCGCACCTTGATGTCGGCACCGCGCAGGGCCAGGCCGAGGCGCTCGCCACTGACTTCGCGCAGCACCAGCTGCAGTTCGCGATCGTCCAGGTCCACCAGATCGTCGAACACGAACATCAGGTCCTGGATGCGGCCACTGAGCGGGGCGTCGATGCGCGCGATCTCGCCCAGGATCGCCTGGTCCTGGCCACTGTCCATGAAGTTCAGGATGTTGGCCGCGCACTGCACGCCACCGATGTTGGACGACTTCAGGTTCTGGTTGCCGGCGAACTGGCGCTCCATGATCTCGTTGAGTTCATTGAGCGCGTTCGGCGGGATGCCATCCAGGGTCGCGATGCGCAGCAGCACGTCCACCCGGGTGCGCTCGGGCAGCAGCTTGAGCGCATCGGCGGCCTGGTCGGTTTCCAGGTGGGCCATCACGATGGCGATGATCTGCGGGTGCTCGTTGCGGACCAGGTCGGCCACGGCGCGCGGATCCATCCACTTCAGTGCATCCAGGCCGGTGGTGTTGCGGCCGAGCAGGATGCGGTCGATCAGGCTGCCGGCCTTTTCGGTGCCCAGGGCCTGCACGAGCATGTTGCGGATGTAGTCGTCCGAACCGACGCCCAGCGAGGTCTTGGAGCCCAGCTCGCTGCCGAACTGGTCCATGACGCGCTCGACCTGCTCGCGGCTGATGTCGGTCATGGTCGCCATGGCGATGCCGATCTTCTGCACCTCCTTGGGTTCCATGTGGCGCAGCACTTCGGCCGCGTCCAGTTCGCCCAGCGAAAGCAGCAGCACGGCGGCACGCTGCACGCCGGTCAGCGGGGGAGGCGCATCAATCATTGGCCACCCAGCCCTTGACCACCTGGGCCACGCGCTTGGAATCGGTCTTTACAGCTTCACGCGCCATGCGCAGTCGTTCCTCGTAAGAGTCCACCGGCAGCGCCAGGGGTTCATGTCCTGCCACGTGCAGGCGTTCGCTGCCGATCGCAGGCAGGCTCTCGCCATCGTCGACCAGCTGCACATCGGCACTGTGGGGTTCAAGTTCGTCGTCTTTCGGTTTGGTCTGCCCGGTGATCGAGCGCAGCGCCGGGCGCAGCACGCCGAACACCAGGGCCAGCACCACGATCGCGCCAAGCAGCAGACGCAGTGCGTCCTGTACCTGGGGCAACTCCCACCACTTCGGCCCTTCGACCGGGGTGACCTCACGCACGAACGGGGCATTCATGACCGAGACCGTGTCGCCACGCTCGGCATCGAAACCAACCGCCTGCTTGACCAGGGCCTCCACCCGCGTCAGCTCCGCGGCCGAGAGGGCCTGGTCGGCCATCTTGCCGTTGGCCCCGGCGCGCGGCACGTTGTCCACCAGCACCGCCACGGAGACGCGCTTGATGCGGCCCGCCGGCTGGCGGGTGTGCTGCAGGGTGCGGTCCAGCTCGTAGTTGCGGGTGGCGTTCTTCGAGGTTTCGGTCGGGGCCTGGGCGGTGGCCGGGGCGGCCGCCGGACCGGGCGGGGTGTTGCTGGCCGCACCGGGCACGCCCTGCGGGCCGGGCACGTTGCTGCTGTTCTCGCTCATCTGCTCGCTGCGCAGTTTCTGCGGCTCGCCGTTGTAGAGCTCACGGGCTTCTTCGATCACCGAGAAGTCCATGTCCACGCTGACTTCCGGATTGACGCGGCCGGGGCCGGTCATCGGTTCCAGCAGCTCGCGGATGCGCTGGTTGAACGAGGTTTCCTGGCGGCGCACCTGCTCGAACTGCGCGGCATTCATCGCCGCCTCGCTGTTCGGGTCGGAGACGCTGAGCATGCGCCCGCTCTGGTCGACCACGGTGACGCGCTCGGGGGCAAGATCCGGGATGCTGGCCGCGACCATATGCACGATCGCGTCGATCTGGCCGCGCTCGAGCTGCTGCCCGCCGCGCAGTTCCAGCACCACCGAGGCGCTGGCCACGTCACGCTGGCGGGTGAAGGCGCTGGGCTTGGGGATGGCCAGGTGCACGCGCGAATCGCGGACCGGGCGCAGGGTGTTGATGGTGCGCGACAGCTCGGTTTCCAGCGAGTGCTGGTAGCGGGCGTTCTCCATGAACTGGCTGACGCCGAAGCCCGGGTCGCGCTCCATCAGTTCAAAGCCGAGGCGGCCGCTGTCGGTCAGCCCGGAGCCGGCCAGCTTGAGGCGGGCATCGTGCAGGTTCTTCTCCGGCACGGTGATGCCGCCGGTGGCGGGGTCCAGTTCGAAGGGAATCTGTGCCGCGCGCAGCAGGTCGGTGGCCTCGGCCGTGGCCTTCTGGTCCAGTCCGGTGTACAGCGGCACCATGCCCGGCTTCTGCGACCAGAAGAACACGAACAACCCTGCCGCCACGGCCACGGCGATCATCGCCATCAGGCCGAGCCGACGGGTGATCTGCAGGCTTTGCAGCCGGTCGAACCACTGCCCAGCCTTTTCGGTGTTCAGCGATTCTTTGGAGAGCGACAGGGCCATGCGTTTCTATCCTTACAGCGGCATGTTCATCACGTCCTGGTAAGCCTGGACGAGACGGTTACGGACTTCCACGGTGGCGCGGAAGGCGATCTGGGACTGCTGCGAGGCGACCATCACTTTGGCCAGGTCCGCACCGGGTTCACCCAGTTCGAAGGACTTGGCCAGCGCGCCGGATTTCTGCTGCGCGTCGTTGACGCCGGCGATGGCGCCACGCAGGGTTTCGGTGAAGCTCGGGCCCTGGATCTCCTGGGGGGCCACCAGGCCCTGGATGGCATTGCTGCGCGGCACCTCCGTCAGCGGGCTGACGGCGGACTGCCCCATCTGGGTCTGGAAGGTGCGGATCTGAGAAAGGATCGAGGTGACGGAGTGCGACATCTGGAACGTTCCGAAGCAGGGGTGGGTTACAGGTGAATACGTTGCAAGTGCCGTGCCGAAACCGATGAGCGATTCAGTTTTGTAAGCGGGGCGGGGGTTTGCGGTCAGGTGGGCGCGGTGCGACGGCATGCGCCAGCGGCAGTGTCTTGCGGTGGCGTGCCGGAGAGTCGACGCCGGAAAACCGGCGGAGGGTGGGGCGGACGGACGCCCGCTTTGAACCATTCAAGCGGCGGCCGGTGGGTCTGGCGGGCGCTGGGCCGCGATGCCCTTGCCGGCGAATGTCCCCCGGCGCCGGCCTGCGGCCGCCCCCTCCTCCTTGAGTTCGCCCACAAGGGCATCGCGGCCCACCGTGTCGAGACTACTGGCGCCTTGCCGGAGCGCTGGGCTTCCTTCCCGCCCGTGCGTGGGCTGTCAGTGGTCTGGAAGCGTTTGATACGCAAACCTATCCGGAGCAGTTCGGACACTTTTCCAATGACACGTATTGCCGCGACCGCCCGGCTCGGAACATTGACTGAGGCAGCCCATGGAAAGAGTCAGTACTCCGAGGGAGTCGCCGTCGCGCTCGCCTGAAACTTCACTTGATCGAACCATCCGTCAAAGATGTCCTCACTGGTAAGCGTCGGGTGGTCCGTAAACATGGGGGAGTATTGGAAGTCTGAACTCAGGCGGCCATCTGCGGCTCTGTAGTGCATTCGGATCTCAGTAGGGCAAGCATTGCCGTACTTGGAGAACATTGTTGCCATGAGCTTGATCTCGGCGATCCCCGTTTCGAGCATTGCGCACTGCCGGTCCGGGGAGGTGTCGTAAACACATGGCTGCCATGCCGGGCGCGATCTGTTCAGTTCATGCTTGTGATAGAGATTTCCGAGAATTCCATAGAACACATCGAATGAGAATATTTGGTTCTCCATCACGCAGTAAGCGTATATGTCGCTTACATCGGCCTCCGCATATTCCAGGCAGAGCTCAATGAGACCTTTTTGGGCTCGGGCGAGGGCGTCTTCGAACTGCGTAGTCATGGTTGATTGACGACTTCATGGTGGATACGTGCACCACTCTAAGAAGCCACCGTCTGGCTGCCCATACAATATGTTGCATTCCAGCTCAATCTATCCTCGCCAGAACGCAGAAGCCCGGGAAATGCCCGGGCGTCTGTTCCATGCGGGTGGATCCGCTCAGCCGGCCAGTTCGGTCTGGTCGCGCTCGATGCCGTACTTGCGCAGCTTTTCCACCAGCGTGGTGCGGCGCAGGCCGAGCAGCTGGGCGGCGTGGGCGACGACGCCCTGGGTGCGTTCCAGTGCTTCGTTGATCAGGTTCAACTCGATGCTGGCCATGTGGTTGCGCAGGTCCATGCCGTCGTCCGGCAGGGCCGGCGCGCGGGCAGCCGGGCCGCTGCCGTTGTCCACTGCCGGGGTGCCCTGGGCGCCCGGGGTGTGGAACGAGAAGCTGCGCAGGTCCAGGCGCTCGTCGGCGGCCGCCGCCGGTGCGGCCGCCACGACCGGGGCCGGGACGGCGAAATCGCCTCGGTAGCGCGCCGGCAGATCCTGCACCCGCACGTTGCCGCTGGGGTGCAGCACGGCCAGGCGCTCGACCAGATTGGTCAGCTCGCGCACATTGCCCGGCCACTCGTAGGCAGCCAGCGCCTGCAGCGCTTCATCGGTGAAGCGCACTTCGCCGCGACCGGTACGGGCCAGCTGGCCGGCAATGGTGGTGACCAGCGCCGGCAGGTCTTCGCTGCGCTCGCGCAGGGCCGGCACGTCGATCGGGAACACGTTGAGCCGGTAGAACAGATCTTCGCGGAATTTGCCGTCGGCGATGCGCGACTCCAGATCGCGATGGGTGGCGGCGATCACGCGGACGTTGCAGCGGATGGTCTGGTTGCCGCCGACCCGCTCGAAGCTGCGCTCCTGCAGCACGCGCAGCAGCTTGACCTGCATCGGCAGGCTCATGTCGCCGATTTCGTCCAGCAGCAGGGTGCCGCCTTCGGCCATTTCGAAACGGCCCTTGCGGGCGCTCAGCGCGCCGGTGAAAGCGCCCTTTTCGTGGCCGAACAGTTCGCTTTCCAGCAGGTCGGCCGGGATCGCGCCGCAGTTGATCGCCACGAACGGACCATCGCGGCGCGGCGAGCGCTGGTGGATCGAGGGCGAGACCACTTCCTTGCCGGTGCCCGATTCCCCCAGCACCAGCACGGTGGTGTCGAACGCGGCGACCTGCTCGATCATGCGGCGCAGCTGGGTGACGGCCGGGCCGTCGCCGGTCGGACCCTGGTCCTGCACGGCACCGGCCTGGTGCTCGGCATCCAGGCGCTTGAGGCTGGCGCGGCGCAGCAGGCCTTCCATCTGCGCGTGGCGCAACGGGGCTTCCAGCGGCCACACATTGGCTTCGTGCAGGCCGTACTGCCGGGCGAAAGCGGTGGTGTCGCCATCGATCAGCATCACCGGCGGCGGCAGGGCGCCCTTGCCCAGCCAGGCGAACAGCGCGTCGCTGCGCTCGGAGCCGTCCAGGCCGCCGATGATCGCGGCCATCCAGTCGTTCGGGCGATGGCGGGTGATGTCGAAATCGTTGGCATCGGCCACCCAGCGCGGGTTGAAGTCCATGAACTCCAGCAGGGCGACGGTGCGCTCGGCGCGGACCGCGTCATTGTCCACGACCAGGATGCGTGATTCGCTCATGATCCATTCCCCTTCAGGCCTTCCAGGATCGGCATCACTTCCTGGATGTAGGACAGCTTGCTGACGAAGTTGTCGGCCCCGGCGCGCAGGGCGTGCTCGCGGTGTTCGGCGTCATCGAAGTGGCTGGCGATGACGATGTAGGGTGCATCATCCTGCGATTTGATCAGGCGGGTCGCCTGCAGGCCGCCCATCTCCGGCATGGCCAGGTCCATCAGCACCACCTTCGGGCGCAACGACTCGGAGCGTTCGATCGCTTCCAGGCCATTGGCCGCGCTGCCGATCACATCGAGCCAGTCGACCTTGCGGAAGTGGCGCATGGCGGCGTTGATGAAACCTTCGTGGTCGTCGACCAGCAGGACGGTGAGCTTGTTCATGTCTTCCATTTCCTTCAGCCCACCCGGGCCAGGAGGTGCGGGGTGCTGGCATGGCTGCGGCGGCGTTCGCGCGCCGGGGCGATGTCCAGTTGTTCGCGGTATTTTGCAACGGTACGGCGGGCGATGTTCACCCCCTGGCGCGAGAGCAGGCCGGCGATCGCTTCATCGGCCAGCGGGCGCGCGGCCGGCTCGGACTCGATCAGGCGACGCACCATGGCCTTGACGGCCTGGCCGGAGACGCTGGCACCTTCCAGGCGCACCGCGAAGAAGTGCTTCAGTTCCAGCGTCCCGCGCGGGGTCTGCAGGTACTTGCCCGTGGTGATGCGCGAAACGGTGGACTCGTGCATGCCGATTTCGTCAGCCACTTCCTTCAGCGTGAGCGGCGCCATGGCTTCTTCGCCACGGGTCAGGAAGCCGGACTGGCGCTCGATGATCACCCGCGCGGTGCGCAGCAGGGTGTCGTAGCGCATCGACAGGCCGCGGGTCAGCCAGCGCGCTTCCTGCAGCATGTCGCGCAGCGGCTGGGCCGCTTCGGTGGTCTCGGCCAGCGCCTGTTCGTAGTGCGGGTTGATGCTGAGGCGGCGGCTGGTGGCCGGATTGAGCGCCACGCGCCACTGGCCATCGGCGTGCCAGGCCACCACGTCCGGAATGACCACCCCGTTGCTGTCCGGCAGCAGGCTTTCGCCCGGGCGCGGCTGCAGCGACAGGATCAGGCGGACCGCTTCGTGGATATCGGCGACTTCGGCCTCCAGGTCCCGGGCCAGGGCCGGGTAATCGTGTGCGGCCAGTGCGGCCAGGCCATGATCGAGCACGCGCTGGGCCAGATGGCGGGCGGGGACCCGGCCGGGCAGGGCGCGCAGCTGGACGCTCAGGCATTCATGCAGGTCCTGCGCGCCGAGGCCGACCGGGTCACCGTGCAGGATCTGCTGGCGGACCGCTTCCACGCCCGCGGCATCGACATCGCAGCGGGCGCTGGCCAGCAGGGTCAGCTGGGCGAGCGGGGCGTCCAGATAGCCGGCGTCGTCGCAGTGCTCCAGCCAGAACCCGGCCACGGCCAGTTCGCGGGCATCCAGTTCCATCGCCAGGCGCTGCAGGGCGCGCAGCTGCGGATCGGAGGATTCGCCGGCCGCCACGCGCTGCATGCGGTCATCGTCGCCCTCCTGCCAGCCGGCGCCGGCGACGTCCCACATGGTGCTCTCGGGCAGTTCGTCGAAGGCGGCCACGTCCTGGCTGGTCGTGGCTTCGGCGGTCTCGGCCGCTACCGGCTCCGGCGCTTCCTCGAGCTCGAGCAGCGGGTTGGTCTCCAGTGCGCGGCGGATTTCCAGTTCCAGCTGCATCCCGTCGAGCTGCAGCAGGCGGATGGACTGCAGAAGCTGCGGCGTGAGATGGAGCTGCTGACCCATCTGGGTCGACATGGAGGCTTTCAAGGTGGTTCCCCGTTCGCACCGACTCCCCGGTGCGTTATGGAACACATCTTGCTTCTGTTCCCGTATGTCGGGAATCAGGGGGTTCCTGAGTCGGGTCGTCAAATGCCTGACAGCGTGTAGGGAGAATCCCTACATCAGCGCGGTATTTTGACGGTGCGGGACGGCCCGGCCTTGCGGTGTGGTCGCCAGTACCGTCGGCCTGGCTTCAATAATCCGTCACCGCTCGCCCGGCAGCCCGTTGTGTGCCGGAGAACCGGCGCGCATCACTCCAGTTCGTGCTGGTGGCGGGCGGCGAGCAGCACCAGATCATTGGCGCGGCGGCAGCCCAGCGATTCCATCATGCGGGCGCGGTGGGTCTCCACCGTCTTGACGCTGATGCCGAGGTCGGCGGCGATTTCCTTGTTGCTTTCGCCCTTGCCGATCTGGCGCAGGATCTCGCGCTGGCGAGGCGACAGGGCCGCCACGCCGACCGGCTTTTCCCGGCCCAGCATGGGCGCCAGCATCTTGGCCGAGATCTGCGGGCTCAGGAACACCTGGCCGGCATGGGCGGCACGCAGCGCCAGTTCCAGCTCCTGCGGGGCAGCATCCTTGACCACGAAGCCGACCGCACCCCGGTCGAGCGCATCGCGGACGTGCACGGCATCGTCGTGCATGGTCATCATCACCACGCGCGAGCCGGGGGTGCGCAGCAGGATGTCGCTCAGCGCTTCCAGGCCGGTGCGGCCGGGCAGGGACAGGTCCATCAGGACCACGTCCGGCGAATGCTGCACGCTCAGTTGCAGCGCCTGTTCGGCGTTGCTGGCCTCGGCGATGACCTCGACGTCGGCAAAGCCCTGCAGCAGGCGGCTGAGGCCGGCACGGACCAGGGTGTGATCATCGACGATGAGAACGCGCACAGGCTGCTAGGGGAGCGGGGAGGTCGTCACCTTAACGGAGTGAAGGCCTACCGCCAAGCCGATTGGGTCACAGTCGCGACCGTACGGTCAGCGCAGACGACGTGCTTCGGCGATCTGGCGGCGGTGCAGGCGGAAAAGATGACGTTCCAGCGCCATCTCCAGCGCGTCGCTGAGCCCTTCGAAGCGCAGCCAGAGATAGTGCGCGCCTGAGCCGTTGGCGGCTTCGGCGACGATGACCACCGGCAGGTCGATATGGTCGGGCAGCCAGTCGCAGGGCTGCAGGCGGATCACGCCCATGCTTCCCGGGGTGGCGCCGCTGCGCGTGCCCTGTTCCAGGCGGATGCCGCGGCGCGACCAGCGCAGCGGACGCAGGGGCAGGTCCTGGGTGGTCTGGCGCACCAGCCGCCCCAGCAGCACCATGACCAGGTCCAGCTTTGCTTCCAGGCGCTGCACCTGCAGCGTCGCATCGCTGCGGTCGTCATGGCCGTCGTCGCCGCGTGCATCTTCGACCAGGGCCACGCTGCGCAGCAGGGTCTCGGCGGTGCCGGGGCGGATCACCGCGCTGCCGATGCGGAACTCGGCCGGCAGCGCCACTTCGCAGCTCAGCGTCTCATCGAACAGCTCGCTTTCGGCCGGGTGATGGATGGCGCTGGTGCGAAGGTCGGTCATGACAGGGATTCTGCGGTCAGGTACGCCTGTGCGGCGCGAAGGGACTGGTGGCCGTTGTGGATGTGGCGGCTGGCGTCTTCGCGCTGACGCATCATGAACAGCATGATGCGCTGCTGGCGCGCCTGCAGCGAGGACAGGCCCGGCACATCGAACAGCGCCGACGGACCGGCCAGGTAGTCCCGCTGGGCGGCATCGAGGGCGTCCAGCTGCAGCCCGGCCTCGTCGAAATTCTCGTCGTGCAGCGCGGTTTCCAGCGCATCCAGCCGGGCGTTCAACGCGCCGAGCGAACTCACGGGGCAACCTGCGCCGTCTGGCGCTGCTGCTGCGGGATGGCATTCCACGCGGCGTCGATCTCGCCGAGCAGCTCGAGCGCTTCGGTCAACGCGGCCGGATCATTGTGCAGGTTGGCTTCGGTCAGCCGGTGCATCACGTAGTCGTACAGCGAGGACAGATTGCCCGCGATCTCGCCGCCGGCCTCATGGTCCAGCGAGCCGTTGAGGTGGCCGACGATCGCGCAGACCTCGCCGATCGCCTTGCCTTTGCGCGCCTGGTCGCCACGTTCCAGGCAGGCTAGGGCGAGACGAAGGCGTTCGCAGGCACCGGCCAGCAGCAGCGCCACCAGCTTGTGCGGGTCGGCATCGGTAACCGAACTCTGCACGCCGACCTTGCGGTACTGCTCGGTGAATTGACGGTTGGAACCGTACATCAATCATGTCTCCTTCATGCGGGGCCGCGAGGTTCGCGACATCGGCGGCACCGGGTGGAGCCTGCGGGGTGTCCTGCCAGTGATATCGGCAGCGGGCCGGTTCAACTTGAGTCCGCTGCCGCGATCGATCAGTCGCTGAGCTGCGAGAGCTGCGAGGTGAGGCTGGACATGGTCTGGCTCATCTTGCTCATCAGCGCGTCGAGCGCGAGGAACTGCTTTTTGTAACGTTCGGACACGCCTTCCATGCGCACATCCAGCGCCTTGCGGCGCTTGTCGATGTCGGTCAGCGTGGTGTTGATGCTCTTGGTGCGCGAGACGAAGGCGCCTTCCTTGCCCACGGTGGTGCTGACGTAGCCGTCGACCATCGCAAACAGCTTGGCCGCTGCACCGTCATCGCCGGTGAAGGCTTCGCGTACCGCGCCACCCTGATTGACCAGGGCCGCGTCGAACTTGGCGGTATCCAGCACCAGGCTGCCGTCCGCGTTGGGATAGGCGCGCGTCTGCAGCCCGATCTTCTTGGGGTCCAGGCCGGCCGCCGAGAGATCCTTGAGGATGCCGCCCATCATGCTGCGCAGCTGGCTGGAGGCGCCGCGCATCTGCGCATCGCCGGTCAGCGCGGACGGTTCCTTGTTCTCGATGTCGTACTTGGTCGCGGTGTTGATCGCCGCGATGGCGCCGTTGTAGGCGGTGACGAAGTCCTGCATCACCTTGCGTGCGGCCGCCACATCGGTGCTGATCGTGACGGTGCTTTCGCCGGTCTTCTTCAGGTTCAGGGTCAGGCCGGGGACGACGTCGGTCACCGTGTTTTCGCTGCTGGTGACCTCCACGCCGTCGATGATCAGCCTGGCGTCGGCGGCGGGCGTGCGTTCTTTCAGGCTGTCGGCCAGCGCGGCGAGCTTGGCGTTCGACGGGTCGGCGGTCAGCTTGATGGCATTGGCGGTACCGGACTTCTCCTGCGAGATCGACAGGTACTGGTTGTCGCCCGAGGAGATCAGCGTGGCCTGCACGCCCGAGGCGCGGCCGGCCTTTTCGATCTTGGTGCGGATCGAGCTGAGCGTGTCATCCGCTTCGACGTTGATGTTCAGCGTCTTCTGCTTGTCGCCCACGCCCACGGTAAGCGTCAGGGTTCCGGCGCCGAAGGTGTCTGTCTTCGGCAGCGAGGTGTCGGCGATCCACTTGTTCGCCGTGGCGAGCTCCTTGACGTCGATGACGTGGGTGCCGGCCGCGGCCGCGTTGGTACCGCTCGGCGTCAAGATTTCGTCGGTACCGGGCTTGCTGGCGGTGAACGTGCGGGCATCGAAGGCCGTGTTGGCCTTCAGCGCCTTCAGCGCCGTGTTCAGGGTGTCGAACGCGGACTTGACCGTGCCGATCGCCGAGAGCTGCATCTTGGCCTTGGACTGCTGCAGGTTCAGTGCGTTGTCCGCCGGCTTGCGGTCGGCGGCCACCAGGCTGCTGACCATGCCGGAAATATCCAGTCCTGAACCGATGCCGCCGTAACCGAAGTCCGCCACGTTGTATCTCCTGTTTGTTGCCACTGCAGTGAAGTCGCAGGGCGATGCCATCAACGAAAGTAGCGGCCGTAGCCGCCGGGTCTTTAGAACCACGTTGATGCAGGAGTTGTGCCAGCCAGGGCGGGGCCGGGTTTGGCACGCCGGTTGCAGGAGCCCTGGGGCAGGGGCGGCGGTCCGCGCCCTTGATGGGTGGTCTGTAAAAAACCCTCCTCCAATGCAGAGGAGGGGTCAGGCTACTGAAAAGCGGGGGGAGACGAAGCCACCCGGGGTGTTCAGTCAAACAAACAGCGCTGATAACAGTTCTGCCGCAGGGGCGGGCCATGGCCACGATGATGTGGCGACCGGGAGAGAGTCCGGTCCCATGGCCATGGCCCGTTCCTGCGCGTGCTTTGCGATGCCTCGGGTTGCCCGCGCCGCCGGCCGAAGCCGGCGGCGGGGACGATGCAGGCGTGGATCAGCGCAGCAGGCTGAGCACGTTCTGCGGCACCTGGTTGGCCTGGGCCAGCATGGCCGTACCGGCCTGCTGCAGGATCTGGGTGCGGGTCAGCTCTGCGGTTTCCTTGGCGAAATCCGTGTCCT